>Ga0209166_10000100_pt1 | contig 112974 bp, 106 predicted proteins | sample Coa_R1_3_FD_187151 | JGI IMG/M metagenome (GOLD analysis project Ga0209166, IMG submission 187151) | Surface soil microbial communities from Centralia Pennsylvania, which are recovering from an underground coalmine fire - Coalmine... | ecosystem: Environmental > Terrestrial > Soil >... | reverse complement strand
CCGCCCATGTCGATCACCGTGTCGGCGCCCACCTGGGTCACCGTGTAGGTGGTGCCGGGGTCCAGCTGGACCCGGTCGCCCTCGGCGAGGTTGAAGTCCAGCACCTTATCGATGCCGGCGTCCTGGCTACCGTGGAAGATGTCAGCGCCGGGGCCGCCCGACTCGGTGTCGTTGCCGCGGTCGCCGGAGATAAAGTCGTTTCCAGCCCCGCCGGAGATGCTGTCGTCGCCCTGACCGCCGCGAACCTGGTCGTTGCCGGCGCCTCCATCAAGGGTGTCGTTCCCGAGATTGCCCCAGACGATGTCGTTGCCCGCATCGCCGGTCTGGCTGTCGTTGTCCTTGCCGCCGACCACGATGTCGTCGCCGGCCCCGCCGTTTTCGGTGTCGTTGCCGGCGTTGCCTTGCAGGCTGTCGGCGGCCGCTCCGCCCACGAGGACGTCGTCGCCATCGTTCCCGGAAACCAGGCCCGTCACTGTGCCGGCCGAGCCGTTGTAGGTGTCGTTGCCCGCGCCGAGCGATATGGCGCCGCTCATGACGCCGCTGTTGAGGATAGTGTCGGGATCCTGGGCCAGCTGAACGTCGCCGCTCATTTGAGCGTAGTTCTCTATGTGGGCGCCCGCGAGTTGCGGAGCGTTGAAGCTGCTCGTCTCATAGATCGCGTAGTCGCCGGAAATCGTTCCGTGGTTGATCACCACGTTGGAACCCCCCGGAAAGAGCGCCACACCATAGGCATACGGCGTGCTCAGGTTGGGATCGGAAGCCGAGATTGTGCCGGTATTGTCGACCTCACCGTGGCCGTTTGGGAAACTGACTCCGATGGCCTGTGTGCCGTCCCCCGACGTGATCGAGATCGTGCCGTTGTTGCTCACGACGCCGCCATTGGCCGCATAGATTCCGAAGGCGGACGAGCCTCCCTGGGCGACGATCAGTCCAGAGTTGTCGACGTGGAAACGACTGTCCCAGGATTCAACGGCGATTGCCGAATAACCTCCGAGAATTTTGACGGTTCCGGTGTTGATAAAGTCAGGACTCCAACTGTTGGCCCAAAACCCGTGCGCAAAGCCCGGATAGAAGCGGTCGCCTGGCGCGGAGGCCATCATGACTCCGTCATTTTCGACGACCGCATGGAGGACGGGCGAAAAGTTCTCGATGTAGACGACGGCGATGCCACTGTTGCCCACCGCCGTGATCTCGACATCGCCGTGGTTGACCAGCGAAGGCTCAGTTTCCCCTGGACGGGCAGAGAGATCGATGGCCCGCAGCCCTTCATACTGGGTCGGGTCCGCCGTGACGCTTATGGTGGTCCCGGCGGGAATCGTCAGTGGCGCCGTGACAGGATTGGTGAAGAGTTCCGACACGACGCCCCCGTGCTGATGTCGCTGCTACCGTGGCGCTTGTTACCGCCATGTTCAAGCGGAGCGCGCAATCGGCGCCTGGGCGGCTGCTAGAGCCGGAGACCTTATCCCTGCGCGCTCACATAGGGGCTGATGAGGCCGAGCGGCGCGGCCGTCGTGTTCTTCACCGAGCGGATGACGATGCGGCTTTCGATGTTGGAGACCAGGCCCAGCGACAGGATGCGCTCGCGCAGGAAGTCGTCGAAGGCGTGCATGTCGCGGGTGACGACGCGCAGCTCATAGTCCGCCGAGCCGGTGACCGTGGCGCACTGGACGACTTCCGACAGCTTGGTGATCGCGGTCTCGAAGGCGTCGAGGTTGTCGCGGGTCGGCAGGCTGAGCTTGACGGTGCAATAGACCTCGAAGCCCAGGCCCAGCTTTTCCCGGTCGAGGATGGTCACCCGGCGCTGGATGACGCCGGCGTCCTCCAGGCGCTTGATACGCCGCCAGCAGGGGCTGGAGGACAGGCCGACCCGCTCGGCGATCTCCGCCACGGACAGGCCAGCGTCGTGCTGGATGAGGTCGAGTATCTTAGCATCGACGGCGTCCAGGACCTCAGACAAGTTTTCCTCCCCCTACAGTGCCTTATGTGCTTCGTTCGTGCCCCGGAACCGACAGGCGGGGGCACGCTTTTGGCAAGCAATTCCCGCAATCCTATATGATGTTCTAATCCACGCGCGAGGGGCAGAAGGAAGAAAATTGCGATGCGGCACGCCGAAGTGACGCTCGACGACAAATTTCTGCTCACGGAAGGCCGGGTTTTCATCACCGGCGTCCAGGCGCTGCTGCGCGTGCTGATCGATCAGCACCGGCTGGATCAGGCCGCGGGCCTGAAGACCGCGGGATTCGTCTCCGGCTACCGCGGCTCGCCGCTCGGCGGGCTGGATCAGCAGGCGGGCCGCGCGAAGAAATTCCTCACGGCCGCCGAGGTGGTGTTCAAGGAAGGCATCAACGAGGACCTGGCGGCCACCGCCGTCTGGGGCAGCCAGCAGGCCAACCTGTTCCCCGAGAGCGCCAAGTACGATGGCGTGTTCGGCATGTGGTACGGCAAGGCGCCGGGCGTCGACCGCACCGGCGACGCCTTCAAGCACGCCAACTTCGCCGGGACCTTCCCCAAGGGCGGCGTGCTGGCGGTGGCCGGCGACGACCACAACTGCAAGTCCTCGACGCTCCCGTCCCAGTCGGAATACGCCTTCCAGGACTTCGAGATGCCGGTGCTCTCGCCCGCCGACGTGCAGGAGGTGCTGGACTACGGCCTGCTGGGCTACGCGATGAGCCGTTACTCCGGCCTGTGGGTGGGCTTGATCGCGCTCGCCGACACCATGGACAGCGGCGTCACCATCGACATCGGCATCGACCGCCACAAGTTCGTCCTGCCGGACAACTTCCGCATCCCAGCGGGTGGGCTTGGCATCCGCCTGAAGGACCAGCCGCTGGACAAGGAGCGGCGCCTGCGGACCCAGAAGATCCCCGCAGCCCTCGCCTTCGCCCGCGCCAACAAGATCGACCGGGTGATGCTGGGGTCGTCCCGGCCCAGGCTTGGCATCGTCTGCCAGGGTCAGGCCTACAAGGACGTGATCGAGGCCTTCGCGGCCATGGGCATCTCTTCGGCGCAGGCCGCCGACCTGGGCGTGGCGATCTACAAGGTCGGCATGCCCTGGCCGCTGGAGCCGCACGGCATCCGCGCCTTCGCCGCCGGTCTCGAGACCATGATGGTCATCGAGCACAAGCGGCCGCTGATCGAGACCCAAGCGCGCGCGGCGCTCTACGAGCTGCCCGCCCATGCGCGCCCCAAGATCATCGGCAAGGTCGACGAGCAGGGCCATCCGCTGCTGTCGGAGATCGGCTCGCTGTCGGTGGCCGAGGTGGCGCTGGCCATCGCCGACCGCCTGCCGCCGGGACCGCACATGGAGCGGGTGCACGACTATCTGGCGCGGGTCTCGGCCGCCTCGATGGCGGCGGTGACGCTGTCGGCTGACCAGCAGCGCAAGCCCTTCTTCTGCTCCGGCTGCCCGCACAACACCTCGACCCGGGTGCCGGAGGGCAGCCGCGCGCTGGCCGGCATCGGCTGCCACTATATGGCCAGCTTCAACGACCCCTCGACGGACCTCAACAGCCACATGGGCGGCGAGGGTCTCTCCTGGGTGGGCGCCTCGCCGTTCACCAACGAAAGCCACGTCTTCGTCAACCTGGGCGACGGCACCTACAACCACTCGGGCTCGCTGGCCGTGCGCGCCGCGGTCGCGGCCAAGTCGTCGATGACCTACAAGCTCTTGTTCAACGACGCGGTGGCCATGACCGGCGGCCAGGCGGCGGAGAGCGGCTTCACGCCCGCCCAGATCACCCGCCAGCTGCACGCCGAAGGCGTCGAGAAGATCGTCATCGTCGCCGCCGAGCCGGAAAAGTACCAGCACGCCACCGACCTCGCGCCCGGCGTCGAGGTGTTCCCGCGCTCGGAGCTGATGGAGGTGCAGAACCGGCTGAAGGCGACGCCGGGCGTCACCGTCCTGCTCTACGATCAGGTCTGCGCTACGGAAAAGCGGCGGCGGCGCAAGCGCGGCTCGATGGACGCGGCCCCCAAGCGGGTGATGATCAATCCGCTGGTCTGCGAGGGCTGCGGCGACTGCTCGAAGACGTCGAACTGCGTCAGCGTCGAGCCGCTGAACACCGAGTTCGGCCGCAAGCGGAAGATCAATCAATCGTCCTGCAATCAGGACTACAGCTGCCTCGACGGCTTCTGCCCGTCGTTCATCACGCTGGAGGGCGCGGAGAACCCGCACCGCGAAGCGATGCCGGCGCTGACCGCCGACGCGACGCCGCTGCCGGCCTTCGAGCCGCTGGAGGGCGTGCGCAACATCGTCTTCACCGGGGTCGGCGGCACGGGCGTGACCACCGTCGCCTCGATCCTGGCCATGGCCGCCCACGTGGACGGCCGCGCCGCCAGCGTGGTCGACATGACCGGGCTCGCGCAGAAGGGCGGGGCGGTGTTCAGCCACGTCCGGGTCGGCGAGACCGAGGAGACCGTGGTCGGCGGACGCGTACCGGCCGCCAGCGCGCATGTGCTGATCGCCTGCGACCTGCTCTCGGCGGGCGGGGCCGACGCGCTTGCGCTCTACGCCAAGGACCGCACGGTGGCCGTCGGCAACGCCGATTTCGCGCCGACCGCCGACTTCGTCACCGACCGCGACGTGCGCTTCGACGCCGACAACCAGGGCCAGCGCCTGGCCGCGGCGGTGAAGTCCTACGACGCCATGCCGGCGCAGAACCTGGCGGTGGAGAACCTCGGCGACGCGATCTACGCCAACATGATCATGCTGGGCTTCGCCTGGCAGAAGGGCGTGATCCCGGTCTCCAGCCGCGCGCTCTACCGCGCGATCCGGCTGAACGGGGTCGATGCGGAGACCAATCTTCAGGCCTTCGAACTGGGCCGAAAAGCCGCCCATGATCCCGCCGCCCGGGGCAAGCGCGAGGACGACGTCCCGACGCCGGAGACCATGCCGCTGGACGACCTGATCGCCCACCGCGCCAAGGAGCTCACGGCCTATCAGAACGGCGCCTACGCCAGGCGCTATGCCGACTGGGTAGCGCAGGTCCGCGAGGCCGAGGCGCCGCTCAGCTCCGAGGCCCTGACCCGCGCCGTGGCCGTCAACCTCTACAAGCTGATGGCCTACAAGGACGAGTACGAGGTGGCGCGTCTCTATACGGACGGCCGCTTCCAGGCCTACCGCAACGAGACCTTCAAGGGCGGCAAGACCAAGGTGTGGCTCGCCCCGCCGCTGATCGCGCGCAAGGGCAGGGACGGGCGGCCGCAGAAGATCCAGTTCGGCGGCTGGATGCTGGACGCCGCCTTCCCGCTGATGGCCCGGATGAAGGGCCTGCGGGGCGGGGCGCTGGATATCTTCGGCTACACCGACGAGCGGAAGATGGAGCGCGGGCTGATCAGGGACTACGAGGCGGGTCTGGCGAAGATCGTGTCAGGCCTCACCGCCGAACGCCTGGCCACCGCCGTGCAGATCGCCGCCATCCCGCAGAAGATCCGCGGCTACGGCCACATCAAGGAGGCCTCCGTCGCCCCCGCCAAGGCCGAGGAGAGGGCGCTGTGGGGCCGCTGGGAGAAGCAGGCGGCGAAGGTGCTGGAGACCGCCTAGGCCGGCACGCCTTGACACCGCCGGCTACGGGCGTAATTTGCATGCACTACATCTGTAAATTTCACGGATGGACGCCATGGCTCTGGTCGGCGCGATCTACAAGAAGCCCAAGCGCGGCGCGACGGCGAAGCTGGGATTGATCACCATCGGCCTGGTGATCGCCGGCGTGCCGATCGCCGGGGTTTCGGCGCTGTTCGCCCATCAGCAGGGGCTGCGCCACGACTGGGACATCAAGGGTCCGCCCTGTCCGCCGGCCCGCCACAGCTGGCGTGGGATCGTGCTGTCGCGCGAGCCGCACAGCTTCAAATACGGCGGCGTGGACTTCGCCCATCCCTTCGGCGGGGCGGACTGCGCCTCGGTGCCGGACGGGCCGTTCATCACCCGCAGGGCCTACTATGCCTGCCAGTTCAGCGAGCCGATCATCATCGCCGTGAGCATCGGCGGGCGCACCACCCTGTTCGAGCCCGGCCCGGGCCGGCACGCGACGGTGAGTCTGCGGCATGGGCGGATCGCCTGCGTGCTGGGCGGCTGGAACGAAGCGTAGGCGCGCGCGACTGCGGCACGCTACTCACCCTCGTCATCCTCCGGTCAGCCGCCAGGCTGATCCGGGGGACCCAAGCTGAGCTGCAGAATGGGGCGAGGCCGCTTGGGTCCCCCGGATCGCGTCTTCGCGCGACCGGAGGATGACGAGGGTGAGTGTGGTCTAAACCTGCGTCCTCATGGATGCGGGAAAGCCCTTAAACCCCATGGCGAGATTGGAGCTCTGGCCCTGAGCTTGCTCAAGGACGAGGGCGGAGCCCTCGCCGCCCCGCGGCGCGCCAAAGGCGCGTCCTTGACCAAGCTCAGGGCCAGAGCAAACTGGCCGGCATGGAGTTAAGGCGCGGGGTGGCCTAGCTATGATCGTAAGAGGTGTCGCACTTGTCGCAACGCTGTCGATTGGTATCGCGTTTCAGACGGCCGTCGCCGCTCGCGATGGGCATTTAAGGACGGCGGACATTGATCTAATCGAGCAAACTGTTGCCTTGCCTGAGGGTGCGCATGCCGTCGCCGGCTACGCGCGATATTATACGGCTGAGACCGTCAGCCGGCGCCCGATGATCAAAGGCGTCTTCCTCTGGCATGGCTCTGAACCCGCCGGCCGATATCTTCGCAGAAGCTCATCCGACGTCGCTGATGGAGGCTGCGATGTGGTTACAGTGTTCTTCGATCTGAAGACACGCCGGATCGCCGGAGCGTTTTGCAATGGTCTGGGGTGACGGCGGCCCTCCCTAGCCGCTTATCCAGCTTCCGCCGCTCTACTTCGCCGCCGCCCTCACGCCCTCCCACATCGCCGCCCGCGCGGCGCTCAGCTCCTTGCCGGTCGGTTTCGGCCAGGCGGCGTTCTGGACGATGATCAGGTGGTCCTTGGGGAACAGGGTGACCGACTGGCCGAAGATGCCGATGCCGGAATAGGCGCCGTCGCCGACCATCCACCAGAAGTAGCCGTAGCCGGGGGCAGGCGAGGCCGGCGTGCCGTTGTCGATCTCCTTGCGGGTGGCCTCGGCGATGTAGCCGGGCGGGGTGACGCGCTTGCCGTTCGCCAGGCCGTCGCCGGCGATGAACAGGCCCACGCGGCCGTAGTCGCGCAGCGTCATGGAGATGCAGCAGCCGCCCCGCTCCTGGTTCCCCGGATCGACCATCCAGACGGCGTCCTGCTCCATGCCGTAGGGCTTCCAGATCTTCTCCGAGGCGTACTCTGCGAGGCTTTTGCCGGTGGCCTTGGAGACCAGCACGCCGACCAGGTCGGTCTCGCCGGTGTTGTAGTGCCAGGTGGTGCCCGGCGCATGCTCGCGCGGCAGCTTGCGCAGGTAGCTGACCATCGGATTGACGCCGGGCTCGGTGACCTTGTTGCCGGCCTTGGCGACGTCGGAGTTGGGGTCGACGTAGTCCTCGTTCCACTTCACGCCCGAGCTCATCATCAGCATCTGGCGCACGGTCACGCCCTCGTAGGCGCTGCCCTTGAGCTCGGGGATGTAGTCGGTGACCGGCGCGTTGATCGACTTGATCTTGCCGTCCTGGATGGCGGCGCCGACCAGGGTCGAGGTCACCGACTTGGCGACGGAGAAGGAGGTCCAGCGGTCGGTGGGCTTGCGGCCGAGCGCGTACTTCTCCAGCACGATCTTGCCGTCCTTGAGGACCAGCAGGCCCGAGACCCGATAGGCCTTCATGTAGGCGTCGATCGTCCAGGTCTTGCCGTCGTAGCTGAAGGTCGGGTCGATCTGGCGGGCGGCGAGCGGCAGCGGATGGACCTTGGCGCCGCGCTTGATGGTGTGGGTCTTGTAGATGTGCTCGATGTCGCGGAAGCCCTTGGCCTGGTAGTCGCCAGTCCAGCTCAGGATGCCGGCGATCTCCTGCGGCTTCGACGGATCCAGCGGGACCTGGGCGCGGGCGGCGGGCGCCAAGGTCAGCGCCAGCGTCGCGGCGGCCATCCACTTCAGCATCTTCATCGAAGGTCTCCCCGGATTCGGCGGTCAGCTATCGCCTGCGGAGACCAAGATTGGAACCACGGAAAACACGGAAAAAGCACGGAAGAAGAAGCAGAAGAACCACGGACGGACACAGACGCACACGGACGCGCCTTGCCCATTGCGAGCGCAGCTCGCCTTCTGATCGTAGGCAGAGCCTCTCGGAAGATGGCCTTCGGCCTTTCAAGCGGCAGGGCGCGTCCGTGTGCGTCTGTGTCCGTCCGTGGTTGAAGGCTCTTTCCGCGCTCTTTCCGTGTTTTCCGTGGTTCCTGCCTGGTTGAGGTTCCACTGCGCGCGATCCCGCGTTAGGCGGTGGATATGGCGCAGTTCGATTTCGATGCGGTGGTGGTGGGCGCGGGCGCGGTGGGGCTGGCCTGCGGCTATGCCCTGACCCGGCGCGGCCTGACGGTGGCTGTGCTGGAGAAGGAGGCCGCCATCGGCCAGGGCGTGTCGTCGCGCAATTCCGAGGTGGTGCACGGCGGGCTCTACTATCCGACGGGATCGCTGAAGGCGCGGTTCTGTGTGCTGGGCAGGCGCGCGCTCTACGCCTTCTGCGACAGCCACCACGTGGACTACGACCGCTGCGGCAAGCTGGTGGTGGCGACCGCGCCCGAGGATGTCGGCCGGCTGGGCGAGATCCTGCAGCAGGCGCGCACCAACGACGTCGAGGGGATGGAAGAGATCAGCGCCGCCCAGGCGATCGCGCTGGAGCCGGAGCTGAAATGCTATGGCGCGCTGGTCTCGCCGCAGAGCGGGGTGTTCGACAGCCACGGCTACATGCTGGCGCTGCAGGGCGAGATCGAGGCCGGCGGCGGGGCGGTGGTCACCGCGACCCCGTTCGAGGGCGCGACGCCGCTGGAGGCCGGCGGGTTTACGGTGCGGGCCGGCGGGGCGGAGCCGGCGAGCCTGACCTGCCGTTATCTGATGACCGCGCCCGGCCTCTCGGCGCAGGACGTGGCCGCGACCATCGAGGGCTTTCCGGCCGGCAAGATTCCCAAGGGCCACTACGGCAAGGGGATGTACTTCCGCCTGGTCGGCAAGGCGCCCTTCTCGCGGCTGATCTATCCGCCGCCGATCCATGGGGCGCTGGGCACCCACTACCGCCGCGACCTGGGGGGCCAGGCGGTGTTCGGGCCGGACCTGCACTACGTGGACACCCTGGACTACAGCGTCGACCCGAACATGCGCGGGGCGTTCGCCGACTACATCCGCAAGTTCTGGCCGGCCGTGCCGGAAGAGGCGCTGAGCCCCGACTACGCCGGCATCCGTCCCAAGCTGCATGGCCCCAACGAACCGCAGCCGGACTTCCAGCTGGACGGCGCCGAGGTGCATGGGTTGCCCGGCCTGATGGCGCTGTTCGGCATCGAAAGCCCGGGCCTGACCTCATCGCTGGCCATCGGCGAGGCAGTGGCGGAGCGGTTGGGGGTTTAGGCGCCGCGCCCTCTCGCTTCGCGGGGGCGAGGAGTCCTATGGTGCGGCGCTCAACTCTCCGGGGGATTCCTTGCGCTCACTCATCCTGTTCGCCGCCGCGTCGGTTCTGGCGACTTCCGTTCAAGCCCAGACCTACGACCCCCTGAAGACCTTCGGGCCGCTGACCCTGCCGGCGCCGGCGAATTCGATCCGGTCGGGCTCGGGCGCGCCGGGGCCGGCCTATTGGCAGAACCGCGCGGACTTCAGCATCGCCGCCAGCATCGACACCAAGGTCCATGTGCTGACCGGCGACGAGACGGTGACCTACACGAACAACAGTCCGGAAGCCCTGGGCTTCCTCTGGTTCCAGATGGACCAGAACCTCTACCGCCGGGATTCCCGCGGCTACGCCATGTCGGGCGGCCGCCGCGTCGACCCGAACCAGTCGACGCCCGGCTATGTGATCGACGCGGTTACGGTCGGCGGCAAGACGGTCAACACGGTCATCTCCGACACCCGCATGCGCGTCGATCTGCCCGCCGCGGTGAAGGCCGGCGGCGGCAAGGTCGCGGTGCGGGTGCAGTACCACTTCACGATTCCCGGCCTGTTCGGCGGGCGGATGGCGTGGGAGCCGAACAAGTCCGGCGACATCTACGATCTGGCGCAGTGGTACCCGCGCCTGCAGGTGTTCGACGACGTCCGCGGCTGGGACACCCTGCCCTATCTGGCGAACGAGTTTTACCTGGAATACGGCAGCTTCGACTACGCGGTGACCGTGCCGGCGGACATGCTGGTGTCGGGGTCGGGCGCGCTCGTCAATGCGAACGAGGTGCTGAGCGCCGACCAGCGGGCGCGGTGGGCGAAGGCCCAGGCGAGCGACAAGACGGTGGTGATCCGCACGCCGGAGGAAGTGGCCGCGACGCCGCCGGCGAACGGGGCGACCAAGACCTGGCGCTTCCACATGGACAAGACCCGCGACGTGGCTTTCACCGCCAGCCGGGCCTTCGTCTGGGACGCGGCGAAGATCAATCTGCCGGACGGCAAGACGGCGATGGCGCAGTCGGTCTATCCGCCGGAGAGCGTCGGCCAGGAGGGCTGGAGCCGGTCGACCGAATATATGAAGGACGCCGTCGAACGGTTCTCCAAGCGCTGGTATCCTTACCCCTGGCCGAACGCCATCAACGTGGCCGGGCCGGCGACCGGCATGGAGTATCCGGGGATCGTCTTCGACGGCATCCCGGACAAGGGCAAGACGCTGTTCTTCATCTCGGCGCACGAGATCGGCCACAGCTGGTTCCCGATGATCGTCGGCTCCGACGAGCGGCGCGACGCCTGGATGGACGAGGGAATCAACACCTTCATCGACGTCTACGAGAGCGACGATTTCGAGGGCGGGGTCTATGGCCCCAAGCGCGACGGGGAGTATGCGCCGGACGCCAAGGGCGGCTCGCCCGCCGACCAGATCGCGGCTCTGATCAAGGACCCCGAGGCGCCGGTCATCATGAGCCGGGCCGACACCATCCGCGAGAAGTACCGCCACCCGGTGACCTACTTCAAAGCCGCCTTCGCGCTCACCCTGCTGCGCGAGGACATCCTGGGTCCGGAGCGGTTCGATCCGGCGTTCCGCAAATACATCGCCGACTGGGCTTACAAGCACCCCAAGCCCAGTGACTTCTTCCGCGAGATGGAAAGCGCCGGGGGCGAGGACCTCAGCTGGTTCTGGCGCGGCTATTTCCTCAACAACTGGTCGCACGACATGGCCGTGACCGAGGTGGTCAACGACCCGGCCAGGGGCGCCTCGGTGACGGTGGAGAACCGCGGCCAGCTGGTGCTGCCGGCGACGCTGCGGGTGACCTTCCAGAACGGCCAGACGCGCGACATCCGCATTCCGGTGGAGACCTGGATGCAGACCGGCAAGCACACCTACGCCATCGACGGCGGACCGGTGGCGGAAGCGACCATCGACCCCGACCACCGCCTGCCCGACGCGGACCGGTCGAACAATTCGATGAAGGCGCGGTAGGCGAGCCCATTTTTCGAACCACGAAATACACGAAATACACGAAAAGGATCGACGCTGGCCGAAGGGCGATTCTTCCGGCTCTAAGTCGATTGGATGGCGAGCTGCGCTCGCGGGCGAACCGGCTCGTTCGTGTATTTCGTGGTTCTCTTCAGACCGCGCCCGCGACGCTCGCCAAGGCCTCGGCGGGGCCCGCGCCTTCGAGGTGGATGCGGGACCAGAGCGCGAAGAACAGCAGGGGCCAGCGGACGCCGGGCTCTCCCGCCTTGAACGCCGCGGCGGCGTCGGGCTTCACGCGGCGGAGCGCCGCGATGTCGCCTAGGCGCTGGGCGATGTCGGCGGCGCGGGGCGCGATCCAGGCCTCGACCGGGACGGTGAAGCCCTGTTTGCGAGCCCAGGGCTCGGCGGCGGGGCAGGCGCGCTCCAGCCATTTGCGCAGCAGCCATTTGCCGTAGCGGCCGCGGACTTTCATCCGGTCGGGCAGGGGGAAGGCGAAGGCGGCGACCCCGGGGTCCAGGAACGGCGTGCGGCCCTCCAGGCCATGGGCCATCAGGCAGCGGTCGAGCTTGAGCAGAAGGTCGTTGGGGAGCCAGGTCTGGATGTCGGCCCATTGCGCCTGCTGCAACCGGGAGAGGCCGGCCGGGCCTTGCGCCTCGGTCCGCCAGCGGGCCAGCGCCGCCGCGTCGGCGCCGCGCGGTTCGGCGGGCCGGCCGCCCAGCCAGGCGGGGCGCAGCGCCCGGCGATAACGGCCGTAGCCGCCGAACAGCTCGTCGCCGCCCTCGCCGGTCAGCACGACGGTGAGCGTGCCCTTGGCGGCTTCGGCCAGCTTGTAGGTCGGCAGGGTCGCGTAGTCGGCGGTGGGATCGTCGAGCGCCCAGGCGACCTCAGGTGCGATCCGCCAGAAGTCGGCCTCGCCGAAAGTCGTCTCGCGCCAGTCGAGGTTCAGCGCGCGCGCGACCCGCTCGGCCTGGGCGCGTTCGTCGGCGGCGCCGGCTGTGTCGAAGCCGCAGGTGTAGGCGGTGACCGGGCGCGCGTTCAGCCGCGCCATCAGGGTGGCGATGGTCGCCGAGTCGATGCCGCCGGAGAGGAACAGGCCGTAGGGGACGTCGGAGCGCTGATGGACGCGGACGGAGTCTTCGAGGACGGCGTCGAGGCGGGCGAGGATGTCCTTTACCTCACCCGTGAAAACGGGGGAGGGGGACCGCGAAGCGGTGGAGGGGGCGCTGGGATTGCGCGGCGAGGTGGGTGCGGCGGCAGCGCCCCCTCCACCACGTTCGTGGTCCCCCTCCCCCGCAGGGCGGGGGAGGTTTTTGGTGAGCCATCCCTGCCGCCAGCCTGAGACGATCCGGCCGTCGCGGACTTCGCAGACTTCGCCGGGGGCCAGGCGGCGCAGGCCCTGGAACGGGGTGCGGGCGCCGAGCGTGTAGTTGAAGGCCAGGAGTTCCTTCGCGGCTTCTTCGTCGAGAACGGCCTGCATCAGGCCGGCCTTGAAGAAGGCCCGGGGTTCGGAGGCGAAGGCGAGGCCGCCGGCGTGTTCCATGATGTAGAGCGGCTTGATGCCGAAGGGGTCTCTGGCCAGGAAGGCGCGGCCGTCGTGGCCGATGAAGCACAGGGCGTACATGCCGCGCAGGCGGGCGAAGGCGGCCTCGCCTTCCTTCGCATAGAGGTGCAGCAGCGGTTCGAAATCGGAGCCGGTGGCGAGAACCTCCGTAAGCTGATGATCCCGGGCGAGCTCGAGGTAGTTGTAGATCTCGCCGTTGCCGATGACCGTCGAGCCGGCGGCGTGCATCGGCTGCCAGCCGCCCTCCAGGTCGATGATCGAGAGCCGCGCGTGGGCGAAGGCGGCGCCGGGGGTCTCCTCGATGCGAATGCCGTCTGGGCCGCGGTGGGTGAGCGCTTCGATCATCTGGGCCACGCGGGGATCGCGCCCGCCCACCTGGCCCGCGATGCCGCACATCAGACCGCTCCGTAGTCGGCGAAGAGGGTCTTCCACTGGGCGACGACGGCGGCTTCGGAGAACTCCGCGGCGACGCGGCCGAGGCCCCGCTGGATGAAGCCGGCGGTGAGCTTCGGCTCGGCGAGGACGCGGCGCACGCCGGCGGCGAGCGCGTCGGCGTCGTCGACGGGGACGAGGATGCCGTCGCGGCCGTCCTCGATCAGGGCGGATGGGCCCTGGCTCGCGGCGGCGACCACCGGCAGGCCGTGGGCCCAGGCCTGGATCACCACATTGCCGAGCGGCTCGTAGCGCGAGGGGAAGACGCAGACGTCGGCGGCGCGATAGAGCGCCGAGGGGTCGGTGCGCCAGCCCAGGAAGCGCACGCGGGACGCGACGCCGAGCGCCTCGGCGAGCGCCTTCAGCTTGGCCTCCTCCGGGCCGACGCCGGCGATCCACAGGTACGCGTCCGGCAGGTCGGCGAGCGCCTGCAGATTGACGTCATGGGCCTTGGACTCATGCAGGCGGCCCATGGCCAGCAGCAGGGGCGCGTTGGCGGGGGTGTCGAGGCTCGCGCGGTCGGCGGGCGCGCCATCCGGCGGCGCGGCGGCGAAGTTGGGGATGTGGCGCACGCGCCCGGCCGGCCAGCCCTGGCCCACGATCCACTCGGCGATGTCCTCGGTGTTGGCGACCAGCTCGTCGAAGCCCTTGTAGTATTTGAGGTTGTAGTAGCCGCCCAGTCGGCCGATGCGCGCCCAAGGCCCCTTGGGCGTGTGACGCGCCGCGCGGTTCATCCAGGCGAGCGCCAGCCTGGTCCCGGTGATCTGGGCGTAGCCGGCCGCGGCGGTCCTGGTCAGGATGTCGAGCGGGCCGCCGAAGCCCAGCACCTTGGTCGGCACGCCGGCCCCGCGCAGCGCGGCCTCGCGCCCGGCATGGCGGCGGATCGCGCACGCTTCGTCGACGCCCGCGCGCCGCAAGGCGGTGACCAGGTCGACGAAGTAGGTCTCCGCCCCGCCGTCCCCGGCCGTTCCCAGAAGGTGCAGCACGCTCATGTGTGGCGCGAACCTAGCGGGTTGGGGTGTGCGGTAGAAGCGCGAAGGTGCGGGGCGGCCCTACAGCCGCGCCAGGCCCCGGGCCATGGAGCGGCCCAAGGGCAGTGAGAGCAGCCAGTCGCCGCCGGCGGCGAGGGCTGTGGGGCCCTGGTCGCGGACCAGGTGTTGGCGGATGTGTTCGGGGGCGGAGGTCTCGGTGGCCAGGTGGGGTTCGCGGGACATCTCGGCGAAGCGGGCTTCGTCAGCTTGCGCGTCGCCGGTGAGGTCGCCGACGCGTTCGAAGATCGCGGCGGTGGCGGTGGGCGTGCGGCCGGGGTCCAGCGCGCAGAACAGCACCAGGCCGTCGATGATCCCGGCCTGGACGGTGGAGACGCCGTTGAAGATCGCGAAGACGAAGGCGCCGCTGGTCATCTCGGCGCCGGCGAAGAACAGCTGGTTCTGCAGCAGCATCACCTGGCCTTCGACCAACACGCCGGCGGCGGTCATGCTGAGTTTGAGGAACCCCTTCGGCTCGGCGCGGATCATCACCTGATCGTGGATGAACTGGCCCGGATGCTGCGCGTAGGGCCGGGTCGTGCGGTAGAAGCCCTCATAGGCCGATCCGCGCAGCCGCACGGCCGCCAGGCTTTCCTCCAACAGCGGAATGGCGATCGCCGGACCGCCGCCACCGCCGCGGCGGGGTCCCGGCGGGGTCACGCCGATGGCGTCGGCCAGGCTCTCCAGGTCCCGCTCCCAGTCGAGCGCGGTGAACCTCGGCACGCGGGCGGCCACCAGGGCGGTGATCTGGGACATGTTGTGCGCCGAGGGCGCGGCCGCGCCGCTGATCCAGCGGCCGACGGCGGACTTGTCGACGCTGAGTTCGGCGGCCATCCGCCCACGGCTCATGGACAGCGCCTTGAGAACGAAATCCAGCTTTTCGGAAAGCTCTGGCGCCATCAGATCCGCACCGATCAACTAGCCGACAGGTTGCGGCAAGCTATACAATAAGCTCTCAGCATTTCGTACCGCCGCCGAGAGGGCGAAGGTTCGCGAGCCAGGGGTCGGAGCGGGGATGAGCGATGGCGCAAGCCCACCGGCCGAATCGCCGGGCCGCGAACGGGGCTTGCCGCTTGGACGGCTGATCGCCTTCGCCGCGCCGGCGGCGCCGATCTCGGCCATCGACACGCCGATTTCGGTCTATCTGCCGGCCTTCTACGGCGGCCTGGGCCTCAGCCTCGGCCTGGTGGGCGCGGCCTTCTTCATCGGCCGGATCGCCGAGATTCCGCTGGCGCTGTCGGCCGGCGCGGTCTCCGACCGGTTCGGCTGGGCGAAGCATCGCCGCAAGTTCTGGCTGGCCGCCGCCGCGCCGTTCGGCATGGCCGCGATCTGGGCCGTCTTCGCGCCGCCGGACAATCCCAGCGGCGGCTACCTGATCGGCTGGCTGCTGGCGGCGGTGGCGGCGCTGACCCTGCTGTCGATCAATCATGTCGCCTGGGGTTCGGAGGCCACGGCGCGCTATCACGAACGCACCCGCATCCAGGCCAGCCGCCAGATCGCCTCCGTGGCCGGGCTGGTGCTGGTGCTGGCCGCGCCGATCCTGATCGAGCGCGCGCATCCCGGCGGGGCGGACCGGCTGCGGATGGCCGCGATCGGCGGGTTCTTCGTCCTGCTGCTGCCGCTCACCGTGGCGGCCGCCGCCCTGCTGGCGCCCGAGCGGCCGTCGCCGCGGCCGGCGGTCACGCGCACCTCGCTGAAGGCGGCCTTCGCCGCCCTGCAGGGCGACCGGGCGCTGCGCCGCCTGCTGCTGGTCGATCTCTGCGACGCCGGCGCGCTGGGGATTGTCACCAGCCTGTTCGTCTTCCTGGCGCGAGATGTCTGGGGCCTGGGGCGCATCTCAAGCCTGCTGCTGCTCGCCTATGTGCTGAGCGGCGTGGTGTTCCTGGGGCCGATCCTGAAGGCGGCCGGTGGGCGCACCAAGCCTCGGACGATGGCCTGGATCGCGCTGGGGCTGACGCTCGCCCTGCCAGCCATCCTGCTGGTGCCGGCCGGCGGCGTGGCGGCGGCGGTGCTGTGCGTCGTCCTGCTGGGCGCGCCATCGGCGACCAACACCGCCCTGCTGGATTCGATGATGGGGGACATCGCCGCCGAGGACGCGGCGCGGCGCGGCGAGGTCCGCACCGGGCTCTACTACGCCCTGCACCTGATCATGGGGCGGGTCGGGCGCGGCGTCGCCATCGCGGTCGCCTTCGCCCTGCTCGACAGGATCGGCTTCGGACCCAACCGCGCCAACGCGCCGGCCGCGGTGAACGCGTTCAAGCTCATCTATGTGGGCGCGCCGGTGGCCCTGCAGCTGGCGATCGCCAGGCTGACCTGGACCTTCCCGGTCCCAGAGCCGGTGGTTCCAGGCGTCAGGCGGCAAGCGCAGCCCGGCGCCGCCGCCGGATGACCGCGCCGAGCGCGCCGAAGCCCACCAGCATCATCGCCCAGGCCGCCGGCTCCGGCACGTCGCCGCCGCCTACAAACGGCGGATCACCGTTGGTCACGTCGGGGCTGACCTCGATCGAATAGTCCTGGGGGTCGCCGATCGAGGGATCCAGAAACAGGATCGGGTCGGCCTGGGCGGTGAACTCGGAACCGTAGTCCGCGCCCGACGCCGCCGCCGAGAGCTTGATCCACTCCACGGTGTTGGTCGGCACGCTGAAGCTGACGTTCACGGGGACGGTGTTGGAGCTCAGGCCAGGCGCGCAGGAGCCATCGAAGCTGGCGCAGGCCTGGCCGTAGTAGTCGCCCGGGGCGAGGCCCGCCGAGCCCGAGATGCCGGCCCAGGCCTCGCCGGGATCGGGATAGGGGAATCCGAAGGCGTAGACCGAGCCTGTCAGGCCGATCAGGGCGCTGCCGCCAACCGGGCCGTTGATCCGGTAGAAGTAGGTCAGGTCGACCGCGGCCGAGGCGCTGCCGATCGTGTAGGCCGTGACCGCCGGTCCCGTGCCGAAGTTGTCGGATTGGGTGAAGGCGTGGGCGGAATCGAGGTCGAAGATGTCGACGGCGGACACGCCGAAATCAACCGGCAGCGACACGTGGTCGTAGGTGGCGCCGGCCGGGAACGCCACGTTGGCGGAATAGACGGCCTGCGACGGCGGCAACTGGGCCATGGCCGGCGCGCCGCCCGCGAGCGCGGCGGCGGCCGTGGCGGCCGAAAGGCCCGCGACGAGGCGACGGTTGACATGCACACTCATGCTTACACCCACCCAATTCGGCGCGTCGCCGGCGCCCGCCCCACCTGGGAGATCGCCGGAAACGCGCATCCCTGATGACGGCCCAAGCGCCGCCGACAACCATGGTGGCGCGCCCGGCGCGAGGGACCAGTGGATGCGCCGTGCGGATCGGTGCGGCGCCGTGCGCGGCGGTGCCGGAAATCGCCCCTCGCGCGACCGGGGTGGTCGAGGCCTGGTTCGAAGAGCCGGGGATCAACGACGCTGGCGAGGACGACGACCCCAACACTGTGACCAACCCCGAGGTGGCGCCGGACTATCTGAAGACGCGCAGGGCCCCGAAGGCGGCTTAGCGGGGTTCAGGCCGGCCGCGACCGCGCCGGCAGGAACTTCGGATTGCGCAGCAGGCCGGCGCTGACCAGCGCGACCAACAGGCCGACCGGAAAGATCTCCACGAAGGTCTCGGGCAGGCGGTAGAGCGGGTTGGCGTATTGGCGGCGCATCTGCTCGGCCTCCGCCACGGCCTTGGCGTAGGCCGCGCCGGTGACGCCGGCGGCGCGCTTCGCGGCCAGCATGCTGTCGGTGTACTTCTCCATGAAGCTGTAGTGGGTGGCGGCCAGGTAGATCTCCCAGATCACCACGTAGGCCAGCGAGGCGGCCAGCGCGATGCCAAGGCCGATGAGGAAGGCGGTGGTGAACTTGATCACCCCGCCCAGCTCGCGGTCGCGGTGTTGTTTCACGGCGATCAGGATGGTCGAGAGCGCCACCAGCATGATCAGATAGCCGGTGATCACGCTGGAGTGGCCGCCGAGCGCGAGCGTGGCGCCGATGCCGGCGATGATCACGGCGCCGGAGCTGAGGCCGTAGAGGAGGATGGTGCGGGTCATGCGGAGAGCGCCTTTCGCGTCTGGGTCGGGAAGGACCGCAAGCCTGACCGGGCGGAGACGGTGAAGCTATCGCCCGAAAGGGTGAGATCGTCGCCATCACCTATACGGACCAGCCGGTTCACGGGATCAGCTGCAGGTCGCGGGCCTTGCCGATCGCCTGGGTGCGGCGGCTGACGGCGAGCTTTTCGAACAGGTGCGCGATGTGCGTCTTGACCGTGTTGGGCGACAGGCCGAGCGCGCGGGCGATCTCCTTGTTGGACTGGCCGGCGGCAAGGCGCTCCAGCACCTTCACCTCCTGGCCGGTGAGGCCCAACGCGGTCAGCGCTGCGTCATTGCGGGCGAAAGGCCCAGGCGCGTGACGCCGCGTCAGCCGCCAGCCCGCCCAGACGCCGCCACCGGCGAAGGCCAGGCCGATCAGGCTGACATAGAGCTCGCGGCTGAGTGTGTGGGTCTGGTACTGCGCCTGCAGCCACTCGAGCGCCGAGGCGCCCACGGCCAGGACGAGCGCCCAGGTCAGGATGGTGCGGGTCATCGGGCCATCTAACCGGGCGCGATGACGGTTGTCAGTCCCCCGCGGGCTGGGCTCCGGCGGCGGCGGTCGTGTCGTTCTCGGTCCCGTGGGCCGGGCAGGTGGTCTCGTCGCAATAGACGTCATAGCCCTTGGTCCAGTCGCCGAGGAAGACGGCCTGGGCCTGCAGCAGGGTGACCGCGGGGTCGCCGGGCTTGGGATGGCAGACAAGGTTGTAGAGGCGGTCCTCCAGCCGGTCCTTGATCCAGGCGTTGAAGCCGGGCGCAGTGCGCGACTGGGGCCACAGGTTGTGGATGTCGTCACGGCCGCCGAGCGACAGGGGGATGCGGTGGTCGACCTCGTAGCTGGCGCCGCCGTCGCGCGGATTGACCATGCCGTAGGTGACGAAGACCTGGTTCTTCAGCGCGTCCGAGGTCTGGCGGCCGGCTTGGGAATAGGTGAGCGCGCCGCCCGGGATCGGCGGGGAGTCCTTCGGCCCCGGCTGCCAGGTCTTGCCGCAGATCTGGGCGGCGGTGGTGACCGCGGGATCGGTGAGGCCAGGCGTCTTGTCCTGATCGGGCAGCACACGCGTGCTGACCGCCGGCGTGGGCGCCGGGGGCTCGGTGTGGTTGAGGCCGACGCCCAGGCCGGTGGCGCCGGCGACGCCGATGACGGCGGCGGCGATGCGGCCGGCGTGCGAGCGGCGCGGCGGGGGCGTGGCCGCGGGCTTGGCGGCGGCGGCCTTGGCCGGCGCCGGCGCGGCGGCTGCGGGCTGGGCGGCTTTCGCTTTCGGCCGCTTCGGAGGAGGGCGCACCATGGTCCCGGCCCGCCTACTGCAGCACGGACTTGAGCTGGTTGAACGCGTAGGGGACGAACAGCGCCGCGCCGACAAGGAACAGCTTGCCGACGCTGTTCAGCACCGTGGTGACGTCGGCCGGATGGACGATGGCCAGCACGATGACGATGTTGCTGACGATCCAGAACAGCGAGGCCAGCATGATCGCGCCGACCAGGCCGGTGACGCGGCTGTAGCTGTTGTCGCCGGTGGAGGTCCCGTCCGGGGCCTTTTCCTTCAGCGCCTGGCCGACCTCCTGGGTGACGTTGCCGGCGCGCATGGTCATCGCCGCGGCGATGCCGATGGGAATGTTGAACGCCACGACAGCCGCGCCGGCGCCGTAGAACCTGACCTGCTCCCAGTCGATCATGACGATCCCCCGTCCCTTCCGATAACAGGGTTAGCTTAGCCACAGCTTCGGCGGTTCGCAACCTTTACGCGAAACTGTCACAAACACACCCGCCACCTCGTCGCGGGGCGCAAGAACCACCGAGACGAAGCGGCGGGCCGGCGCCTATGCTGTCGGTCTGCCCGCCGGGGCGGTTGCGGAGAGCCCGATGCGCACGCTGATGAACGTCCTGTGGTTTATCTTCGGAGGCTGGATCTCGGGGTCTCTGTGGTTGCTGGCCGGTGTCGTGCTGGCGATCACCATCGTGGGCCTGCCCTGGACGCCGGCGGCGTTCCGGATGGCGGGGTTCAGCTACTTCCCGTTCGGCAAGATCGCCGTCGAGCGCGACTACGGCGAGGTGAGCCTGCTGCTCAACATCCTGTGGCTGATCTTCGCCGGCTGGTGGCTGGCGCTGCACCATATTGTGTTGGCCGTGGCGCTGGCGGTGACGATCATCGGCCTGCCGTTCGCCTGGCAGCACGTGAAGCTCGCCGGCCTGGCGCTCGCGCCGGTCGGCCGCGACGTGATCGAGGTCTAGACCTCGAGCCGGTCGTCGGGCCGCGCCACCATCGTGTAGAGCACCGGCATCAGGAAGACGCTGATCAGCAGCCGCGTGAACAGGCCCGAGACGATGACGAGCGCGAAGGGCCGCTGCGAGTCGGTGCCGACGCCGGTGGCGAGCGCCGCGGGCAATAGTCCCAGCGCCGCGACCAGCGCGGTCATCATGATCGGACGCAGCCTGAGGATCGCGCCCTCGCGGATCGCCTGATCCAGCGGCAGGCCGTGGCCGCGCAGCTCGTTGACGTAGGAGATGTAGACCACGGCGGTCTGCACCGAGACCCCGAACAGGGCCAGGAAGCCGATGCCGGACGACACCGAGAACGGCGTGCCGGTCAGCCACAGCGCCAGGATCCCGCCGACCGGCGCCGAGAGCGCGACGCCGACGAGGGTGATGAAGGGGAACTTGAAGTTGGCGTAGAGGGTGAACAGCAACAGGAAGATCAGGGCGAGCGTCAGCGGCAGGATGATCTTCAGCTGGTCGCGGGAGGCGGTGTACTCGGTGTAGTCGCCGCCCCAGTCCGCGCGGTAGCCCTGCGGCAGGGCGACCTTCCGGTTCACCTGCTGAATCGCGTCCTGCACGGCCCCGGCGAGGTCGCGGCCCTCCACCGAGAACTGCACGCCGATGTAGCGGGAATTGTTCTCGCGGTAGATGAAGGCCGCGCCGTTGGTGACGCCAATGGTGGCGAATTCCTTCAGCGGGATCTGCTGGCCGCCCGGGGTGGCGACGAGGAGGTTGCCGATCTTGTCCGGGTTGTCGCGGTACTGCTCTTCCAGGCGCACCACCAGGTCGAACTGCTTTTCCTGCTGCACGACCTGGGTCGCCACGTCGCCGCCGATCGCGGTGGTGATCAGCGCGTTGATGTCGGAGACGTTGAGGCCGTAGCGGGCGATCTTCTCGCGGTCGATCTTGATGGTCAGGCTGGGCTGGCCGAGCTCCTGGACGAGCGTCACGTCCTTGATGCCGCGCACCTGTTGCAGCACCTGCTTGATGGCCCGGCCCTTGGTCTCCAGGGTCTTCAGATCGGGGCCGAAGACCTTGACCGCCAGCGCGCTCTTCAGGCCGGTCTCGGCCTCGTCGACGGCGTCTTCAGCGGGCTGGGTGTAGTTGAAGGTGACGCCCGGAAAGGCTTCGAGCTTCTTGTTGATGGCCGCGATCAGCGCTGGCTTGGAGTGATAGCTCCCATGCCACTGCGAATAGGGCTTCAGGCCGACGTAGAACTCGACGTTGAAGAAGCCGGTGGGATCGGTGCCGTCGTCCGGCCGGCCGAGCTCGGAGGCGACGGTGGTCACCTCCGGGAAGGATTTCAGGATGTCGCGCACCTTGGGCGTCAGCTTGGCGCTTTCGTCGAAGGCGATGGTGTAGGGCATGGTGGCCCGCACCCACAGCGCGCCCTCGTCCAGCTGCGGCATGAACTCGCCGCCCACCGCCGGGATCAGCAGCAGGGCGGCGACGAGCGCGATCGTGGCCGCCGCGAGCGTGCCCCAGCGGTGCTGCAGGCAGAAGTCCAGGCCTTTGGCGTAGCGGTCCTTGATCCACTCGAAGCCTTGGTTGCGCCGCTCGCGCACGCCCGAGCGCATGAACCAGGCGCAGAGCACCGGCAGCAGGGTGAGCGTCGCGATCAGCGCCCCGATCAGGCCGAAGATCATGGTGTCGGCCATGGGCCTGAAGAGCGTGCCGGAGGGACCTGAGAGCACATAGATCGGCAGGAAGCTGACCACGATCACCGCCACCGCGTAGAACAGCGGCCGGTCGACCTCGGCGGCGGCGTCGCGGATGATCTCGCCGACCGTGGCGGGCGAACCTTTCCTGAGCGCGATCTGGCGGAAGATGTTCTCGACCATGACCACCGCGCCATCGACCAATATGCCGAAGTCGATGGCTCCGATGGAGAGCAGGTTGGCCGACGCGTTCTGGATGTTGAGACAGGTGAAGGCGAACAGCAGCGCCAGCGGAATGGTGGTCGCCACGATCAGGCCGGCGCGGAAGTCGTAGAGGAAGAAGATCAGCACCACGACCACCAGCAGCATGCCGCGCAGCAGGTTAGCCTGCACGGTCTCCTTGGTGAGCGAGATGAGGTCGGTGCGGTCGTAGAACGGCACGACCTTGACGTCCTTGGGCAGGACGTGGGCGTTCAGGTCGGCGGTCTTGGCCTCGACGCGCTTCAGGACGTCCTGGGTCTTCTCGCCGGTGCGCAGCAGGATCACGCCCTCGACCGCGTCGTCCTGCTTCTCGAAGCCGAATTCGCCAAGGCGCGGCGCGATGCCGATCACCGCGCGGCCGACGTCCTTCAGCAGCACCGGCACGCCGTCATGGACGGCCAGGACAACGTTGCCGATGTCCTCCAGCGTCTCCAGCCGGCCGACGCCGCGCACGTAGTAGAACTGGCCGCCTTGCGAATAGAAGCCGCCGCCGGCGTTGGCGTTGTTGTTGGAAAGCGCGGTCTCCACCTGGCTGACGTTCAGGCCGACGCCGGCCAGTTTGTCGGGATCGAACAGCACCTGGTACTGCATGGTCCCGCCGCCGAAGCCTGAGTCGTCGGCCACGCCGGGGACCGAGCGGAAGGCGGGCTCGATCACCCAGTCCTCGAAGGTCTTCAGCTCCATGGGCGAGCGGTCGGAGCTCTGCAGGACGTAGCGGTAGATCAGCCCCGACGGCGACGACAGCGGCGAGACCGAGGGCTTGACGCCATCGGGCAGGGTGAGGTCGCCCAGGCGGTTGAACACCTCCTGGCGGGCGCCGTCGCGGTTGGTCCCGTCGTGAAAGGTCAGTCTGACGTCGGAGAGACCGTAGAGCGAGATCGACCGGCTGATGGTGGTGTGCGGGACGCCGTTCATGCCCTGCTCGGTGGGCACGGTGATCAGGCGTTCCACCTCCTCGGCGGCATGGCCCGGCCATTGGGTGATCAGCTCGACCATCGGCGGCGAGAGGTCGGGATAGGCGTCGACCGGCAGGCGCTGCACCGACCAGATCCCGACCCCGATCAGGATCAGGGTGAAGAGAACGACCAGCAGCGGCTGGGCCAGCGCGGCGGCCACGACGCGGTCGATGACGCCCGGCTCGTGGGGCCCATGCGCGCTTTCCGGTGCGGCCTCGGGCGGCAGGGGCGGCGTGGCGTCGCTCACTGGCTTTGCATGAACTGGACGAAGACGCCGCCGTCGGCGACGACGCGGTCGCCGGCCTGCAGGCCCTGCGGGATGTCGTACTGGTCGCCGGCCCGGTAGCCGAGGGTCACGTGGCGCCGCGTGAAGGTCCCGCCGGCGCCGGCCACGTAGACGAAGGGCAGGTTCTCGTCGTCGCGCAGGATGGCCGAGACCGGGACCAGGAGGCCGGTGGAGTCCTGCCGCGAACGGATGTGCACGCGGACGTACATCTGTTTCTTCAGGAGGCCGCCGGGATTGGCCACCACGACGCGGGTCAGGACCGCGCGGGTGTCGGGATTGACCAGCGCCGAGACGTTATCGACGACACCGGTGATCGCCTGTTGGCCCCCATTCGCCTGGCCGACCCCGGTCTCGACCTCCACGGGATCGCCGGCGGCGATAGAGGCGAGCTCGGACGGCGGCACCTGAGCCATGACCCACATCTTCGAGAGGTTGGCGACGGTGAAGGCGGGCGTGGTCCCGGCCTGCAGCAGCTGCCCCGGGGTGATCAGCTTCTCCACGAGGGTGCCGGGGAGCGGCGAGCGAATGGCGCCCTCGACGTGGGTGATGGCCTGGCCCTGCTGGATCGCCTTGACCGCCTTGGGATCGATGTTGAGCGCCGTGACGGCGCGCAGCGCCGCGTCGCGGTCGGCCTCGGCGTTGGCGGCGTCGGTCTGGGCCTGGGCGTTTTCGCGGGCCGAGACGCCATTGTGCTGGGCCAGGTCCTTGTCGGCGTCGGCCACCTGGCGCGCCGTCTTGGCGGTGGCCAGCGCCTTGGCGTAGGCGCCGAGCGTGGCGGCGAAGTCCGGCGAGTCGACCATGGCCAGCGCCTGGCCCTGCGCCACCTTCTGGCCGGGCTCGACCAGCAGGCGGGTGACGGGCCCCGAGATCGGGGACAGCACGCTGGTCGCCTGGTCGTTGTCGAAGTCGACGACGCCGGCCGCCTCGACGGTCTTGTGGAAGCTGGTGGGCGCGACGGCGAACAGGCGCACGTGCTGCAGCTGGTCGGCGGTCAGCGTGATGTTGCTGGGCGTGGCCGCGGCGGCCTGCGCCTTGTCGTCCGGCTTGCCGGAACAGGCGGCGAGCGACAGCGCGCCGAGGGTGATCGCGGTGGCGGCCAGGAAGGCTCCCAGGCGGGGCAGGCTAGTTGGCATGGGCGTCCTTGGCGGAGGTCTTCTCGGCGAGTTCGGCCCGCTTCCACCAGCCGCCGCCGAGCGCCTGGTAGAGGGCGGCGGTGTCGGCGAAGCGCGCCGCCTGCGCCTGCACCAGCGCGATGCGCGCCTGCTGATAGCCCTGCTCGGCGCTGAGCAGGGTGAGGTAGGAGGCGTAGCCGGCCTGGTATTGGCGTTGCGAGAGGTCGAGCGTGCTCTTGGCGGCGTCAAAGGCGGCGGCGTTGGCCTTCAGCCCCGCCGCGTCCTGCTCGATCGCGGCGAGCGTGTCGGCGACGTTCTGGAAGGCGGTGAGCACGGTGGAGCGGTACTGCTCGCGCGCCTGGACGTAGGCCGCCTTCGCGCCGCGTTCCTGGTGCAGCAGCGTGCCGCCCTCGAAGATCGGGGCGGTGATCGCCGCGCCATAGGCCCAGAAGCCGGTTCCGGCGCCGAACACATGGCCGATCTCCAGCGCGGTCGAGCCGGCGTTGCCGGTGAGCTGGATGTTGGGCAGGCGGTTGGCGGCGGCGATGCCGACCGCGGCGTTGGCGGCATGCATGTTGGCCTGCGCCTGCAGCACGTCCGGGCGCTGCTCGACGAGCGTCGAGGGCAGGCTGACCGGCAGGTCGGCGGGCAGCGTCAGGCTCGTCAGGTCGAACTTCGGCGAGGGCGTCTGGCCGGGATAGCGGCCGGCGAGGACCGCGATCAGGTCGTGCTGCTGCGCCGACTGCTTCAGCAGCGGCGGCAGGGTGGCGGCGACCTGGGCGAGGGCGGCCTCCTGCGCGGCCAGATCGAGACCCGAGGCGTAGCCCTTCTGCTGCTGGTACTTCAGCGTCTCGACAACCTTCTCGTCGATGCCGATGAGCTGGCGGGTGGCGTCGATCTGGGCGTCGATCGAGGCGTCCTGGAACGCTGCGGCGGCGATGTTGGAGGTCAGCGTCAGGTGGGCGGCGGCCAGGGAATAACGGGCGGCGTCTTCCTGCGCCTTGGCGTTCTCCACCGTGCGCCGGGTCAGGCCGAAGACGTCGAGGTTGTAGGCGACGTTCACCTGCGGGGTGAAGAGATTGTACTCGAAGGCGTTGTTGCTGGGGGTGGGCGCGATGTCGCCCGACTGGCGCTGGCGGGTCGCGGCGAAGCCGGCGGAGACCTGCGGGAAGAAGGCGCCGCGCTGGGCGCGGGTGTTCTCCTGGGCGACGGTGAGCGCCGCTTGCGCGGCCTTCAGGTCATGGTTGTTGGCCAGCGCCTGGTCGATCAGGTCGGTGAGCGGCTTGGAATGGAAGAGCGTCCACCAGTCGCCGGAGATGTCCGCCCCGCTGACGAAGCTCTGGGCCGCGCCGCCGGGGACGCCGGGCGTGGCGTCGGTGGCCGCGAGCGGATGGTCCGTGTACCCGGCGACCGTCGGGGCGGCCGGCTTCTTGAAGTCGGGGCCCGCGGCGCAGGCGGCCAGCAACAGGGCCGCGCCGATCCCAAGGACGGGCGCCAGGCGGTTTCGGCAAAACGCCGGATATCCCTCGAAGACAGGGCTGCTCATCGTCCCGTTGACGCCTTGATCAATCCGTCCATGCGGCGTTCGGAAAATCCCCGCCGCGCTCGACGCCCCCAAAGGGAGCGTCCCCAGCCCATGTTATAATGTAGCGCCCTAAGGCGCAGGTGAATAGGGCGCGGATAGGACGCCTCTGTGTCGTTGGTGTCCGTACTGAAACCGTGGCGTCAGGTTCGCGCGGGCTTGCGTTGCGGAGGCCTGTCGTCGCCCCTCTGTATGCCCGGAAAAGGTGGCGCTATTCGGACGGGGGATCCTATTTCCAGGCACCCGCCGCTTCCTGTTTGGGCAGAGCCTGGCCGGTTGGGCGAGACACAAGCTTGGCCAAGGGCTTACGGCCAAGCTGCGCCCGAAAACCGCCCCTTTCGGACCTGACAGAATGTCGCAGCTGGGGAGCTTTTAGACGGCGGTTTGAGAGCCGCCGACATGGAGGGACTATCCCAATGATCCAGCGTGCGCCGAAGATTCTAGTCGCGGGGGCGATGGTGCTGGGCGTGGTCAGCCTGGGCGGCTGCGCCACCAAGAAGTTTGTCAACGAGCAGGTCGGGCAGGTCTCCACCCGGGTCGACGACGTGAACAACAAGGTCGCCGATGTGAACGCCAAGGTCGGCGAGCACGACACCCACCTGGCGACCCTCGACCAGAACACCAAGGACGCGCTGGAGCGGGCGACCGCGGCCGGCAAGCTGGCGGAAGGCAAGTTCCTCTATCAGGAGGTGCTGACCGACGATTCCATGAAGTTCGGGGTCGCCCAGGCCAAGCTGTCGCCCGAGGCCCAGGCCCGGCTCGACGCCTTCGTGGACAAGCTGAAGAGCGACAACCGCAACGTCTATGTGGAGATCCAGGGCCACACCGACGCCACCGGCTCCAAGGAGGTCAACTACAAGCTCGGCGAAGAGCGGGCCGAGGCCGTGCGGCGCTATCTGAACGAGCACGGCGTGGCGCTGAACCGCATCTCGACGATCTCCTATGGGGCGGACGATCCGGTGGCGCCGAACAACAAGCGCGACGGGCGCAAGCAGAACCGCCGCGTGGTGCTGATCGTCCTCACCTGACGTGACGCGCCGCGGGTCGCAGCGGCGGCGCACGGCGGCGGTCGGCGCGTTCAGCGTCGCGGCGCACGTCTGCGCGCTCGCCCTGCTGCTGACCCTGCAGGGGACGCCGCCGAAGGTGGAGGAGCCGGCGCCGATGGTGGTGCAGCTGGCCGAGGCGCCGCAGGCCGATCCGGTCGCCGCGCCGACGCCCGACCCGCCGCCGCCGGCCAAGCCGCCGCCGCCCCGCAGCATAGCGCGGCAAGTGCGCGCGCCGCCGCCGGACGCGCGGCCGCTGCCGTCCGGCAAACCCTCCCCGAGCGCCGACGGCGACGACGAGGCGAGCGACGCCCAGGTGGCCTCCGCGGCCACCGCCGGTTCCGGCGCCGGCGGGCGCTGCGACATGGTCCGCCAGCTGCAGGCGGCGTTGCGGCGCAATTCGCTGGTGCAGGCCGCCGTCGCTGAAGCCAGGAGCGAGAGCGGCCGGGCGATGTTCGTCTGGAACGGCGACTGGATCCGCAGTCACGGCCAGGACGGCGCGGGCCTGGCGGCGGTTCGCGAGGCGATCATGTGGGAGATCGCGTTCGCGCCGGAAGCCTGCCGCGCCCAGCCGGTGCACGGGCTGGTGCTGCTGTCGCTGAACGACGGGCCGGGCGGCGGGCGGCTGGTGATGGGCGAGGGCGATTGGCGCTGGTCGGACATGCTCAAGCGCCACTAACCTCGCCGCTGCATGAGCCGCGCCGCCGATTCCACCGCCTCCGCCGTGCGCCCGCTGGCCCGCGACATGGGCGTGATGGGCGCGCTGTTCCTGACGCTGTCGGCGGAGACGCCGGCCTCGTCGGTGTTCGTGATCCTGCCGGGTGTGATCCAGGCGGCGGGGTCGGGCGCGCTGATCTCCATGGCCGCGGCGGGGCTGGTGGCGCTGTGCATGGCCCTGACCTACGCCGAGCTGGGCTCGGCCTTCCCCTCGGCGGGCGGGGAGTACGCCATTGTGGGCAGCGTGCTGGGGCCGGCGGCGGGGTTCGCGGTCTTGGGGGTCAATCTTTTCAACATGATCCTGGCCGCCACGGTGCTGGCGCTGGGGGTGGCGGACTATCTGGCGGCGGTCTGGCCAGGGGTCTCGCCGCTGGGCGCGGCGTTGGCGGCGCTGGCCATCGGGACGGGCCTGGGCATCCTCAACATCCGCTCCAGCGCGGCGGTGACCGGGGCGTTCCTGGCCGTGGAGTTCGTGGCGCTGGGGCTGGTGACGGCTCTGGGCGCCGGCCACGCGGTTCGCCCGCTGAGCGCGCTGATCGGCCAGCCGCTGAAGCTGGCGGCGTCGGGGCATGGGCTGGAGGCGGTCGGGCTGGGCGGCCTCGCGACCGGGGTGGTGGTCGGGCTGTTCGCCTACGACGGCTATGGCAGCGCCATCTACCTGGCCGAGGAGGTGACCGACGTGCGGCGCAAGCTGGTGCGCGCGGTGCTCTGGGCGCTGGCGGTGACGGCGGTGACCGAGATGGCGGCGCTGTCGGCGGTGCTGGCGGGCGCGCGCGACCTGCAGGGCCTGCTGGCGGCGGGCGACGGGATGATCGCCGACTTCACCAGCCACGCCGGCGGCGCGGCGCTCGGGCGGGCGGTCAGCGCCGGCATCGCGCTCGCCATCCTGAACGCGGTGATCGCGCTGGTGCTGATGACCGGGCGGCAGTTCTACGCCACGGCGCGTGACGGGGTCTGGCCGGGTGCGGCGGGGCGGGCGCTGACGGCCGTGCATCCGGGGACCGGCGCGCCGTGGGTGGCGACGCTGGCGGCCGGCGCCCTGTCGGCGGTCTTCTGCCTCGTGCCGATGAAGCTGTTGCTGACGCTGTCGGGGTCGAGCGTGACGCTGGTCTATATCGCGCTGACGCTGGCCTGCCTGCTGCACGGCAAGCGGCGCGCCGCCGCGCCGGGCTGGAAGCTTCCGCTGTGGCCTGCTCCGCCGCTGCTGGCGATCGTGCTGCTGGTCGTCTTCGCCGCCGCCAGCCTGCAGGATGGGGCGCTCAGCTTCGAGGTCAGCGTCGCCTGCGCGGCCGCGGCGGCGGCCTACTACCAGTGGGTCCTGAAGCCGCGCGGCGGCTGGCGTTTGGCGGGGCCGTCGGTGGAGACGGTGTCAGCCGCTTGAAGCTTGGGGGGTGAGACCCTATAACCCGCGCCTCGCGCTCGGGGACCCGGTTCGTGCGGCTGGGTAGCTCAGTTGGTTAGAGCGGTGGATTCATAACCCACAGGTCGGCGGTTCAAGCCCGCCCCCAGCTACCACCGGGTCCCCAGCGCGATTTTCCCAGCATCGAGGCGATCCTAGCGCGGGTCGTAGACCTTGGGCGCGGCGCCCAGCGCCACGGGCCCCAGCGTGGTGCGTCCGGCCTGGAAGTCGATGGCGGCCTGGGCGGCGTCGCCCGCGCCCTGCCGCGCCTGGACGACGACGGCGGCGGACTGGGCGGCGCCGGCGTCGATGACGCCCTTGTCGGCCAGCGCGGTCAGGCCGCGGGGCGCCTGGCGAAGGGTCACCTGCAGGACGCCGGCGAGCCGGCCGTCGGAGCCGGCGCTTAGCGTGCCCGAGGTCACGCCGAGGTTGGCGTCGCCGGCGGTGATCCCGGCGTTGCGCACGGTCATCCGTCCGCCGCCGGCCGTCCAGCGGCGCACCGCCTGGGCCCAGCTGGGACCGCCGAACGCGCTCATCTTCGAGAGGGTGGAATTCCAGACCATGGCGATGGGCTTGCCGCCGGCCACCTCCGCCAGGACGCCGGAGGGGCCCGCCTTGCCGCCCTCGAGGCTCGCGAAGACGCCGCCCTCGTCGTCGGGGCCGGCGCGCAGGTGGAACTCGACGCGATCGGCGCTGGCGAGGCCGAAGGGCTGGGCGCCGGCCGCCGGCGCGAAGGCCAGCTTGACGCCCTCGAAGGAGAAGCTCGGCGGGCGCTGCTGCAGGTGGGTGAGGCTGGCGCGGATCAGGTCGCCCTTGACCGCCACCGGGCCGCCGAGCGGCCGCACGAAGGTGATCCCGGCCGGCGCGGCGACCAGCCAGTGGGTGATGCTGAAGAGGTAGGCCTCGCCCTCGAGCCGGGGCGCCTCCAGCCCCCAGCCGCCGGGGGCGCGGGTGGTGACGTCGGTGAGCGTCACGTCCATGCGGAACGGGTAGCCGCCGATGGCGCGGTCCTTCCAGGCGAGCTGGTAGCCAGCCTGTTTCCAGCCCTCGACGGCGGCGTCCATGCGCTTGGCGGTCTGCGCTTCCGCCCAGAACCAGGCGACGCTCCAGCCTACGACCAGAACGCCAAGCGCCGCGAACGGCAGGATCAGGCCGAGACGGCGGTATTTGCGGGGCGTGACGGGATCGGGCAGAGACATGAGGGCTTCTTACAGCGGGGCGCGATGGCGGACGAGCATTGGGTGTTCGGGTACGGGTCCCTGATGTGGCGCCCGGGCTTCGCCTTCGCCGAGCGGGTTCCCGCGACGCTCGCCGGCCGCCGGCGGGCCTTCTGCATCTATTCGGTGCATCACCGGGGCACTTACGAGCGGCCCGGCCTGGTGCTGGGGCTGGCGCCCGGCGGCTCGGTGCGCGGCATGGCCTACCGGATCGCCGACGCCGACTGGGCGGGCGTCTATGCCTATCTGCTGGAGCGAGAGCAGCCGACCGAGACCTACATCGAGGGGCGCCGCTTTGTGCGGCTGGCCGATGGGCGGCGCGTCGAGGCGGTGGTGTTCCTGTCGGACGTGCATCATCCACAGTGGGCCGGCGCGCTCAGCCTCGAGCGGCAGGCGGAGCTGATCCGCGGGGCTGTGGGCCTCTCCGGGCGGAACGAGGACTATCTGCGCGACCTGGTGGACCACCTGCGCCAGGAGGGCATCCGCGACCGATCGATGGAGGCGTTGCTGGGGTTGGTGGAGGAGGGATGAGGATCAGAGCGGCAGGAGCGCCATGGACGCGGTCTCGATGCGGTCCTGCAGGATGCGCATGAACTCGGCGCGCTTGAGGCCCGGCGGGATCGGCTCCAGGTACTCGTAGACGATGACACCCGGCCGCCTGAGGATTCCGTGGGCGGGCCAGTGGACGCCGGCGTTGGTGGCGATGGGATGCACCGCCACGTCGAGCTCGCGGTAGAGGGCGGCGATGCCGGGCTTGTAGTCGCCGGCGACTCCCGGCTCGCCCCGGTGGCCTTCCGGGAAGATCACCAGCTGGCGCTCGTCGGCGAAGCGGTCCTTGGCGTCGGCGACCATCTTGCGCAACGCCGCCGCCTGGCCCGACCGGTCGACCGAGATCATCCGGGCCTTGTAGGCGTACCAGCCGAAGAACGGGATCCACATCAGCTCCTGCTTGGTGACGAAGCAGCTGTCGGGCAGGACGGAGAACTGGGCGAAGACGTCGAACATGCACTGGTGCTTGGGCGCGATGAGCGCATGTTTCGCCGGCATGTATTGCTGGCCGCGGAACTCCACGCGGATGCCGCAGATCACCCGCAGCAGCCACATCACCACCCGCGACCAGGGTCGCCAGGACCTTACGATCCAGATTCTGGGCGCCAGCACGAGCGGCAGGATCAACAGCACCCAGAACACCGACCAGACGTAGAAGGCCACGGTGAACAGCAGGGATCGGACGAGGAGCAATTTCAGCCCTTATTCGCCGCCGCGGGCGTCGTGCGCGGGCCAAGCCCCAGCACCGCCTCGCGGCCGAGGATCGCCAGATACTTGGAATACTCCACCACCATCAAGCGCGCGGCGCCCGGCGAGCGCCACCAGTGGCGGGTTTTCAGCCCCTGGGTCGGCACGGCGTAGATCTGCAGTGTCACCGTCGGCGGGCGCAGCACGGCGCGCAGCTCCAGCATGGCGCGGGGCATGTGGTAGTCGCTGGTGACCACGGTCAGGCTAGAGAACCGCATGGCCTTGGCCCACTCGGCGGTCTCGCGCGCATTGCCGACCGTGTCGGCGGCGGTGAAGCCCAGGTCCACGCAGCAGTCATAGAGGCGGCGCACCGAGCCCGAGGCGACGCGCAGCTGCTCGCGGCTGACCTCGCGGTTGACGCCGCTGACCAGGACGCGGCGGCCCTTGTGGTCGGCCAGCAGCTGGACGGCGGCGGCGATGCGCTCGTTGGAGTTGGCGCCGGTCAGCGCCACGATGCCGTCGGCCGCGGCAGGCTCTGGGCTCGGCGTCGAGCGCTGCACGCGCCCGGCGAAGGCGAACAGGCCCGCGACCCAGATCAGGCCGATCACCAAGAGGGCCGCCAGGGTCCTCATTGCATGTCCCGGATCAGCGCCATGGCGGTGACCTGGGCGGCGACGGCGGCGACCAGGGCGGCCAGCAGCGGGCAGGGGAGCACGGCGGCCAGGTCGCTCCAGGCCAGCGGCAGGGCGGGCGTCAGCCCCTCGCCGCCGCCGGCGATGCGCAGGCCCGCGCCCAACGCCGCGGCCGCGCCGGCGCCGATCAGCCCGGCGAGGCCCGCGATCCGGGCGAAGCGGGTGAGGAACAGGCGGGCGATGAAGCCGTCCTCTGCGCCGGCCAGATGCAGCACCTCGACCACGTCGCGCCGCGCCGCCAGCCCCGCGCGGGTGGCGAAGGCGACGACGGCGGCGGCCGCCGCGGCGATCAGCAGGAAGACCATGACGCCCAGCCAGCGCACCAGGCCGCCGGCCCGCTGGATGTCCTTGATCCAGACGGAGTGGTCATCGACCGTCGCGTCGACGTTCTGGCTCTGCAGGGCGGCGTTGAGCTGTTTGGCGTTGGCCGGGTGGCGGCCATCGAGGGTGACGGCGACGAGCCTGGGCACCGGCAGGTCCTCCAGGTCGCTGACGTCGCCGAGCCAGGGGCGGATCAGGTCGTAGGCCTTGGCGGGCTCCAAGGCGCGGGCCTCGGTGACGCCGGGGGTTCCGGCCAGGGCCTCGGCGGCGCGGGCGGCGGCGGCGTCGGGGGTCTCGCCGCCCTTGGGCCGCACGATGACGGTGGCCTCGCCGTTCAGCTGGCCGGTCCAGCCGGCGGCGGCGCGGTTGGCGGCGAGCACGCCCATGGCGGTCAGGCAGGCCAGGAAGCAGAGCACGGCGACCACGAAGATCAGCGACCCGTCGCGGGTCTCCTTCTCCGGCAGGAAGGGGGCCGGGCGCCAGCGGGCGGGATCGAACATCTCGCTCATGCGGGCACAGCGCCCGAGGGCCGGGGATCGGGCGCCGAGCGTGCGGTGATGCGGCCGTTTTCCAGCAGCAGCACCGGCCGGCCGGAGCGGGCGATCAGGTCCTGATCATGGGTGGCGATCAGCACGGTCGTGCCCAGCCGGTTCAGCTCCACGAACAGGCGGAAGATGCGCACGGCCATCTCGTGGTCGACGTTGCCGGTGGGCTCGTCGGCGAGAAGGATGTCGGGGCGGTTGACCACGGCGCGGGCGATGGCGAGGCGCTGGCGCTCGCCGCCGGCGAGGGTCGCGGGCATGGCGTGCATGCGTTGGCCAAGGCCGACCCAGGTGAGCAGCTCGGCCACGTCATTGCGGTAGTCGGCGGGCTTGCGCCCGGCGATGCGCAGGGGCAGGGCGGCGTTGTCGAATGTCGAGAGATGATCGAGCAGGGTCAGATCCTGGAACACCACGCCGATGCGGCGGCGCAGGCCCGGCTTGGCGCTGGCGGGCGCCTGAGTGGTGTCCTGGCCGAACAGATGCACCGCCCCCTTCGATGGCCGGGCGGCGAGGTAGATCAGCTTGAGCAGCGAACTCTTGCCCGCCCCCGAAGGGCCGGTGACGAAGTGGAACGATCCCGGCGCGAGGCCGAAGTTGAGGTTGGTCAGGACATCGGGGCCGCGGCCGTAGCGCATGGAAACGCCGTCGAACCGGACGACATCTTCGGCGGTGCGGCCTGCCGCAGCGGCAACGGGGTTTCTGGACATGGAGACCGAAATCGGCGACCTCGGATAGGAGGCTTCGGGAGCGTCCGATTCGACTGTCATGATACTGACCTGTCCAGAGTGCGCCACCAGCTATTTCGTGGACGACTCACGGATCGCCGCCGGTGGGCGGACCGTGAAGTGCTCCAACTGCGGAGCGCGCTGGACCGCGCGCCCGGAAAGGGCCGAAGAGCCCGCGCCGCCACCGCCCAAACCGGCGCCCGCTCCCATCCCTTCGCCCCCGCCGCCGGCCATTGACGAGATCGTGTTCGAGCCGCCGCCGGCGCCCGTTTCGCGCAAGCCGGAGCGCAAGGCCGCCGCGGCCCGCGAGGCCAACGGCAAGGTGCTGGTCTGGGGCGGCAGCGCGGTGGTGATCGTCGCCCTGATCGCCGGCCTGATCGTGTTCCGCGCCCAGGTAGTCAATCTGCTGCCGGCCAGCCAGAAGGCCTATGCGGGCCTGGGTCTGCCGGTCTCTTCCCTGACGATCGAAAAGGTGCATGCCGAGCCCGCCTTCCAGGGCGGACGCCCGGTGCTGTCGGTGACCGGCCAGCTGCACAACCTGCGCGATGACGCCGCCGAGGCGCCGGCGCTCAGGGTCAGCCTGCTCGACCGGTTCGGCAAGCCGGTGGCCACCAAGGTCGCCCGGCCGATCGACGCCGCGGTGCCGGCGCATGCGACACGCTACTTCGCCATCACCCTGGTCGATCCTCCGGCGGCGATCCACGACCTGCAGGTGACCTTCGAACCCGCGGCCAAGCCCTCAGCCGCCGGCAAGACCGCCGCGGCGCCGCCCCCCATTGCCCCAGATGGGGCCAAACCCGCGCCCGCCGCCAAATGACCATTCCGACGCCGACCGTCCTGTTGTCCGAAGCCGAGGTGGCCGAGTGCGTCGCGGCGCTGGCGGCCAGGATGGCGCCGCATGTGGACGACGAGACCGTGGCCGTCTGCCTGCTGACGGGCGGCCTGTGGTTCTGCGCGGACCTGATGCGGGCGCTGTCGCGGCTCGGCCGCAACCTGGCGTTCGACGCGCTCTGGCTGGCCTCCTATGGCGACGCGCGGGCGAGCCTGGGGCGCTGCGAGGTCCGCGCCGACCTGCAGCGGCCGCTGGCCGGGCGCCGCGCGCTGGTGGTGGACGACGTCTTCGACACCGGGCTCTCGCTCTCCGAGGCCGCCCGGCTGGTGAAGGACGCCGGGGCCGGCGAGGTCAGGACCTGCGTCTTCGCGAGCAAACCCCCTCCTACTTTATGGGGGCCCAAACCCCGGGCCATCGAGCCGGATTTCGTCGCCTGGGAGGCGCCTGCCCGATTTTTGGTCGGTTACGGCATGGACGCGGCTGGCGCCTATCGCGGACTGCCCTATATCGGCGCGCTCGACTAGAGAGACGCCACGCCGGCGCCGCATCTGGGCGCTACCCTGGGCGTTCCTGCCCTAAGACCCATCCGACGACAGACCTACGGAGCCCGAACTTGATGAAACGCGCGGCCGCGGTTGCGGCCCTCCTGATCCTTGGCGGCGCCCTGAGCGCGGGCCTTAGCGCCTGCAGCCCGTCCGGCTCGTCGGTCACCTCCGTCGCGAAGGGCGATGAGGGCAAGTTCACCGGTCTCGACGACGAGATCCTGAAGTGGCGCAAGGAGATCATCGCCACCGACGCTCTGTGCCAGAGCAAGGCCTCGGACCAGAAGTGCGAGAGCTTCGAGGTCGCCTGCAAGGCCGAGCGGACCGTGACGCCGGACGAGCAGGCCAAGGGCGTGGTGGGCCACGTGGTGGCCATGGTCGCCTACAACGGCTTCGACCCGAAGTTCCAGCACGCCCAGTCCGGCACCCAGGTCGCCGAGTTCACCAAGACGAAGGACGGCTGGGCGCGCACCAAGCACGCCCCCGTCTACATGCAGAACTGCGGCGACATGTAGGGGCGCCGTCGGCCACGCGTTCAGGGCGCGTGGCGAGGCGCGCAGTCGAGCTTGCGGCGCTGGCTGAGCTCGCGGGCGGTCTGCTCGTCTTCGGTGAGCGCTTCGCAGACCGTGGTCACCGGCGCGGCGTCGGAGGTCTTGAAGCGGAATTCGTACTCGCTCGGCCGCGCGCCGGCGAGGCTGAGGAAGGTCGAGCTGTCGTCGTCATCTCCCCTGCGGATGAGGGCGCCGTAGTGCCGCCCCGGCTCGACGACACAGGCGGTCCGCACCGTCATGCGGTCCAGGCTCAACAGCAGGTCATGCTTGAACCCGGGGCAGGGATCGCTGAGCGGTGGGTCGTCCTTGAACATGCCGGCGCAGGCCATCGGCTGATCGAAGGTCACGCGGATGACCAGGATGCCGGGACGGACGACCGCGTCCTTGGCGGGGAAGGTCGAGACGACCCTGGGGCTGTGGGCCCAGTGGTCGGAGAGCGTGGGCTTGAGGCACTTCTTCGGCGCCGTGACGGTGAGCTCATCGACGGTCTTGGACGCCGTGACGGTCAATTCCGAGACGGTGCTCGCGCTGTCGGGCGCCGGCGCGGCGCGGGTGAGGCCGGGCGCGAGGAGCGCCACGCAGGCCGCCGACGCTGCGAAGGTCCGTCCCCTGGCTGTCCTGTGAACCGGCGCCATCCCTAGCCGCCCATCCTGATCATAACGAATCCATAAGCCAGCGTGGCCGTCGCGCAAAGCCATGAACCCTGCCCGGTCACACGGCGGCGGCCCGCACCTTCGGCCGCACCTTGGCGATGGAGAGCAGGGATTCGACGCAGTCGCGGATCGAGTCGTCGAGGGGGCGGAAGGTGACGTCGGTCACGGCGCGGATGCGGTCGTTGCGAAGGTCGCCGAGCGCCCAGATGGCCCGGAACTCCGCCTCGCGGGCCTGGATGCGCTCGGGAAAGGGGTCGGTGACCGGCGGGGTGTCGTGGTTCAGCTCAGGCAGCAGGCGGCCGATGTCGGCGCAGATGTCCTCGACGTTGCGGGTGTCGGTGGACCAGGCGATGTAGCGCTCGCCGTTCCACACCTCGGCGCTTTCGAGGAGGCCGATGTGGCAGGCGGCGTCGTCGCGCACGTCGACGGTCATCCAGGGGCGGTAGACGTCGGTCTGGCGGCAGTGGCCCTCGAGCATCTGCTCGATCAGGTGCTGCCAGGGGCCCATGTCCTTCTGGTGCGCCGACTGGATGGGGCCGACATTGTCGCCGGGGCAGCAGGTGATGGCGTCCCAGCGTCCGGAGGCCTCGGCGGCTTCCGCGAAGGCGCGCTCGGCGATCAGCTTGCCCATGGAATAGCCCTGGCCGCGCTCCGGCGTGCGCTTGGGGTTGGTCTCGTCGGGGAAGCGGTCCTCGTAGAACACCGGCCGGCGCACGATCTCCTGCAGGTCCATCTCGGAGATCACCGCGGCGATCGAGGAGGTGACCACCACGCGGGTGACGCTGCCCGAGCCGTTGATGGAGGCGATGATGTGGTCGCAGGTGCGGCGCACATAGTCGGGGTCGTTGTAGGCCGAGACGTGGCTGATGTGGGCGACGCCGTTGGCGCCCTTGAACGCCTCGTCGAAGCAGCCGGGGTTGTCGAGGTCGGCGCTGTGCAGGGTGAGGCGGCCCGAAGCGTAGCCGGGCATGGCCTTGAGGAACCCGACCCGGCTGTCATCGCTCGCGTCGCGCACGCAGGCGCGGACCCGGTAGCCCTTGTCGAGCAGCAGGCGCACGACCCAGCCGCCGAGGAAGCCCGCCGCGCCGGTGACGGCCACGATGCCGCCCATTGGGCCGCGCTTGGGAATGGGAGACATCGGGGCGTTCCTCCGGTCGGTTTTCGTTACAGCCAGGGCGCGGACTGCTCCTTGGCCAGCATGTCGTCGTAGGTGGGCCGCGGGCGCACCACCGCGAACCGGTCGCCCTTCACCAGCACCTCCGGGACCAGCAGGCGGGAGTTGTACTCGCTGGACATGGCCGCGCCATAGGCGCCGGCGGTCATGAAGGCGACGAGGTCGCCGGCCTGCAGCGGGGGCAGGGTGCGGTCGCGGGTGAAGGTGTCGCCGGTCTCGCAGATCGGGCCGACCACGTCGTAGGTCTCGGGCTCCCCCTCGCGGGGTTTCACCGGGCGGATGTCGTGGAAGGCGTCGTACATGGCCGGCCGCAGGAGGTCGTTCATGGCCGCGTCCAGCACCAGGAACTTGCGGCCCTCGGGGCGGGCGTTGACGTGCAGCACCCGGGCGACCAGCACGCCGGCGTTGGCGGCGATCATCCGGCCGGGCTCGAAGGCGAACTGGATGCCCGAAAGGCCCGCCATGGTCCTGGCGATCATCGCGGCGTAGTCGACAGGCGCCGGTGGAGTGGGCGCGTTGAAATAGGGCGCGCCCAGGCCGCCGCCGAGGTCGAGGCGCTCGACGGAAAGGCCCTCGGCGCGCAGGCGCTCGACCAGGCCCCGCATCTTGCGGAAGGCGGCTTCCAGGGGCGCGAGGTCGGTGATCTGGCTGCCGATGTGGCAGGCGACGCCGACCGGGCGGACGCCGGCCATATTGGCGGCGTTGGCGTAGAGCCGCTCGGCTTCGACCATGGAAACGCCGAATTTGTTCTCGGCCTTGCCTGTGGAAATCTTGGCGTGGCCGCCGGCCTCGACGTCGGGATTGACCCGGATGGCGACGGTGGCGCGCTTGCCCATCCGCTGGGCCACCCGGTTAACGAGAGTCAACTCAGGTTCCGACTCCAGGTTGATCTCGGCGACGCCGGTCTCCAGCGCGAAGGCGACCTCGGCCTCGGTCTTGCCGACGCCGGAGAAGACGATGCGGTCCGGCGGCACGCCGGCGGCCAGCGCCCGGCGGATCTCGCCCTCGGAGACCACGTCGGCGCCGGCGCCGACGGCGGCGAGCGTGCGCAGGACGGCGACGTTGGGGTTTGCCTTTACGGCAAACGCGATCAGCGGGTCCTTGAGGCCGGCGCCCACGAGCGCGTCGCGCAGGACGGTGAAATGCCGCTCAAGGGTGGCGGAGGAATAGACGTAGACCGGCGTGCCCACGGCTTGCGCGATCGTCGCGAGGGGTACGCCTTCACACGCGAGCTCGGCGCCCCCCGAACTCTCCCCCTCTAGGCTGGCGACGAGCTCGAAGTGGTTCATCGCGGGTTGGTGAAGGGGTTGCCGAACGCGCCGGGCGGGCCCGAGCCGAACGGGTTCTGGCCGGAGCTTTCGATCGGCGCGGCGCGTGGCGGGGCGGGATCGACGCTGCGGTCGCGCGGATCGACGGTGTCGACCGGACGCTGCGGGTCCTGCGCCTGACGGGCGGCTTCGTCCGCCTGGCGGGTGGTGGCGTGGCCGGCGCCGTTCAGGGGGCCGGGCCTTTCGAGCTGGCCGAGCTTGCCGCAGGCGCAAAGGCCGAGCGCCATGAGCGCGGCTGCGCCGAAAGTCGGAAGACGACGAAGGGTCATGCGAGGATTTCCTTCCAACGCTCGATCTGGGCGCGCACCTGGTCGGGTGCGGTCCCACCGTAACTCATCCGGCTGGCCACCGATGCCTGCGGCGTCAGCACCTTGAAAACGCCCTCGGTGACGCGGGGCTCCAAGCTCTGCAGCTCGGCGAGCGGCAGGGCGGGCAGGTCGCAGCCGAGCTGCTCGGCGCGCTTCACCGCGGCGCCGGTGATGTGGTGGGCGTCGCGGAACGGCAGCTTGAGCTCGCGCACCAGCCAGTCGGCGAGGTCGGTGGCGGTGGAAAAGCCCGCGCCCGCGGCTTTTTCCATGTTTTCAATGGCGGGCTGCATATCCGCGATCATGCCCGCCATGGCCCGCAGGCTGAGTTCCAGGGCGTCGAAGGCCTCGAAGGTGGGGACCTTGTCCTCCTGCATGTCCTTCGAATAGGTCAGCGGCAGGCCCTTCATGACCACGGCCAGCTGGGTGAACGAGGCCAAGAGCCGCCCCGCCTTGGCGCGCACCAGCTCGGCGGCGTCGGGGTTCTTCTTCTGCGGCATGATCGAGGAGCCGGTGGTGAAGGCGTCGGTCAGGCGCACGAAGCCGAACTGCGGCGTCATCCAGATGACGATCTCCTCGGCCAGGCGCGAGAGGTGGATGGCGGTGATGGCGGCCGCCGCCAGGGCTTCGAGCGCGAAGTCCCGGTCGGCGACGCTGTCGAGCGAATTGGCCGTGGGGCGGTCGAAACCGAGCGCGTGTGCGGTCATCTTCCGGTCGATCGGGAAGGGCGAGCCGGCCAGCGCCGCGGCGCCCAGCGGGCTTTCGTTCATCCGCGTCCGCGCATCGGCGAAGCGCGAGGCGTCGCGGCCGAACATCTCCACATAGGCCATCAGGTGGTGGCCGAAGGTCACCGGCTGGGCCGGCTGCAGGTGGGTGAAGCCCGGCATCAGGGTCGCGGCGTGCGGCTCGGCCTTGGCGATCAGCGACCGTTGAAGCGCTTTGATCTGGGCTGCAGTCCGGTCGCAGGCCTCGCGGACCCACATGCGGAAATCGAGCGCCACCTGGTCGTTGCGCGAGCGCGCGGTGTGCAGCCGCCCGGCCGCAGGCCCGATCAGCTCGCGCAGGCGGGCCTCCACGTTCATGTGGATGTCTTCGTATTCCTCGCGGAACGGGAAGCTGCCTGCGTCCATCTCGGCGGCGATGGCGTCGAGGCCGCCGAGGATCGCCGCCGCGTCCTCGCTTGTAATGACGCCGGTCTTTTGCAACATCGCCGCGTGCGCGCGGGACCCCTCCAGGTCCTGCGCGGCCAGCCGCCGGTCGAAGCCGATGGAGACGTTGATCGCCTGCATCAGCTCGGCCGGCTTGTCCGAGAAACGGCCGCCCCACATCGCTTGCCCCGCCTTTGCGGTATCGGGGGGCGGCGACTTCGGGGCGTCAGAAGAAGAGTTCGTCATATGAGCGAAGAGTCCCAGGCGAAAACCGAGGGGGCGAAATCCAAGGGCGGGGTCCTGAGATGGGCCCTGTGGGGCGCCGCCGCCATAGGCGCCGCGGGGCTGGTCTATATCATCGCCCAGTCCACGGCCAAGCCGGTGACGCAGACCGAGGTGGCGACCTCCGGCGGAAGCTCCGGGGCGAGCTCCGGCGCCGTGGCCACCGCGCCCGAGACCCACGACGTCTCCAAGAAGCTGTCGCACGCCGCCGACGGCGCCCAACCCCCGGCCTATCCGTTCTTCGACGCCAGCGGCAAGAAGCTCGTTCCGGCCGACTTCAAGGGCAAGGTGGTGGTGCTGAACATCTGGGCGACCTGGTGCGGCCCCTGCAAGACTGAGATGCCGACGCTGGCCAAGCTGGCCCAGGCCTATGCGGGCAAGCCGGTGGAGGTGGTGGCGGTGTCGATCGACAAGCCGGACCAGCTGGCCGCGGCCAAGGCGTTCATCGCGGCCAATGCGCCGCTCAAGCTCTACAACGATCCGGAGGCCAAGCTGCCCTGGACGCTGAAGCCCAACGCCGACGGCATGCCGACGACGATCATCCTGGGCAAGGACGGCCTGGAGCGCGGGCGGATTTCCGGCGAGGCCGACTGGGCCGGCCCCGGCGCCAAGGCGGTGATCGACAGGGTCCTGGCGGAGTAGCTAGGCGACCACCCGGGTCTTGGCGGGGGTTTCGGCCTGGGCGGTGAGGGCGCGCAGCAGGCCGACCAGCGAGGTGCGGGCCTCCGGCGGCATCACCTCATAGGCGGCCAGCAGCTCGATCGCGCCCGGCGTGCGCATGCGGGTCAAGAGGTCGAGGTCGCCGGTCATCTCGCGGTCCGGGCCGTCCAGCACATCCATCAGGTCCACGACCCGGCACTTCAGGGCGCGGGCGATCTGCACCAGGCGCGAGAAGGAGATGCGGTTCGCGCCGTTCTCGTATTTCTGGATCTGCTGGAAGCTCACGCCGCACTGCTCGGCCAGCGCCTCCTGCGAGATGCCGATGGTGCGGCGGCGGATGCGCACCGCGGCGCCCAGGGCCACATCCATGGGATCGGGCGCTTTTGTTGACGGATCTGCCAATTCTTGTCTCCCCCGGCCGATGCCTTCTGGCGGGCGAAAATCCCCCCGGACCCCGCGCGATGGCTCTACCATAAGTTAAGCTAGTTATTTCTGTGATTAAAAGGGCGCCCGAAAACCGAGGTGCGACAATTTGCAACTCGCGAGGAAATAACGCGTTCGGCGACCGCGTTCTGTCTGGCGCCCGACTCAGCGCCTGCGTCGGCGCCTGGGTCCAGGCGCCCCCTCGCCGCAAGCCAGGGTCGTATCCGATGCGGTCGGGGGGCGGCGCAGGCGGCAATTAAGCACTTGGTCACCGAAGCACCGCGAATTCGGACCTCAAGACGATTCGACGGCCAGCCAAGGGTTTCCAACGGTCCATGCGCGCCATTCAGCTCCATCCGCCCTTCGATCACGGCGCGGCGCTGCGCGTGCCGCCGCCCAGCGACAAGGCGAGCTGGCGGGCGCTCTGGCGGTGGCTCGGCGAAGAGGCCTGCGCGGTGGTGGAAAGCGCCGCGGTGCAGGTGCGCACGCCGGAGGGCCCGATCATCGCGCGCTGCGGCGACTGGATCGTGCTGTCGCATTCCGGCGCCTTCCACGTGGCGCACGCAGCGCGCAACTGCGACGCCTAGGGCCGCGACGCCTCAGGCGGCCCCCCGAAGCTGGCAACGGCGGCTAAATCGGCCATAAGGCGCCCATGCCCGTCCGTTTCGACACCCTGTCCGACGCCGCCCACTGGTATCGCGCCTGGCTGAGCGAGGCGGCGCTGCCGTTGTGGGCCGATGCGGGCGTCGATCCTGAAGGCGGGCTGTTCCAGGAGACGCTCGACCTCGAAGGCCACCCGGTGGAGGCCCCGCGGCGCGCGCGGGCGCAGGCGCGGCAGGTGTTCGTGTTCGCGCAGGCGGCGCAGGGCGGCTACGGCGCGCGGTGGCTGGGCGTGGCCCAGACCGGCTGGACACGGTTCGTGGCGGCCTATCGGCGGCCGGACGGCCTGTTCCGCAACCGGGTGGCGGCGGACGGGACGCCGCTCGACACCGAGGCCGACAACTACGAGCAGGCCTTCGTTCTGCTGGCCATGGCGGCGCTGCAGGCGGCGGACCCGGCCTCGTCGTTCGAGGCGCAGGCGGCGGGCGTGCTGGATGCGCTGCAGGACCGGCGGGTGGCGGGCGGCGGCTTTCGGGAGAACGGGCCCCATCCCTACCAGGCCAACTGGCACATGCACCTGTTCGAGAGCACGCTCGCATGGGAACCGCTCGGCGGACCCTCCTGGGCGACGCTGTCGGATGAGCTGGCGGACCTGGCGCTGCGCCGGTTCATCGACCCGGCGACCGGGGCGCTGCGCGAGTTCTTCGATGAGCGGTGGCGGGCGCTGGAGGGCGAGGGCGGCCTGGTCGAGCCCGGCCACCAGTTCGAATGGGCCTGGCTCTTGGACCGCTGGGGCCGTTCGCGGCGCGACGAGCGGGCGCTGGCGGCGGCGCGGCGGCTGTTCGAGACCGGGCTGAAGGGGGTCGATCCGGTCCGTGAGGTCGCGGTCAACGCGCTGTGGGACGACTTCTCGGTGCGCGACGGCGACGCGCGGCTGTGGCCGCAGACCGAGCACCTGAAGGCCGCCGTCGTGCTGGGCGACGAGGCGCAGGCCTTGCGGGCGGCGCGCGGGCTCGCGCAGTACCTCGACGTCCCGGCCCGCGGGGTGTGGCGCGACAAGCTGAGGGCCGACGGGACCTTCGTCGACGAGCCCGCGCCGGCCACCTCGTTCTATCACCTCCTGGTGGCGATCCAGGCGCTGACGGGGGCGGTTTAGCGCCAATCGTGCAGGTTGGAGGTGGCGTTTAACCTCACCCGCCGCGGCCCGCACGAACGGGTCTGGTCCCTAGAGGCCCGCGCAGCGGGACCGTCCTTTTTCAAACCGCAGAGAACGCAAAGATCGCAAAGAGGCCGCGATGGCCGCGCGGCCATCGCGATCATGCTCTACCTCTGCGATCTTTGCGTTCTCTGCGGTTGAATCGACTGAGCCTCCGCTGCGCGGAGTCTCAAGGCGCGAAGCCGTTCGTGTGGTTCGCAGATATGCTTCCACTCAGCCGGCGGCGAAGGCGCGCATGATCGGTTCGAACTGGGGCCAGGCTTCTTTCAGGACGTGGTGGCCGGCGCCGGCCAGGACCTCGACCTCGATCCCCGGGTGGGCGGCGAGCCGGCGGCGGCTGTCGGCGTCCACCAGGCTTGGCCAGCCGGTCCGCTCGCGCTCGGGCAGCAGGGCGTCGCCGCCCAGCACGACCTTGGCCGGCCGCCGCAGGCGCTCGACGAGGCCGGTGTAGTCGCGCGGCTCGGCGCGCCCCTCGGCGAGGCCGAACACCTGCCAGACGAAGTCCTCGCCGCCGGGCGGCATGGCGTCGAGAAGCTGGGCGAGCGGCCAGGCGCGGTCGGGGCGCAGGGGCGGCTCGACCAGCAGGAGGCGGCCGACCAGGGCGGGATCGAGCGCCATGGCGACCAGGGCGCCGACCGACAGGCCGATCACGCTGGCCGTGCGGCCTGCCAGGCGCTGGCGCAGGGCGTGGGAGATCGCCGCAGCGAACACCCCGACCGAGGTCGCGACGAGCGGCGGCGAATGGTTGCCCGGCAGGTGGGTGCGCCAGACGTCCAGCTCGGGAAAACGCTGCTGGTTCAGCTCGAGCGTGTTGGACGAGGCGAAGGCGCCGGTGATGACCAGCTGCACGGGCGCCCCGGTGTCGCGGCCGAGAAGTTCGATGGGGCCGAGTGGGGTTTCGACGCGGAAGGCCTCCACCGGCCTAGAGCCTGTCGCGGCTGTGGGCCAGGGCGCCGGCGAGGTAGGTCCGCTCGATGGCGCGGTCGTCGCCCAGGAGGCTGAGCACGAAGAGCTTTTCGGCGATGGTCCGGGCGGCGGCCGTGCGGCGCGCGAGCAGCGGCGTGGCCGCCAGGTCGATGACCAGGAAATCGGCCTCCTTGCCGGGCGCCAGGTTGCCGACGTGTGCGTCGATCTTCATGGCCCGGGCGCCCGCCAGGGTGGCCAGATAGAAGGCGTGCAGCGGGTCGAGCGCCTCGCCGCCGAGCTGGCCCACCTTGTAGGCCTCGCCCATCATGTGCAGCAGGGAGAAGCTGGCGCCCGCGCCGATGTCGGTGCCCAAGCCGACGGTGACCCCGCAGGCGCAGGCCTGTTTCAGGCTGAACAGGCCCGAGCCCAGGAGCAGGTTGGACGAGGGACAGAAGACCGCCGCCGAGCCGGCCATATTCATGCGCCGCAGCGCCTCGTCGGTGGTGTGGACGCAATGGGCGAAGACCGAACGCGGCGTCACCAGGCCGTGGCGGGCGTAGACGTCGAGATAGTCCTGCGCGCCGGGGAAGAGCTCGCCGACCCGGGCGATCTCTTCGAGGTTCTCGCTCATGTGGGTGTGGATCAGGACGTCGGGATGGGCCGCGGCCACCTCGCCGGCCATGGTGAGCTGGGCGTCCGAGGAGGTGACGGCGAAGCGGGGCGTGACCGCATAGCCAAGGCGCCCCTTGCCCCGCCAGGCGCGGATCAGGCTTTCCGTGTCGGCCCGGCCGGTCTCGACGGTGTCGGTGAGGCCCGCCGGCGCATGGCGGTCCATCAGCACCTTGCCGGCGGTAAGCCGCATGTTACGGGCCAAGGCGGCGTCGAAGAGGGCGTCGACCGAGGTCTTGTGGACCGTGCCGAACACCAGCGCGCTGGTGGTGCCGTGACGCAGCAGCTCGTCGCAGAAGAAGCCGGCGGCCTCGTCGGCGTGGGCGCGGTCGGCGAAGGCCTGTTCGGCGGGGAAGGTGTGGCTGTGCAGCCAGTCCAGCAGCTGCGAACCCCAGGCGGCGATGACGTCGGTCTGCGGATAATGGATGTGGGCGTCGACCAGGCCCGGCGTGATCAGCTTGCCGGGGAAGGCCTCGATGGGCGTCCCCGGCGCCAGGGCCGGCGCGAGGTCGGCATAGGCGCCGAAGGCCGCCACATGGCCGTCCTCGACGATCAGCAGGCCGTCCGGGTGATAGGCGTAGGCCTCCGCCGCCGGGGCGCGGCAGGGGTCGTCCAGCATGTGGAGCAGGGCGGCGCGGTAGGCTCGGCGGGTCACGCGCAACCCTTAGGCCGCCTTGCCGCCCCGGTCGAGCTTGCGAGACAAAGCGCAGCCAAATCAGCGGCCTGGGCGCCCGACAGCAAAGCCGTAAGACTTGCCAAGTGAAATCAGCGGGTGTTTGATCCCCGCTCAAAGGCCCCAAGCCGGCGAACGGCGCGGGGCTTTTTCGATTCTGGAGGTTTGAGAGAAGATCATGTCCGCCAACAGGACATCCCACATCCGGCTCACCTCGCACCCGGGCGGTGGGTCGCAGAGCCGGTTCCCGATCCATTGGGACGCCAAGACCGCCCGCGAGCGCGGCCCGGTGATCGCCACCCCGAACTCGGGCGCGGACCGCAACGCTGTCGGCGCGCACGGCGGCGCCTATTCGATCTACCGGGCGCTGGCGATCTCGTCGGGCGCCATGGCGGCCGAGACGCGGCCGGAACTGCACAACACCTATCCGGTCGTGCCGATCGGTCCGCACGCCCAATGGCATGAGCCGGGCAAGATCGTGAGCCTGGATCCCTGGGGCCACCGGGTGGCCGAGGACTTCGCCGCGGAGCTCGCCGAGGGCGTCGACATCCGCCCGACCATCGCGGTCACCAAGGCGCGCATCGACCTGCCGGAGATCCACGAGGCTATCGCCAAGGGCCGGCTGAAGGTCGACGGGACGGTGGTGCACGAGAACGGCGACGTGGCGGTGACCAAGGCGGCCATCGACCCCGTCTGGTATCTGCCGGGCATCGCCGAGCGGTTCGAGGTCGACGAGACGCAGCTGCGCCGCACGCTCTTCGAACAGACCGGGGGCATGTATCCCGAGCTGGTCACCCGGCCCGACATCAAGGTCTTCCTGCCGCCGATCGGGGGCATCACCCTCTACATGTTCGGCGACCCGGCGCGGATCGGGAACAGGAAGTACACGCTCACCTGCCGGGTGCACGACGAGTGCAACGGCTCCGACGTGTTCGGCTCCGACATCTGCACCTGCCGCCCCTACCTGACCCACGGGATCGAGGAGGCGACGGCGCAGGCGCAGGCCGGCGGCGCGGGCCTGATCGTCTACAACCGCAAGGAAGGCCGGGCGCTTGGCGAAGTGACCAAGTTCCTGGTCTACAATGCGAGGAAGCGGCAGCCGGGCGGCGACCAGGCGGCGACCTATTTCGAGCGCACAGAATGCGTGGCCGGCGTGCAGGACGCGCGCTTCCAGCAGCTGATGCCCGACATCATCCATTGGCTGGGCATCCGGCGGATCGACCGGTTCGTCTCGATGTCGAACATGAAGTACGACGCGCTGGTGAAGGGCGGCGTCGAGATCGGCGAACGCGTGCCGATCCCCGACTGGCTGGTTCCCGACGACGCCAGCGTCGAGATGGAGGCCAAGAAGGCCGCCGGCTACTTCACGCCCGAAAAGCCGCCGAGCAAGGCCGACCTGAAGAAGGTCGTGGGCCGCGATCTCAAGGAATTCTGATTTCTTCCTCCGTCGGCCGCCATTTTCTTGCTCGTCATCCTCGGGCTTGTCCCGGGGATCCATCCCTCGGCGGCGAGGTGGTGGGTGTGGGCCGCGCGGCGCGGCCCATGATCGACGGCAAGCGGCGGCTGAACCATGGATCCCCGGGACAAGCCCGAGGATGACGAGCTTAGATTTGGATTGATGTCGAACAGCGCAGACACACTGGCGGCGAGATCACTGCTATCCGCCCATGCGGTGCGCGAGCGGTCGCACGAGATGCTGGCCGCGGCGCTGGCGGGCGAGGTCGCCGAATGGCGGGTCGATCCGGCGAGGCTGGAGGCCGCCGCCGACCTGACGGCGGAGGTGGTGCGGGACGCCTATCCGGACCTCAAGGTTCCATTCCACGCGCGGTGGCGGCATTTCATTGTCGCGGGTCGTGACCTCTGGGCCGAGCTGGACGGCGGCTGGCGCGAGCCCGCCGACCGGGCGCGCGCGGCGTTCGACCTGGCGATCACCTCGGTGCTGTTGGATGCCGGGGCGGGCATGGACTGGCGCTACCGCGATCAGCAGACCGGGGCGACGCTCAGCCGTTCGGAGGGCCTGGGCATCGCGTCCTTCCGGCTGTTCGAGTCAGGTGCGCTGTCGGCGGAGCCGAGCGATCCCCTGCGGGCCGACAGCCTGACCGGCGTGACCGCGCAAGTGCTGGCGACGGGCTTCCAGGCCGGCGCCGACAATCCGCTGGTGGGCCTGGAGGGCCGCGCGGCTCTGCTGCGCGCCCTTGGGGCGGCGGTGGGGCGGCCGGGCGATCTGTTCGACGTGATGGCCGCCCGCGCGGTGGATGGGAGATTGCCGGCGCCGGTGATCCTGGAGGTGTTGCTGCAGGCGCTGGGGCCGATCTGGCCGGGGCGGCTGAGCCTGGCCGGCGTGCCGCTCGGCGACTGTTGGCGGCATCCCGCGATCAAGCGCGACGACGTGACCGACGGCTACATGCCGATCCACAAGCTTTCGCAGTGGCTCTCCTATTCGCTGATCGAGCCGCTGGAGGCCGCCGGGATCGCGGTGACGGACATCGACGGGCTGACCGGGCTGGCGGAATACCGCAACGGCGGCCTTTTCTTCGACACCGGCGTCCTGAGCCTGGCCGACCCGGGCGACGCCGGGCGCCGGCATCCGGTCGAGGGGACCCTGGTCGTGGGCTGGCGGGCGCTGACCGTGGCCTTGCTCGACAAGATCGCGCCGATGGTCCGCGAACGCCTGGGCGTCACCGCCGAGGCCTTCCCGCTGGCCCGCGTGCTGGAGGGCGGCACCTGGGCGGCGGGGCGGCGGATCGCCAAGAGCTTGCGCGCCGACGGCGGGCCGCCGATCGCCGTCATCAGCGACGGCACCGTTTTCTAGAGGGAAGCCATGGCCATCAAAGGCGTCACCGTCGTCGACCACCCGCTGGTGCAGCACAAGCTGACGCTGATGCGGAAGAAGGACACCTCGATCAAGAGCTTCCGTCAGCTCCTGAAGGAGATCGGCGCGTTGCTCTGCTACGAGGTCACCCGCGACCTGGCGCTGGAGAGCGTCGAGATCGAGACGCCGATGCAGGCGATGACCGCGCCGCAACTGGCCGGCAAGAAGCTGGTGTTCGCGCCGATCCTGCGCTCAGGCATGGGGATGCTCGACGGCATGCTGGACCTGGTCCCGGCGGCGCGGGTGGCGCATGTGGGCCTCTACCGCGACCCGGCGACGCTGGAGTGCGTGGAATACTACTTCAAGGCGCCGGCCGATCTGGCGGACCGCCAGGTGATCGTCATCGACCCCATGCTGGCCACCGGCAACACCGCCATCGCCGCCGTCGACCGGCTGAAGGAGGCCGGGGCGCGCGATATCCGCATGGCCTGTCTGCTGGCCTCGCCGGAGGGGATCTCCAAGTTCCAGGGCCACCATCCGGGCGTGCGCATCTGGACCGCGGCGGTGGACGAGCGGCTGAACGACCACGGCTACATCCTGCCGGGCCTCGGCGACGCGGGCGACCGGATGTACGGGACCCGCTAGGCGGTCTCGAAGGGAACCGCGGAAGAGCACGGAAGAAGGATTCAACCACGGACGGACACAGACGCACACGGACGCGTCCTGCCGCTTGAAAGGCCGAAGGCCATCTTCCGATAGGCTCCGCCGATGATCGGAAGGCGAGCGGCGCTCGCGAAGGGCATGGCGGGTCCGTGTGCGTCTGTGTCCGTCCGTGGTTCTTCTTGTTTGGTTCAATCAGCGCTGCGGCCGGGCCGGAAGAGCACTTCGGTGAGGCGGCGCGCGCCATTGGTGCGGTCGAGCTGGACGACGACGTCGACGACGCGCTCGACGTAGGTGCGGACCTTGTCCCAGCCGAGGTCGATGCCGGAGGTGAGCGCGAGCAGCGCGATCTGGTCGAGCGCGCCGGCCGGGCTGTCGGCGTGGACCGTGGTGATCGAGCCCGGATGGCCGGAGTTGACGGCGCGCAGCCAGGCGAAGGCCTCGCGGCCGCGCAGCTCGCCCAAGAGGATGCGGTCGGGGCGCAGCCGAAGGGCGGCGGCCAACAGGGTGTCGGCGTCGACCTGGGCCTCGCCGAGCTCGCCGCGCACGGCGACCAGGCCGACGGCGTTGGGGTGGTCCAGGCGGATCTCCGGCGCGTCCTCGATGACGACCAGGCGCTCGGAACGGGCGATCTCCTTCACCAGGGCATTGAGCAGCGTGGTCTTGCCGCTGGCGGTGCCGCCGGAGATCACCACCGTCTTGCGGCGCTTCACGGCGAGCTTGAGGAAGCCGATCAGGTCGGCATGCCCGTTCTTTGGATCGATCAGGGCTTCCAGGTCGGCGTTGGCGGCGGCGTCGCGGGCCGGGTCGGTGCGGGCGGCGGCTTCGAAGAGGCCGTCGCGGGAGAGCTCGTCCAGGCTCATGTCGCTGATCAGGTGCTTGCGCACCGCCATGGCCAGGCCGCCGCGGGTGGCGGGCGGCGAGACCACCTGGACGCGGGCGCCGTCCGGCAGGGTGGCGGAAAGCAGGGGCTGTTCGCGGTTGACGCCCTGGTGGCTGGCGGCGGCGATCTGGCGGGCGAGGCGGGTCAGCGCCACTTCGGTGAGCTGGTCGGCGGGCTCGCGGCTCATGGTCCCGTCGGCGGTCTCGATCCAGACCTCGCCCGGGCGGTTGATCAGCACGTCGGTGACGTCGGGCCGCGACAGCCAGGGCGCCAGCGGCGTGAGATAGGCCTCAAGGTAGACGCCCGCGGACATCCTAGCGTCCGATCGGCGCGACGCCGGTGAAGTCGAGATCGCGGGCGACGGAGACCTGCACCGCCGCGCCCTGGGCCACGCGGATGGTGGTCGGGATGTCGATCTGCTTCTGCAGCGCGATGGAGGCGACGTTCTGGGCCTGGGTGGGCGAGCCGATGACCAGCGCATTGGTCGTGCCGCCGTTGCGGCTGGCGACCGCGTCGATGCCGCCCGAGATCACCGAGAGCAGGATCGAGGCGCCGAAGCGCTGGAAGAAGTGGGTGTCGGCCTTGCCCTCCAGGCCGCCGCGGCCGAGCTGGTCGGTGGCGGGCGAGCCCACGTCGATGGAGACGCCGGTGGGCGTGATGATCCGTGACCAGACCACGAAGGCGCGGGTCTGGCCGATGGCGGCGGCGGACTTGTACTGGCCGATCAGGGTCGAGCCGCGCGGGATCAGCACCTGGCTGCCGTCGAAGCCGCGCACGTCGCGGCTGACCACCGCGCGGACCGAGCCCGGCAGGTCGCTGTCGATGGCGGTCTCCAGCACCGCGGGGATCACGAAGCCCTGCGGCACCACGCGGGAGACGTTGCGCATCTGGGTGGCGCGGGCGGTCTCGGCGCCGGCGCCGGAGACGCGGGCGGCGAAGCGCTCCTCCGCCGAGACGGCGTTTTCGGGCGCGCCGGCGACGCCGGGCGTCGGGGTTCCGGCCGCCGGAGTCGGCGCGCCGGCCTGGGCGAGGCGGAAGGCGGCGGGGGCGGCGCTTGGGCCTTCGCTCAGGTCGACGACCACGGCGGGCGCTTTCCAATGAGTCTCCGGCAGGTCGGTCTGCGAAGGTGGCGGCAGCAGCGTCGCCTGCGGCGCGGCGACGGGCGGCGGGGGACTGGGCGCGGCGCCCGCCATGGACGGCGGCGCGGGCTGGTCCATGATCTTCTGCAGACCCGGCGCCCAGCCCGGCGCGACGTTGGACGCCACGGCGGGCTTCTGGGTCGAGGCCTTGGCTTCGCGGGCATGCGAGAGCGAGGTGAACACCGCCAGGCCCACGACACAGGCGCCGCCGACCCCCAGCACCACGGTCCAGGGCGAGGAGGGCTGGCTCACCTGCGGCCGCACCCAGTGGGCGCGCTCGTAGACTTCGCTGAGCTCGGTGTCGGGGGTTTCGTCGGTCATCTGCGCCACCAGGGCTTGTCGGCGGTTCGGGGTTTGGGGCTGAGCGCGCTGGTCTGCTGACCCTTCCAGCCGTCGTTGAACACCTTGGTCACCTCGGCGCCGCGGCGGAGCACGAAGCCCGGGGCGATGCGGTCGACGACGGTGTAGCCGGCCAGCATGTGCGAATTGACCACCGCCTCGCCGCCGTCGGCCTCCACCGCATAGATGGCCGGCAGGTCGGCGTCGGCGGCGAAGGCGAAATAGGTCGACTGGCCATCGTCGAACAGTTGGGTCGGCAGCGCCTTGGTCGAGCCCTGGTAGCTGTAGGCGTGGTTGCGGTCGACCGGCGGCGGCGGGGGCGGCGGCGGCTCGACCACCGCCATGGCGACCGGCGGATAGATAAAGCGCACCGAGTAGGGGATCGCCTTGGCCGGCGCATGCTCGCGCACGCTGAGCTGGAAGTTGTAGCGGCGCTGGTTGGTGACCACCGTCATGTTGGTGTCGGGCCGCTTGGCCATCGGCTTGACGATCAACAGGTTCGCCTTGCGGTTCGGCGTCACCTGCCAGCCGAGCGCGTCGCCGATGGCGACCGTCTCGATGTGTTCGGTGGGATCGAACTCCAGCGAGAACTGGTAGCCCAGCACGCCCTTCAGCTCGACCACGTCGCCGGGATCGTACTGCACCTCGAAGATGCGCGGATCGCCGGGGCCGGGATGCGGCTCCACGGCGAGCGCCGGGGCGGCGCTCAAGGCCAGGATGGCGGCGACGAGGACAGGTCTCATGCGCGGCCTCCGGCTGGACGCGGCGCGACGGCCGGGCGGCGATAGGCGTCGCCGAGACGGGCCGGGCGCTCGGAGGGCGCGAAGCTCGGGCCGGCGGCGGTCCCGCTGCTCGTGGCGGCGGCGGTGACGGTGGCGAGATGCATCGGACGCAGGCGGGCGGCGGCGGCGGCCTGGTCGCGCTGCAGGTCGAAGGCCAGGCGCTGGGCGCGGGACTCGGGCTCGATGACCTGAACCGGCTGCGGGGCCTGGGTGTTGGGCGCCGGGCGTTGGGCGGCGGCCTCGCCCGGCAGGCGGAAGCCGAAGGCCACGACGCCGGCGGCGATCAGCAGGGCGGCCTGGCCGGCGCCGAACACGAAGACCAGGCTGGCGACGCTCATGGCGGTGTTGGGATCCAGCGTGTTGTCGGCGCGCTCCTGGGCGAGCGTCACCAGCCAGGGCTCCAGCACCGACAGCATCACGACCACGGTCAGCCAGCTCAGCAGGGGCGCGATGGCGGCGGCGGCGAGCGCGCGCACCCAGCCCATGAACAGCCCCCGCGTGGCCGGGATCAGGAACAGCGCGACGAACACCGGCCCGACCGCGGTCAGCACCCCGATCGCCAGGGTGGCGGCGGCGATGGCGCCGGCGGTGGTCATGAACAGCACGCCCGACGCGGCCGACAGCGACTCGGCGGCCGAGGCGGCCGGGCTGGAATAGGCGTGGGCCGCTGGGCCGGCGGTCTTGCCGAAGGCCGCGGCGGCGGCGACGAGCTCGTCGTAGGCGGTCTGCAGGCCGCCCACCGGATCGGCGGCCAAGGACCCGCCACTGGCCTGCAGGGGCGCGGCCACGGCGGCGGCGATCTCGGCCGGCGCCTTGGCGGCGAGGTCGAAGACCAGGGTCTGGAAGGTGGCCCAGCTGGTCACCAACGCCAGGATGGCGCCGATCTTCAGCGCGATGCCGGGCGCGTCAGAGAGGCGCGCGCCGCCCGAGGCGAACAGCATCCGGTAGCCGACCAGGGCGACGTAGATGGTCAAGAGCAGGGTCAGGCCGACCTGGAAGGTCGAGGACGCCGAGGTCAACGACGAATAGCCGGCCTCGGCGAAGCTGCGGGTCTGGCAGTCGACGGCGCCCAGCACGCCGCGGATCACGCCTTGGCCGACGAGGCTGGAGCAGGAGGCCATCCTACTTCGCTCCTTGCGGAGCTTCGCAGGACCGGGTCATGCCGCGCTCCTTCCCGTCATGAAGGGCTCCAGCCAGGCGTCGGGCTCGTCGCCCAGTTCGCCGCGCAGGGCTTCGAGGCGCCGCACCGCGCGCTCCGTGCCGGCCAGCACGGCGAGTTCGCCGCCCAGGCCGGATAGGTCGAGGCGGGCGACGACGCTGTGGTCGCCGCGCTTGATCAGGAAGCAGCGGGAGGTGTCTGGGAGGTTGCGGACCAGTTCGAACTCATGCTCGGTGAGGCCGAAGCCCTGCACATAGTCCTCGGGCCGCGCGCGGCTGTTGGGGAAGAAGACCTGGGTCGCGGCCTGTTCGACGATGGCCGAGGCGATGCGGCTTTCCAGGGCGTCGGACGCGCTCTGGGTGCAGAAGCCGACGATGCCGTTGCGCTTGCGGATGGTCTTTTCCCAATCCTTGATCCGCCGCACGAAGACCGCGTCGTCCAGCGCCTTCCAGCCCTCGTCGACGACGATGATGGCGGGCGAGCCGTCCAGCCGCTGCTCAAGGCGGTGGAACAGGTACATCATGGCGGGCGTCCGGATGGTCGGCGCGTCGAGGATCCTGGTCATGTCGAAGCCCAGGATGCGGGCGTCGATGTCGAGGCGGTCGGACGCATTGTCGAACAGCCAGGCGTGCTCGCCGCCCTCGCACCAGGCGCCCAGCCGCGCGGCGAGGTCCCCGGCGTGCGGGCGGCGCGCGCCGCGGAACAGCTCGCGCAGATAGCGCAGGCGGCGGTGGCCGGGCGCCTGGGCGTAGTTGGCGTCGACGGCCTCGGCGATCATCGCCCGGTCCTCGGCGTCCAGGCTGCCGCCGTCGACGGTCAGGAGCTGCCCCAGCCAGTCGGCCAGGAAGGCGCGGTTGGCGGGGGTGTCGGCGAGCGCCAGGGGGTTGAAGCCGGTGGGCTCGCCCGGTGAGATCACGTCGTAGCGGCCGCCGATGGCGCGGATGAAGGGCTCGGCGCCGCGGTCCTTGTCGAAATAGGCGATGCGGGGCTTCAGCCGCTCGGCCTGGGCCAGCAGGAAGGTCAGGAGCACGGTCTTGCCCGAGCCCGACGGGCCGATGACCGTGAAGTTGCCAAGGTCGGCGTTGTGGAAATTGAAGTGGTAGGGGCCGAACGACGTGGTCTCCAGCACCGCGATGGCCGGGCCCCAGTGGTTGCCGTCGGCCTGGCCGGTCGGATGGTTGTGGAAGCTGGCGAGGCTGGCGAAATTGGCGGCGGAGACCAGCGCGCGGCGCGAGATGTATTTGAAATTGCCCGGGAACTGGGCCCAGAAGGCGGGCTCCAGGTTGGTGTCCTCGCGCACCGCGATGGCGCCGGCTTCGGCCAGCGCCGACTGCACGTCGGCGACCGCGCCGTCGAGTTCGGCCAGCGTTTCGGACTTGGCGAGGATCGTCAGGTGGTGCTCGCCATAGGCCGCGCGGCCGGCGCCCACGTCGTCGCGCGCCTCGGCCAGTTCGGAGCGCAGGCTGTAGGCGTCGTCGTCGGCGGCGCGGAGGCGCCGCAGCGCCAGGCCCATGCGGTCCAGCGCCTGCTGGCGCTCGACGAAGGCGAAGCTCTCGGTCAGCACCAGCTCCATCGGCAGCCGCAGGACCCCGTCGAGCAGGCCAGGCGCGGTGCGGGCCGGGTAGTCCTTCAGCGAGATCATCGCCCCGAACGCCGGCTCGTCGGCCATCGGGCCGAACTCCATGGCGTCGAGGCCGAAGGAGAGGCGCCGCGCCGCCAGCGCGTGGCCCATGTCGCCGGTGGGGGCCAGGATCGGCTTCAGCTCGCCGTTGAGGATCAGGCTGAGGAACTCGGCGGGCTCGGAACGCCGCGCGCCGCCGGCCCCGTCGTAGAGCGAGAGCGTGCGCGGGCCGTAGGGGGCGAGCGCGGCGGCGAAGGCGTCGCGCGCGGCGTGCAGGGCGCGAAGCTCGCGGTCTAGGTCGGCGGTCTTGGCGTTGGGGGCCCTCACCAGGCGTTCGAGGAAGCCCGCGCCGCCCTGCAGGGGCCGCCTGACCAGGGTCAGGAAGATGTCGTTGACGTAGAGCCGCCGCCCCGCGAGCCGCTCGCGCCAGCCGGCGTCGAGGCGCGCCGCGAAGCCCTCGTCCGGGGCGTCCGGGAAGGCGGGCGTCACCCGGCGGCGGACCACGTGGTGGTAGAGGGCCAGCCGCGACGACGCGGCCCCGCGGAGGACCGTCTCGCGGATCGCCTTCCGATAGTTCAGCTCTTCGTCCGGCGCGGTCTCGGAGGGGAAGCCGGCCAGGTGCAGCGTCTGGATCAAGAGGCCGTCGCGGGTCTGGATCGTGACCTCGTCGAGGTGGCCGGCGTAGGGCAGGCGGTCGCCGACGCTGGCCTCGCGCGGCGCCAGGGTCCTGGCGACGCCGGTGGTGACGTAGCGGTCGTGGGCGGGGCCTTGGCTCATGGGCGGTAGGAGTTCCCGCGCCAGAAGCCGAAGTTCTTCACCCGCGGACAGGTGCGAAGCTTGGTCATCCAGATGTCGAAGAACCGCGGCTCCCGCAGGCAGCCGAGATAGCCCGCGGCATGCAGCACGGCGGCCAGGCCCAGCGCCCAGAACGAGCGGGTGATCAGGAAGGCCTCGACGGTGACGATCAGGTTGAACACCGCGTAGGCATAGGTGACGCCGCCGATCATCTGCGGCCGGGTGAGCGCGGCGAAGACGGGATCGGAAGCCAGGCGCGCCATGGCTAGTGCAGCCCTCCGGCCAGCGAGCGGATGCCGGCGACGATGGAGACGGCGCCGAAGATGACGAAGCAGCCGATCACCACCGTCAGGCCACGGCGCCAGTCCATCCGACCCGTGAGCATCAGGAAGCCCACGGCGGCCACGGCGATCACCGCGGCGGTGGTGGCGAGGTTGCCCAGCAGGGTGCCCTGCACCCAGTCGAGCGCGGCGAGCAGCGGCGAGGAGCCGGCCGGATCGCCGCCCGTCTGGGCATGGGCGGCGCCGGCGTAGGCTACGGCGGCAGCGAGGATCAGGGGCGCGCGTGCTTTCATGGCTTACTCCACGCGCACTGCGGCGCCGCTGCCAATGCCAATGGGGGCGGTAGGAAGGTGTCCGAGTATCGCGCGTACATAGGCCCTGGTCTCGGCGTATGGCGGGACCCCGCCATAGCGCTGCACGGCCCCTGGCCCGGCGTTGTAAGCCGCCAGCGCCCGGGGCAAATCGCCCTCGAACAGCTGCAGCATATGCGAAAGATAGGCGACTCCGCCATCTATGTTGGCGCGGACATCGTTAGCGTCGACGCCGAGGCTGCGCGCGGTGTCGGGCATCAGCTGCATGACGCCGAGCGCGCCCTTGGGCGAGATGACGTTCTGGTGGAAGCGCGATTCCTCCCAGGCGACGGCCTGGGCGAGCGGCGCGCTGACCGCATGGCGCTGGGCGGCCTCGTCGATGGCCCTGGAGACTTCAAGGGGAGCGATCTCGGCCGGGGCGGCGGTCTGCGGCGCTGCCTTCGGGATCAGAGAGGTCACGCCTTCGGAGGTGTAGACGGCGGGGCCTGCGTAGGTGGTGACCGCGCCGTCGTCGCCGATCTGCAGCACCTGGGCGCAGGCCGGGCCGCCGACGGCGCAGGCGAAGGCCGCCAGAACCGCGCCGACCGTCTGCGGAAGAGTGACCTTAAGCCCCATGTGTCGCCCCAGAACAGAGGCCTCGACGTTAGCCCATCCTGAGGAGCCGGGGCCAGACCACTTTGTCACGTCGCCTGACGCGCTCACGCGGCCTGGCTGGCCTTCAGCTCCTCGGCGCGGCTGAGCAGCGCGATCAGGGCGTCGGGACGGATCGGTTTGGCGAGGTGCTCGTCCATGCCGGCGGCGCGGGTCTCGGCGATGTGCTCGGGCAAGGCGTTGGCCGAGAGCGCCACGATCGGCGTGCGCGCCAGGCCCAGGGCCGCCTCCAGGGCGCGGATTTCGCGCGCGGCGCTCAGGCCGTCCAGCACCGGCATCTGCAGGTCCATCAGGACCAGGTCGTAGGTCTCGCGCTCCACGGCCTCGACGGCCTGGCGGCCGTCTTCCACCAGCGTCAGGTCGACGCCGAACGGCTCCAGGATCAGGGAGACGACGGTGCGGTTGGTCGGATGGTCCTCGGCGACCAGGATCTTCATGCCGCCCAGGTCATGGCCGGCGATCTCCGCGTCGCCGCCGGCGGCCTCCGGGGCGGCCACCGCCTCGAGCGGCAGGGTGACGGTGAAGACCGAACCCTGGCCCGGTTCCGATTTCGCCTCGATCGTCCCGCCCATCATTTCGGCGAGCGAGCTGGAGATCGCCAGGCCCAGGCCCGAGCCGCCGAAGCGGCGGGTGATCGAGCCGTCCGCCTGCTCGAAGCGGCTGAACAGCTTGGCCTGGAAGTCGGCGGAGAAGCCGACGCCGGTGTCGCTGACGGTGAACCGGATGGCGCCATCGCCGGCCACGCCGACGTCCAGGGCGACCTGGCCCTCAGTGGTGAACTTCACGGCGTTGGAGAGCAGGTTCGACAGGATCTGGCTGATCCGCACATCGTCGCCGAGGCGCCAACCATTGGCAGACTCGTCCACGTGGACGGTGAAGGTCAGGCCCTTGGCCTCGGCGCTGGCGCGGTGCAGGGCGGCGATGGTGGCGACGCAGGCGGCGAGGTCGAAGGGCGCCAGGTTGATCGGCAGTTGGCCGGCCTCGATCCGCGAGATGTCGAGGATGTCGGTCAGCACCTGCTCCAGCAGGCGGCCGGAGGCGCGGACCAGTTCGGCCATCTGGCGGCCGCGGTCGGTGGTCTGTTCCCTGGCCAGCAGGTCGGAGACGGCGACCACGCCGTTCAGCGGCGTGCGCAGCTCGTGGCTCATGTTGGCCAGGAAGTCGGTCTTGGCGGCGTTGGCGCGGCGCAGCTCGGCGGTGCGGGCCAGCACGCGTTCTTCCAGGCCGGCCTGAATCTCGTCGCCGCGCAGGCGCTCGTCGCGCAGCGTGCGGGCGAGCTGGCCGATCTCGTCGTCGCGGCCGGCTTCCGGCGCGGCGCGCTCGGTGTCCGGGTCGCCCAGCAGCTGCAGTGGGCGGATCACCAGCTGGCGCACCATGCCAAACAGGATCGCCGCGCCGATGCCGACGATCAGGAACTTGCCGGCGAAGTTGGAGAGCAGCGCCGACCAGGACTCCGACAGCGCGGTCGCCTTGGGGAAGGCCACCAGCAGGATCCACTGCGGGCCTTGCAGGCGCCCATAGGCGACCAGCGTCTTGCCGTCGGGGCTCTCGACGACGCCGGAGGGCTTGCCGTCGGCGTGGATGCGCGCGACCAGCGGCGCCAGGCCGTAGGTCTTCTCCAGCGCAGCCACCGAAGCGCGGTTCAGCGCCTGAGGCGCGGTGAAGCCGGGGAAGGCGACCAGTTCGCCCTTGTCCGAGGCGATCAGGCTTGTCGCGCCCTTGGGCGTGTTGTGCAGCACCTGGGTCAGGTACGAGCCGGCCATCACCGTGGTGCCCCAGGCGCCCACATAGCGGCCGTCGACATAGACCGGGCTGACGCAGCCGGAGATCAGGGTCCGCTTGGTCTTGTCCTGCAGGAGCGGCGACAGCGGCGTGCAGCGCATCCGCCGCGTGGGGTCGTTGGCCGGCAGCGGGTAGGAGCTCTGGTCGGTGTGGTCGAAGTCGAGGTCGCCGGGCGCGGTCTTGCGGAAGAAGGTCAGCTTTTCGGCGCGGTTCGGCGCGAACAGGATCAGCCGGTTCTTGGGCGTCAGGAAGAAGAAGTTCTCGAACTTGGCGAGGTCGCTCTCGCCGACCCGGTTGACCACCAGGGTGGCGGCGGTCAGCACCCGCTTTTCGTCCTCGGTGAGGTCGTTGGCGCGGCCGATGAAGGCCCCGACGCCGTAGATCGAGTCGCCGACGGAAGTCTGTTCGCCGTCGTAGAGGCTGTCGCGGCTGCGGCGCGAGCCGTCGCCCTTGACGGGGAACCAGGCGTCGAACTGGCGGTCGACCTGCGGGCCCGGGCGCATCAGGGCAAGGCGGCGGCGGAGCGCATCGCTGGCGGCGGCCTGCTTGGCGCTCAAGGCGTCGAACAGCTCCTGCTCGGTGCGGGTGCGCTCCTGGACGTAGAGGGCGAGGTCGGCGACCTGGCGCTGTTCGGCCTGGCGGCGGTTGGCGGCGAAGGTCACCGCGGTGTCGACAAGCAGCAGCAGCGTCATCGAGGCGATGAGGCCGGCAAGGAGCTTGGTGCTGATAGACCGGAACCGCATGTCCGAACGGGGAATCCTCGAAACTCGCCGGACTGCCTATCAACAAATGATTTCCGAAGGCTTCTCGTAGCGACGTTCTGCGAATGAAAAAGCGGAACCGTAGGCGCGGAGCGAACGGCGCCTGCCGGCTAGGTGGCGAACTCGACGATGCCGAGCACGAGGCCCGCGATCCACAGAGTCTCCAGCACCATGGTGGCGACGGGGCGCCAGCCGGCGGCGATTAGGGCCTTGAACGAGGTCTTCATGCCGAGCGCGGCGATGGCCACGACCAGCAGCCAGCGGGAGATGTCGGTGGCGCCGGTCACCGCCGCCTTGGGCAGGAAGCCCAGGCTGTTGATCGCCACCAGGGCGGCGAAGCCGAACAGGAACCAGGGGAGCGGCACCTTGGCGCCCGATGCGCCGCCGCGGCCGCGCGACAGGACGAGCGCGATCGTGCCCACGACCGGCAGCAGCATGGCCACCCGCAGGAGCTTCACATAGGTCGCCACGTCGCCGGTCTTCTGGGAGATGGTGTAGCCCGCGCCCACCACCTGGGCGACGTCATGGATGGTGCCGCCGAGGAAGAAGCCGGCGCGCGCGTTGTCCAGGCCGATGATCGGCACCAGCATCGGGTAGAGGATCATGGCGATGGTCGAGAGGCCGGTGACCACCACGACCGCCAGGATCACGTCGCGCTCGCTCTCCTTGTTCTTCGGCAGGACCGAGGCGATGGCCAGCGCCGCCGAGGCCCCGCAGATGCCGACGGAGCCGCCCGACAGCACGCCGAAGCTGCGGCTGAGGCCCAGCACCCGGGCCAGCAGCAGGCCCATCAGGATCGTGGTGGTGACGCCGGCCACCACCATGGCGATCGGCACGGGGCCCAGCGCCACGATCTGCTCCACCGTGATCCGCGCGCCCAAGAGGGCGACGCCGGTGCGCAGGATGGCCTTGGACGCGAACTCGATGCCGGGGATGCAGCGGCCTTCCTCGTGCAGGAAGTGGAAGGTCATGCCGAACAAGAGCGCGAACAGCATCACCGGCGCCTTGTAGTGGCCGGCCAGCCAGTCGGCGGCGAGCGCGATGGTGATCGCCACCAGGACGCCCGGATAGACCCGCTGCAGGAAGGCCTGCGGGCTCAGCCGCGCCGGCGTCACCGGCGCGGTGACCGGCAGGCCCTCCATGAAGTCGAAGGACTGGAACATCTCGTGCGCCTGGGCGGCGTCCGTATCGATGTCCCGGTTGACCATGGTCGCCTCACCCTCGCTGAATCTGGCCGCAAGCTGGCCCGGTTTGCGTTTCGGCGCCAGTGTGCCGCGGCCCGCCCGAGAGGAGGCTTTCGTGCCCACGACCCTGGTCAACCGCGTCGCGTCCACGCTCGGCGAAACCGACCACCCCTATATGACCGGGGCCTGGACGCCGAACTTCGAGGAGTATGACGCCACCGACCTGGCGGTCATCGGCGGCGAAATCCCGCGCGACATCGACGGGGTCTATGTGCGCAACACCGAAAACCCGGTGCATGCGCCGATCGGCTTCTATCACCCGTTCGACGGCGACGGGATGATCCACGCCATGGCGTTCCGGGACGGCAAGGCCAGCTACCGCAACCGCTTCGTGCGGACCAAGGGCTTCGAGGCCGAGGCGCAGGCCGGCGAGGCGCTGTGGGCCGGCCTGGCCGAGCACCCCGCCAACTCGAAACGCCCGGGTTGGGGCGCGCAGGGGTCGCTGAAGGATTCGTCGTCCACGGACGTGGTGGTGCACGCCGGCAAGATCCTTTCGACCTTCTACCAGTGCGGCGAGGGCTACCGGCTGGACCCGCTGACGCTGGATAATCTGGGTACGGAGGATTGGGTTCCGGCGGAGGGAATCTCGGCCCACGCCAAGGTGGACGAGGCGACCGGCGAGCTCCTGTTCTTCAACTATTCCAAGCAGGCGCCCTACATGCACTATGGCGTCGTGGGGGCCGACAACCGGCTGAAGCACTACGTGCCGATCCCGCTGCCCGGGCCGCGCCTGCCGCACGACATGGCGTTCACGGAGCGGTTCTCGATCTTCGCTGACCTGCCGCTGTTCTGGGACCCGGAGCTGCTGCCCAAGGGCTATCACGCGGCGCGGTTCTATCGGGACCTGCCGACGCGGTTCGCCATCGCGCCGCGGTTTGGCCAGCCGGAAGACATCCGCTGGTTCGAGGCGAAGCCCTGCTTCGTCCTGCACTTCATGAACGCCTACGAGGAGGGCGATGAGGTGGTGCTGGACGGCTATTTCCAGGAGGACCCGCAGCCGCCGCCGCTGGCGGGCTACGGGCCCAAGCTCGGCCAGATCATGGCCTATCTCGACGAGCACTCGATGAAGCCCAGGCTCTACCGCTGGCGCTTCAACCTGAAGACCGGGGCGGTGACGGAAGGCCTGCTGGACGACCAGATCCTGGAGTTCGGCTCGTTCAACCAAAGGGTCGCCGGGCGCAGGGGCCGCTACCTCTATTCCACCACCTCGAAGCCGGGGTGGTTCCTGTTCACCGGCATCGTCAAGCACGATCTGGAGACCGGCGGCTCGCAGTCCTTGAGCTTCGGCGAGCACCGCTATGGGTCAGAGGCGCCGTTCGCGCCGCGCGTCGGGGCGACGGACGAGGACGACGGCTATCTGGTCAGCTTCGTCACCGACATGGCGGCCGACGCGTCCGAGTGCGTGCTGATCGACGCCAAGGATATCGCGGCCGGGCCCGTCTGCCGCCTCCGGCTGCCGCAGCGGATTTCCTCGGGCACGCACGCGACCTGGGCGTCGGGCGAGCGCCTGCGCGCGGCGAAAGCGGCGCCATAACCGAATTGTTCAGACTGCCGGGCTAGGGTGATGGGGCCGCGAAAGGTCCGCCGCCCGAGCGAACGATGACCACCGTCAACTATCCGAACCCGGTCACGGTGAACGGCTACTCGTGCAAGAACTGCACGGAGGTCGACCTCGCCAAGCAGCACATCGACCCGGCGCACCCGAAGGACGGCCCCTATGGCGTCGACGCCAAGGACCATCTGGCCTCGCCGTCCGCGCCTAGGACCCAGACGCCGGCTGTCACCCTCGGCGGCGCGCTGGCCGGCGTGTCGCAGGCCTCGGGCGCAGGGTCCCAAACCCCGGCGGCGCCGCTGGGCCAGCAGCTGAACATCCTCGCCTGATCCGCGGCCGCCTGTGCCAAAGCGGGAATCAGCCTACGATTCCCAGCTTCACCGTGAATTGGGAATCGGCTGGGATGCGGTCGCGACTTTCAGACAAGCTCGGACCGGCGCTGCGCAAGCTGAGGCTGGCGCGCGGCTGGAGCCTGGCGCAACTGAGCGAAGAGAGCGGCGTGCCGATCTCCACGCTGTCGCGGGTGGAGCTGGGCCAGAACGCGCTGAACTACGACAAGCTGGTGCGCCTGTGCCGCGCGCTGGAGGTCGACCTGGAAGGCCTGATGACCCGCGAGGCGGAGGGAACGGCCGCGCCCTCGGGCCGCCGCTCGGTGACCAAGACCGGCGATGGCGCTCCGGTGCGGGTCGGTCCGGCGGCGGGCCAGGCGGCGGCGGCGGACCTGCTGTCAAAGAGCTTCTCGCCGGTGATTGTCGAGGTCACGGCCGCCACGGCGGAGGCCCATGGCGCGGCGGCGGCGCACCCCGGCGAGGCCTATCTGCTGGTGCTGGAAGGCGCGGTCGAATTCCGCAGCCATCTCTACGCCCCGCTGGCGCTCGCCAAGGGCGACGGGGTCTATTTCGACGCGGCCTCCGGCTATGTGCTGCTGGCGCCGTCCGGGCCGGCGCGGGTGCTGCTGGTCGCCAGCGGGGAGCCCTTCGCCGCTTAGCCGCCGGTTCCCATATTTCCCATCTTTAACCAATATTTCAGCCGCATTTGGGAAGAGGCGCTCGAGATCCCGCCGCCGCTGGCCGGGACCAGATTTCGAGACGCCGCCTCATGTCCCTCAACGACCTGAACATCTCCAAGAAGCTCACGCTCGGCTTCGCCGGGGTGGTGACCATCGTCACCGTGATGTGCGTGGGCCTGGCGCTGAACCTGCACAGCATCAAGGCGGCGGTGGTCGCCAATGACGAGGAGGTCGCCCAGCTCAACCTGGCGCACGACGTCGAGCTGCAGCTGATCGAGCGGATGAACGGCGTGCGCGGTTTCGCGATCACCGGCGACGCGAGCTTCCTCAAGGCGGTGGCCACGGCGAAGGACAAGTACGACGCCGCCATGACCGCCTGGATCAAGGCCGCGCCTGAGGACAAGGCGACGACCGGCGCGATCAAGGCCGAGATGGACGGCATCTTCGCCGACCAGGACGAACAGGTGAGCCTGGCCAAGGACCCGGCCACCCGGCCGGAAGCGCTGGAGAAGCTCGGCAAGAAGGGGCGCCTGAACAAGATCCGCGCGCTGCTGAAGGCCTATGGCGAACAGGAAGCCAAGCTCCTTAAGCAGGACGCCAAGGGCCAAGACCAGAGCCAGGAATTCGCCAACGCCACCCTATGGGCCGGTGCGGGCCTGGCGATCGCGCTCTCGATCCTGATGGGCTGGCTGCTGAGCCGGGCGATCGCGGGTCCGATCGCCAAGATGACCGACGCGATGGGCCGGCTGGCGTCTGGCGACCACGCGGTGGAAGTGCCGGCGGTGGGTCGCAAGGACGAGGTCGGCCAGATGGCCGACGCGGTGCAGACCTTCAAGGACGCGGCCATCGAGAAGGTGCGCCTGGAAGCGGAAGCCGCCGAGCAGCGCCGCGAAGTGGAAGAGCAGCGCAAGTCGGCCGAGGCCGAGCGCGCGGCGACCGCCAAGCAGCAGAGCCAGGTGGTCGACGGCCTGGCCCAGGGCCTGGAGCGGCTGGCGGCCGGCGTGCTGACCTTCCGCCTGAACGAGGCGTTTGCGCCCTCCTACGAGAAGCTGCGCAACGACTTCAACGCGGCCATGGAGCAGATGCAGAAGACCATCCTGGAGGTGGCCACCAACAGCGCCGGCGTGCGCACCGCCTCGACCGAGATCAGCCAGGCGTCGGACAACCTGTCGCGCCGCACCGAGCAGCAGGCGGCGAGCCTGGAAGAGACCGCGGCCGCGCTGGACGAGATCACCGCGACGGTCCGCAAGACCGCCGAGGGCGCGGGGCAAGCCCGTGACGCGGTGGGCAGCGCCCGGGCGGACGCGGAACGCTCCGGCGTGGTGGTGCGCGATGCGGTCGCCGCCATGAGCGAGATCGAGAACTCCGCCCAGCAGATCAGCCAGATCATCGGGGTGATCGACGAGATCGCCTTCCAGACCAACCTCCTGGCGCTCAACGCCGGCGTCGAGGCGGCCCGGGCGGGCGACGCGGGCCGCGGCTTCGCGGTCGTGGCCTCCGAAGTGCGGGCTCTGGCCCAGCGTTCCGCTGACGCTGCGAAGGAGATCAAGGCGTTGATCTCGGCCAGCTCGCAGCAGGTGGACCGCGGCGTGAACCTGGTCGGCGAGACCGGCAAGGTGCTGGAGCGGATCGTCACCCAAGTCACCCAGATCAACGGCGTGGTCACCGAGATCGCCGCCAGCGCCGAAGAGCAGTCCACGGGCCTGCAGCAGGTCAACACCGCGGTCAACCAGATGGACCAGGTGACCCAGCAGAACGCGGCCATGGTGGAAGAGGCGACCGCCGCCTCCCACGCGCTCACCAGCGAGGCCGACACGCTGTCGCGGCTGATCTCCCGCTTCGAGCTGGGGGACAGGGCCGCTCAGCCGCAGGCCCAGCACGCCCCGGCCCAGCACGCTCCGGCCCCGCAGCACCGCCCCGTGCCGCAGATGAAGACGGCTGGCGTCAGGGGCGGGGCCGCGCCGGCCTTCGACACCCACGAAGACAGCTGGGACGAGTTTTAGGCATGAGCCCCTCCGACGAAACCCCCTCCGACGGCGCCCCTTCCGAAGACTGGGCGGCCACCCCGCTGGTTCTGGCCGATAGCCTCGACCTGACGGCGGCGGCGCCCCTGGCGGCCGAACTGCTCGCCGCCCGCGGAAAGCCCGCGATCCTCGACGCCTCGGGCGTGCAGCGGCTGGGGGCCCAGTGCCTGCAGATCCTGCTCGCCGCCCGGGCGCTCTGGTCGAGCGACGGCCAGCCCTGGCGGCTGGTCGACCCCTCGCCGGAATTCACCGACGCCGTGGCCCTGATGGGCTGCCCCCACCTCGCCCTCGCGACGCAGGACTGATCCCATGAGCATGACCGTTCTCACCGTCGACGACTCCCGCACCATGCGCGAGATGCTGCGCCTGGCGCTGACCGACGCCGGCTACCGCGTGGTGCAGGCCGAGGACGGCCTCCACGGGCTGGAAGTCCTGGCGGCCGAGGCCCCCGAGGTGATCGTCACCGACATCAACATGCCGCGCATGGATGGCTTCGGCTTCATCGAGGAAGTCCGGTCCGATCCGCACTACCGCGGCGTGCCGATCCTGGTGCTGACCACCGAGAGCGACGCCGAGAAGAAGAACCGCGCCCGGATGGCCGGCGCCACCGGCTGGATCGTCAAGCCCTTCAACCCTGTGAAGCTGGTGGACGCGATCCGCCGCGTCGCCGCCTGAACCTGAACCGGACGCACCCGTCATGGATCCCCTAGCGGCTATTCGCGAAACCTTCTTCCAGGAATGCGAGGAACAGCTCGCCGAACTGGAGAGCGGCCTGCTGGCCATGGAGGCCGGCGACACCGATCCGGAGACGATCAACGCCGTCTTCCGCGCGGTGCACTCGATCAAGGGCGGCGCCGGGGCTTTCAGCCTCGAGGCGCTGGTCCGCTTCGCCCACGTGTTCGAAACCGCGTTGGACGAGATGCGTTCGGGCCGGCTGACGCCGACGCCGGAGTCGCTTAAGACCATGCTGCGCGCGGCCGACGTGCTGGCCGACCATGTGCGCGCCGCGCACGACGGCGGCAGCGTCGACGAGGCCCACACCGCGGCGCTGGCCGAGGAGCTGAAGGCGCTCGGTCCCGACGGCGCCGGCGCCGAGGACGAGGGCGGCGAGGACGACTGGGGCGACTTCGAATTCACGCCGATGTCGATCGAGGCGCCTGCGGCGCCCGCCGTCGCGGGCTGGCAGGTGCGGTTCAAGCCGCGCGCCGATCTCTACGCCAAGGCCAATGAGGCGGCGCTCCTGCTGCGCGAGCTTGCCCGTCTGGGCGAGACGCAGGTGGAGCTGGACGACAGCGCGCTTCCGGCGCTGACCGACCTCGACCCCGAGGCGGCCTACCTGGCCTGGAACGTGACCTTGAGCGGCGAGGCCGACGAGGCCGCGGTCCGCGAAGTCTTTGAATTCGTCGACGGCGACTGCGAGCTGGAGGTCACGCCGATCTGTGGCGCCCCAGATGGCGGCGCCGAGGGCGGCGGCCTCGATCCTACCCCTGACGAAACCCTTCAAGATCCCGGCGAGACCCTGGATATCGGCGCCCTCTTGGCGCGCGTTCAGGCCGTGGCGGACCCCCCTCCGTCCACGCCTGAAGTGTCTCCCGGCGCGCCGGCCCCGGCTGTTGCGGCGACCCTGGCAGAACCGTCCCCCCCTGACGGCCAAGGTCAACCGCGCAAGCCGGAGGCCGGCGCCACCATCCGCGTCGACCTGGAACGCGTCGACCGGCTCATCGACCTGGTCGGCGAGCTGGTGATCAACCAGGCGATGCTGTCCCAACGGGTCATGGAGGCGGGCTTCGCGCGCGCCTCCGGCGTCGCCATGGGCCTCGACGAGCTCGAGCAGCTCACGCGCGAGATCCAGGACAGCGTCATGGCGATCCGGGCGCAACCGGTGAAGTCGGTGTTCCAGCGCATGCCCAGACTGGTCCGCGAAGTCGCGGCCATGACCGGCAAGCCGGTGCGCCTGGTCACCGAGGGCGAGGGCACCGAGGTCGACAAGACGGTCATCGAGCGCCTGGCCGATCCGCTGACGCACATGATCCGCAACGCCATCGACCACGGTCTGGAAAGCCCGGAGAAGCGCGAGGCGGCGGGGAAGCCCGCGGAAGGCGTGGTGCGCCTGACCGCCGCCCACCGGTCCGGCCGCATCGTCATCGAGGTCGCCGACGACGGCGGCGGCATCAACCGCGAGCGGGTCAAGGCGATCGCCGTGGAGAAGGGCCTGATCGCGCCCGACGCGCCGCTCTCCGACGAGGAGATCGACAACCTGATCTTCATGCCGGGCTTCTCGACGGCGAGCGAGGTTTCCGACATCTCCGGCCGCGGCGTCGGCATGGACGTGGTCAAGCGCTCGATCCAGGCGCTGGGCGGACGGATCACCATTTCGTCCCGCCCCGGCAAGGGTTCGACCTTCACCATGAGCCTGCCGCTGACGCTGGCCGTGCTCGACGGCATGGTGGTGTCGGTGCAGGGCCAGACCCTGGTCGCGCCGATCACCGCCATCGTCGAGACCCTGCTGCCCAAGCCAAGCGACGTGCACAGCCTGGGCGGCCACGCCCGGGTGATCGCGATCCGCGAGAGCTACACGCCGCTGATCGACGTCGGCATGGCGCTGGGCTACCGCACCACGCCGCTCGATGCGACGCAGGGCGTGGCCCTGCTGATCGAAGGCGAGGGCGGCGCGCGCGCGGCCCTGCTGGTCGACGCCATCCAGGGCCAGCGCCAGGTGGTCATCAAGAGCCTCGAAGCCAACTACCGGCAGGTGCCGGGCGTGGCCGCCGCCACCATCCTGGGCGATGGCCGCGTGGCCCTGATCCTCGACATCGACACCATCGTCGCGGTCTCCCGCGGCGCCGACTCCCTCCGCGCAGAAAAGCGCTTGGCGGCTACAGGCTGAACCTCATGACCCAGACGCATTCTCAGGCCAATCCGACCGCGGGGTCGCTCCGCGAACTGATCTCGTTCCGCATCGGCGCCCAGGAGTTCTGCGTCGACATCATGGCGGTGCGCGAGATCCGCGGCTGGACCGCCGCGACCGCCCTGCCTCAGTCGCCGTCCTTCGTCCGTGGCGTGATCAATCTGCGGGGCGCGGTGCTGCCGATCGTCGACCTGGCCGCGCGGCTGGGCTTCGAGGGCTCCGACACCAGCGAGCGCTCGGTGATTATCGTCGCCCAGATCGGCGAGCAGGTCGTGGGCCTGCTGGTCGACGCGGTGAGCGACATCCTGACCGTCACCGACGACGTGATCCAGCCGACGCCGGACGTGGCCTCCGACACGGCCAAGACCTTCGTGCGCGGCCTGCTCGCCATCGACGGGCGGATGATCAGCCTGATCGGCCTTGAGCGCGTCCTGCCGGACCTCGATCTCGAGGCCGCATGAGCCCGCAAGCCGCCCTGAAGCGCCGAGAGCCGGCCATGGTCGAAGGCGAATTCGTCTTCACGGAAGGCGATTTCCGCAAGATCGCCGCCATGGTGCATGGCGACGCCGGCATCGCCCTGCACGAGACCAAGGCGACCCTGGTCTATTCGCGCCTGGCCAAGCGGCTGCGCGCGCTGGGGCTGGCGAGCTTCCAGGACTATTGCGCCCTGGTCGCCGGCAAGGACGGCCTCGACGAGCGGCAGAAGATGCTGGCGGCGCTGACCACCAACGTCACCCGCTTCTTCCGCGAGCCGCACCATTTCGACCACCTGCGCGACAAGGTCCTGCCGCCGCTGCTGAGCGCGGCGCGGGCGGGCGGCAAGATCCGCATCTGGTCGGCGGCCTGTTCGAGCGGGCAGGAGCCCTATTCGGCGGCCATGACCATCCTGGCCGCGGCGCCGGACGCGCCGAGCCTCGACATCAAGATCCTGGCCACGGACATCGATCCCAACATGGTCGCCGAGGCGCGCCAGGGGATCTATACGCCCTCGCTGCTCGCCGGCATTCCCGACGACCTGCGCCGCCGCTGGACCGCGCCCTCGGCCCACCGCCCGGGCTCGGTGCAGATCGCCGAGGAGGCGCGCGCGCTGATCACCTTCAATGAGCTGAACCTGATCGGCGACTGGCCGATGAAGGGAAAGTTCGACGCGATCTTCTGCCGCAACGTGGCGATCTACTTCGACGACGACACCCAGGCGCGCCTGTGGAGCCGGTTCGCGCCACTGCTGAAGGTCGGCGGCCATCTCTATATCGGCCATTCTGAACGCGTCGCCGGCCCGGCCGCCAGCGCCTTCGAGCCGGACGGTATCACCACCTACCGCCTGACACGGGAGATGGTGCGATGATCCGTACCCTGATCGTCGACGACTCCGCGACCATGCGGAGCCTGATTCGCGCGGCCCTGTCGGCCGACCCGGAGATCCAGGTGGTTGGAGAAGCCGCCGATCCGCTGCAGGCCCGTGAAGCCATCAAGGCGCTGAATCCTGACGTCATCACTCTCGACGTCGAGATGCCGAACATGAACGGCATCGACTTCCTCGAACGGTTGATGCGGCTTAGGCCGATGCCGGTCGTGATGGTCTCGACGCTGACCACCCGCGGCGCGGAGGCGACGCTGGCGGCGCTCGAGCTGGGCGCGGTCGACTGCGTGGCTAAGCCGGCCGCCAACACGCCGCACGCCTTCGACGTGCTCGTCGACAAGGTCCGCACCGCGGCCAACGCCCGGGTCCGCCCGCGCGGCGCGCCCGCGGCCGCCACGCCCTGCGCCAGCCAGGGCGAGTTCGCGCCGGGCGACCGGGTGGTGGCGATCGGTTCGTCCACCGGCGGGGTCGAGGCCCTGCTGACGCTGATTGAACACCTGCCGGCCAACTGCGCGCCAACGGTGATCACCCAGCACATGCCGGCGACCTTCACCAAGAGCTTCGCCGAGCGCCTGAACCGCACCTGCGCGGCCGAGGTGCGCGAGGCGCGCGACGGCGATCCGCTGGCGCCCGGCAAGGTGTTCCTGGCCCCCGGCGGGGACAGCCATCTGGAGATCGACGGGGTCAACCACCTGCGCTGCCGCGTGGCGCCGGGCCCGCCGGTCAGCGGCCATTGCCCCTCGGTCGACCGGCTTTTCGAGTCCGTGGCGCGCGTCGCCAAGGGCCGCGGCCTCGGCGTCATCCTCACCGGCATGGGCCGCGACGGCGCCAAGGGCCTGCTCGCCATCCGCGACGCCGGCGGCCGCACCCTGGGCCAGAACGAGGGCACCTGCGTGGTCTACGGCATGCCCAAGGCCGCCTTCGAACTCGGCGCCGTCGAACGCCAGCTGCCGCTGGAAAAGATCGGACCCGCCATCCGTCAACTCACCAACCGAGAAGGGCCGCGCTGATGCCTGCCGCAGCGACCATCAATTGCCTCGTCGTCGATGACCAGCAGACCATCCGCTCGCTCGTGCGCAGCGGCCTGCAGGAGCTTGGCTTCAAGACTATCCACGAAGCCATCGACGGCGAAGAGGGCCTGCGCCAGATGCTGACGCGTCCGTTCGGCCTGGTGATTTCGGACTTCAACATGCCCAAGCTCGACGGCCTGGGCCTGCTGCGCGCGGTGCGCTCGCACCCGCCGATCCAGAAGACCGCCTTCATCATGCTGACCGGCCGGGCCGACAAGGACCTGGTGCAGCGCGCCGTGCAGTTCGGCGTCAACAACTACCTGGTGAAGCCGTTCACCGTCGCGATCCTGCAAGAGAAGATTGAAGCGGTCTTCGGCAAGCTGACATGAGCCCTGTCGCCGCCGCCACGCCCAACAGCGATTGGGAGCCGGAACGCCGCGCCATCGGCGCCGAACCGCGCAAGGTCCATGTGATCCAGGGTGAGTACTATGTGTCCGACGAGCCGGACCTGGTGCTGACCACGATCCTGGGGTCCTGCGTGGCGGCCTGCGTGCGCGACCCGGTGGCCGGCGTCGGCGGCATGAACCATTTCCTGCTGCCCGGCGAGACCGGTGGCGAGGGGCTGCGCTACGGCGTCCAGTCGATGGAACTGCTGGTCAACGCCCTGCTGCGCCGCGGCGCCCGGCGCGACCGGCTGGAGGTCAAGCTGTTCGGCGGCGCGCGGCTGATCGACGGGCTCACCGACGTGGGCTCGCAGAACGCCGCCTTCGCCGAGCGTTTCGTGCGCGATGAAGGCCTGCAGGCGGCCGGCGGCTCGCTGCGCGGCCAGCAGGCGCGGCGCATCCAGTACTGGCCGGTGAGCGGCAGGGCCCGTCAGGTCCTGCTGGAGTCCGCCGGCTCCAAGGTCTTCGCCGCCGAGCGTCCCCGCGCCGTCGCCCCGCCCGCGCCGGAACAATCCGGCGCCCTGGAGCTCTTCTGATGCCTGCTTGCGAGTCATACGACGGCCCCGCCTTGCGCCCGCTGGCCGAGCCCCTGCGGCTGGCGGCCATCGAGCTGGCCGACCTGGCGCGGCTTTCCGATCAGCTGCAGCGCGCGATCGGGCGGCTGACCGAGACCCAGGGCGCGCCCGACGCCGCCTTCCTCACCGAGGCCCAGGCCGCCGACCTGCTCAGCCAGCGCCTGGAGGGCATGGCCGCCTTCCTGCGGGTGATCGCCGCCTCGGCGCCGGAAAACGTCACCACCGACGTCTATGCCGCGGTGATGAACCTGACGCTGGCCGAACAGGCGCGGCGGCTCTCCGGGCTGCCGCCGGCCGCCGAACTGCCCTTCGCCGAGCCGCCGCAGAGCTGCGGCGAGCTGCAGCTCTTCGGGGACTAGGCCGTGTCCGACCTCCCGTTCCGCCGCCAGGAACGCGTCAACCTGTCGACCGCCGAGGTGCTGATCGTCGGTGGCGACCCGGACGGCGTGGAGATCCTGGCGCAGATGTTCGCCGGCTTCGGCGTGCACACCCCGCGCCGCTGCTCCTCCGGCGCGGAGGCCATGACCGTGGTCGGCGAGCGCGACATCAACCTGGTGGTGGTCGACAGCGCTCTGGAAGACACCGACGGCTACGATTTCATCAAATGGCTGCGCCGCTGCGGCTCGCCCAACGCCTGGGCGCCGACCATCCTGGTCACCGGCCACACCACGCCCTCGCAGATCTTCCGCGGCCGCGACGCGGGCGCGAGCTTCGTGGTCCGCAAGCCCGTGCCGCCGCTGGTGATGATGCAGCGCATCGTCTGGCTGCTGAATGATCCTCGGTCCTTCGTGACCTCGCCCGGCTACTACGGCCCCGACCGCCGCGTCCGCTCGGTCGGCCCGCCGGTGGGCATGAAGGGCCGCCGGCACGACGACCTCTCCGTGGAAGTCGGCGAGGCCAAGACACCCAACCTCGAGCAGGACGAGATCGACGCCCTGTTCCAACCGAAGGCGGTCATCCGATGACAGCGGCAAAAACGCCCCTGGCGAAAGTGTTCAAGGTGGAGAACCGGCTGGCCAAGCTGGCCCGTTCGCCCGGCGGCAAGACCGTCGAGGAAGCCGTGACCTCGGCCGAGCAGCGGATCGAGTCCGTGCGCGAGCGCTGCGTGGCGGCGCTGGCGCTGAAGGCCGAGCAACTGGCGGAGACGGCGGCGGGCGACCGTGACGCGCTGGCGTCGGAAACCCTCGACGGGCTCTACAACATCAGCAATGCGATCTTCGGCGTGGCCGGGGTCTATGGGCTGGAGGCGCTCGCCGAGGCGGCCTGCAGCCTGTGCGATCTGCTGCACGGCTTCCGCAATGGCGAGACGGTGAACTGGTCGGCGGTGGACGTGCACGTGGACGGCATTCGCCTGCTGGCGACCGGCCGGGTCGATGGCGCCTCGGAGGGCGCGGCGTCGGTGCTGGAAGGCCTGCGCCGGGTGCGGGCGCGGTTCGTGCCGGTGGTAATTTAGGACCGGACGATCTGGCGGCGACGCCGCCGCGGCGTCAGGCGTGCAGGGCGTCGGCGGCGTTGACCAGGGCGCGCTCCAGGGCCCGAACCCTCAAGGCTTCGGCGGGCGCGCGCTGCAGGTCCTGGCGGGCGCCCTCGACGATATCCAAGGTGCGTTGCGGCGCGTCCAACTGGGCGCAGCGGTTGGCCTCATCCTCCAGCGCCGCATCGGCGGCGGTGTTGAGGAGGGGCGACAAGGCGGCCAGCGCACGCAGCGTCGCGCGGCTCAGCGCCAGCGCCGCCTGCAAGTCCGCATCCATCGCGCGCAGAGCGCCATTATCGTCTTCGGCGACGGCGAGTTTTTCGCGCACAGCAGGGGCTCCTCAAGCGGTGACGCAACGGCATAGCTGCGGCCGGTTAATCGAACCTAAAAATGTGCATTTGCACCTAATGTATAGCGGAATATCCGAATTGCTCATTGTGGCGTTGTGCGAAATGCCGTTGAGTGCGGCCCCAATGACACGTTCCACGCCACCCACCCCGCCCGACCAAACCCCCGATCAGGTCATCGATCCGGACGGCGAGCTGCCGCTGGGGGCGTCGGAGTATTTCTTCTATCTGTTGTTCCAGGTGGCCCGGCAGCGGGACCTCTTTTGCGACAAGGCGCTGGCGGCCTGCGGCCTCAATATGGCGCAGTGGAGGTCGCTGGCGATCGTGCGGCGGATGGAGGTCTGCACCATGAGCTCGCTCGCCCGCTATTCGACGATCGAGCGGACCACCCTGACCCGCGCGGTGGACCAGCTGGTGGGGCGCGGCCTGGTCGAGCGCTGGGTGCCGGAAAGCGACCGCCGCCAGGTGAACCTGTCGCTGAGCGAGCTGGGCGAGCAGGCGTTCGCCCAAGGCGCCGCCATCCTCGACCCGCACAACGTGCATCTGCTGCGCGACGAGGCGCCGAGCCAGATGCGCCACGCCATGGCGGTGCTGCAGAACACGCTGCGCAAGCTGGCCGGCAACGAGATCCTGGCCGCGGACCTGCTGAATTTCGGCGGTGGACCGGGGCGCGGCTGAAGTCCGGGGATTTAGGAATTCCCATGTTTTCCCACTTTTAACGATCAATTATCGCTCGAAGGGCATTCTCTGGGGCCGTTCCACTGGAATTGTGCTGTGCCCCGCTTATCGCTTCGCCTGCCATTGCCGATCGGCGCGTTCCCCCGATGACGCGCGACGCCGCGATCCCTCACGCCGATCCGGACCTCGACGCCTTCGGGCGGGCGCTCGCCTGGCGCGCCAGCACGTTCTGGGAGCGCTGCGCCTGGGCGGCGCTGGTCGCGGTGTTGTCCTGGTTCGGCGGCCGCCACGATCTGGTCGCCGCCTGGTTGGTGGTGTCGTTGGGCTGCGGGGCCCTCGAAAGCCGGCTCAGCACGTGGCTGCTGCAGCGTCCGCGCACGCCCCGCGCCTCGGCGCTGGTGGCGGCGAGCTGGGCCGCATCGGCCGGCAGCTTCGCACTCGCCGCGATCCTGCTGTCCTGGCCCGCGACGACAGTGCACCTGGCCGAGGCGGTGCTGATCCTGTGCGCCGCCAGCCTCAACAATGCGATGATGTGCAGCGGCTCCAGGTTGGCCACCGCCGCGCTGGTGACCCCGAGCGCGGCGCTGCTCACGCTCGGGCCGCTAACGGCCTGGCTGATCGGCTATCCGATCGCGCGTCTCGACGTCGCCCTGATGGCGGTCGCCAGCGCCGCTTTCGTTGTCTTCATCATCCGGATGGGCGGCGCCTTCTACAGCCGTAGCCTGGCGCTCAAGGCGGCGCTCGACGGCCTGGCGCGGCACAGCGCGCTGGCGCTCGAAGCCGGCCGCGAGGCGCAGGACGGGCGGCTGCGCTGGGAGATGATCTTCCACCACAGCCCCATGGCCCTGCTGTGCGTCGACGCCTCGCGCCTCTACCAGGCCCTGGAGATCGATGGCCTCCTGGCCGGCGCCCGGATTGGCGACCGTCTGCGCGAGACGTTCTCGTCGATCGACGAGGTGTTTGCGCTCATCACCGTGCTGGAGAGCAATCAGGTCGCGCGCGACTTGTGCGGCGAACAGTTGGCGCAGCCGCACCTGACGCAGGCCACGCTGGACACCCTCTGCGAGGCCTTGAACAGCATTACCGAAGGGGGCGACCTGCCGGCGTTTTCCGCCGGAGTCATCCGCCCGGATGGCCAGGTCGTGGAAGTCGAGGCGCATTTCCGCGTGGCGCCGGGCCCGGGCGCGCCCTGGAGCCTGTGCATGTCGACCTATGTCGATGTCACCGCCGCGCGCACCGCCGCGCGCGAGCAGCAGGAGGCCCTGCAGGCCGCCGAGATCGCCAACCGCGCCAAGAGCGACTTTCTGACGGTGATCAGCCACGAGATCCGCACGCCTCTGAACGGCGTGCTGGGCATGGCCCAGGCCATGGCGCTGAACCCGCTCTCCAAGCTGCAGCGCCAGAGGCTGCGGGTGATCAGCGACTCGGGCTCGGCGCTGCTGACCATCGTCGACGACCTGCTGGACCTGTCGCGGATCGAAGCCGGCGGCCTGCAGATCGTGCGCGAGGACTGCGACCTCACCGCGCTCGTGGAGAGCGTGCATACCGCCTACGCCGCCGAAGCGGTGGCCAAGGGCCTGTCCTTCATCCTCGACCTCGATCCCGCCGCGGCCGGCCGTTACCAGGCCGATCCGGGACGGGTGCGCCAGATCCTCGGCAACCTGATCTCCAACGCCATCAAGTTCACCCACACGGGTGAAGTGCTCGTGCGGTTGGCTCGGACTGCGGGCGGCGTCAGTCTGGAGGTCAACGACACGGGCATCGGCATTCCGCCGGACCGCGCCGCGGCGCTGTTCGAGAACTTCACCCAGGCCGATTCCTCGATGACCCGCCGCTATGGCGGCGCAGGCTTGGGCCTCGCTATCTGCCGCCGGCTCGCGCTGGCGATGGGCGGCGACGTGCGCGTCTGCAGCCTGCCCGGGCGCGGCAGCCAGTTCGGCGTCGACCTGCCGATGACCCCCAGCCGCGCGCAACCCGCCGAGGCCGCGCCGGCGGCCTCGAGCCCCGGGCCGCTGCAGGTCCTGGCCGCCGAGGACAATCCGGTGAACCAGATGGTGCTGAAAGCCCTGCTGGCGCAGATCGGCATCGACCCGGTGTTCGTGGAGAACGGACAGGAGGCGGTGCGCGCCTGGGAACAGGCCCACTGGGACGTGATCCTGATGGACGTCCAGATGCCGGTGATGGATGGCCAGGCGGCGACGCGGCGCATCCGCGAGCGCGAGGCGCAGCTTGGCCGGCCGATGACGCCGATCATCGCGGTCACCGCCAACGCCATGATCCACCAGATCGCCAGCTACCGCGCCGCGGGCATGAACGAAGTGGTCTCCAAGCCGATCAATGTGGAGGCCCTGTTCACGGCCATCCTGGGCGCGGTGACCCTATCGGATTTTCACCCCACGGCGGCCGCGGTCGCCTGATCCGCCGGCGCGGTCGCCGGAGCGGGGGTTCGGGGCAGGAAGATCCGCACCCGCGTTCCGCACCCGGGCTGGCTGTCGATCTCGAGGCGCCCGCCGGACTGGCTGGCGAAGCCGTGGGTCGTGCTGAGGCCCAGGCCCGAGCCCTTGCCGTCCGGCTTGGTGGTGAAGAACGGTTCGAGCGCGCGCGCGTGGGTTTCGGCCGACATGCCCTCGCCGGTGTCGCTGACCGAGAAGACCACATAGGCCGGTGCGCCGGCGGCGGCGCAGTCCTCCGACGCGGCCTTGACGGTGATGCGCCCGCCGGCCGACATGGCGTCGCGGGCGTTGATGCACAGATTGAGCAGCGCCGAGGTCAACTGGGCGTGGTCGGCTAGGCAGAACAGCGGCCGCTCGGGGACCTCAAGGTCGATCTCGATCGCCTTGGAGAGCGTGCGTTCAAGGATCGGCGACAGGTCGCGCAGGAAGGCGCCGCAGTCGATGGCGCTCGGCGCCAGCGGTTGCGTTCGGGCAAAGGCCAGGAGCCGCGCCACCAGGTCCGAACCACGCTCGGCGGTGTCGAGGGCGAGCAGCGCCGCCGACTGCAGCTCGGGGTCCTGTCCCAGCGCCGTGGCGAGGTTTTCCGTCGCACCGATGATCACGCCCAGGAGGTTGTTGAAGTCGTGAGCGATGCCGCCGGTCAGCCGCCCGAGCGCCTCCATCTTCTGCGCCTGGCGCAGACGGTCTTCGGCCAGCTTCTGCACGGTGACCTCGTGGCCCTGGCAGAAGACGCCGTAGATCGCCCCGCTCGCGTCGCGCAGAGGCGCCAGGACAAAGTCGCCGAAGGCTTCCTCGTCGGGGCCGCCCGGCGTGCGGTTGATCAACAGGCGGCTGTTGCGCACCACGCGAGGCTCGCCGCACGCATAGACCGCGTCGAGCAGCGCGCCGAAGCCGCGCGAGTAGCCGCGCTTCAGCCCCTCGCGGGCCGGACGGCCGACGATCGCCGCGGTCAGGCCGGTGAAGGCGAGGTAAGCGGGGTTGGCCATCTCCACGACGTGGTCGGGCCCGACGAAGACGATCATGCAGCCCGGCGCCTGGGCGAACAGCTCGCGCAGACGCCCGACTTCGCCAACCCGGCGGCGGGGCGGGCGCGACGAAAGCGCGCGGTCGGCGAACGCTGTCGCGGGGCCTTCAAGGGGGAATTCGGGAGGAAGCGGCGGAATCACGGCGCGATGCTCTTAAGGGTGGACTTGATTTTACGGGACATCAGGCGACTGAATTCGACATCAGTGCAGCCTTGGGGGGCACGATGGCGCATCTCGCGCGCAGTGCAGGTCTGACCGGTTTCGTCGAACTGGCGCTTTCGCTGGGCATCGACCCCTACAAGATCGCCGGCGAGGCGGGCGTGCCGGCGGCGGCGTTCAACGATCCGGACATGCGGATCCCGGCGCGCGCCATCAGCCTGATGCACGAACTGGCGGCGGAACGCTCGGGCGCCGACGACTTCGGTCTGCGGCTCGCCGAGACCCGCCGCCTGTCCAATCTGGGTCCGGTCGCCCTCTTGATCCGCGAGCAGCCCAACCTGCGCGCCGCGCTGGCGCAGCTTCGGCGCTACGTCTGGCTGCAGAACGACGCCCTTTCGGCCAGTCTGGAGGAGATGGGCGACATCGCCGTCATGCGGCTGCACACGCCGCCCTGGACTGGCCGGCAGAGCGTCGAGATCGCCGTCGGTGTCGGCGTGCGCCTGGTCCGTGAGCTGCTGGGCGAGAGCTGGCGGCCGCTGGAGGTGCATGTGCCGCACGCCGCGCCGGCCAAGCTCGACAGCTATCTGCGGGCCTATGGCGTGATCCCGCTGTTCGATCAGGACTTCATCGGGTTGGTGCTGTCGCGCGCCGACCTGGACCGCCCGATCGGCGCCGCCGACCCGGCCATGGCCCGCCAGGTGGTCCGTTACCTGGAGCAGATCGCCGCCAGCCGCGGCTCCAGCTTCAGCGACAAGGTGGGCGAGATGATCGTCCTGCTGCTGCCCGACGGCGGGGTGACCGTCGAGCGGGTGGCGCAGCGCCTGGCCATGGACCGCAGGACCCTGCACCGGCGGCTGGTCGCGGAGGGCACGACCTTCTCCGAGCTGCTCAACGCCGCGCGCCGCGAGGTGGCCGAGCCGCTGCTGGCGCGCAGCGAGCGGTCGTTCCAGCACGTCGCCGACCTTCTGGGCTTCTCCAGCCTGAGCGCGTTCGCCCACTGGTTCCGTCGCCAGTTCGGCTCGACGGCCAGCGCCTATCGCGCCCGCCATGCGCGGGAGCTCGGCGCCCCGGTCAGCTAGGCCCAGGCCCCGCCGACGGGTCATGCCGCACGCTTGGCCGGGATCTCGTCGGGGTCGCGCATCACATAGCCGCCGCCCCAGACCGTCTCGATGTGCTGGCGATCGGAGACCGCGGCCAGCTTCTGGCGCAGCTTGCAGATGAAGACGTCGATGATCTTGCCGCCGGGCTCGTCCATGCCGCCGTAGAGGCTGGTGAGGAAGACATCCTTGTGCAGGGTCTTGCCGCGGCGCAGCGCGAGCAGTTCCAGCGTCTGATATTCCTTGCCGGTCAGATGCACGCGGGCCCCGTTCACGTACACGGTGCGCGAGTCCAGGTTGAGCGCGATGTCGCCGACGGTGATGATCGACTCCGCATGGCCCGAGGCGCGGCGGATCACGGCGCGCAGGCGCGCGGTCAGCTCGTCCTTGTGGAAGGGCTTGACCAGATAGTCGTCGGCGCCGCCGGAGAAGGCGCGGACCTTCATCGCCACGTCGGACGAGCCGGTGAGGACGATGACCGGAATCTTGCTGCCGGCGCGGCGCAGGCCGCGCAGCACGTCCAGGCCGCTCATGTCGCCCAGGTTCAGGTCCAGGAGGACGGCGTCGTAGTCGTAAGAGAGCGCCAGATCGAGGCCCTCCTCGCCATCGGCGACGGTCTCGACGTTGAACTTCTCGGCGGTGAGCATCAGCTCGACGCTGCGGGCCGACGAACGGTCGTCTTCAATCAAGAGTACGCGCATTTCAGGTCTCCTCCGGTTGGGTTTTGGGCAGGCAGGGTCGCTCGGCGGCGCGTTCTCGGCCGCCGGGGGTGTCTTTGCAGAGCGGGCCGCCTATCGGCTGGCGGCGAGTCTCCGTGGTTCGGGAGCGTGGGGTTCGGGGCTATGCGGTTCGGCGTCGTCTTCGCCGGTCGGGGTCAGGGTCGGGGTCAGGGGCGGACGGTCGAGCACGACCCGGGCGGCCATGATCAGCGAGGACATGCGGAACGGCTTGGCCAGCACCTCGTCGGCGCCCAGTTCGTGCGCCCAGACCAGGAAGTTCTGGCTGCGCCCGTAGTGGCCGCCGCCGGAGATGGCGATGACCTTGGTGGCGGGCGAACAGCGCCGGGCCTCGAGGATCGCGCCGATCCCCTCCATCTCCGGCATGACGATGTCGGTCACCATCAGGTCGGGCTTGATCGACTTGACCATTTCGACGCCCAGGCGGCCGTTGCGGGCCGAAAAGGTCTGGAAGCCTTCGCGCGCAAAGGCCGCGGTCAGCAGCATCAGGAGGTCCGGGTCGTCCTCGACCACCAACACCTTGCGCGGCCGCTCGGCGCCGAACATCTCGTCGTCGCGCGCGGGGGCCATCCTCAGGCTCGCGACCAGGTCGGCGGCGCGGTCGGCGGCCAGGATCCCGACCCGGGCCAGCTCCGCATGCTGCGGGCAGTCCGACAGGTTCTCCGCCAGGGACTCGCAGACCCCGATGATCACCGCGAGCAACTCATAGAGATCGCGGGTTGGTAGATCGCGCGAAGGGCTGCCGGAGGCCTGGGGGGCGACCTCCGGCAGCGGCGCGTCGGCGGTGGGGGGAACCGCCGAGACGTTGGAATCCGCGGGCGACACACGACGATCGTTGAGAAACTCTGGGCGCATTGCGACCTTTGATTCCAAAAGGGTTTTCGCTTGTGGAGCCACCCAGTAAAAGGGCTCGGACCTGGTGGTCGTTCGCCCAATTCCCGTGGGGGTGATTCGGCGGTGTGCCTACATGGTTAACGGCGGCTTAGCTTGCTTGGCCGGGACAGATATTTGTTTATCCGGGACATGATGCGTGCATTTGCACTTAATTTACAGGGTACGGATAAAATCGTTCGCTGAACGGGTTCAGGAGCCCGGTTCAGCGCTCCCACGGCGTCGCGCGGAGGCGGGCCGCGTCCGGTTCAGCGCCTACTCCAGCAGCCGCCTGACCGCGGTCTCCAGCACTTCACGGGCGCGCTTGGGCGTCAGGCCCTGCTCGCGGCGCAGGCGTGACCAGGTCTCGAAACTGAGCAGCAGGTCGAGGATTTCCAGCTTCGGCTGATCGCGGGCGACGGCCGGGGGCAGCTGGCGCTTGAGGATGGCGCGGAGCGCGGCGGCGAAGTCGAGATTGTCGGCGTCGAGGAACTTGGAGCGGTAGCGGAACACCGCGGAAGCCCGCAGGAACGGCCCGATCTTCTCGAAGGCCCAGGCGCGGCGGCCGATCAGCTCGACCACCCGCTCGCGCCAGTCCTGCGACTTGAACGGCGTCTCGGCGGCGCCGTGCAGCTCCTTAGCGATGACGACGGACATTTCGCGGTAGAGGCTGTCCATATCCTGGAAGTGGCGGAAGACGGTGCGCAGGCCGACGTCGGCGCGTTGGGCGACCTGCTCGGCGCTGGGCGCGACCTCGCCGGCGTGGATGATCTCCAGCATGGCCGCGACGATCTTGGCGCGGTTGTCCTCGCCGCGCCGGCGGCGGCCGTCCTTGGCGGGGAAGGCTTCGTTGGGTCTGGCCGCGGGGGCGCCGCTCACGCGAAGAGGCCCGAAAGGCCGGCGGGGCCGAGGATGGCGTCCACCTGGCCGCGCGCCTGGCCGGGCAGGGCGTCGCGCGATTGGCGAAGCCAGCCCAGGCACTTGGCCTGGTAGGGGAACGGGTTCTGGGTCCAGGGCTGGCCGTCGACCTGCGCGGTCACCTCGGCCGCGCCGCTCATCACCGCCTGGGCGTTGGCCAGCATCACCGGCGGATAGGTGGCGCCGATCTCGGCCAGGATGGCGGTGAGCGTTGCGGGGATCGGGTCCATGGAAATCCAATCGGCGTCGGCGGGCTCCAGGCCCGACAGGTCCTCCATCATACCGGTCCAGGCGGTGACCCGGGGCGCGATCTTCAGCGCCAGCGCGGCGGGCGTCGGATCGAACTCGGCGAGCTGGGTCAGCTGGCCGAAGACCGCGAAGTCGCAGGATCCCGGCCGCTCGCCCATCAGGTAGGAATGGCGCCGCAGATGATCCTCGAACACCGTCAGGAAGCGGCGGTAGCTGGCCTCGATCACCGGCCCGGTGATGGCGTTGGAGCCGACGTAGCGCAGCCGGCCGATCTGGCGCTGCGAGAACATCGCGCCGGCCTGGGCCAGCGCCTCATCCGGCACGCTGTAGCCGCGCCAGCAGGGCAGGATGGCGGCGGCCTTGGCGATGTCGCCGGCATAGGCCCAGCGATAGTGGAACATGGCCTTGGTCAGCCATTCGTCGGCGTAGTCCTCGATCAGCTCGTTGAGGAAGGCCAGCGCCGGGTCGGCCGGGACCAGGCTGCGGCCGGCGTACTCTTTCTCGAACCGCCGGATCAGCGGCGTGGAGTCGGTGACCGCCTGCAGCTCGCCCGCTTCGTCGGGCAGGTAGAAGGTCGGCAGCAGCGAGACCTTGGGCCTGGGCAGGTCGCGCATCACCGGATTGTTCGGCAGGATGAAGCGGTAGGGGATGCGCCGGTAGCGCAGCACGGCCAGCATCTTGCGGGTGTAGGGCGAGCCCGGCGCGCCGGAGAGGGCGATGGCTTGGGTCATGCGCTCATATCTCCGGTCATGGGGCTCCAGTCAGCGATCGCGGCCGCCGCCTCGGGCGCAGTGGGGTAGACGAGGATGTCATGGGTGATAGCCGCCAGGTTCGCCTTGCCGCCGGCCAAGGCGGCCTTGTGCTGGACCCGCACCAGCGAGATGGGCCCTCGCAAGCCCGAGACCAGGCAGCCGACGATCGCCAGGCCCACGACTACGAGGGCGATGATCCGCCACAGCTTCATCGAGACCTCCTCAAGGACCGGCCGATCCGCGCCGGCCAAGCTTGACGATGGGATTAAGTAGTGACACTCATATTGCCACTATATTCGACGCTGGCCGGCGCCGAGTCAAGCTTGAGGAGCAGTGCGATGGAGATCCTACGGACGCCGGACGAGCGGTTCGCCGGCCTCGCCGACTGGCCCTACGCGCCGCGCTACGCCACCGTGGTCGACGCCGACGGGACGCAGCTGCGCCTGCACTATGTGGACGAGGGGCCGCGCGACGGGGCGGTCGTGCTGCTGATGCACGGCGAGCCGTCCTGGGCCTATCTCTACCGCAAGATCATCGCCGCTCTGGTGGCCAAGGGACGCCGGGTGATCGCGCCCGACCTGATCGGCTTTGGCCGCTCCGACAAGCCGGCGCAGCGCGGCGACTACACCTATGAACGCCACGTGGCCTGGATGAGCCACTGGCTGCTGCAGATGGAGCTCGAGGACGTCACCCTGTTCTGCCAGGACTGGGGCGGCCTCATCGGGCTTAGGCTGGTGGCGGCGTTCCCGGAGCGGTTCGCAGGCGTGGTCGTGGCCAACACCGGCCTGCCGGCGGGGACGGGGCTGTCCGAAGGCTTCAAGGCCTGGCTCGATTTCAGCCAGAAGGTTCCGGTGCTGCCGATCGGTTTCATCCTGAACGGCGGCTGCGTCCGCGACCTGAGCGAAGCGGAGATCGCCGCCTATGAGGCGCCGTTCCCGGACGAGAGCTACAAGGAGGGCGCTCGCCAGTTCCCGACTCTCGTGCCGATCACCCCGCAGCACGCCTCGGTCGCCGAGAACGAGGCCGCCTGGAAGGTGCTGGAGCGGTTCGACAAACCGCTGATCACTGCGTTCAGCGACGGCGACGCGGTGACCCGCGGCGGCGAGGCGGCCTTCCAGGCCCGCGTGCCGGGCGCCAAGGACCAGCCGCATGTGACCCTCTCAGGCGGCCACTTCCTGCAGGAAGACAGCCCCGCCGAGATCGCCGCCCTGATCGAAGGCATGATCGTGCGCCGCGCCAAGGGGTTCGCCTGATGCAGGTGGTCAACCAGGTGACGCCCGACATGGCCCGCGCCATGGCGTTCTTCGGCGGCGCCGAGGACGGGCCGTTCGTGATGGTCAACCTCTTGAAGTTCCACGACCGTGCGAAATACGAGGACGGCGACCGGGGCCTGAGCGGCCAGGAGGCCTACATGCTCTACGGCGAGGCCGTGCGGAAGCTGGTCGAGGGCCTGGGCGGAAAGGTCCGCTACCAGGGCCGTGTCACCGGCCTGATGCTGGGCGAGGTGGAAGAGCTGTGGGACGTGGTGGCGCTGGCCGAATACCCGTCGCTGGAAGCCTTCCGGAACATGGCCATGTCGCCGGAGATGCACGCCATCGAGCATCATCGGAAGGCCGGCCTGGCGGGCCAACTCAACATCCGGACCAAGCCCGGCGAGGGGTTCTAGCTCAGGCCTTCTTGGGACGCAGAGACAGGACCAGGAACACCGCCGCCAGGACGACGGCGACCGGGCTCGCATAGTGCTCCGGCGGGTGGTGGCCGCCCGCCGGCGGGATGAGGATCCAGCCCTGCAGCGCCATCAGCCCGCGCTCGACAATGACCATGGCCAGGAACAGCGGGGTCAGCGGCCGATAGCGCAGGGCCACCAGCAGCATCGGAATGCCGAGCGCCAGTTGCGTCGCGCCCTCCCAAGCGAAGACGCCGCGCACCAGGTCGGCGCGGTCGCCCATGTCCAGGTGGGCGATCACGCCCGCGCCGCCGTCCGGCAGGAAGCTGTGGATCAGGCCCGGGGCCAGCGTCAGGATCGCGGCGAGGCCCAGGAACCAGGGCGACAGCGGCGAGCCCCGATAGTCGGCATTGGTCGACGGCGGCAGGAAGCTCATCGGATCGCTCCGCTCAGTTGTCCCACTCGATATATTCCTCGCCCTTGCGCTGACGAACGCCGCTCGGGTGGTCGATGAAGACCGGCCCCTGCAGCAGCGACGGCCACATGGGTTTGACGTCCTGGCGGTCCTGGGCGGCGAGCAGGGCCAGCATAGCCTTGGTCCGCTGCGGCTGGGCGGCGGAGAGTTCGTGGCGCTCGGTCGGGTCGGTCGCCAGGTCGTAGAGCCAGACCTTCTTCTGCGCCTCGCTGGACTGCAGCTTCCAGTCGCCATCGAGGACGACCTTGTACTGGCCCGAGCGCCAGAACAGCGTCTGGTGCGGACGGCCGGTCTGCTTGCCCTGGAGGAAGGGCATCAGGTCGACGCCGTCGATCACCCGGTCCTTGGGGACCTGCGCGCCGGCCGCGCCGGCGGCGGTGGCGAAGATGTCCACGTGGCCGACCGGATAGTTGAACCGCGAACCCGCCTGGATCTGCCCCGGCCAGCGCATGAAGAAGGGCGCGTGGATGCCGCCCTCGAAGAAGGTCGACTTCCAGCCGCGGTAGGGCTGGTTGATCTCCGGCAGGCCGATGTAGCCGGCGCCGCCGTTGTCGCTGGTGAAGATGACGAGCGTGTCCTTATCCAGGCCGTCGTCCTTCAGCTCTTTCAGGATCCGCCCGACGTTGCGGTCGAGGTTGCGGACCATCGCGCCATAGACCCGCAGGCGGTGGTCCTTGATCCCAGGCAGCGCATCGTAGTCGGCCTTGGTGGCCTGCAGCGGCGTGTGGATGGCGTTGGGCGCGAAGTACATGAAGAAGGGGCGGTTCTTGTTGGCGTGGATCGACCGGACCGCCTCGTCGGTGAGGTAGTCGGTCATGTAGCCCTTGGGCGCGAACATGGGGCTGCCGTTGAACTGCACGGCGTAGGGCAGGTTGGGCCACAGGAACTTGTCGATCGGGTCCCACGGCTGCTTGGAGTTCTCGACGCCCGGGTCGTGCTCGGGCAGATACATCGAGGCGCCTGGGATGAAGCCCAGGCTTTCGTCGAAACCCTGATCCTCGGGCCGCGAGCCCTTGACGCCGCCCAGGTGCCACTTGCCGAAATGCAGGGTGTGGTAGCCCTGGGTCTTCAGGACCTCGGCGATGGTGATCTCGCTGGCGGGCACGGCCAGCATGTTGACCGCTGACGGCGAGGCCGACGTCGAGCCGGGCGGCATCTGGGCCAGGCGGTCCTTGAAGAACTTCGGCTTCACGATGGCGCCGGGCTCCGCCTCGGTGCCGACCATCTTCTCGAAGGCCACGGGCGCTGGCGTGAACTCAAAGCCGAAGCGGGTGGGATAGCGGCCGGTCATGATCGCCGCGCGGCTGGGCGCGCAGGTGGCGTTGCCGCAGTAGCCGTTGGTGAAGTCGACTCCGTCGCGGCCGATGGAATCGATGTTGGGCGTCGGCACGGCGCCCCGCGCCACGCCGCCGCCGTTGAAGGTGATGTCGTTGAAGCCCATGTCGTCGGCCAGGATGAAGACGACGTTCGGCCGGCGCCGCCCCGGCGGTGGGGCCGATGGGCCCTCATCCCACGTCACCGCGTGGTTCGGCTCGACGTGCGGCAGGCGCGAATGGGCGACCATGGCCAGGATCGTCGCGCGGTTCGAATAGGCGAGGCCGAGCGCCGCCAGCACGACGAGCACGAGCGCGCCCAGCCAGGTCCACAGCTTCATGACCGCCTCCGACCATCCGTCGGCGAGTTCTATATACTGACATTAATCGTGCCGATAGATGTTCCATGAACGCGGTTTCGCCGCGACCTCGAAAACGGGGCGGCTTGCAAACTGGCCGCGCAACCCGAAGATGGCGGCGTGAACGCTTCCGCCCCCGACAGCTTGCTCGCCGAGGTCCAGATCGGCTGTGAAGACCTTGCGCCCGCGCTGGAGGTCTTCGTGGGGCGCCTGGGCTTCCGCATCGAGACGATCTTCCCGGCCGACGATCCCAAGGTGGCGACCCTGTCCGGCCATGGCCTGCGCCTGCGCCTGGCGCCCGGGGGCGATCCCGGGGTGATCCGGATGGCGGGCGCCGGCGAGCCGCTGACCGCGCCCAACGGCACGCGCATCGAGTTCGTCGATCCCGACCCGCCACTGGAGGTCCCGCCGCTGCAGCCCCAGTTCATCGTCACCCGGGCGGGCGAGGGTCCGGCGGGCGGCGCGGGGCGGGCCGGCATGCTCTACCGCGACCTGATCCCGGGACGGCTCGGCGGCCGTTTCATCGCCTCGCACATCTCCATCCCGACCGGCGGGCCGGTCGCCGATTGGGTCCACTTTCACAAAATCCGTTTCCAGATGCTGGTCTGCCGGCGCGGCTGGGTGCGGCTGGTCTACGAGGATCAGGGCGAGCCGTTCCTGTTCAAGGCGGGCGACTGCGTGCTGCAGCCGCCGCGCATCCGCCACCGGGTGCAGGAAAGCTCCGACGCCTTCGAGGTGATGGAGATCGGCTGCCCGGCCCTGCACGAGACCCTGGCCGACCACGAGATGGCGCTGCCGACCGCGACGCTCGCGCGCGATCGTGACTTCGGCGGCCAGCGGTTCCTGCACGCGGTCGCCGCCGAGACGCCCTGGACGCCGCACGGCGTGCCGGGCTTCGAGGCGCGCGAAACGGGGATGGCCGCTGCCACCGGCGGCCTCGCCGACGTGCGCGCGATCCGGCCCGCCGGGGCGCGGGGCTTCAGCGCTCAACCGCACGACGGCGAGTTCTTTTTCGGCTTCGTGCTGGAGGGCTCAGCCACGCTGGACTGCCAGGGCGCCCACGCGCTTGGCCCCACCGACGCCTTCGTCATCCCGGCCGGCGAGACCTGGGGGCTCAGCGACGCGTCGGACGATCTCCAGCTGCTGGAAGTGATGCTGCCGGCCGGGGCATCGGCCTCTTAGCCCTTCCCCTCGATGGGGAAGGGTTGGGTTGGGGTGTGATTGTTGAGGTGGTGTCGATGGCGCGGAACGGCGCCTTCGCCCGGCGCAGCCTCACGCCTCATCTCGCTGCACACACCCCATCCCCGACCCTTCCCCATCGAGGGGAAGGGGACTCCGTTCTAGGGTGTGAACCGCCGCTTCTGCGGGCCGCCGGCCAGCGGCAGCTTGGACTCGTCGATGATCTGGCCGGCCTTCATGACGAAGGCGATGTTCTTGACGTTCTCGATGCTGGCGGTCGGGTCGGCGTTGAGCAGCAACAGGTCCGCGAGCTTGCCGGGCTCGACGGAGCCCAGGGTATCGGCCTTGCCCAGCAGCACCGCGCCGTTGTGGGTGGCGATGGTCAGCACGTCGAAGGGCTTGATGCCGGCCGCGACCAGCAGCTCCAGCTCGCGCTGCAGGGCGGGCCCGCTGGACTGGTCGGTGCCGGCCGCCACCACGCCGCCGGCCGCCCAGACCTTGCGGATGTTCTCTTCGGCCACCGGCGTCATCAGCTTCATCCAGGCGGTCCACATGCGGGCCTGGTATTCGGCGCGGACCTTGGTCTTCAGCGTCGCGCGGTCGGCGGGGCTGAAGCTCGCCGCGTAGAGCGGCTGGTCGAGATATTCCGGGTGTTCGGCGAGCCGGCTGTAGTTCTCGCCGATGGTGAGCGTGCTGGCGAAGGGCGTCTTCTTGGCCCCCATCAGCTTGACGAAGCTATCGCTGACCGGGCCCTGGATCACCGGGTGAGCGAGGCTGTCGGTGCCGGCGAAGATCGCCTCTTCCGCGCGCAGCTCCGAGGAGACGTGGATGGTCGTGCGGATGCCGTGCAGATTGTAGTAGCGGATCACGTCCCTGAGCAGCTGTTCGGGCATCAGGGTGATCATCGGCCGCGCGCCCCAGCCCTCTTCCTCCAGGGTGAGCTTGATGATGTCGGGCTGCTGCTCGGCGATCTGGCGGTCGAGCTTGTCCTTGTCCTTCTCGAAGTCGGAGACGTTGACCGCCATGCCGCTGCCGTGGCTGCCCGGATAGGTGATCAGATTGCCGGTGCAGAAGATGCGTGGGCTGAGAATCTTGCCGGCCCGCTCGGCGGCGCGCAGCGGCAGGATGTTGTCGACCTGATTGCCGGCGTCATAGACCGTGGTGACGCCGGAATAGATGTAGCTGGCGAGTGCGGCGGTGCGGCTCTCGTTGGTGTCGGTCCTGTTGTCGACGCCGCCGTGCAGGTGGATGTGCACGTCCATCAGGCCGGGCATCAGGTATTTGCCGTGGCCGTCGATGACCTTGCCTTTGGATTTCGCAAGGGCGCTGGGGCCGACGCTCGCGATCCTGTCGCCGTCGACCGTGACGGTCATGTCGGCCTGGGGCGCGTGGCCGGTTCCGTCGATCAGGGTGACGTGCTCGATGGCCCAGGTTTCGGCGAGCGCCATGCGCGGCAGGGCCAGCGACCCCGTCACCGCAAACAGGGCGCAGGCCGCCAGAAGCGCCAGTTTCTTCATCTCGAAATCCCCCGAAATCCGCCGACCGAATGGGCGCCACCTTGGCCGGTAACCGCGCGCTACGCCAGCAGGTCCCGGTTGGCCGTGAGGCCTTCGACCAGGGCGTCGATGTCGCTGCCGTCGTTGTAGGCATGGAACATGGCGCGGACCTTGTCCTCGCGCCACGAAACGACCACGCCGTGTTCGGCCAACCGCTCGGTCATGGCCGCGGCGTCCTTGGACCGAACCGCCACCTGCGGCCCGCGCCGGGCGTCGTCGCGCGGGGTGGCGAGCGTGCAGCCGGCGGCGGCCAGGCGGTCCATGGCGGTTCCGGTGAGCTCGCGGATGCGGGCCTCGATGGCCGGGACGCCCCATGCGCGGATCAGCCCGATCCCGGCCTCGGCGGCGTAGCAGTTGGGCACCGGCGGCGTGCCGGTCTCGAAGCGGCGCGCGGTGGAGGACGGCGTGTTGGCGAAGATGTCCATGGCGCCGATGTCGGCCTGGGCGAACCAGCCGCTGACCGTGGGGGTGAGCGCTTCGATGTGGCGTTTGGCGACGTAGAGGTAGCCGACGCCCGCCGTCCCCAGCAGGTACTTCAGCATCCCGCCGACCGCGAAGTCGACGCCGAGCGCGGCGACATCGATGTCCACCGCGCCGGCCGACTGGAAGGCGTCCAGCAAGACCAGCGCGCCGCGGGCGTGGGCGAGCTTCACCACGCCCTCCACGTCGATCCGCGCGCCGTTGCGGTAGCAGACGTGGGTGACCTGGACGAGCTTGGTCCGCTCGTCGATCAGCCGGTCGAAATGCTCGAGCGGCACGGTCCCGTCGGCGGCCTCGGGGACGTGTGTGACCACGGCCCCACGCGAAGCCTGGGCGTGCCAGATCTGGGCGCCGGTGGGGAATTCCAGGTTGGAGACCACCACCTTGTTGCGCGGGCCCTCGAAGCTGAGCGCGCTCGCCAGGCTGTTGATCCCGGCCGAGGCCGAGGTGGTGACGGCGATCTCGTCCGCCTGGGCGTTCAGGAGGCCGGCGACGGCGCCCCGCACCGCCTCCTGCCGCTCGCCCCATCCGCCCCAGTCGACGCCCTTCGCCAGCCGGTCGTCGAGGTAGCGCCGGAAGGCGGCCTCCACCGGCGCCGCCAAGAGGCCGTAGGAGCCGCTGGCCAGGTAGGTCTTGTGCTTGAGCGTCGGGAACAGCGCGCGGAAGGCTGTCCAGTCCGGTTGAGCGGTCAAACGGGGCGCCTTGTGCGGCGCGGCGAACCTGCGTTCATGGGGCTGGGATTCCGGTGAGGGGCGGCGTGACCGACGAAGACGCGATCATCGAGCGCGAGGCCGGGCTGAGCAAGGGCCTGACGCGCGCGCAGATCACCATGATGGGCCTGGGCGGCGCCATCGGCACCGGCCTGTTCATGGGCTCGGGCATCGCCATCGGCTATGCCGGCCCCGCCGTGGTCGTGAGCTACGCCATCGCCGCCTTCATCGCGGTGATCATGGTCTTCAGCCTGTCGGAGATGGCGGTGATGCATCCGGCCGCGGGCTCCTTCGGGGTCTATGCCGAGACCTATCTCAATCCCTGGGCCGGCTACGCCGTGCGCTACACCTACTGGGCCTGCCAGGTGGTCGCCATCGGCGGCGAGGCCGTGGCGGCCGGGACCTACATGGGTTTCTGGCTGCCGGGCGTGCCGGTGTGGATCTGGTCGCTGGGATTCGCCGTGGGGATCATCTTCCTGAACTCCCGCTCGGTGAAGAACTTCGGGACCGTCGAATACTGGTTCGCGCTGATCAAGGTCACCGCCATCATCCTGTTCATCATCCTGGGCGGGGCGGCGATCCTGGGCGTGGCGCAGCCGGCGGTGGGCTTCCACAACCTGACCGGCCTGCCGGGCGGCTTCGCCCCGCACGGGCTGAAGGGGATCTGGATGGGGACGATGATGGGCATCTTCTCCTTCATCGGGGTCGAGCTGATCGCGGTGACCGCCGCCGAGACGCCCGACCCGAAGACCGCGATTCCGGCGGCGCTCAGATCGATGACCGCGCGCCTGGGGCTGTTCTACCTGGTCGGCCTGACCATCGTGGTGAGCTTCGTCCCCTGGACGGAGGTCGGCGCGAAGGTCGTGTCCGAGAGCCCCTTCGTGAAGGTTTTCGAATACACCCACGTGCCCTACGCCGCGGCGATCATGAACTTCGTGGTGCTGACCGCGGCGCTCTCCAGCATGAACGCCAACACCTACCTGACCGGCCGGATGCTGTTCTCGCTGGCGCGCGGGAACTATGCGCCCAGGCAGTTCGGCGTGTTGAACAAGGCGGGCGCGCCGGCGCCGGCGGTGCTGTTCTCCGGCGGCGTGATCCTGGCCTGCGCCATGGTCTCGCGCCTGACGCCGCTCGCCTACAACTACCTGTTCGGGATCGCGCTGTTCGGAGCGCTGTTCGTCTGGATCGTGATCCTGCTCAGCCACCTGGCCTTTCGCCGCCGGCATCGGCCGGAGACCTTGCCGGTGCGGATGCCGTTCTTCCCGGTCCTGCAGATCGTGGGGCTGATCCTGATCGGCGCGATCCTGGCGACCATGGGCCTGAGCCCGGACTTCAATGTCTCCTGGATCGTCGGCATCCCGTGGGTGCTGCTGCTCACCGCGGCCTATTTCCTCTGGAAGCGACGCCAAGGCCGGGTCTAATTCCGTCTCCCGGAATTGCGGAACCGAGCGCCATGGCCGCAGACGCCACCGTCCAGTCCGCCCTGCGCGTGCTGACCGTCATCGAGGCGCTGAACCAGCACCGGGTGACGTCGCTGGAGGTGCTGCACGGCCGGACCGGCCTGCCGAAGTCGACGCTGATCCGGCTGCTGGAGACCCTGATCGCGGCGGGCTATGTGGTGCGGGTCTCGCGGCGCGACGGCTATTCGCTGACCGACAGCGTGCTGTTGCTCTCGGCCGGCGTGCGGCGCCGCGACGTGCTGGTGGACATCGCGCGGCCGGCGCTGGAGGCCTTCACCCGCAAACACAAATGGCAGGTGTCGCTGGCCACCAGCGAGCGCGACAGCATGCTGGTCCGCGCCACCACCCGCGACATCAGCCCCTTCGCCCGCGAGGAGGTGTTCCTGAACCGCCGCGTCGGCATGCTGCGCAGCGCCATCGGCCAGGCCTATTTCGCCTTCTGCTCGGCCGGCGAGCGGCGGACCATCCTCAAGCTGGTGCGCACGGCCTACCCCGAGCAGGTCGCCAGCGTCGGCGGGCCCAAGCGCATCGCCGCGATGGTCGAGAAGGTCCGGGGCGACGGCTATGCGGCCATTGTGCGCCCGCCGGCCGATCCGACCCGCAGCATCGCCGTCCCGGTGCTGGAGGCCGGGGTCCCGGACCGCCCGCTCGGCGCGATCGTCATGTTCTACTACCAGTCGGTGATGAGCGAGGCCGAGGCGGTCAGGAAGTATCTGGGTCCGCTGCGCGCGCTCGCCGGCCAGATCGCGCTTGGCCTGGACGAGGCGCGGTGGAGTGCGGCGGGCAAGGAGGGCGAGCTCAGCTGAGCCCGTAGGGCTGCTCCTTCGGCTTCCAGTCGTTGATCATGCCGACCATCGGATGGCCGGCGACCTGCGCGCGGACCACGTTGCCACTCCACTGACGCCCGAAGATCGGCACCTGATAGCTGACCACGGTCTCCGCCGATCCCTCGACGCTACGGCCGTCTTTCAACAGGGCGGCGAAGCGGCGCTTGGGCGACCAGGGCTCGATACGGAACCTCTCCATCGGGGTGTCCTGACCGCCGAGGTCGAGGTCGCCATAGCCGCGCCCAGGGCTCAACAGGCCGATCATTCCGGAGTCGGCGCTCCACAGCATGGCGTAGGTGAAGGGGGCGGTGAACCGTGGGTTGGTCTGGGTCTGCTCGTGCGCCTTGCCGACGCCGCCGACATGGATTGTCTTGCCGGCGGCCCGAAGCGTGGCCTCCACCCGGCCGGTGTGTTCGAAGCGGCCCTTGGGCGAGCCGGCCAGCAACTGACCCGGATGGAAGACGCCTTCGACGCTGACCAGCGCGGCGCCCGGTCCGTCCGTCCCGCTGGTTCCCCTGTGGGCCCCGAGCTCGGCGCGGAACGACATGGCCTTGAGATCGCCGGAGGTCCCGACGCGGGAGATCGAGGCCTTGAGGCCAGGCGATGGATAGGTGGCGCTGGGAAGTTCGGCGGTGATCTTGTCCGCCGAGCTGGGAACCTGGCTGTCGGTGAAGGTGTAGAGCACGCCGTCGGCCAGGAGGTGCAGCCACACCCAGGTCTTGCCGCGCTCCGGATAGCGCGAGATGCGCAAGGAGAGGCCGTTGCGCGCGTCGGGATCGAAGTAGAGCACCATCGCCGACTCGCTCCAGGTCGGCTCACCCTCGACGACGCCCTGGGCCGCCGTGGCGCGCCCCGGCAGCGCGCCGAGGCCGATCAGGCCAGCCGTCACTGCGCGCCGGTCGAGCATGTCCATCTCCCTTAGGTTTGGTCTTCCGGTGGCGGGTCGAGCCGGCCGCGTTTGGCGAGCGCCGCGAGGACCAGCATGAGCGCGCCGAAGGCCGCCATCACGCCACCCCAGATCAGGTCGATGTTGACCCCGGCCGACAGCGTGGCGGGGCCAAGGACGCCGTAGCCGCCGACCAGCAGGCCGATGGCCAGGAACAGGAGCCCGATGGGCAGGCGCACGTCGAAGAGCATGGCTTGCGGCTCCTAGCGGAAGATCAGGTTGAGGATGACGGTGAGGGTCAGCATGATCACCCCCAGCAGCACCGGGCGCATGTACCAGGGCCCGTTCTCGCGGACGATCTTGGGGGTGAGGGAATAGACCAGGCCGGTGAGCTCGCCCTGCGGCTTGGGCCGGGTCACCAGGCTGACGGCGATGGTGACGATGAAGCAGGCGCTCCAGGCCCAGATGGCGATCCAGAAGTTCTGGGCCATCTCGCTGGCGTAGGTGTGGGTGACGCCGAGCCAGCCGCCCTTCAGCCCCGCCATGTCGTTCACCGGCAGCGTCAGGCCGTGATGGATCGCCGCGGTGATGGTGCCCGCCGCCAGGCCGATGAAGGCGCCGTGGCCGGTGGTCCGCTTCCAGAACATGCCCAGCAGGAAGGTCGCGAACACCGGGGCGTTCACGAAGGCCATGACCAGCTGCAGGAAGTCGTTGATGTTGTTGAACTGGCTGCAGAGATAGGCCGCCGCCACCGAGGCCGCGATGCCGAACAGGGTCGCGAGCCTGCCGACCATCAGATAGTGCGCGTCGGGCGCCTCGCGCCGGATGTAGGCCTGGTAGATGTCGTAGGTGAACACCGTGTTGAAGGCGGTGACGCCGCCGGCCATCCCCGACATGAAGCTGGCCAGGAGCGCGGTCAGGCCCACGCCCACCATGCCGATCGGGAAGTAGCGCAGCAGCAGGTTGGGCGTCGCCAGGTCGTAGTCGAGCTGCGGTTCGCCACGGGCGTCGAGCATCGGCTTGCCGGTGGTGGAATCGATCTTGATCGGGATGACGCCCGGGTCGTGCTGCACGATCTCGCCGGCCCGCACCGCGGGCACTGAAGCCTTGCCCGGATGGTCGGGGGCAGAGGTGAGCGCGATGGCGATCAGGCCCGGCAGGATCACGATGAAGGGGATGAACATCTTCACGCCGGCGGCGATCAGCGGGGTGCGCCTGGCCGCCGACATGGAGTTGGCCGCCATGGCCCGCTGGACGACCAGGAAGTCGGTGCACCAATAGCCAAAGGAGAGGACGAACCCGAGGCCCATCGAGAGCCCGAACCAGTCGACGCCCAGCTTGTTGGTGGTGGCGTGCGCCATGCCGGCCCAGGCGTGGGTGTAGCTGGGCCCCAGCGTGGTCTGCAGCCCGTGCCAGCCGCCGACCTGGCGCAGGCCGAGCCATACCAAGGGCGCGAAGCCGGCGACGATCAGGAAGAACTGCAGGACCTCGTTGTAGATCGCGCCCCTAAGCCCGCCCATGTAGATGTAGACCAGCACCACGGCCGCGGCGGTCAGGATCGCCCCGTGGAAGATCCAGGCCTGCGGCAGGCCGAGCGCGGCGAACGGGCCGTCGAAGACGTGCAGCGTCTGGATCAGCTTGGCCAGCGCATACATCGAGATCCCGGAGTTCAGGATCGTCATCAGCGCGAAGGTCACCGCGTTCAGGGCGCGGGTCTTTTCGTCGAACCGCATGCGCAGGTATTCGGGCGCCGAGCGGGCTTTCGACCCGTAGTAGAACGGCATCATGAAGACGCCGATGAACACCATCGCCGGGATGGCGCCGATCCAATAGAAGTGCGCCGTCGAGATGCCGTACTTGGCGCCCGACGCGCCCATGCCGATCACCTCCTGGGCGCCCAGATTGGCCGAGATGAAGGCGAGCCCGCAGACCCAGGCCGGGATCGCGCGCCCCGCCAGGAAGAAGTCGTTTCCGCTCTTGGCGCGCCGGGCGGAGACGATCCCGATGCCGAGCACGAAGATCAGGTAGAGGGCGATGACGCCCCAATCGACCGCGCCCAGCTTCATGCGTTCGTCCCCCTAGACCGCTCCTCATCTGAGGGAAGAGTCGGCGCGTTTCGCGAAAGTGGCGGCCTTCCGCTGGCGACAGTCAAGGCGCCGCGCTCGCAGAACGCCGAAAGGTTTCAGCTTAGCCATCGACAAGCCGCGCGCGCGGGCTAGCGTGCGCGACGAGACTGGGCCCGGTGGTTGCGGCCCAGGCACGGGGAACTGTCGATGAAATCAGCGTTGTTGGCCGGCGTCGCGCTGGCTCTGGTCTGGCAGGGCGCGGCTATCGCCCAAGGCGGACACATCACCACGCCGAAGGAGGCCTTCAACGGCGCCGAGCCGGGGGACGACTACTTCCTCGCCAACTACGACCAGACCACCGCCTACTGGAAGAAGCTGGCGACCGAGAGCGACCGGGTGAAGCTGGTCAGCCTGGGCAAGTCCGTGGAGGGCCGCGAGATCTGGATGGCGATCGTCTCGTCGCCCGAGAACCTCAAGAAGCTCGACCACTACGTCGACATCGACAAGCGGCTGGCGCTGGCCAAGGGCCTGGATGACGCGCAGGCGCATGCGCTGGCGCGCGAAGGCAAGGCCATGGTGTGGATCGACGGCGGCCTGCACGCCAGCGAGGTGTCGAGCGCCCAGAGCCAGATCCAGATCGTCTATGAGATGCTGTCGAAGAACGACCCGGAGACGCTGCGTTTCCTGGCCGACGACATCACGCTCTTCGTGCTGCCCAACCCGGACGGCCAGCAGCTGGTCGCGGACTGGTACATGCGCAAGGCCGACCCGAAGGCTCGCTCGCTGGCCGACCTGCCGGTGATCTACCAGCGCTACGTCGGGCACGACAACAACCGCGAATACTACATGTCCAACCAGCCGGAGACGACGGCCATCAACAAGGCCATGTTCAAGGACTGGTTCCCGCAGATCGTCTACAACGAGCACCAGACCGGCCCGCTGGGCGAGGTGGTCTTCGTGCCGCCATTCCGCAATCCGTCGAACTACCACTTCGACCCGCTGGTGCTCTCGGAGCTGGACGGGGTGTCGGCGGCCATGCACTCGCGCCTGATCCAGGAGGACAAGCCGGGCTCGGGCGAGCGCTCGGCGGCGCCCTATTCGACCTGGTTCAACGGGGGCCTGCGGACCACCGGCTACTTCCACAACGTGGTCGGCATCCTGACCGAGATCATCGGCTCGCCCACCCCGATGCAGCTGCCCTTCGTGCCCTCCAAGCAGCTCTCCAACCAGGACGAGCTCTATCCGGTGGCGCCGCAGATCTGGCACTTCCGCCAGACGGTCGAGTACGTGAAGAGCCTGAACCGCGCGGTCATGGACTACGCGTCGAAGAACCGCGAAGACCTGCTCTACAACCGCTATCTGATGGGCAAGAACTCCATCACCCGCGGGACCCGCGACAACTGGACGGTGACGCCCAAGCGGGTGAACGCGGTGGTCGAGGCCTCGAAGGCCGCGGGCGGCGCGCCGCCGCGCACGCGGGGCGGCGACGGCCTGGCCGGCAACGGCGACCAGTCGCAGGTGGTCGATCCCAAGCTCTACGAGAGCGTGCTGCACGCTCCGAACGAGCGCGATCCGCGCGGCTACATCCTGCCGCCCGACCAGCCGGACATGCCGACCACGGTCAAGTTCCTGAACGCGCTCATCAAGTCGGGCATCGTCATCGACAAGGCGACGGCGCCCTTCACGGTGGCCGGCAAGACCTATCCGGCCGGCAGCTATGTGGTGCTCTGCGACCAGGCCTACCGGCCGCACATCCTCGACATGTTCGAGCCGCAGGACCACCCGCAGGACTTCGAATTCCCGGGCGGCCCGCCGATCAAGCCCTATGACATCACCGGCTATAACCTAAGCTACCAGATGGGGGTGAAGTACGACCGCATCCTGGAGGGCTTCTCAGGCCCCTTCCAGCCGATCAACGACGTCATGGCGCCGCCGCCCGGCAAGGTGGTGGGAACGGGCGGCGCGGGCTGGCTGCTGGATCACGGGGTCAACAACAGCTTCACGCTGACCAACCGGCTGCAGAAGGCCGGCGTGCCGGTCTCGTGGCTGAAGAGCGAGGTCAGCGCCGACGGCAGGACCTTCGCACCCGGCGCGGTCTGGGTTCCGGCCAGCGGCAAGGCCAAGGCGATCGTCGACAAGGGCGTCGCCGACCTGGGCGTCAACGCCTATGCGATGAGCGCCGCGCCCAAGGGCGAGAAGATCGCGCTGAAGGCGCCGCGCATCGGCATCGTCGACACCTACGGCGGCCTGATCACCTCGGGCTGGATGCAGTGGGTCGTCGAGCAGTTCGAGTTCCCCTACAGCCTGGTCTACGGGCCCGAGCTCGACGCCGGCAATCTCAACGCCAAGTACGATGTGCTGCTGTTCGTCGACGGCGCGATCCCGGGCGGCAACGGCCGCTACGGTGGCGGCGGCGGCGGGCGCGGCCTGCCGAAGCCCGACGAGGTGCCGGAGAAGTACCGCAAGATGCTGGGCAACATCACCCAGGAGAAGACGCTCCCGCAGGTGCAGGCCTTCATCCAGAACGGGGGCACGGCCATCGCCGTCGGCGGCTCCACGCGGCTCGGCGAATATCTGAAGCTGACCGAGAATGGCCTGGTCGCGCCGGGCAAGGACGGCAAGCCCGAGCCGATCCCGTCGACCAAGTTCTACATCCCGGGTTCGATCCTCGAAGCCAAGGTCGACAACAAGGACCCGCTGGGCTTCGGCTTCGCCGACCACGTCGACGTGTTCTTCGATTCAAGCCCGGTGTTCAAGATCACCGCGCCGGCCGACGCCAAGTCGGTGTCGTGGTTCCAGGGCGCCGACCCGCTGCTCTCCGGCTGGGCCTGGGGGCAGAAGGCGCTGGACGGGACGGTGGGCGTGGTCGACGCCAGCTATGGCAAGGGCAAGGTCTTCCTGCTGGGTCCGGAGGTCGCCATGCGCGGCCAGTCCTACGGGACCTTCAAGTTCGTGTTCAACGGGCTGGAGTACGGGCCTGCCGCGTCTGGGAAGGGCGGCAGGTGACCGCGGTGGCCGCCGCGCCGGCGGGCCGGGCCGACAGCCCGGCCCGGTCGATCGCCATCGCCGGCGGCCTGTTCTTCATCATCGGCTTCTTCACCTGGCTGAACGGGCCGCTGATCACCTTCGTGCGGCTGGCCTTCGACCTGAACGAGGTGAACTCGTTCCTGGTGCTGATGGTCTTCTACCTGTCCTATTTCGTGCTGGCCCTGCCGGCGTCGATGATCCTGCGGAGGACCGGCCTGAAGCGCGGGCTCTCGCTCAGCCTGACGGTGATGGCCGTGGGCGCGGCGATGTTCGGGGAGTTCGCCACGCGGCGCTGGTATCCCGGCGCGCTCACCGGCCTCTTCACCATCGGCGGGGGCCTGGCGCTGCTGCAGACCGCGATCAATCCCTACGTCAGCATCCTGGGGCCCATCGAGGGCGCGGCGCGGCGGATCGCGTTGATGGGCATCTGCAACAAGGCCGCCGGCATCGCAGCCCCGCTGGTGATCGGCGCCCTGGTGCTGCGCGGGATCGGCGATCTGGCGGATCGGCTGCAAGGGGTCAGCGGCCCGGCCCGCGAGGCCCTGCTCGACAGCTTCGCGGCCAAGATCCATCTGCCCTACCTGGCGATGGCCGCGCTGCTGCTGGCGGTCGCGGCGGGGATCCTCCGGTCGCCCCTGCCGGACCTGAAGGCCTCGGAGGTCAACGCGTCCTCGACACCCTTGGGCGAGGCGGATGGGCGCAGCGTTTTCAGCTACCCGCACCTCTGGCTCGGCGTCGTCTGCCTGTTTGTCTACGTCGGCGTCGAGGTGATGGCCGGCGACGCCATCGGGGCCTACGGCCGGGCGTTCGGCCTGCCGCTCGACCAGACCAAGTTCTTCACCGCCTTTACGCTGGCGGCCATGCTGCTGGGCTATATCGCCGGCCTGGTGTTCACGCCCAGGATCGTTTCGCAGGACACCTACCTGCGCGCCTCGGCGCTGCTGGGTCTGGTGCTGGTCGGCGGCGCCTTCCTGACCAAGGGCTATATCTCGGTGGGCTTCGTGGCCTCGCTCGGCTTCGCCAATGCGATGATGTGGCCGGCGATCTTCCCCCTGGCGATCCGCGGGCTCGGCAAGGCGACGGAGACCGGCTCGGCCCTACTGGTCATGGGCATCGCCGGCGGGGCGATCATCCCGCAGGCCTTCGCGGCGCTGAAGCAGCACTACGACTTCCAGGCGGTGTTCGCCGTCCTGATGGCGCCCTGCTACCTCTACATCCTCTACTACGCCTGGCTCGGCTGTAAGGCGCGGCCGAGCGATCCGCCGATGCCGGCGGCGGGGATCGTCGGACCCTAGCCTTTGGCCCGCGCCGCGCGCACCAGGGCGAAGAGATAGAGCGCCGCCGTCGCGAAGATCAGCACCGCGGCGAACGGGCCGGCGGTGGCGGGCCTCAGGCCGGTGATCTGGCTGAAATCGGCGATATAGGCGACGTCGCCGAACAGGCCGCCGAGCGTCATGATCAGCGCGACGCTGGCCGACTGGGCGACCGGGACCTTGCGCCAATCCATAGTGGCCTTCAGCAGCAGGCAGACGCTGGCCGCCATGACGAGCGCGACGATCGCCAGCACAAGCGGCCCGCTCTCGAACAGCAGCGTCCCGCCCAGGCGGAAGCCCACGGCGCCCGACAGCCAGATGCCGAAGCCCATCAGGCCCAGAAGGGTGGTTTCCTTGGTCATCGCGCGCTCCCATCCCCGCGGCTCGCGCGAAGTCGTCCTAGCTGGCGGCTTGCGGACGGCACGGTCAAGCTCGGAGCTCGCCGCCTTCAGAACACGCCGGGGAACGCGCCGCCGTCCAGCAGCAGGTTCTGGCCGTTGATGAAGCCGGCGTGCTGGCTGGCCAGGAAGGCGCAGACCGCGCCGAACTCCTCGGGACGCCCTACCCGGCGGGTGGGATTGGCGGCCTCGGCGCGGACCCGCAGATCGGCGGCCGGGACGCCGGCCCGCGCGGCCTGCGCGGCGAAGACCCCGGCCAGTCGGTCGGTGTCGAAATAGCCCGGCAGCAGGTTGTTGATCGTCACCCCGTCGGCCGCCGCCTCGCGGGCCAGGCTGGCGACCGCGCCGGTGAGGCCCGAGCGCGCGCCGGTGGAAAGCCCCAGCATCGCCACCGGCGACTTCACCGCCGAGGAGGTGATGTTGAGGATGCGGCCCCAACCCCTGCGGCGCATGGCGGGAATCGTCGCGCGGATCAGCTGCAGCGGCGCGACCATGTTGGCCTGGACAGCGGCGTGCCATTCGGCTTCGCCCCAGTCCTCGAACTGGCCGGGCGGCGGGCCGGCGGCGTTGGTGACCAGGATGTCCGGCTCGGGGCACGCCTCCAGCAGGCGCGCGCGGCCGTCTTCGGTCGTCACGTCGGCGGCGACGGACGCCACCGGCCGGCCGACGCGGTCGGAAAGCCGCTGGGCCGCCGCCGCCAGCGGCTCCGGCGATCGGCCGTTCAACAGGACCTCGACCCCGGCGTCGGCGAGCGCGGTGGCGCAGGCGAGGCCCAGGCCTTTGCTGGAGCCACAGACGATGGCGCTGCGGCCCTTGATGCCCAGGTCCATCAGCTCACCTGCAGTTCGACCGGCGGCAGGCCGTCGATCTCGAAACGGTAGGCCTCGCCCGGCTGGGCGAAGCGGGTGGGGACGATGGCGCCGGTGCTGACCCATTGGCCCGGTCGCAGCGCCTGGCCCCGCCGGCGCAGGTGCGAGGCGAGCCAGTGGACCGCGTTCAGCGGATCGCCCAGCACCTCGTCGCTCATGCCCTGGTTCGCCTCTTCGCCGTTCAGACTCAGCACGCCCTTGCGCCCGCGCAGGTGGGCGAGGCCGCCGACCGGGATCGGCGGGCCCAGCACCAGGCCGGCGTTCCAGCTGTTGTCGGCGACGATCGAAGCGGCAGAGAGCTTGCTGTAGTCCGCGCCGCTGTCCTCGACGAGTTCGAAGGCGGCGCAGACCTGGTCGATCAGGTGATGCAGCGGCAGGTCCTGCAGTTCCAAGCCGGTCCGTCCAGCGCCTTGGGCAATCCGCACCACCATCTCGCTCTCCAGGCCCAGGCGCACATAGTCGCCCGTCTTCACGCTGGCCGGCGAGCGCAGCACGCGGGAGGCCAGCACGACGCCGGAGATCGGCTCGTTCACGCCGCACATCTGCTGCATGCGCGCGGTGGTGAGCCCTACCTTGAAGCCGACCGCCGTCCCGCCCAGGCCCGCGACGAAGCGCTCCTGAACCCGATAGGCGAGGGGCACGTCGGGCGCTTCGCCCTTCTCGAAAATGCTGGTGAAGACCTCGCGCCGCGCGTGCCGCTCGGCCAGGGCTCGCGCGAGGCTGTCGGCGCGCTCGCTCACGACTATTTCCCGCCGGCCTCGGCGTAGAGGCCGTCCAGCCGGGCGCCCGTCCAGGCGTTGGGGTTGAAGGTCCAGAGGTCGTCGGTCTTGATCGCCGCGACCAGCCTGTCCTTGGTCGCGCCGGCCTTCACCGCCGCCCTGGCGCGGTCGAGGAAGGTCGCCCACTTGTCGCGGAAGGCTTTCATGTCGGCCTTGGTCAGCGGAGTGTCGCCGTGGCCGGGGATGGCCAGGTCCCAGTCGAGCTTCAGGGTCTGGTCGAGCGAGCTCAGCCATCCCGTGATCGAGCCGCCGCCGCCGTAGTCGCAGTTGGGGGTCACGGCCACCAGCTCGTCGCCCATCGAGACCACCTTCAGGTCAGGGAAATAGACCACCGTGTCGCCATCGGTGTGCGCCGGGGCGAAGTGGTTCAGCTTCACGGTCTTGCCGCCGAGCTTGATCTCGTAGGTTTTGTCGTAGGTGACGTCGGGGCTGGCCGGCGCCTGCGCTGCCGGATTGTTCGGCGGCGGGGTGAACTTCGCCAGCTGGACCCCGATGTTCTTCTGGCCGACGACCTTGACCCCGGCGGCCTCGAAGCGGCCGTTGTTGCCGGTGTGGTCGGCGTGCATGTGGGTGTCGATCAGGTACTTGATCGGCTTGGGACTGATGGTGTGGGCGTCGGCGACGATCTCGTCATAGATCGACTGGCCGGGGTTCTTGGAGTCGACGAGGATCAGGCCGTCGTCGGTGACGCGGACGGTGGTGTTGCCGCCGGCCCCGACGATCATGAAGAGGCCGGGCTTCACCGGCTTGACGACCAGTGGCGGGCGCGGCGCGGAGGCCGCCGGCGGCGCGCCCGGGGCCTGGGCGAGGGCGGCGGAGGCGCCGGCCGAGATCAGGGCTGCGGCCAGCATCGTGCGGACGGCGATCGACGGCATGCAGGTTCCTCCCCAGGACGCCTTAGCGAACGGCGCGCACCGTCACCCCGACCGGAAGCCTTGTCCAGTGGCGCGACCACACAGCCATCGGGGCGCGCCTTGCGACGCGCCCCGGCCGGCTCGTGGATCTGCGTCGAGGTCAGAAGTCCTTGTGCAGCGAGATGCCGGCGTAGCGGCTGAAGTCGCGCGGCACGCTGCCGATCAGGCCGCCGTTCCCCTCGGCCTGGATCAGGTAGTAGTGCTGGTTGGCGATGTTCTTGAAGATCAGGCGCGCGTTCCAGTCCGCCTGGCGGTCGGTGAGCGCGATCGACCCGTTCCAGATCCCATAGGCCGGCTGGATGGTGTCGGGGGTCTGGCCGATGCTGTCCTGCTGCTTGGCCTGCCAGGAGTAGTCGGTCTTCAAGGCGACCTCGTAGCGCCCGTTGGTCCAGGCCGTCCAATCCCCGCGGATCGTGAACTTGTTCTTCGGCGCGAAGGGCAGGGGCTTGCCGTTGACCTGGCAACTGATGGCCGAGCCGGGCGGGCAGCTGAAGCTGTCGATCCGCGCGTCGACGTAGGAGTAGTCGAGGCTGAAGGTCAGGTTGTCGAGGACCCGGGCCACCGCATCCACCTCGGCGCCCTTTGTGGACACGTCGCCGGCGTTGATCAGCCGGGTGACCACCGTGCCCGCGACCAGGTCCGGCTCGTTCGCCTGATAGTTGGAGACCTTGTCGTCGAACACCGCGACGTTCAGCTGCAGATGGTTGTCGAGCAGCTTGGACTTGAACCCGACTTCGAAGGCGTTGGAGGTTTCCGGGTTCAGCTGGTTGGTCTGCAGCGCCGTCATGTTGAAGAAGACGTTGTAGGCCGGGCCCTTGTAGCCGCGCGAATAGGTGAAATAGGCGTTGGCCGTGGGGCTGATGTCGTACTGCAGGCCGAGCCGGTCGGCGTAGCCGCTGACGCCGGTCGAGCCGGTCGCCGCGAAGGCCGGCGAGACGCCTGGGACCGCGGTCGCGGAGGTCGAGGTCCGGCCGGTGTAGAAGCTCAGATCGTCATGCACCAGGCGCAGGCCCGCGATGGCGCGGAAGTCCTTGGTGAAGTTGATGTTGGCTTCGCCGAACACCGAGTAGTTCGTCGTCCTCGCCCCGAAGTTGTTCACGCCGAAGTTCGAGGTGAGCGCGCCGGTCGCCGCGGTCAGCTGGGTGACGTCGCGGCGGTATTGTTCCTTGTCCGGCTCATGCAGGTAGTAGGCGCCGATCACATAGTCGAGCAGGTTGCCTTTCGGCGAGGCCAGGCGGATTTCCTCGGAATATTGCTTCTCCCAGACGTGGCCCAGATCGACCTGCTGGGTCGGCGAGAGCGCTGTCAGGATCGAGAACAGGTCGAGGTCGCCGCGCTGGACGTTGCGCCAGTACCGGTAGGCGCTGATCGAGGTGAGCGTGTAGCCGCCGCCGAACGAGTAGTCGGCCTGCACATAGGCCCCTGAGGTCAGGTCCCGGTCGTCGTAGGGCGAGTTCTGGGAGACGTTGTGGTTGCCGAACGAGGGCGTGACGCCCTCGGTGGTCAGGACCGACAGCAGGTTCGCGCTGGTGGTCACCACGCCCGTCGGATAGGCGACGTTACGGTTGTTGATGAAGACGCCCGGGTTCCCCGACTGCGTCGTGTACATATAGTCCGCGCCGAACACCACGCGCAGGTCGCTCGACGGCGTCCAAAGCAGCTTGCCGCGCGCGCCCTGAAAGTCGTCGCCGTTGATCTTCGTGTGGTTGAAGACGTTGGTGACGTTGCCGTCGAAGCTGCTGGTGACGCCGGCGAGGCGACCGCTGAGCTTGTCCTTGATGATCTCGCCGTTCACGGCGCCGGCGATGCGGTACTCGTTGCCGGTGTAGTAGCTGGCGTCGATGAAGCCGCCGGGCGTCGGCGTCGGGTCCTTGGTCACGATGCTGATCACGCCGGCCGAGGCGTTCTTGCCGAACAGCGTCCCCTGCGGCCCGCGCAGCACCTCGATGTGGTCGAGGTCGATGAGGTCGGAGACCATCTGGCCGGGCCGCGCCAGCACCACGCCGTCGATGACCGTCGAAACGGTCGGCTCCGCGCCCGCCGAGGTGGTGATGGTGCCCAGGCCCCGGATCAGGATGTCCTGGTCCTTGTTGGAGGGCTGGCTGCGGAACTCGACGCTGGGGATGACCGCGACCAGCGCGGTGAGGTCGTTGCGGTTTTCCTCCATGGCCAGCGCGCCGGTGACGACGCTGATGGCCACGGGGACGTTCTGCAGGGTCTCCGAGCGCAGGCGCGCGGTGACCACCAGATCCTCGAGCGTGGTGACGCCCTGGGCGTCGGTCTTGCCGGCCGCGGCTTCGGCGGCCATCGCCGACGTCGCCGCGACAAGGCTGGAGCTGGCCAGCAGGCCGGCGAGCAGGATGCGGCCGGCCGCGCGTGGCGCGCGCGGATGGCGGGTCTTGGCTGAAATCATGGTCTTCCCCCTATCGTTTTTTGTCTTGGTGCGCCGGCGCTCTAGCCTGCCGGCGATCATGATAGCGCTGTCATTATCCTATCTAACAAGTAGGATTTAGAACCTGCAACTACGGGATGTCGTTGTAATTTTTCTCGCGCCCCGTCGCGGATTTCTTATGGAAACACCATAATCCGCGGAATCCTCAGCCGAAGAGGCGACTCGGCTCAGCTTGGGATCGCAATTTGCCTCCCCGTGGGTTTGCGTCATGATAACGTTGTCATGACTGGCCCCGCCTGTCACGTGAGAACCTTGTAACTCAGGGAACGACCATGGGCTTCGAACCACAGCGCGAGCAGTTCGCGCGCGAAGGTTACGCGGTGTTCGAGCGGGTGCTCGAGGGCGAGCTGCTGGAGCTGTTGCGTGAGCAGTGCGCGGCCTTCGTGGCGCGCGAGGACGCGCGGATGGACGCCGCCGGCGTCGACACGCTGGGCATCAGCCACCGGGGCAAACGCTACTTCGCCAACGAGTGCCAGCGCGAGGAACCCAGCCTGCGCCAGATGCTGTTCAGCGAGACGATGGCCGACGTCTGCCGCGCCACGCTCGGCGACGACGCCTACTTCTTCTTCGACCAGTATGTCGTGAAGGGGCCCGAGGGCGGCCTGCCGTTCGGCTGGCATCAGGACTCGGGCTATGTGGTCGGCAACGGCGGGCCGGTGGACCACGCGCCCTACCTCACCTGCTGGTGCCCGCTGGACGACGCCACCGCCGACAACGGCACGGTGCGGGTGCTGCCGTTCAGCGAGGTCCCGCTGTCGCGCGACTGGATCATGCCGCACGAGCGCCAGCCCGGGACTAACGACCTGGTCGGCTGGAAGGGCAACGACGAGGGCGTGGTGCTGGAGGTCCCGGCCGGCAGCGTAGTGGCCTTCTCCAGCCGCCTCCTGCACACCACCGGCGCCAACCGGACCGACAAGATGCGCAGGGTGTATCTGGCGCAGTATACTCCCGAGGTGATGCTCAACCCCGGCACCCGCCAGCTGCGCCGCAACGCCATTCCGGTCGTCCAGAAGGGCGAGCACGTGACCCGTGGCTGAGGCGCTCGCCGACGCAGCCGAAGGCGCGGTCATCGCGCGGGGCGGGCTGCTGGAGCGACGCAAGTGGTGGCTGCTGGCCCTGGTGATGGCCGCGGGCATCCTGAACCTGGTGGACCGCCAGGTGATCTCGGTGCTGAAGCCGCTGATCGAGGCCGACCTGCACTGGACCGATGTCGACTACGGCCGCCTGGCCTCGCTGTTCCAGCTGTCCGCGGCCATCGCCTTCCTCGGCGCCGGCTGGGCCGTCGACCGGCTGGGCGCGAAATGGGCGGGCCCGGCGGGCGTCTTCGCCTGGAGCCTCGCGGCCATGGCCCACGGCTGGGCGGTGACGCTGGGCCAGTTCTCCGCCGTGCGGATCGCGCTCGGCGCCACGGAGGCGATGGGCACGCCCACAGGGGTGAAGACGCTGGGCGGCATCTTCTCGGCGCGGACCCGGTCGCTGGCCTTCGGCTTCTCCAACGGCGTCTCGTCCATCGGCGCCATCGTCACGCCGCTGTTCCTGCCGCTGATGGGGCTGGCGCTCGGCTGGCGCGGCGTCTTCTTCTTCGTGGGCGTGCTGGGCTTCGTCTGGGTCGCGGTCTGGATCGTGGTGAGCCGCGGCGTGAGCTTCGCCGACACCGAGCCGGCCGCCTCGCGGCTGCCGAGGCTGAGCGGCCTCAAGACCCTGCTCGGCGACCGGCGCACCTGGGGCATCGCCGGCGCCAAGGTGCTCTCCGACCAGATCTGGTGGCTGCTGCTGTTCTGGGCGCCGGACTTCTTCCACCGGGTCTATGGCGTGGGCGTGGCCCAGCTGGGGCCGCCGCTGGCGGTCGCCTATACCGGCTCGGCCCTGGGGTCGGTGATCGCCGGATGGGCCGGCACGCGCCTGCTGGCGCGGGGCTATTCGCTCAACACCGTGCGCAAGAGCGTGATGCTGGTCAGCGCGCTGCTGGTGACCACCCTGCCGCTGGCGCTGGTGACCCACAACCTCTGGGCCGCCGCGGGCCTGCTGGCGGTGACCATGGCCGGCCATCAGGGGTTCTCGGTCAGCATCTTCTCGATCATCGCCGACATCACGCCCAGGTCGCGGGTGGGCACGGTGACCTCGTTCGGGGCCTTTTGCGGCAACCTGGCCGGGATGGGCATCGTCTACCTGGCCGGCCAGATCCTCACCGCGGGCCTCGGCTACATGCCGTTGCTGGCGATCGCGGCGGTGTCCTACCTGCTGGGCCTCGTCTGGCTGCACCTCTGGGTGCCGCGGCTGACGCCCGTCGCCGAGCCCGTCGCGGTCTAGAACCCCAGTTCGGACATCTCCACCACCCGCTTCTCGCGAGCGCTGATCTCGGCGGCCATGCCGATGGCCACGGCCATCAGGCCGTCGTGCGCCGTGACTTCCACCGGACCTTCGCCGCGCACGGCGGCGATGAACTTCTGGTGCTCGTAGAAGGTCGAGCCATGGTGGCTGCCGGCCTTCAGGGCGGCCGGATCGACCTCGACCACCTGGCGCTCCACGCGCTTGGGATTGCGCACGCCCACACGCGGCGAATAGACGATCGCGCCCTCCGGGATCAGCACGTCTAGGCGCGCCTTGTCACCCACCGCGGTGATCTCCTCCTGGTTCTCCGCGCCGTCCGCGAACATCGAGAGGTCCAGCATGGCCCGCACGCCATTGGCGAAGTCGACGGTGGTGTAGCTGTTGTCGATGATGTCGGGCGTCTCGCCGCCGTAGCGCTCGTCCAGGTGGTTCACGTCCATGGCGCCGGAGCAGTAGACGCGCACGGCCTCAGACTGGGTGATCAGCCGCATCATGTCGAAGAAGTGGCAGCACTTCTCGACCATGGTCCCGCCGCTGTTGCGGTTGAAGCGGTTCCAGTCGCCGATCTTCTTCAGGAACGGGAAGCGGTGCTCGCGGATCGACAGCATGTGCAGCGTGCCGATGCGGCCGGCGCGGATCTGGTCGATGTATTCCACGACCGGGGGCATGTAGCGGTATTCCATCGCCACCCAGAACGGGGCCTTGGACTCTGCGGCGCGGCCGGCCACCCAGCGGGCGTCCTCCAGCGTCGTCGCGAGCGGCTTCTCGCAGAGGATCGCGACGCCCGCCTCGAACAGCGGCTCGAGCACGCTGCGATGGGTGTAGTTGGGGCTGGCGACGATCACCGCATCGATGAGGCCGCTGGCGGCCAGGGCCGCGCTGTCGGCGAAGGTCTGGGCCTCGTCCGCCGCCGCGCCGAGCGTCGCCTTGGCGGTCGCCAGCGAGCTTTCCACCGGGTCGGCCAGCGCGGTCACCACCGCGCCCGGCGTGATCGCCAGGTTGCGCAGGTGCTCGTTGGCCATCAGGCCGGTCCCGACCAGGCCGTAGCGGACGGTGTTCCTCAAGTTTCAACTCCCGGGGGTGTGGAGACAGCGCTGTCAGGTCAGATGACGAGCGGGCCGTGGTCGATGTGCGGCAGCACGTGGCGGGCGAAGAGGTCGGCCTCGGCGGCGTGCGGATAGCCGGACAGGATGAAAGCCTCGATGCCCATGGCGCGGTAGTCGTTGAGCTTGGCCAGCACTTGATCCGGGTCGCCGACGATGGCGGCGCCGCAGCCCGACCGCGCGCGCCCGACGCCGGTCCACAGGTTGGCCTCGGCATAGCCGTCGTCCGCCGCCGACTGGCGCAGCGCCACCTGGGCCTGCACGCCGGCCGAGGTCGAGTCCTGCGCCTTGGCCTTGATCGCGGCGCCCACCTCGTCGTCGAGCTTCGACAGCAGGCGGTCGGCGGCGGTGCGGGCCTCAGCCTCGGTGTCGCGCACGATCATGTGGGCGCGGTAGCCGAACTTCAGCGTGCGGCCGTATTTGGCGGCCCGCGCGGTCATGTCCTCGATGATCGCGGCGACCGTTTCCTTCTTGTCGGGCCACATCAGGAAGACGTCGCAGCCCTTGGCCGCCGCTTCGCGCGCGTCCTCCGACAGGCCGCCGAAGTAGAGCAGGGGCGCCTTGCCGCTGAGCGTGCCGATGCGCGGCGGGTTGAGCTTCAGCTTCCAGAACTCGCCGTCGTGGTCCAGCGGCTGGCCGTTCAGCAGGGTCTTCAGGATGCTCATCGCCTCGACCGTGCGCGCGTAGCGCGGCGCCGACGCCAGCTTCTCGCCCGGCATGTCGGAAGAGATGATGTTGATGGTGAGCCGGCCGCCCAGCATCCGGTCGATGGTGGCGATCTGGCGGGCGAGCTGCGGCGGCCAGACCTCGCCGATGCGGGTGGCCATCAACAGCCGCATGCGCTTAAGCAGCGGCGCGATGCCGGCGGCGAAGGCGGTGGTGTCGATGCCGAGCTCGTAGCCCGACGGCAGCAGGATGTTGTCGAAGCCGCCGGCCTCGGCCTGGCAGACGATGTCGCGGCAATGCTCCCAGCTCGACTGCAGCATGGGGTCCGGCACGCCCAGGAACTCGTAGTCGTCGTCGCAGAGCGCGGAGAACCAGCTGATCTCGCAAGGTTTCATCACAGGGAGGGGGTTCATGGCAGCGGCTCTCCCCTGGAGGCGATCAGGACGGCGTACCACTCGGCCCGCGTCCAGGTCGGGCGATAGGCGTCGGGGATCTCGGCGATGCGGGCCGGGGTCTGGGTCCCGACGATGGGGATCGGCCGCGACGGATGGGCCATGATCCAGCTGTAGGCGGCGGCCGCGCGGCTGACGCCGCAGGCCTCGGCTTTCGCATCCAGCGCCCTGGCGACCGCAAGGGTCCGTTCGTCGCGCGGATCGCCCAGCCGCCCGCCGCCCAGCGGCGACCAGGCGAGCACCGTGATCCCCTTGGCGACGGCCTGGTCGAGGACGCCGTCGGTCAGGGGTTCGATGGCGAGCGGCGAGAACTCGGGTTGGGTGCTGACGACCGGCAGGGCGGAGTGGGCGGCCAGGGCGGCGACCTGAGCGGCCGTGAAATTGGAGACGCCGAAGGCGCCGATCTTGCCGGCGGCGTGCGCCGCCTCCATCGCGCGGCTGATCTCGGCGGGATGGGTCAGAATGTCCGGCCGATGGATCTGCCAGAGCGCCACGCGCTCGACGCCCAGCCGCCTTAGGGATGCATCGATCGCCGAGGTCAGGTAGTCGGCGCTGGAATCGTAGGGCACGCCCATGGAGATGCCGCCTTTGGTGGCCAGCACCATGCGGTCGGCCAGCGCCGGATTGCGCTTCAGCACCTTGCCCAACAGCAGCTCAGCGGCGCCGAAGGGCTCGCCGTTGTCGGGACCGTAGATGTCGGCGGTGTCGAACAGGGTGACGCCGGCGTCCAGCGCCGCCTGCACCCGCGCCTCGGCGAGGCCGACGTCCTCGCCGGCGAACCGCCACATGCCCCAGGCCACGGACGAGACGGTCGGGCCGCCCGCGTAGAGCGGCCGTGTCGGCGAAGGCGCTGGGAGTTCTGACATCGCTGTCATACTAACCAGACGTTCGGAACCCTGACAATGGCGCCGGCCAGCGGTTGTTGGGGAATCGCCTAGCTGGCGTCGGGGCGAGGCGCGGTGGTCGAGGCGCGCAGCACCAGCTCGTGGGCGAGGCGGCGGTGCACCGGGGCCTCCTGGCCCTCGAACAGCAGGTCGGTGGCGGCGTAGGCGAGGTCGCGGGTCGGCTGGCGCACCGTGGTCAGCGGCGGCCAGAGCTGGCCGGCGAGCGCGGTGTCGTCGAAGCCGGCGACCGAAAGGTCGCGCGGCAGCGACATCCCGCGGCGGTGGGCGACGGTCAGCACGCCGGCGGCCATATCGTCGTTGCTGGCGAAGATCGCGGTCGGCGGGATCGGCAGGTCGAGCAGACGGTCGGCGGCGGCCTCGCCCGAGGCGAAATCGAACTGGCCCTGGCGCACATATTTCGGCTCGAAATCGATGCCGGCCCGGTCCAGCGCGCGGCGATAGCCATAGAGGCGCAGGTCGCTGGCCGTATGGTTGGTGTGGCCGATGATGAAGCCGATCCGCCGGTGGCCGAGTGCGATCAGGTGGCTGGTCATCTCGTCGGCCGCCTGGACGTCGTCCATGGAGACCGAGGAGGAGCGTCCGTGGTCGGTGCCGGGCGAAATCCGCACATAGGGGATGCCGCGCCGCTCCAGCTCGTCGAGCGCCGCCGCCGCGTCGGTGACCGGCGAAGACAGGATGACGCCGTCCACCTGGGTCTGGTCGATCAGGCCGCCGACCTCATCGGCCAGCTGGGTGGAGGCCGCGTCGGTGGGTTGGGCCAGCAGGCGCACGCCCTCCTCGATGCAGCGCGCCCAGACCCCGGTCTGGATCTGGTGGATGTAGTGCGGGCTGTGGTTGTCGTAGATCAGCGCGATCTGGAAGCTGCGCCGGCCGGCCAGCGTCCGGGCCGCGGCGCTGGGGCGGAAGTTGAGCTGCGCCACCGCGGCCTCGACCCGCAGCCTTGTCTCATCGGAGACATAGCGCTCTTTGTTGAGCACCCGCGAGACGGTCTTGGTCGAGACGCCGGCGATGGCGGAGACGTCCTTGATCGTCGCGCGCATGTGCTTTGGGCCTTCTCACCGCTCTGCCGATCGGCGACATAAGCCGCGTGGCGCCGTTCTGTCCAATCCTGTCCCCGCAGGGCGATTTGAGACAGGCCGGCTGGACAGGCCGAGCCCGCGCCCAGGCCTTCCTTGTCAAAGCCGTCCGCAGGGGCCTAGATCGTGGCGATGTCGTGCAGGAGGTTCGCTTTGATCACCCTCTCAGTGAACGGCAAGACCCATCAACTCGATGTCGAGGACGACGCGCCGCTGCTCTGGGTGCTGCGCGACGAGCTGGGCCTGACCGGGACCAAGTTCGGCTGCGGCATCGCCCAGTGCGGCGCCTGCACGGTGAACATGAACGGCAA
>Ga0209166_10000099_pt1 | contig 113916 bp, 89 predicted proteins | sample Coa_R1_3_FD_187151 | JGI IMG/M metagenome (GOLD analysis project Ga0209166, IMG submission 187151) | Surface soil microbial communities from Centralia Pennsylvania, which are recovering from an underground coalmine fire - Coalmine... | ecosystem: Environmental > Terrestrial > Soil >... | reverse complement strand
ACGATGGTTGCTTGATGAACGTCCAGCCCAATATACTTTTCATCGTTCACGAGGGTGCTCCTTTCTGTAGGTCATGATGCGAACGATCACAACCTACTCCTAAAGGGGCGCCCTTTTATAATGCGGTTACGGTTGCCGTACTTGCCCGTTCTATTTCTTTCTCTTGTGGCGTGCCTCGGCCCTGTCAAATCCTGCTTTGATTAACAGGATGACACACACAAGAGCGACCGCAACTAGGAGGATGTGTCCCACGAAACAAGGTATCGTGCCACCTCAGGACAGTCGAGTAGCGTGCGGGTTGTTACGTGCCATTACCGAAGATCGGCGACGCCACGCGATGGGGATTTTGAGTGAAAAATCGCCTTGATTTCCTCAACCATCGGCGTATTCGTACCCTCAGGACAGGTTACGTTCGTGCCCCGAACATCGGAGCCATTCCAAGATCGGGTACTCTATTGCACACTGGATTCATCAATCCACGACCAAGCAGGAGAACATCATGTTTCATACGCTTTTCGGAGCCACCCGTGTCGCGTATTTTCAATCAGTTACTCGTTGACGGGGTTCTTTCACGGCCATGACACGATCCTCTTTTTAGAATCCAAGCGCGTCGAAGATTTGTGGCTACAGTCTCTCGATGTGTATTGCCGACGTTTAGGCGAACATCGGCGCTGGTCACAGAGTGGTCACAATAAATTGGCCATCTTGACGAATTAAGTTGTTGACTGAAAAAGGGTTTAGGCTCAAAGAATACAGCTCTGAAAAGGCTGCTCTCTACCAGTATTTTGGAAACGGCGAAACCTGTAGAGTAGTACTAACCTGAATTGCAGAAGAGTTGAAGCGTTGAGGTTTCCAATCCGAAAGACTCCGACTCCCGAAAAAGTCCCGAAGTCAAGAGAGTGCAAGAGGAAAGGCATGTCTCGTCAACAGTTTAGGAGAGCGCTGCTCTGACTCTTAATCAGTAGGTTGAAGGTTCGATTCCTTCCGCGCTCACCATTCCTCGGAATCAATCACCTGCGCTCGCCCGGAAGATTCGTCCTCACGTGAGTCGAGTCCGCGCGAATGGAGCCAGATTCGCGCTCGATTATTGCCTGCCCGGTACCGGCTTGGCTGATAATGTTTTCGTCGTTCGGACAACTGCGAAGGGCGCCAATTTTGGCGGTCTGGAACCGTGCCGTACTGCGTTGAGAACAGGCATGTAATTGAGTTCTTGGCGTGAGGCAACGCAGCGCAGCATTAATCCGCCACGGCTCATGTCACCCCGACCCACGAATTCTGCCGGAAACAGCAAACGCTCACTAAACACCTGAAGCAGCGGTTCCACATACTTCGCCGTCGCGATGCTGCCGAGCAGGACAATGTCGCAGTCGCTCCCGAGGCGCGCCTCGAGCAAGTGGCAATCGCGGTCGAGTGGAGCGCGATATCGCCGGTCGCCTGCATCAATATCGTTCACCGCTATCTCGCGGATTCGATCGAGAGTCACCACTGCGTCCGGCGAAACCAATCCCGCACCTGCTGTAATTACAAAAGATCCGTCCATATCGAGTGGAGGTGCCGAAAAGGCTCGTGCGTACGCCAGCTTGCCCCGGAAATACAGACCGCTGACAAAGGTGAACAACTCTCCCAGCGGCACGCCCCCTCCGCGCAGGCGACGGGCGACGTCTGACTGTCCTGCCGCGCTCAAAACATAACCTGCACGGATGCCGGCGAGGTTGGCGGGTGATAGCAGGAAGATTCGGCGCCTGGACTTCGCTTCGCCCCCTCTGGCCAGGTTGTTATCGTGATGGTCTGTGGGCACAGACTTATTCTAGCCGGTTGAGCGTCAACTCTGATTCGCGCTTGTACAGTTAGTGTGGGGAATATCTCTCCGGATGCTGCACATATGCTCGATGTAGAAATCTCCCATAGCCGGCCGCCCCGGTTCGACGCAAAGAGTCGCACAGCGCTCCCGCGAATCTAGTTCGCGCCCCTCAGACTCAATCACCAGATCGACACGGTAGAGTCCGGGTTGGATGGGCAACAGAGGACATTCAAAGGTGATCTCGCCCTCGCCGCGTTCGATCGTCAGCCCAGGTCTGGAGGCTTCACTCGTAAGTTGCGCGCACAAATAGCCGCTCGGCCAATAGATCGAAATCCGGAAGATCGCGTCGCGGAGTGGCATTGCGGCATGGTAGGCGAACCGCGCGATCATCGGGTATCCCGTCCGAATTGGGTGATGCAAACCCGCGCCTGAAAAAGAGATGCCGATGCACTGCGCAGGTCTTTCAACATCGAGTTCGCGCTCCATCATCGTTCCACGATCGGCAAATGTCATCTTCTGATAAGCGTCCACGACGGCGCGCGGAGTATCGTCCATCAGGAGCCGCCCGCGGTCCAACAGCAGTGCCCGATCACAAACGCGGTAAATCGAAGCCAGATCGTGCGAAATAAAGACGATGGTTGCCCCGTTCTTGCGCAGGGCTGAGATCCGATCGAGGCACTTTGCCTGAAAGGCGAGATCGCCGACGGCAAGAACTTCATCCAGCAAGACGATATCCGGCTCCAGATGAGCGGCCACAGAAAATCCGAGGCGAACGTACATTCCGGAGGAATAGCGTTTTACCGGCTCATCAATGTATTTTTCGACGCCCGAGAACTCGACGATACTGTCCAACTTTCGGGTGATTTCCGAGCGGCGCATGCCGAGCATTGCTCCGTGAAGATAAATATTCTCGCGTCCGGTGAGTTCGGGATGGAATCCGGAGCCCACCTCGATGAGGGCCGCCAACCTGCCGCGGATCGTGATCTCCCCCTGAGTAGGCGAAGTGATGCCGGAAAGAAGTTTCAAAATAGTGGTCTTGCCGGCGCCATTGTGTCCGACAATGCCGACCGCCGCGCCTTGCTGGACTTCGAAATTGACGTCCTGCAGCGCCCAGACTTCGCTGGAGCGCCTGCGTAGCCCTCGATACCACCGCTTTGGCACGTTAGCGTCGGAGCGCAGGGCGTACTTTTTATAGACCCGATTCAGCTTCAGATCAATCATTGCAATACTCAAACCACGTCAGCCATTGTAGCTTCGGAGGATTTGAAAAAAGCATAGGCAAATGTTACGGCGAGGATCATCTCTCCAGCCGCAACGGCCAGCATGCGGGCGTCAGGAGCGCGCCCATAAAGTACTGCTCCGCGGAAGTTGTCGATGGCAATTGCGATCGGATCCAGCAAGTACAACTTGCGAAACCGTGCGGGAACCGACTGCAATGAGTAAACGACCGGGGTTGCAAACATCCACACCTGCAAAACGAAGGGCAAAGCCAATCCGATATCGCGAAAACGCACGTGAACGGCGGAGAAGAAAAGCCCGACCGCAGCAGCAAAGGCGCCGAGAATGAAAAGAATGGGTATGACATAGAACAGATTCCAGGTTACGGCGACATGATAGTAAGCGAGCAAGCCTGCAAGAATCAGCGAGGCGATCAAGAAGTCCGCCACGCCAGCGGTCAAGTAGGACAAAGGGATGATTTCGCGTGGGAAATACATCTTCGTAAGCAGGCTCGGATAGGCGACCATTCCGTGCACCGCGTTGGTAATCGAACTGGAAAAGAAAATCCAGGGCAGGAGACCGGCAAACACGAACAAGGAATACGGCGTTCCGCCAGTGTTGACTCGCGTGACACGCGCGAACACGAACGTGTAAATGCCCATTAAAGCCAGCGGTTGCAAAGCTGCCCACGCCCAGCCGAGAACGGACTGCTTGTATCGAACGCTGAGGCGGAAGACACTCAGCACGTAGAGGAGATCGGAGTACTGGATCAGGGAACGGAGTCCGGCGAAGACGGTGCCGAAAGAAAAAGCCGCCGGACCAATCACCCGAACCCGACGCGGCTTTGATTTTTCGAGGGGTGCGGCTTGATCCCAGACAACGCCTACGGCCTCGGCTGCCGCACTGGTTACCGCCATCGACGAGTCCTCGGGCATGATCTCTGGCATCCCTTCCTTAAATTGAGAACTGGGGTAACCCGGAGGACATGTCCCCGATGGGCACGGTTATGGTTTTTTCGGGCACCAGCAAGGTCGATTGTTTTGCGCGGTCGTTGATTTCGCGCAGGCGGGCTGACAATCTTTGGCCAATGATACCTACGTATGGCGGCCTCAGAAGCTCGTAGTGTCCGCAGTGCAGTTCGCAGATCTCCACTCCGCCTTTGGAACGTGCCCCCCAGCCCATTTGCGGATCGCGCACGTAGTAGTATGGCTGCCGCGGCCGCTTGAAGAGGATGACAGGTGCGTGAAAACGCGGCTCCTCAAATTCGGGTCCCGGCCAGTAAGCTTGAGCCCATCCGACACTTGTCGAATTGTCTCGCGTGGCCACTCTCTTGACGGTTCGCTGAATTGTGTCGATCCGCTGTTTCAGAGGCGAACTCCGAAACATACGAAGCCGTTCACGGTAGTAGTCAATCGCCCACAGTGTTCGGATTTGTGAGTTTTCGAGCACCCAGGTGTCGAGAATAGCGAAACACGCCACCTCCTCTCCGAGTGACTCCAAGGCAAGAACCATCTCCTGCGCGATCAGGACGCCATCGCACATGCCGCCGACGCAATACGGACCATGTGGCTGGACGGCGCGCATCGCTCTGATGTACTCCTGCGCTAGCTGGCGGAGTTCATCCTTCCTAAAAGGCCGGCCCCATACGCCCGGTCCTGGGCCCTGCAGCTTGTACATGGAATCGCGATCGCCCAGATGGCGCGCCAGCAGAGCATAGCCAAGGGAATCGGCTCCTGGAGCGACAACGGCGAAGAAGGGCACGCCGCTATCACCTTGGCGGAGTGGCATCGCCACCGGATCGGGTTGCGAGACCGCGTCCTCCCGCAAGAGTACGGCAAGGCTCTCAATCGTCGGCGCCCTAAAAATTGCTGATACCCGAAGAGCACGCCCGGTAGCCTCCTGAATCTGCCCGACAAGGCGCGCTGCGAGCAGAGAGTGCCCACCCAGATCAAAAAAATTGTCCTGCACGCCGATGTGCTGCACACCCAGTACATCTTTCCAGATTTCTAGCAGCAACGCCTGTTCTGGGTCGGCGGGCAACGTCGACTTCGTGTTCGACTTGGCCGCTAAGGCGCGTGCGTTGCGTTTGCGAACCTCTTTTTTTTGCGGTGGTACAACCGCTGCAGGTCGGGACAGCTTGGGCAGCGGGAGATCATCGATCTGAATTTCTGGCCTAATTGTAATTTCCCGCAGAACCGTGGTGTAGTGATCAAACAGTTGCGAAATGCGTTCCTGCGTGAACAGGGCAGTGTTGAAATCGAATTGCAACCACCATTTTCGATCGCTATCTTCGATGAATGTCGCGCACAGATCCAGAATTGAAGTATTTGAATTCACCACGTATGGATAAGCCACAACATTGCCGAAAGCATGCGATCGGATGGCGGACTGGATCTGAGAGAACATAACCTGGAAGACAGGGTTATAGCTCAGGTTTCGTTCTGGGCGTAAGGCCTCAACTACCCTCTCAAAGGGAACATCTGCATTGGCGAGAGCTCCCAGGGTCGTTTCGCGCACCTGCGCGAGCAGGTCGAGAAAGCGCGGATTGCCAGAGAGGTCGTCGCGCAACACCAGCGTGTCCACAAAGAATCCGATCAATGACTCAGTTTCTACCTGGGTGCGACCGGCCACGGGCACGCCGACCAGCACATCCGGCTGTCCGCTGTAGCGGTATAGCAGGACCTTGAAAGCCGCCAGCAACAGCATGAAAGGCGTGACTTGGAACTGTTTTGCGAGAGCGAGCGCGCCCGTAATGATCTCCGGGGGCAGCGCGAACGTCCAAGTCGCGCCTTCGAAGGTTTGCTCTGCGGGACGGGGACGATCTTTTGCCAATTCCAACAGTGGTGGCGCATCCGCAAGGCGCTCTTTCCAGTAAGACAGTTGTTGCTGCGAGGACTCCGTTTCGACCAAATCACGCTGCCAGACCGAGTAATCTCCATACTGGATTGCGAGTTCGGGTAACTGGGGAGTCCTCCCAGTCGTCCACGCGTCATAAAGAGATGCCAGTTCTCGGGTGAAGGCCTGCATCGACCATGCATCCGTAATCGTGTGATGCATCGTGCAGAGTAATACATGTTCCTCCGGAGCAATCCGCATTAATTGCGAACGAAACAGCGGCGCCTCAGCGAGATCGAAAATGGTGCCGACTTCCCGTTTCGCAAACTCGTAAGCTGGAGGATAGGGGTTTTCGAAGTGCGAAAAATCAGTCACCGGCAAGCTAACGGAGTAAGTGGGAAGGACCCGCTGGACTAGCTCACCACCTTCGAGAGCGAAGCTGGTGCGCAGGGTTTCGTGCCGATCCACAATGGCCTGAAGACCGCGCTGCAGCACGGCAATATCCAGAGGCCCATATAACCAGAGGCCAACATGCACGTTATAAGCGGCGGATGGGGACTGTAACTGGTTCAGGAACCAGAGTCTTCGTTGCGAAAGCGACGCAGGGTAGGTTTCAACACCCGTCGGCGGAGGGACGGCCATAAAGTGCGCGCGGGTAATGCAACAAGGTCGTTCCGCACAACCCGGACTGCGGATTCAGAGTCGCGTAGTTAGCTCGCCCCATCAATACAGGGAACACTGTATAGCTGGGTACACAAACTACTCTATTGGCGAGCGAGTGCCGTATCCATCACCATGAGTTGGCCTTATCGCCGCTCCGATGAGTCAGGCAGCCTTCCCCGCGTCATTCGCCCAGCAACGATTGTGGTTCCTGGATCAACTCGAACCTGGAACCGCCGCCTACAACCTTCCTCGCGCTTTCCGGATTACCGGCCCCCTGGACGTCGAGATACTGGAGCGCGCTCTGCATCGAGTGATACAGAGACATAGCTCTCTGCGCACAATCTTCAACTCGGTTTACGGCGAGTCGCGGCAGATAGTTCTGCCGGATTGCGAAGTGAAAATTCCTCTGGTTGATCTGGCTCACCTTCCGGAAGCCGAGAGGGAGCTGGAGGCGCTGCGAGTTGTAAGTGAAGCGGGTAGAAATCCGTTTGATCTAAGCGAAGGTCCACTTTTTCGCTGCCTGTTGGTGCGCTTGGAGCCCGGGAAGCACATCTTCTTGCTAGTGCTGCATCACATCGTCACCGATGGCTGGTCGATTTCCATTTTGTTTCGCGAAATTACCACCTGCTATGCCGCTCTGGTGAAGGGCGAAGAGCCTTCTCTGCCGGAACTTCCGATCCAGTACTCGGATTATGCGCAGTGGCAACGCGAGTACATGAATGATGAAGTGCTTGCGCGTGAGATCGAGCATTGGAAGGCAAAGCTCGCTGGAGCTCAAACTGTGCTCGACCTTCCCCTCGATCATCCCCGTCCTAAGGGCGCAGACTGGCACGGCGCGACCCAGGAAATCAGCTGGGACAGCACCATCCTATCGAAGCTCAAAGCGATGGCTCAAGCGGAGAGCGCAACGCCGTTTATGGTCGCTCTGTCTGCGTTTCAGGCCCTGCTATGGCGCTATACAAATCAGGCAAGCATTCTGCTGGGGACGCCCGTGGCGGCTCGAAACGAAATTGAATTCGAGAACATGGTGGGCTTGTTCGTCAACACCCTGGTGTTCCGCAGTGATTTTTCGAGCGGCTTGACCTTCCGAGATTTAGTTCGCCAAGTACGGGCGTTTGCCCTCGATGCTTACATGCATCAGGACGTCCCCTTCGAGAAGCTGGTGGAGGCGCTGGTTCCTCAACGCTCGCTCGACTCTCACCCGTTATTCCAGGTGATGTTTACGTTCCAGAACATTCCCAAGCAGGTCTTCGAGATTCCTGGGCTGAGTATCAAGGAAATCGCGTTTGAGGCCGGAATTGCAAAGTTCGACCTTTCGGTTGAAGTCTGGGAGGACGGCGAATTTCATTGCCAGTTCGAGTACCGCAGCGATTTGTTCGATCACTCGACGATGCGGAGGATGCTCGAACATTTCGAAAGGCTGTTGCAGGCGGCGCTGGAAAATCCCGATCGGCCTTTGGCCGAACTGCCGATGATGAGTGACGAGGAACGCTCGCAAGTGCTCGTCGGATGGAATCGCACCTACGCAGAGTATCCTCGCGAGTTGACGATTCAAAAGGCATTTGAGGAGCAGGTCGCGCGAACTCCCGACGCCACAGCATTGCGGTTCGAAGGAAAGACCTGGGTGTACAGCCACATCAATGATGAGGCGAACCGGATTGCACAGCTTCTGGTCCAGAAGGGCGTCACCCAGGGCTCCCTGGTGGGAATTTTCTTTGAGCGCTCGCCAGAAATGGTGATCGCACTGATCGGCGTCCTCAAGACCGGTGCGGCCTATGTTCCTCTCGATCCTGCTTTTCCGCCCGACCGGCTCCGGCTCATGATTGACGATGCCGGATTGTCGGCGGTGGTAACTGTCTCCGCACTCCAGTCAAAACTGCCGGCGGAAGCAGGGAACATTGTTGTGCTCGATGGAGATGAGAAGTCTCCGGTTGATCCTGCCGCTATTGTAGATTCCATTTCCAGCGATCAGCGCGCTTATGTGATCTATACCTCGGGATCCACGGGCATACCGAAAGGTGTTGAGGGAACACATCGCGCATCGATGAACCGGTTCTCGTGGATGTGGAGGACCTATCCCTTCAAAGCCGGCGATGTGTGCTGCCAAAAAACGAATCTCGGGTTCGTGGATTCGATCTGGGAGATTTTTGGACCGTTGTTGGCCGGGGTCCCCAACGTAATTATTCCGCAAGACGCGGTGCGGGATCCGGAGCTGTTTCTGCAAGTATTAGCTAGAGAACACGTCACTCGCATTGTGCTGGTCCCTTCGCAACTGCGCGCGCTTCTGGAGCATGCTCCAAACCTGCAGAGCCGGGTCCCGGACCTGAAATTCTGGTCTTGCAGCGGTGAAGTATTGCCGCCCGAAGTGGCAAAACAGTTTCGTGCAGCTTTTCCGGACGCGATGCTACTGAATATCTACGGCTCGTCCGAGGTCGCGGCCGACGCCACTTGCCATAGGGTAGAGGAGCGCGATATCGCCCTATCAGTGGCGATTGGAAAGCCGATCAGCAATACGCAAGTTTATCTTGTCGATGCATGTTCGAACCCGGCTCCTATCGGAACTCGGGGCGAGATCTACATTGGCGGGGAAGGACTGGCGCGGGGTTATCTGAACCGGCCGGAACTGACAGCCGAGCGCTTCGTCCCCAACTGGCTGGCTCCTGAGCAGTCGCCACGACTCTATCGCACTGGAGATTTGGGCCGCTATCGTAACGATGGTGCGATCGAATATTTGGGACGGGTGGACTCGCAGATCAAGTTGCGCGGAATGCGCATCGAGTTGGGAGAGATCGAGTCCGTGCTGGCCAGCCATAGCGCCGTTCGCGAAGCGGTGGTGACGGTGACTGGTGCCGGGGAGCAGCAGAAACTGGCGGCCTACCTGGTATTCAAAGATGCGACCGCCAAGCCGCATGTTGGGGAATTGCGGCGTTATCTGCGGACCAAGCTGCCGGAGCACATGGTGCCGTCTGGATATTGGCAAATCGAGAAGGTGCCGCTATTACCAAGCGGCAAGGTGAACCGGGCAGCGTTGGCGAACTGCGGGGGGATCGGGTTGACGGATCGGGAAGAGTGGGCCGGGCCGCGAACGGAAAGTGAAGTGCGGCTGGCTGAGATCTGGCGGGAGTTATTGAAGGTCGAAGCGGTGGGAAGGGAACAGAACTTTTTCGAGTTGGGTGGACACTCGCTGCTGGTGCTGCAGATGACAGCGCGGATCCGGCGGAATCTGGAAGTGGAACTGCCCGTGCGGACGGTGTTCGAAGCGCCCACGATTGCTGCCCTGGCGCGAGAGGTGGAGCAAGCCCGAGCTCTGGGACTCAAAGCGCACACGCCTATTCTGCAACGCCGGCCGCGGGTTTCCGCCGAAGCCAACCGCGAGGAATTGCTGGCCAAGCTGGGCACTCTATCGGCAGCAGATTTGCAAAACGTTTTGCAACGTGTTCTGGAGGGGGGGACGCCTGGGGATGGAACTCCGACGAACGGGTCTGGGGTTTCGTGAATTTCGTTCCCACGCAGATGATCTAGCAATATGTGCGTACATCATTTGATCGAAGCGCAGGCGAAGAAATCGCCCAATGCCATTGCTGTTGTAGCCGGAGATCTCAGGCTCACCTATGGTGAACTTGACGCTCGTGGCGGCGAATTAGCGTCGCTGCTGCAATCCCATGGGTTAGGGCCGAACAAGATTGTCGCGCTTTGTATGCACCGATCGGCGGCCTTGGTTGTGAGTGCGCTGGGAATTCTGAAAGCCGGGGCAGCATACTTGCCCCTGGACCCGTCAGATCCCCCAGCCAGATTGGAAATGCTGTTAGAAGATTCCGGAACCCGAGTCGTGGTGACCGAGAAGAGTGTGGCGGGGCTGCTGCCATCAGGAAACTGGAAGAGCATTATTGTGGGCGAAGATGGTGTCCTCCCGTCCTCCCATTTACAGGTACCCTGCGTAAGTTCTGCGAGTGCGTCGGATTTGGCCTACGTCATCTTTACGTCCGGCTCGACGGGCCGTCCAAAAGGTGTCGAGATCACGCATACCAACCTGCTCAATCTGATCCGCTGGCACACTCGCGCATTTCAAGTCACATCCGCGGATCAAGCCACACTGCACGCCAGTCCGGGGTTCGACGCTGCGGTTTGGGAACTCTGGCCTTACCTGGCGGCGGGAGCTACCGTCCAAGTTGTGGCTAAAGCTGTCCGCACGACACCGCACCTGCTTCGCGACTGGATTGTGGCAAATGGGATTACAGTCAGCTTTGTTCCCACAGCGCTAGCCGAGGCCATGATCACATTGCCGTGGCCCGAGGAGACTTCTCTGCGGTTCCTCTTGACCGGCGCTGATGTGCTGAGGCGTCATCCTCGGCCTCGTCTGCCTTTTGTGCTCGTGAATAATTACGGACCGACAGAGTGCACCGTGGTGGCAACCTCGGGCGAAATCGCCGCGAATCCAGAATCGGATCACATTCCCAGCATCGGATGCGCCATCGACGGTGCTCAGATCTACATTGTTGATGAGCAGCTAAAGCGCATTCCAGACGGTCAGTGCGGCGAACTTGTGATTGGAGGCGCGGGTGTGGGCCGAGGCTACCTCAATCGGCCTGAACTAACGGCGCAAAAATTTGTGGCTGACCCATTTTCTGGAATGGAAGGATCTCGCCTCTATCGCACAGGAGATCTGGCGCGGGTAGGGCCCGACGGGAACATCACTTTTCTCGGACGGCTTGACGAGCAGGTGAAGATTCGAGGTTACCGCATCGAACCCGGTGAAATCGCCGCAGTGGTAAATCGCTATCCGAGCATAGAGACGAGCTTCGTTACCACTCAGGCCGAGCCATCCGGTACGCGTCTTATTACTTACATCGTCGCGAAATCCGGTACTCGCGTCCAAGCCAGCGAACTGCGAGCGTTTCTGGCAGATCGCCTTCCCGATTACATGGTCCCCTCGATCTTCGTAAAAATTGAGCGTCTACCATTAACGGCACATGGAAAAGTGGATCGGGAGGCGCTCCCTGCGCCGGCGCCTAACAACGTTCTCGGTGACGAATCGTACGATCCGCCGCAAAATGAAATCGAACAATGGCTCGCGGAACTCCTGATGGGCCTGCTCGGCGTGAATCGGATCAGCCGGGACGATAACTTCTTCAGGCTTGGCGGCCACTCTCTACTGGGAGCCCAGCTGATTGCAAAGATTCAACAGAGGTTCGGAGTGGAGCTCGCTCTGCGGAGCCTGTTCGATCACCCCAGTGTGCAGGGCATCGCGGTAGAGATCGAATCTCTCATCCGCACTCATCTCGAAACCATGACTGATCAGGAAGCGCAGCATCTTCTCGAGTCGCTCTCCGGCGGTATTTCAGTATGAGTGCCAGTATTGCGCCCTCGTCCAGCGATACAGTCCCTTCTCGCGAGCTTAGCCTTTACCATCTGTTGGATCCCGAGGTGCTCGCGAACCCTTATCCGCTTTATCGGCAACTCCGCAGCGAAGATCCGGTTCACTGGGATCCTTTCTTGCACGCGTGGGTCGTCACCCGATACGACGATGTAGTGCACGTGTTGCATCATTTCTCGGCCCAGCGTACGCCGACCCCCGAGCAGTTGAGCGCTTTGAATTTATCGGCGCTGAATCCGATCGCCGCCGTGATGGTGAGGCAAATGCTGTTTCTGGATCCTCCCGCTCACACCCGGCTGCGTGCGCTGGCTTCCGCGGCGTTTACGCCTCGCCGAGTCGAGCAGCTCCGGTCCCACATTTGCGAGGTGATGGATGGTTTGCTCGATAGGGTAGCTGACCAGGGCCACATGGACGTGATTGCCGACTTCGCCGGTCCCGCTCCGGCCATCGTGACGGCAGAGATGCTGGGCGTTCCCACTGAGGATCACGCGGAACTGAAGGAATGGTCGCAGGACTTCGCAGAAATGTTAGGCAACTTCCAGCACAATCCCGAGCGCTTCACTCGCGTCCTTCGCAGCGTTGAGAACTTGTGCGAGTACTTCCGCCGAGCGATGCAGGAACAACGAGCGCATCCCCGCGTCGGTTTGATTCAGGCCATGATGACGGCCGAGGTGGAGGGAGCGCGACTTACAGAAGAGGAAATCATCGCTAATCTGATTGTGACGATGGTGGGAGGCCAGGAAACCACGACAAACTTGATCGGCAACGGAGTGCTCACGTTGCTGCGGCATCCACAAGACCTGGAGCGCTTGCGCGCCGATTCATCTCTGATTCCTTCAGCCGTTGAAGAATTGCTCCGTTATGAGAGTCCCAGCCAGCATACCGCCCGACTTGCCCCGGCAGACGTGCAGTTAGGAGGCAAGCAGATTCGCCAACGGCAAGCAGTGATCGCGGTAATGGGTGCCGGAAATCGAGATCCTGATCGGTTTTCGGATCCCGACCGTCTCGACCTCGCGCGCAAAGATAATCGGCATCTGGCGTTCGGGTGGGCTGCGCACTTCTGTTTTGGTGCTGCGCTCGCCCGCATGGAGGGACAGATCGCTTTCGAGAGAATTATTTCCCGGCTTGCAAATCTTCAGCTCGATACTCGGACGAGTCTTCAATGGCAGCAAAACCTGGGGCTGCGCGGGCTGACGGCGCTCCCTGTTCTGTTTGACGCGAGCAAGGCGAGAGCGAAATCTTTGACTGCGACGTGAGGGGCCAGATGTCTGTCGAGCATTCGGAGGCGAAACGCAAGCTGCTTGAGAAATATCTCCGGGGTGAATTAGGAGCAGGCGCAGAGAGCCGGAGGATCCCACCGCGCACGCCGGGAGAGCGCATTCCTCTATCTCACGCCCAAGAACAAGTCTGGCTGCATTCGCAGTTGGCCCCGGAACTTCCTCTGTATAACGAGCCTGTAACGATTCACTACGACGGCCCGCTCAATGTCCCCGCGCTGGAGCGCAGTTTCAACGAAATCCTTCGCCGCCACGAAGCCTGGCGCACCGCCTTCAAGGTTGTCGACGGCGAGCCTGTTCAAGAAATTCAGGAGAATCTCACCATTTCTATTCCGCTGATCGATCTCAGCGGGTTGCCCCGCGCTCAACGAGAAATCACCGCTTTACAAATCGCCACTGAGGATGCACGAATCCCCCTGGATCTGGGTCAAGCACCATTGTTTCGAGCCAGGTTAATGCGGCTCGACCAGAATCAGTACCGGCTCTACCTCGCGCTGAGTCACATCATCTTCGACGGCGTAGCCATCTATCGCGTCTTTCTGCCTGAACTGTCCACCCTATACAAGGCGTATTCGTCCGGCGATCCCAGTCCATTACCGGAACTTCCCATCCAATATCCGGATTATGCCTGCTGGGAGCGGCGAAGCCTTACTCCGGAATTGCTGGCCAAAGAAATCGAGTATTGGCGGGAACACCTTCACGGGCCTCTGCCCGAAATTTATCTCCCGGCCGACCATCGCTACAAGCGCTCGCGGACATTTCGCGGCTCCATGTATCCCTTCCGCTTGCGGCCTCCGCTGACAATCGCGCTCCGCGATTTTTGCCGGAAGGAAGGAGTCTCCTTATTTGCCGTGTTGCTGGCCGGCTTTGCAGCCCTGGTGCAACGCTATTCGGGCGAGGACCGGATTCCGATTGGAACCGTTACCGCCGGCAGGAATCGCACAGAGACCGAGCGCCTCCTGGGATATTTTCTTAATACGATGGTAGTCCCCGCCGACCTTTCCGGAGATCCCAGTTTTCGCACTCTAGTCCATCGTGCCCGGAACTGGAGCATTGCTGCGCTCGACCACGATCGCATGCCGTTTGAAACCCTGGTTCGAGAGTTGGGCGTCCAACGCGATCCGGGCCGCAATCCGTTATTCCAGGCGCTCTTTTCCCTCGAACCGCCGCTGCCGGAAGTCGATCCCAATTGGCGGCTCACTCAGATGGATGTGGACACCGGCACCACCAAGTATGACCTCTACTTGGAGTTGGACGATCGTACCGAACTAGTGCTGGCCCGCTTCCACTACAGTACCGACCTGTTCGAGCGCGAAACCATAGCCCGAATGGCGATGCATTGGAAGACGCTGCTGTGTGAAGGCGTGCGCAATCCGGAACAAAACCTCTCGCAATTACCACTCTTGACTTCCCGTGAGCGGCGTCGGTTGCTGCGATGGAATGAACCTGAGCAGCAGGTTCTGAAAGAGTGCGTTCACGAATTAATCGAGTTCCAGGCGCAACGTGTTCCGGATGCAGTCGCGGTCGTCTCTCACGGCCGCTTTCTCTCTTACAAGGAACTGAACGAGCGTGGAAACCAGATCGCCTGTTTTCTCCGGAAGCACGGTGTCGGGCCCGGTCAACCCGTGGCGTTGTGCCTCAAGCGGGGACCCGCCATGGTGATTTCCCTGCTCGGCATTCTGAAGGCCGGAGGCGCTTACGTTCCCCTTGATCCCAATCTGCCGGATGAACGTCTGGCCTACCTGCTGGAAGATTCAAAACCCGTAGCTGTGCTCGTTGACGACAGTTCCTACCGGCCGTTGTTTGGCGCCGATGCCATTATTTTGGATCCAGACTGGAAGTTCATCGACAAGGAAAGCCGCTCCAATCCAGGTTCCACAGTCAGTTCGAACAATGTGGCGTACGTCATGTACACGTCCGGTTCCACTGGAAAGCCGAAGGGCGTCGCCATCGAACACCACAGCCTGATGAATGTGCTTCGATCGATGCAATCCGAGCCAGGGCTGAGTCCTGAAGATGTTCTTCTCGCGGTGACGACTCTTTCCTTCGATATCGCCGGCCTGGAGCTTTTCCTGCCTCTCATGTCGGGAGCACGGTTGGTCATCGCGGATTCCGCAGCTGTCGTCGATGGAACCCGCCTCAAAGACCTGCTGGCGGAAAGCAAAGCAACGATCATGCAAGCCACCCCCGCCACTTGGCGCCTGCTCATCGAAGCAGGGTGGCAAGGGAACAATAAATTAAAAATTCTTTGCGGAGGCGAAGCGCTTTCTCCGGAATTGGCGAGAGATCTGACGCGTCGAGCCGGTTCTGTTTGGAATGTTTACGGTCCCACTGAAACCACCATCTGGTCCTCTGTTTACCGAGTGACTGGGGAAGAGCAAGACACGATTCCTATCGGCAGGCCAATCGCCAACACGTCGATCTACGTGGTTGATAAGCACGGGAACGTAACACCTGTAAATGTGGCCGGCGAAATTTACATTGGCGGGGAAGGACTGGCGCGAGGTTATCTGAACCGGCCGGAACTGACAGCCGAGCGCTTCGTGCCCAACTGGCTGGCTCCCGAGCAGTCGCCTCGACTCTATCGCACTGGAGATTTGGGCCGTTATCGCAACGATGGTGCGATCGAATATCTGGGACGTGTGGACTCGCAGATCAAGCTGCGCGGAATGCGCATCGAGTTGGGAGAAATCGAGTCCGTGCTTGCCAGCCACAGCGCCGTTCGAGAAGCGGTGGTGACGGTGACTGGTGCCGGGGAGCAGCAGAAACTGGCGGCCTACCTGGTGTTCAAAGATGCGACCGCCACGCCGAATGTCGGAGAATTACGGCGTTATCTGCGGACCAAGCTGCCCGAGCACATGGTGCCGTCGGGGTATTGGCAAATCGAGAAGGTGCCGCTGTTACCGAGCGGGAAGGTGAACCGGGCAGCGTTGGCGAACAGCGGCGGGATTGGGCTTACGGATCGGGAAGAGTGGGCCGCGCCGCGAACGGAGAGTGAAGTGCGGCTGGCTGAGATCTGGCGGGAATTATTGAAGGTAGAAGCGGTCGGGCGGGAGCAGAACTTTTTCGAGTTGGGTGGACACTCGCTGCTGGTGCTGCAGATGACGGCGCGGATACGACGGAACCTGGAAGTGGAACTGCCTGTGCGGACGGTATTCGAAGCGCCCACGATCGCTGCCCTGGCGCGCGAGGTGGAGCAAGCCCGAGCTCTGGGACTCAAAGCGCATACGCCTATTCTGCAACGCCGGCCGCGGGCTTCCGCCGGCGGGGAAGATGAAGCCCTTCTTGTTCAATTAGACCGGCTGCCAACGGATGAAGCCAGTCGTATCGTGGCGGCCATCCTGCAAGGCAAACAAACCTAAGTCATTTTCAGAGCCCACTTGGTTGCTGGCAATTGCCGGCGGGCGCGTGCCAGTTGGGCATGTACTTTTGTGTTCGCCGATGTACTAGCGAGTCTCCCGTTTCCGCCACGCTTCGGCGAAAATCTCACCTGTAAGAGTTTTTGAGCAGTCCCAGCAAGCTCAGTCCCTGAAAGCTCGTTCGGATAATCACAATTTAGGTTTCAAAGGAGTATCGCATGCACTCATTCCTGCGGCCTTCCTGTCATTCGCAGCGGTTTGTTCTCGTTGCTTCGATGGCTATTATTCTCATTGGCTTTACCGCTTGCGGAACCCCCGGCGCGACAGTCGGATCTCCTAAAACTGTAACCGCAACGGTGGATTCGGCAGGCACTCCTTCGACCACTTCCATCATTCTCTTCAACGGGACCGGTACTTCTTCCTCGGATGTTTCTGCCGTCGAAGCCATTCTTACCGCAAATAATCTCGGCTACATAACGAAGAATTCTTCCCAGATCGAAGCCATGTCGGAGTCTCAGCTGGCGGGGTACAAGCTTTTGATCGTTCCCGGCGGCAACTCCATTACGATCGGTGACAATCTCACAACCGCCGCGACCACCAACATTCACAACGCCGTCACCAAGGACGGAATGCATTATCTGGGGATCTGCGCGGGTGGATTCTTTGGCGGATATTCGATCTACAACGGCCTGAATCTCACTTCCGGCGTCTGGTTTAATTTTTATGAAGAGTACGACGATGGCTATCACAAATTGGCCGTCAATATTTCTGCCCCGACCGGAAGTCCGCTGGATCAGTACTGGCAGGATGGCCCAGAGTTTACCGGCTGGGGCTCCATCGTGGGCAAGTATCCGGATGGTACCCCGGCGATCGTCGAAGGAAGCTCCGGAAACGGCTGGGTTATTCTCTCGGGTGTACATCCGGAGGCTCCCGCCAGCTGGAGAACCGGGATGACCTTCACCACCTCGGTAGCCACCGACAATGCATATGCCGGAACTCTGATCCTCGCCGCCCTCAATCGAACGACATTGTCGCACTACTGAGTCGCAAGAGATTACTGCTCCCAGTCTGAACTACGGTCGGCCGGTGTTCACCTTCCCAGGCGCTCTCGACAGCTGTATCGTAATTTCAGCGGAGGAGAGACATGTCAGCTCTTGCCAGTAAGCTTACCGTTTACGAGAAGCCCACTTGAAGCACGTGTCGCGAGGTCAAGCGGGTCTTGACTGCCAAGGGAATTTCATTTGAGAGCGTCGACTATGTTCGCGATCATGCGCTTTCCGCAAATGAACTAAAACGCCTGCTCCACTCCGCCGGCCTCAAGCCTCAGGAAGTGTTGCGCACGAAGGAGCCTGCGTATCATGAATATGTGGCGGGTCGCGATCTGAACGATGAGCAGTTGCTGCGCGTCATGGCGGAGCATCCGGAACTGATTCAGAGGCCGATCGTGGTGCGGGGCAACAAAGCGGTCTTAGCGCGGCCCGTACAGAATCTTGCGAAGTTGGGAATCAGGTGATTTAAGTCGAACCGCCAAGCGACAAAACATCGAAGTGGCGAGCGGTTAGCGTCGCACAACGCCTGCATCTGCGATTGCGCTGCAGAGCCGCCGGACGTCTTCCTCGAGTACCACAGACAGCTGATATTCACTTTTTTCAGCAGATCCCATGGAAACGCGCGGATTTTGGTGCCGCATCGGGCTGGGAATGCACGTTCGCAGGCCGACATGGATCTCCCTGACGCCGGTTTCTTCCAGCAAGCGACGGGCATTGTCCGGCTTGATGCCGCTGCCGGCCATGATCGCGATCCTACCTCGAGCTTTCTCGACTAACTCGCCAATCTTCTTCTGACCGAGCAGGGCAGTTTGCTCACCCCCGGAGGTGAGCACTCGTTCAATACCCAGCGTGCACAAGTCTTCGAGAGCGCAAAACAGATCGGCAGCCATGTCGAAGGCACGATGGAACGTTGTGGATAAAGGCCGCGCCAGCTCTGCCACTTGCCGAGTGCGGGCGAGGTCCACGTTTCCATCCACGTTGAGCATACCGAACACAATTCCTTTGGCGCCGAGGTGTTTGGCGATGGCGATGTCGCGCTGCATAGCTTCAAACTCGTGCTGGTTGTAGAAAAAGTCTCCCCCGCGCGGCCGGATCATCACGTGCATGGGGATTGAGATCGCAGCGCGGGTAGTTTCGATGAGGCCGGCGCTGGGCGTCACTCCGCCCTCAATCAGGCTGCTGCAGAGCTCAACGCGCGTTGCTCCTCCACGTTCTGCCGCAATGGCGGAAGGCACGGAATCTACGCAGACTTCAACTTGGATCTTGTCAGTGGCGATAACCTGCTCCCATTTCGCGCGATTGCTTTCCACTGGCAGATGGGATCGACGTCGTCCAGATCACCAGCGTCGCTCTATTCAATTCCTAATTGCCGTTGAATCTGCTCCAGCGGTATGCCCTTAGTTTCGGGAACCATCGTGCTCACCCAGATCAATTGCAGGACCATCATGCCCGTAAAGAACGAGAAAACGTAGCCGGGAGGAAATGCGGCGACCATCTTTGGAAAGAACGTGGTGAGCGTGGCGGCAAAAATCCAATGAGTAAAGCTGCCCAGCGTTTGACCTTCAGCACGATGGCGATTGGGAAAGATTTCGGAGATAAAGACCCAGATGACAGCTCCCTGGCCGATGGCGTGGGCGGCGATAAAGGCGAAGATGCATGCCGGCACAATGGAATAATGCTGCGTGAAGAACGCCCATGCGACCAGGCCCAGAGAAGCGATATAGCCGAACGAGCCGATATAAAGCAGCGTACGCCGGCCAAGTTTGTCGATCAGCCAGAGTCCGACAAATGTGAACACCAGGTTAGTGATACCGATGCCGACCGATTGCAGCAGCGCAGCTTTTGCACCCAAGCCCGTTAGTTCGAAAATGCGTGGTGCGAAATATAAAATCGCGTTGATCCCCGACATCTGGTTGAAGAATGCGATCAGGATCGCGAGCAGGATCGGTTTGCTCAGACGGTGTGTCCAGAAATGGCCGGTGGCGGCCTGCTCGGAACTCGATGCCGCGGCGATTTCGTCGGCCTGGGCCGCGATTTCCTCTGGGGAAAGGTCGGGTTCCGTTCGTTGCAACACCTCGAGTGCCGCCACGCGATCGCCCTTCCGGCTCAGCAGCCAACGCGGACTCTCGGGAAGAGAGAAGCAGAAAACCGCATAGAGAAATGAGGGGAACGCGGCCACGCCCAGCATCCAGCGCCAGGCATTCTCGCCGATGCCGGCCAGAAGTGCATTCGACACGAAGGCGATCAGGATGCCGAAAACAATATTGAACTGGAACATGCCCGCGAGCCGTCCGCGATGTTTCGGGGGCGCGATCTCGGAAATGTACATGGGCGCAACCACGGTGGAGATGCCAATCCCAAGTCCGCCAATCACGCGTGCGGCAATAAATATGCCCACATTCGTAGCCATGGCCGAGCCAACTGCGCCGACAAAATAAAGCACGCCAATCCAAAGCAGTGTAGCTTTCCGCCCGAATCGATCGGCAGGCCAGCCACCCATCAAAGAGCCAACGACGGTCCCGTAGAGAGCCGAGGCCATGGCGATGCCGTGTACCCCAGGGCTGAGCCCCCAAAGTGTCTGAATAGTTTTTTCGGCACCGGAGATGACAACCGTATCGAACCCGAAAAGAAATCCGGCCAGTGCCGAGGTCAAGGACCAGAAAAAGATGCGACCGTTCATGGAGGCCGACTTTACCACGGCCTGACCGGTTTGCCCTGCAATTTTGACCATGTCGCTCAATGGCGTCGCTCAATCCTTTTCGAGGGTGTAGCCTTTTTCACGCCAGCCGCGAATGCCGCCATCCATGGAGATGACGTTGGTGTAGCCCATCTTCTGCAGATTGTCGGCAGCCAGAGCGGAGCGATAACCGCCGCCACAATACAGGATCATTTCCTCGTCTAGCTCCGGAACGCGCTGCTCGATGTCCCGCTCAATGACGCCTTTACCCATGTGGATGGCGCCAGGCAGATGATCTTTCGCGAACTCACTTTCTTCGCGCACATCGACCAGCAGGAACTTGTCTCCGCGGTCCATCCTTTTCTTGACTTCTTCGACGTTGGTTTCGCGGACGCGGCCGCGCGCGTCGTCCACAATTTTGAGAAAGCGCGGGGGGTGTTGGTGGGCCATAGGACTCCTTTACCTTGGATTCCGGCAGGGTGCCGCAACCATAGTATCAAGGCGCTGGCGGACCATCCATGGAGCCAGTGGGCATAGGCGGAGAAGGCAATCTGCGGTGGGACGTTTCTCCGCGCTCCAGCGCTGATCTACGCGAACTCCGCGGTAAAACACCGTGCCGCCGAATCGCCGGAAACTCCGTTGCCGGCTGAGCAACCCCGTTACGGCGAACTGCCAAGCGCTTCGGTTAGCATGAAGCCGTGGATCGGGAATCAAACAGAAAAGTGGGCGCGGCGCGCGCCTTATCGAAGCTGGGATACTGCTCGCGATCCGAAGCTGCACAATTGATTCGCGAAGGCCGCGTCCGGGTGAACGGCGCGTTGTGCCGTGATCCGGAATCTCCAGTGCGCCTGGGGCAGGACCGGATTGCGGTGAACGGGCAGCCCCTTGTAGGCGGGCCAAAGATCTATCTGATGATGAACAAGCCTCGCGGCCTGATCACGACCACCTCGGACGAGAAGGGCCGCGAGACTGTGTATTCAGTCTTAGGCGATGAGCGGTTGCCTTGGGTCGCTCCGGTTGGGCGGCTCGATAAGGCGAGTGAAGGCTTGCTTCTATTGACCAATGACTCCGAGTGGGGAGCGTGTGTCTCCGCACCCGGGACGCATCTGGAAAAAACGTATCACGTGCAAATCGACAGGGTCGCCGATCAAGAGCTTATGCGTGCGCTGGCTGGCGGCGTTAAGACCGAGGATGGTAACTTGTTGTGCGCGGCTAAGTGCCGGCTGCTTCGCTCCGGCGCAAAGAACTGCTGGCTCGAAATCATCCTCGACGAGGGCAAGAACCGCCACATCCGGCGTATGCTGCAGGCGCTTGGAGTGGACGTGTTACGGCTGGTGCGAGTGGCGATTGGCCCGCTACAACTGGGCAACCTGGCAAAGGGAACCTTCCGCCATCTGACAGCCGAAGAGAAGATATCCCTGGATCAATCGATGGAAAAAACCGTGAAACCAGGAAGGCCATGAACGCGGTGCAGGTCTTCGATCGTAATCCTTCGTGTCCTTATTAGTTTCTGCGTTGTATCGTGCTAGACTCGCCCTTCTAAAACCGTATGACCCCCGATCTTACCTTTCTTCCTGCTGGAGAGATGGCCCGGCTCATCCGTGAAAAGAGGATCTCTCCGGTTGAACTGGCCGACGCGCACCTGGCGAAAATCGAAAGACTGAATCCTAAGCTAAATGCCTTCGTGCACGTAAATGCGGAGTTTGTGCAACGGGAAGCGCGGCGGGCCGAGCTTGCAGTGATGAAGGATCACAAGGTAGGGCCGCTGCACGGTGTGCCCATCAGCATCAAGAGCTCCATCGAGGTCGCGGGCATGCGCTGGGAGGCGGGCACCCGGCTTCGAACGGGAGTCGTTGCCGCGCGAGATGCCCCGCTCGTCACGCGCTTGCGCAACGCAGGGGCAAACCTTCTGGGCGTGACCAATACGCCGGAACTGCTGATGGCGTGGGAAACGGACAATGTGCTTTACGGCCGCACCAACGGTCCTTGGGATCCAAAACGCACGCCGGGAGGATCCAGCGGCGGAGAGGCGGCCGCGATTGCCGCGGGAATGTCGGCGGCGGGCGTGGGCAGCGATGGCGGAGGATCCATCCGCGTGCCCGCACATTTCAGCGGCATCTGTGGACTCAAGCCAACGCCGGGGCGCATTCCTTCGACCGGGCATTTCCCCCCATCAGGCGGACCCTTCGCGCTGATTGGAGTGGTGGGTCCGATGGCGCGCACAGTTTCCGACCTGAAGCTCTTGTTCGAAATTACGCAAGGTCCGGATGATGGCGACACATGCGCCGCTCCTGTTGCTCCGCGCTGGCCGTCCAACGAGGAACTCAAACGTATCCGCATTGGCTACTTTGAAGAGGACGGCCGCACAGCTGTTATGCCGGAAATTCGTCAGGCAGTCCACACTGCCGCGGAGGCGTTGTGCCAAGCAGGATTTCACGTCGAGCCGTTTCGTCCCGAAGGTCTCGAACAAGCGCACTTGCTCTGGAAACGATTCTTCGTGAAAATGGGCGGGAAGTTGCTGGGTCCAATGTTTGCTGGGCATGAGCAGGAACAAAGCCCGATCATGAAACAGTTTCTGGAGTGGTCCGCAGCCGAGCCCGAACTTACTGCCGCTGCGGTTCTCGACACTTGGATTCAGCGCGACGCCGTGCGCGCGAGCTTCCTCGAGCAGATGCAACGCTTCCCCATTCTGGTGTGTCCCCCAGCCGCGATTCCCGCGTTTCACCATGGCGAGCGAAGCTGGACTGTTGACGGAAAGCGCGTGCACTACCTCGACGCGTGGTCCTATACAGCGTGGTTCAATCTGCTCGGGAATCCTGCCGCTGTGATTCCCATAGGCCACTCCTCCGACGGGTTGCCGATCGGAGTACAGATTGTTGGCCGGCCATGGGAAGAAGAAGCGGTTCTAGCCATCGCTAGCGTGATCGAGCAGGAATGTAACGCGTGGAAGGTACCCCCAATTCACTAGCGCAGGTGGAGGCTAATCTTTTTCTATTATTTCGCTGCTCTGCCGCTCTGTATAACTTTATGTACGCTGGATTTCAGCCACTGTGGGGCTGATTCGTTCACTCGTCGTCCACGCCTCCGCCCATGCGCGAACCAGGCCTATCTCGCGGATTCTTGAGCAGGGCTCTGTCCTGGCTCATTGTTTTTCTGTCTGTGTCCGCCGCATATCTTTACACCTTTCCGCAACCGAATCTTCCGTACGCAGGAGTGGTTCTACTGCACGCTATTGGAGGCCTGATCGCTTCAGCCCTGCTGGCCCCGATACTCATTCGCCTGTTGCGGACGGGAACTATTTCTTCGCGCCTGGGCTGGCTGCTGGTCGCAACCGGGGCGCTGGTCGGCCTGGTACTGATCAAAACCGGAACGCCGCGCTTGGAGTGGAACAAGCTTTATCTACACATTGTGCTCTCGATGGCCGGGGTTGGGCTTCTGCTTGCCGACTGGCTGGGCAACCGAAGCAGAGCCGAAAACAGTCAGCACTCGGTTGTTGTAGCAATCGCCCGGGCCGCCGTTTGCCTGGCGGTGCTCGCTGCTCTCGGCTATGGTGCGCGCTATGTGCGTGAAAGTTGGCAGACGCGCAGCCGCATTCAGAATCCCACCATGCCGCCCGACACCATGAATGGCGAAGGCGATGGGCCGGAAGGCTCATTCTTCCCTAGTTCGGCGCAGGTTTACGGCAGGCAAAAGATTCCCAGCAAGTTTTTCATGGAGTCCGACTCCTGCAAGCGTTGCCACGAGGATATCTACAACCAGTGGTTCAGCTCGGCCCACCATTTTTCGTCATTCAACAATCAGTGGTACCGCAAGTCGATCGAATACATGCAGGACACGATCGGCACCAAGCCTTCGAAATGGTGCGGCGGATGCCACGATCCCGCGGTGCTGTATGCCGGGATGATGGATACCCCCATCAAGCAAATCGTGCATCGTCCCGAAGCGCAGGCGGGTCTGGGTTGCATGATGTGCCATTCCATCGCCAACGTGAAGAGCACGATGGGGCAGGGAGATTTTTACCTGGAGTATCCCAAGCTGCACGAGTTGGCGGCCACCAAGAATCCCATCGCGCGCGAGCTGCATGATTTCCTGATCAAGTTGAATCCCGAGCCGCACCGGCGCGTGTTTCTGAAGCCCTTTATGCGCGATCAGACCGCGGAGTTCTGCTCCTCATGCCACAAAGTACATCTGGATGTGCCGGTCAACAGCTATCGTTGGTTCCGCGGATTCAATGAATACGACAACTGGCAGGCCAGCGGCGTTTCTGGGCAGGGAGCGCGGTCGTTCTACTATCCGCCGAAGCCGCAGCAGTGCGCCGATTGTCACATGCCGGCTGAAGCGTCGAAGGACATGGGCAACATCAACGGCTTCGTGCACTCGCATCGCTTTCCGGCGGCGAATACGGCAATCCCGACTGCAAATGAAGACGCAGCCCAGCTCAAACTGACCGAAGACTTCCTGAAGAATGGTGCTCTGACTGTGGACATTTTCGCCCTCTCACCCGCGCAGGCTCCTCTAAAAGCGGGCGCGACTGCGCAGGCGGATCTTTCGACAACCTTTGCGGTCGGAGAAGAAGCAGAGAGCAAAATTAACGCAGAATCCACAGGCGAGGCCGCTCCCATCACGGCGCCGCTGAACCGCGTGCAGCCGCCCTTGCGGCGCGGCGATACAGTGCGCGTGGACGTGGTCGTGCGTACGAAAAAGGTCGGCCACTTTTTCCCCGGTGGCACCGTGGATGCCTACGATACGTGGCTGGAACTGAAGGGCACCGACGATAAAGGCCAGACCATCTTCTGGAGCGGCATGGTGGAGGACAATGGCCATGGCCCGGTAGAGAAGGGAGCGCACTTCTACCGCTCGCTGCAGATTGATGCGCACGGCAATCCCATCAACAAGCGCAACGCCTGGGCCACGCGCGCCGTCGTCTACGTGAGGTTGATTCCGCCGGGCGCCGCCGACACTGTTCACTATCGCATGCACATCCCGGAAAATGCGGGCAACAGGATCACGCTGCATGCGCGCCTCTGCTACCGCAAGTTCTCCTGGTATGGCACGCATTTTTCGTTTGCCGGAGAGCCGGATCCTTCCAAGCCAAACGAGGTTACGCCGGACTACGACGATCGTCCGACAGTCTTTACCGCATCGCTCAAAGGTGTATCGGCGAAAGAAGAAAAGATTCCTGATCTGCCGATCGTTGCCCTGGCCGAAGACGAGGTCACACTGCCGGTGATCGCTCATAGTGCGCACGCCCCCGGGCCAAAGACAATTCCGCTGAAGGAAGAATGGCAGCGCTGGAATGATTACGGCATTGGTTTGTTCCTGCAGGGAGATTTGAAAGGCGCGGCAGCGGCTTTTGAGAGGGTCACCGAGGCGGATCCGAAGAATCCCGATGGTTGGGTGAACATTGGCCGTTGCGCCGTGCAGGAAGGTGACATGGCGCGGGCCCGCACCGTGCTCGAAAAAGCGCTGGCTTTGTCTCCAAAACTGGCGCGGGCGAACTTCTTCTACGCGAAAGTTCTGCGCTCTGACGGCAACTATGACGGGGCGGCGGCTCGCTTGCAGATTGTTCTGTCGCAATATCCGCGGGACCGGGTCGCGTTAAACGATCTCGGCCGCATTCTTTTCCTGCAGCGCAAATACGTGGAGGCAGTGAAAGTCCTGCAATCCGTGTTGTCGATCGATCCCGAAGACTTGCAGGCGCACTACAACCTCATGCTCTGCTACAACGGGCTAGGGAATGAGAAGTTGGCCAAGGAACATCAGGCGCGCTACATGCGCTTCAAGGCTGACGAATCGTCGCAGGCGATTACGGGACCATATCGCCAACTTCATCCCGAAGATAACAATGAGCGGCAGGCAGTGCATGAACACATGTCAGTTCCTCTGCCTCCCGCTGCCAAGCATTTGGGGACGGCCGCTTCGGCTGTCCAGTCGGTGAAACTCCAGCCTTCTTCCGCCGGGGCCTCAAGATAAATGATTTTTCCAAGCAAGAAATTCACCACAGAGTCACGGAGTTACAGAGAAGAATCTGGAATTCTTCTTTCCTTGTTTCTCTGTGCCTCTGTGTCTCTGTGGTTCGTGGCTTTGGGAACGGCGGCAAGCCAGGCCCAGTCCGTGCACTTCCGAGACATCACCGCGCAAGCCGGCATTCACTTCACCCACAACAATGGAGCCTTCGGAAAGAAATGGTTGCCCGAGACAATGGGCCCTGGGTGCGCGTTCATCGATTACGACAACGACGGCTATCCCGACATTGTTCTGATCAATGGGGATGACTTCGCGGGCCATCCGCACGCCGGTGCGACCACGCTGAAGCTTTATCACAACAATCACGATGGCACTTTCACGGATGTCACGCGCAAAGCGGGGCTGGCCATTCCGATCTACGGATTGGGCGTAGCCATTGGCGATTACGATAACGACGGGTTCGACGATATCTTCATCTCCGCGCTCGGCCAGAGCCATCTGTTCCACAACAACGGCAACGGTACGTTCACCGACGTCACGAAATCCGCCGGAATGTGGGGACCGAACGAGTTCTCCACCAGCGCCGCATGGGTCGACTACGACCGCGACGGCAAGCTCGATCTCGTCGTCGCGAACTACGTGCAGTGGAGCGAACAGGGCGATCTTTACTGCACCATCGATGGCGCACACAAATCTTACTGCACGCCCGAATCTTACAAAGGCACGTCACTGCGTCTGTGGCACAACCTGGGTGGCGGCAGGTTCGAAGACGCGACGCAGAAATCGGGCATGGGCGACCCCACGTCCAAGAGCCTGGGCATCACGATTCTCGACTACAACGGAGACGGTTGGCCCGACATACTGATCGCCAACGACACCCAGCCGAACAAACTCTACCTGAACAAGAAAGACGGAACATTCGAAGAACGTGGAGTGGCGGCGGGAATTGGTTTCAGTGAGGACGGGGTCGCGCGCGCGGGGATGGGCGCAGATGCCGCCGACTATGACCGCAGCGGCCACGCCAGCGTGCTGATCAGCAACTTCGCCAACCAGATGGTTTCGCTCTACCACAACGAGGGCAACGGTCTGTTCGTCGACGAAGCTCCGCAATCGGAGGTGGGGCGGGCAACGCTGGTAACGCTGGGATTCGGCTGCTTCTTTTTCGATTACGACAATGATGGCTGGCCCGACATTTTCGTCGCCGACGGCCACATTGAAGATCAGATCGAGCGCGTGCAGAAACGCGTGAGCTACGCCGAGCCTCCCCATCTGTTCCGCAACCTGGGCGGCGGCAAGTTCACCGAGATAACGGAGCACATGGGGAAAACTTTCGACGCACCGAAAGTGGCGCGGGCCGCGGCTTATGGCGATATCGACAACGACGGCTTTCCCGACATCCTACTGACTACGAATGCAGGTCCCGCGTATCTGTTCCACAACGAAGGTGGAAACAATCACAGCCTGCGAATCAAACTGGTTGGCACCAAGTCCAATCGCGACGGCATCGGCGCGGTAGTACGCCTAAGCGCCGGGGCCGACAAGCAGTGGAAGATGCTGCGCTCGGGATCGAGCTACCTGGCGCAGAGCGAACTGGTGCTGACCTTCGGCCTGGCCGCGCAAACCAAAGCTGACACCGTTGAGATTCAATGGCCCAGCGGGCAGGTGGATAAGCTTTCGAACCTCAATGCGGGCCAGACGGTCACAATTCAAGAAGGGAAGGGAATTGTGAGTGCGCGCCGGTACAGTCCGCCGCACACCTACCGCTCCATAATGCAGGCAAAGCGATAGCAACCGTTGTTTCCTTCGTGTGCCTTCGTGTCCTTTGTGGTTAAATTTCAAACGAAATGAATCTCAAGATTTCAGCCGCTCTCTCCGCCGCCATCCTTGCGGCGCTCGGACTGTTCGCTCCCGCGTCCCAGCCCAATCCGCTTGAGGCCGCTCGCCTGAACAACCTAGGCTGCGCCTACATGAACCAGCAACTCTTCGAAAAGGCCTTGAAATCGTTCCAACAGGCGCTCCAGGCCGACCCCAAGTTCGCGATTGCTCGGCTGAATGAAGGTGTTGCCTACCTGAATTTGCAGAAAGTGGAGGATGCCAAGCCAGCGCTGGAAGATGCGCTCAAACAAGATCCAAAGAATCCGAACGCCTGGTACAGCCTTGGCCTGCTGGCGAAGAACTCAGGCGATGCGCAGGACTCAATCGATGCGTTCAAGCACGTCGCCGAGATCGAACCGGACGACGCTGACACGTGGTATTTCCTGGGCACAGCCTACTCACAGGCTAAGGAATTCCCGCAAGCAATCGAATCATTCCATCACGCGTTGAAGATCAATCCTCTGCACGCCTCGGCGGAGTTCGGCTTGTCGCGCGCCTATCAGCAATCCGGCGACACCGAGCAGGCCCGCGAGCACCTGAAAAGATTCCAGTACATCACGCAAAACAAGATCGGCGCGCCCATGAGCCTCGCCTATGGCGAGCAGGGCCAGTACTCGCGTGCCCTGGAGTCTCCGCAAGCGCAACTGAAACCACCGGCTCAGATCAAGGTGCAGTTTGTGGATGCGACGAGGGAAGCGGGAATTACGTCAACACCTTCAATTCGTCCAACCAAAGACGGCGCATCGTTTGTTGGTCCAGGTGCGTGTTTTCTGGATTTTGACAACGATGGAAATATCGATCTGCTGTTGCCAGACAACGGAACTCAGGGCTCACTGTCGCTGTACCACAATCTCGGAAACGGCAAATTCGAGGACGTGACCAAGAAGGCGGGGTTAGATGGGTACGGACCGGCGATTTCCTGCACCGCAGGAGACTATGACAACGATGGCTTCACCGACCTTGCCGTGGGTTTTGGCAATCGCGTTCTCCTTCTTCACAATGAAAAGAACGGAACGTTCCGCGATGTGACGGAACAATCTGGAATCAACACAGAGAAGAATGTGCCGTCGGCTATCCCCGCCGCGGGGAAGCCCGAAGTCACCGGTCTGACATTTGTCGATTACGACCATGACGGTGATCTCGACCTGTATGTTACTCGATTGACTCCACAGAGTTCTGAGATCTGCTCCGATAAGAAAGTCTCGTCTCCAGGCAAGAACGTGATGTGGCGCAACAATGGAAACAGCACATTTACAGACGTCACTGAAACTACGGGGCTCGGGGGCTTGGGCTCTAGTATCGCTGCGAATGGTACTGATTTTAACAATGATCGAGCCGTGGACATTGTGACGACCGGAGATGCGTGTCGGGGCGGGGCCGTGGGTTTATACGGCCGAAAATTCCCGATTATGTTCGAAAATCCGAGGGAAGGACGCTTCCGTCAACTGTCGCCAATCAAGTCAGGGGAGACCTACGGTGTTGCTCCCCTCGACTTCAAGCACGACGGCTGGATGGACCTCGCCTTCACGGAGTTTGGTGATGGGATCACTCTTTGGCGGAACAATCAAGGCAAGACCTTCGAGCAGGTTCAACTACCCGAGTACGACTGGCAACGCGGTTGGGGCGTGGTCGCCTTCGACTATGACAACGACGGGTGGGTTGATCTGGCTTTCGTTGGCCAGAGATCAATACTGAAGAATGAAGAGAACAGGTATGAAGTCCGCCTCTTCCGCAATCTGGGCCCCGACGGCTTCAAAGACGTCACCGCTGACGTCGGGCTCGACAAGATTCAGCTCAAAGATCCTCGCGCCATCATTACCGGCGACTACGACAATGACGGTGCCACCGACCTGCTCATCACGCAGAATCACGGCCCCGCAGTCCTTTTGCGCAACGAAGGAGGCAATCAGAATCACTGGCTGCGGCTTGCGCTCAAGGGATTGAACGATAACAAGTCTGCCATCGGCACCAAGGTCGAAGTGTTCTCCGGAGGCAACCGGCAGAAATTTGAAATCTACGGATCGAACGGTTACCTCGGCCAGAATTCGCCGTATCTCACCGTCGGTCTCGGCGATGCCAAGGAAGCCGATATCGTGCGCATGCTCTGGCCCACGGGCGTGTTGCAGGATGAGATCCAGGTCGCCGGCGACAAGCAGCAGGATTTCCTCGAGATCGATCGCCGCGGCAGTTCCTGCCCGACGTTGTTCGCGTGGAACGGCGAGCGCTACGAATTTGTCGCTGACACGCTGGGAGCCGCTGTAGTCGGGCATTGGGTCGGGCCGGGGCAGCGCGACATTCCGCGACCGGTCGAGTACGTCAAGATCAACCGCAATACCGTTCGCGAGAAGAATGGAAAACTCAGCTTCCGCTTCATGGAGCCGCTTGAGGAGGCCGTGTACCTCGACCAGGTGCGGCTCTTTGCCGTCGATCATCCGGCTGACGTGGACGTTTACCCCAATGAATATTTCGCGTCTAACCCGCCGTATCCAGAGTTCAAAGTAGTGGTGAGCCATGATGCGCAGGCTCCTGCGGGCGCCTGGGACGAGCACGGCCACGATCTGCTGCCTGATTTGCTCGCGCATCGTTACGTCGGCGATTTCGCGCTGACCCAGTTCCAGGGATTCGCCAAGCCGCACAGCCTGACCCTCGACTTGGGCCAGCCATATGACGGCGGCCCTCTCTGGCTGCTGATGCACGGTGAGATCGAGTACTTCACTGCGAATAGCATGTACGCCGCAGCGCAAGCGGGTCTCGAGCCCGCGGCCCCGTACGTCGAAGCGCTGGATTCCACTGGAAAGTGGAAGCGAGTAGTCGACGATATGGGCTTTCCCGCCGGCGGCCCGCGCACCATAACTGCCGACTTAACCGGCAAGCTGCCTCGCGGCACGCAGCAGATCCGCATCACGACGAACCTACAAGTCTACTGGGACAACATTCTCATCAACCGCACGCCGCAGGCCGTAGCGCCGGCGTTCCGCCGGCTGTCGCGGAGGCGTCCCGCCCCCGCAGCATCGGACAAAATTACTAAGCGTTATGCCACGGTCAGCGGTGAGGGCGAGACGCCCTCAGGACAGTCGGCCGGAGGCCCGCGGTACGCGATCAGCCCTGTCCCGCTCGTCCGCGCCGATCTCGAATTTCACGGCTACCCCTACAAGATCGAAGGCGCTCCTCCGGGCAACGTGCAGTACATCTACGAGAAAGCGAGCGCCACAGGCCCCTATACCCGCCCGGTGGGAACCTACGCGCGCTACGGTGATGTGCTGCCTCTTTTGACCGCAACAGATGACAAACTGGCGGTCTTTGGCTCGGGAGATGAAGTGCGCCTCGACTTCGATCCTGCGCATCTGCCCGCACTGCCGAAAGGGTGGGTGCGCGATTATTTCTTCGCCGCCAACGGCTACGAAAAAGACATGGACTTCTACGCCGCCGATGGCAACTTCGTCGCGCCGCTGCCCTTCCTGAGCATGGGCGAGTATCCCTATTCCCCGAAAAAGGCGTTCCCCCTCGACGACGCGCACCTGAAGTATCTGCTGGAATACAACACGCGCCATATGTCAGGAAACGAGCAGCGGGGATACTGGTTCGACTACGGCTCACAGTAACGATACCGAGTTTCAAGTTTCATGTTTCGAGTTTCGAGAACGGTTCTTGAAACTTGAAACCTGAACCTCGAAGCTGAATTATGCAATCGTTTTAATATTGACATTTTCGGGCCATCCATAATCCAATAGCCGGACTCATGGAAACATCAACTCCCGCTCCTGCTGCCGTACCGCGCCTGCGCCGCACGCTGACCCTTTGGGACCTGATTTTCTACGGTATCGTCCTCATCCAGCCCATTGCGCCAGTGCCGCTCTACGGCGTGGCGCAGAAGCTTTCCGATGGCCATTTCGTGACCATCATTCTGATCGCTTTATTCGCCATGCTGATCACGGCCGTCAGCTACGGGCGCATGGGCACGCTGTATCCGACCGCGGGCTCCGCCTACACCTACGTGGGCAAGGGCTTAAGCCCGCATCTTGGTTTCCTTGCCGGCTGGGCGATGATTCTCGACTATCTGCTGCAGCCGTTGATTAACACCGTGTGGATCTCGACTGCGCTCCACGAGCGCTATGTGCATCAGATTCCTTTCGTGGTTTGGGCCTTGCTGATCGCGGGCATCATGACCGTGCTGAACCTGATTGGCGTCAAGGCCTCCGCAAACGCAAACAAGGTGCTCCTCGCAGTCATGTCGGTCGTCGTTGTGGCTTTTATCGCGCTGGCTCTGAAATTTCTGTATGGCGGGCAGGGATGGGCGGGGCTGTTTTCCTTGCAACCGCTGTATGATCCGAAGACCTTCAACTCGCACAAAATTCTGACGGCGACTTCGTTCGCCGCCTTGACCTACATCGGCTTCGATGGCGTTACGACCCTGGCGGAAGACGTCGAGAACCCCAAGCGCAACGTGCTGCTGGCAGTGGTGCTGACCTGCGTTTTTGCCGGCGTGTGCAGTGGTGTGGAAGCGTATCTGGGCGCGCGCGTTTGGCCCGACTGGCGCTCGTTCCCGAATCTTGAAACCGCATTCATGGACATCTGCAGCCGCGTCGGCGGGCGGTTCTTATTTAATGCCATGGGCGCGATTCTGATTGTCGCGGCATTTGGCAGTGGACTGACCGGCACGCTCGGTGCGGCTCGCCTGTTGTTCGGCATGGGACGCGACAACGTTTTGCCGAAGAAGTTTTTTGGAAGGCTCAAACCGGGCACGAGCACTCCGACCAACAACATTCTGCTGATCGGCGGACTGGCGTTTCTTGGGGCCGTAATGCTGAACTCTATCGGCAGCGCTTATGAGCACGCCGGAGAATTGCTGAATTTCGGTGCGTTCCTGGCTTTCATGGGAGTGAATTTCGCCTGCTTCTGGCAATTTTCCATCAGGCGGCAAGCGGGAGCCCCGCGCCGAATTCTGGCCGACGCGATTCTGCCGCTGATTGGTTTCCTTTTCTGTGGCCTGATCTGGTTCAACCTGAATATCATCGCCAAAACCGTCGGCGGCATCTGGTTCGCGATCGGAATCCTCTACGTCGGCTATAAGACGAACTGGTTCCGTTCCGCCCCGGTGATGATCGATTTCAGCGATTCGTAAAAGAATTGAGTAATTTAGTAATTTGGTAATTAAGTAATTTAAAAACCCCAGAGCATTGTCGATGCTTTGGGGTTTAAATTTCTCAATTACTAAATTTCTCAATTACTCAATCCGCTACTCCACGTTCCAGCCTTCGATCTCGACCGTGGGCTTGGCCGTTCCCAGTTCGCTGGCACGATAGGTCGCGGTGACGGTGCGCTTCTCTCCGGGCAACAGGGAAATGTAATTGTCTTCCCAGACGACGGGCAGAATCTCCTCTCCCTTCGGGCCCTTGTCAACTTTCAAGCGCACAAAGAACGCCAGGCTTTTGCTCGGATTCTCCAAGGTTACGTGCGTCATTTCGTCCTCGCCTTTGCGCTCACTATGCTCCGTCACTCTCAGTTTTACCTTCTCCAGTTGCGAAATTGCGGTGAAGTCAGCATATGACGCTGTCGGCGTCATCCACCACGTCGTCTTTGCCCAATCGAGTGTTTCCGGCTTCGTCGAGAGCCAGTAGAAATTAGAGCCAACGAGTTTGCCGGTCGAATCCTCCAGCCGCAGGAGCAGGAAATAGGTTGGGCTTAGGCCAGACACATCCGGCAGCGTGAGGATTTTCGCAGTGCTGTCGGCCGCAGCATCGACCGGGCTGTCCTGCGTGAACTTCTCGCTCATGTCGAGGTTGTAGATTTTCGTTGCGAGCTTCAGTCCCTTCACATCGGTGTACTGTCTGCTGACCACCCAGATGGAATGATCGTCGTACCCGTAGATCGGATGTAGCGCTTCCATGGCTCGCTTGGCGCCGAAATAGCCGCCGCCCGGACGCAGGTAGTAGTCGTACAGATGCCATATCATCGAAGGCCAGGCGTTGTTCAGCATCCACTGGATCACGCCGGTCGCTTCGTACTTATTACGGCTATACGCCTCGTACATGGCGCGCACGCCTTCGTAAGTCTGCATCTGCGACTTGACGGCATAGTCCTCCACGTTGTCCGATTTGCCATAGCGGTTTGCCAGCGCCTCGGTGAAGGCATCGATGGTTTTGAATTCGCCGCCCCCAGCGTGGAAGTTCCACACCTCGTCGATCGGCCACATGTGATCTTTGCCGACCATGGCGCGAATGCTTTCCACGGGCGGAACTGCCTCTCCCATGCTGGTTTCGGTGTTGAACCCGTAAGCGCCCCCGCAGCCTCCCGGATTGCATTGCTTGCGGCCCGGTTGGCCCTGAGGCGTGTCTTCCTCCCAGTACTTGGGCGCGATGTACCCGTACGGTCCGGTCATCTTCACGCCGCTGTCGCCGGTCACGCTGGTTTGCTTTCCGGTTGCTGACGACACCACGGGATTCGGCCAGAACAGATCCTTTTCCACGCCGAGATACATCTGCTCCACATCCGGCGGCGGTGGATTGTCGCTGCCATTCAGCCACATGACCAGGCTGGGATGGCTGCGCAGGCGATAAATCTGATCGCGCAACGATTCCTTTGCGATTTCGAAGTCCGCCGGCTTCCAGCGCGGCCAGCGCTCCCAGAAATCGCAGCAGCACCATCCTGCCATCACTAGAATGCCGTCTTTGTCCGCTAAATCGAAAAATTCCTTCGTTTCCAGCTTGCCTTCCAGACGGATCGTGTTCAGCCCCATATCGCGCACGTAGCGCAACTCATCGTGCAGACGCTGGGAGTTCTCCCGCAACATCATGTCGGGACTCCAGCCCCCGCCACGAATCAGAATGTTTTTGCCATTGATGTGGAATTCGCGCCCGCCAATCGAATTGAAGTCCGACGTGATTTCGCGGATGCCGAACTCAGAACTCGAGTGGTCGCTTACGGCACCCTCTACCGTGAACTCCATCGCGAGCTTATACAGATTCGGTGTGCCCATCTGAATCGGCCACCACAGGCGCGGACCGGTAAACACGAGCTGGCTGAATTTATCCGGCGTGAAAGTGACATCTTTCATCTCGTTGGGAGCCAGTTCCACGTTCTGCTCGAAGCTAATGTCCTCGATCTGCCCTTTGAGCTTGCCCTTCACGGGCTGGTTGGTGCCGTTTTTCACTTGCGCAGTGACCGTGAGTTGAGCGCTGTCGTTGGCGGGCGGATCCAGCTTCGACACCACCGTGGGATAGCGAAGCGCCACAGGGCCGCTGCTGGTGAGATAGACCTCGCGCCACAATCCCATGTCTTTATCCGGGGGCGCAGGATTCCAATCCACAAATGTGATCGCCAGATCGTGATCCGTCGGCGCGAAGACCTGTACCGCAAGCACGTTCTGCGCTCCGGGTTTGGCCGACGAGGTCACATTGAACTCGTACGTCCGCCAGGCTCCCGCGACCTCGTCCGAGTTCGCCACCTGCTTGCCGTTCAGCCAGATGTTTGCGCGATAGTTGATTCCATCGAAATTCAACCAGATCGTTTTTCCCTTGTACCCAGCGGGAATCGCGAAAGATTTCCGATACCACCAGGAGACGGCATACGGGCTATCCGGCGCCATCGGGATATTGGAAAAGTTGCCGCCAATCGGATAATTCACCCCAGCAAAACTCCGCAGGTTCATCGCGAAATATGGGTCGGGCAGCGTCTTATCCTTCACCAGTGCGGCCACGACGGTGGTAGGAACCGTGACCTCGTGCCAGCCTTTGGGGGTAAAGGCCGGAGTGGAAAGGACCTCTCCTTTGGCCTCGACCTTTGTGGAGGTTTGCAGGGACCAGCCCTCATGCAGCGGAAGGCGAGCCTCACTGGCATGCCCAGCCGGAGCAGCCGCCTTGTGCTCAGGAGTTTTGTTTTGCGCGGTAACGAATGAAACCAGAATGAGCGGGACGAAAACGAACGAGGGAATTGCCAGCTTCCGTGAGTTCATGATGCTCCTTGGCGAAGCGTGCCTCTCAGCTAAGTGCAAGCCAGGCAAAAAGCCCAGCAGCAATGGATAACACTTCTATTAATTCGTTTCAATAGCCGGAACCGAACAGGCCGTGGATACTGGGTCCGTATGCTGCGGCGTCTCTCTTGCGTCCCCGCCCGCTGACCCCAAGCAAAGTGACGCTCGAGGATCTTACAACTGATCTCCACCCCGTACCCAGCTCGCACCAAACACTCCCCAAGTCCGCAACCCATTCGTTTATAATCGAGTATTCGCCTCTCTACTCTGGAGTGATAAGACATGATTCGTTTTCTGCAAACCCCTGGCCCGGTGAAGAAGTATCTGCTCGGCGGTCTGCTTCTGCTCATCACCGTCTCGATGGTATGGTACCTGGTCCCAAGCAGCGGAAACTCGGGCTACAACTTTGGTGGCACCAAGCAAGGTGTCGTGGCCCAGGTAGGCGGCGCGGACATTACAGCCGACGAAGTCCGTACCGCTGCCCGCCAGATGCTCCAGCAGCAGATGCCCCAGGGTGGCGCCAATATGGCCATGCTGCTCCCTTATTTCACCCGCCGGGCGGCCGAGCAACTGATTGAGCGTCAGGCACTCCTCGCCGAAGCCAGCCGTATCGGTCTGCGCGTCACTCCTGATGAGGTCAAAGACGAACTCCAGCATGGTCGCTACTCTGCGACATTCTTCCCCAATGGCACCTTTATCGGCGAGCAGGAGTATGAAGACATGCTCCAGCGCGCCAATATGACTCCGGCCAAGTTCGAACAGAACGTCGGCGACGATATTCTTTTGACCAAGCTGCAGGCCCTGATTTCCGGCACCGCCGGGGTTAGCGAAGATGAGATTCACAAGGAATTCGTCAAGCAGAACACCAAGGTCAAGTTCGACTATGCCGTTTTGAAGCAGGACGATATCAAGAAGGGCCTGCACCCTACCGAAGAAGAGCTCAAGGCCTATTACGAGAGCCATAAGACGAGCTACGCGAATTCAATTCCAGAAAAGCGCAAGATCAAGTACGCCGTTGTCGACACCAGCAAGCTCGAAGCCAACGTTCAGGTCACGCAAGACGATTTGCGCTCCTACTACCAGGCCCATCGCGACCAGTATCACGTCCCCGACCAGATCAAGGTCAGCCACATCTGGATCAAGATGCCTTTGCCCGACGACAAGGGCCAAGTCGACCAGAAAAAGGTCGCCGAAGCGCAGGGCCGGGCCGATGACATTTTGAAGCAGCTGAAGAATGGGGCCAAATTCGAAGACCTCGCCAAGAAATATTCCGAAGATCCCGGCAGCGCCAACGTTGGCGGCTCGCTCGGCTGGATTGGCAACGGGCAGATGACCGCAGAGTTCGAAAAGGCCGCCAATTCTCTGTCTAAAGGGCAGGTCAGCGACGTTGTGAAGACACCCGATGGCTTCCACATCATCCGCCTCGATGACAAGCAGGAGGCGCACACGAAATCGCTCGAAGAGGTGAAATCGCAGATCGAGCCCATCGTGAAACATCAGAAGGCGCAACAGATGGCCCAGCAGAGTGCTGAGCAGTTGCTCAACAAGGCTCAAACGCAAGGCTTGGATGCTGCCGCAGCGGCCCAGAGTATTCCCGTCATCACCTCCGACTTTTTCTCGCGTAAAGACATGCTGCCCGGCATCGGTCCTTCGCCACAGTTCATGGACGCGGTCTTTTCCGCCCAGGAAAAGTCTCCACCGGATGTGGCGCAGACTTCGCAGGGAATCGTGGTGTTTCAGTTGATCGGCGTCAAGCCCCCGGCCACGCCGACTTTCGATGAGATTCGCACTCGGGTCGAAGAAGAGTTCAAGAACGAGCGCTCCCGCACTCTTCTCGCGCAGAAAGTGGAGGAACTTTCCGACCGCGCCAAGGCCGAGCACGATCTGAAGCGCGCCGCCAAGGAACTCGGCGCCACCATGAAGACCAGCGACTTGGTTCTGCCGGATGCGCAGGTTCCCGATGTGGGCTCCATGTCTGGTGAAGCGTCTGTCGCCTTCAGCATGAAGCCGGGAGAGATCAGCGGCCCCATCCACAGCGGCTCCGACGCCGCGGTGTTGCAGTTGGTTGAAAGCCAGCAGCCTTCCGAGGCCGAGTATGCCGCCAAACGCGATCAGATTCGCGACCAATTGCTCCAATCCAAGCAGCAGGAGCGCTTCGGCCTGTTCGTTTCGAACTTGCTGGACGAGATGACCAAAGCGGGCAAGGTCAAGCGCAACGAAGAGGAATTGAAGGCGCTCAGCCGCTCCGGTACCGAGACAGGAATGTAGTGGCGGTTTATGTCCTTTCCGCGCGCTGCAGGAATTTTGTTGCACCCCACGTCGCTGCCCTCGCGCGGCGGGATCGGCGATTTCGGTCCGGCGGCGTACCGCTTCGTAGATTTTCTTGCCTCCGCGCGCCAGGGCATATGGCAGGTCCTGCCACTCGGACCGGTGGGCTACGGCAACTCGCCGTATTCCTCCACCTCCGCCTTTGCCGGCAATCCGCTTCTAATCAGCTTGGAGCGCCTCGCCGATCACGGCTGGCTCCATCGTGCCAAGCTCGACGCCTTGAGCGCGCCTTCGGATTCCGTCGACTACGAACAGGTCTTCGCCCGCAAATTGCCGCTGCTGTTTGAAGCCGGCCGAAACTTCCTGCGCACCGCTTCCAGCGATGCCTTACGTCAGTTTGATTTGTTCCAACAAGAGAATGCCTGGTGGCTCGACGACTTCGTGCTATTCGATGCTCTCCGTGCCCGGCACAAACTGGAGCCTTGGAATCGCTGGCCGCGGGAACTGGCACACTGCGATCCGACCTCGCTCGAGAAAGTTCGAAAGGAGCTAGCCGACGACCTCCGCATCCGCAGCGCCTTGCAATTCGCCTTTTCCGAACAGTGGAAGGCCTTGCGTTGCTACTGCGCCGAGCGTTCCATCCGGATCGTCGGCGACGTCGCCATCTTCGTGAACTACGATAGTGCAGATGTCTGGACCAATCGGGAACTTTTCCGCCTGAACGCCGACTTCGAGCCTGAAGTAGTCGCCGGCGTTCCTCCCGACTTTTTCAGCAAGACCGGGCAGCGTTGGGGCAATCCCCTCTACCGCTGGGATGTGATGAAGGATCGCGGATATCAGTGGTGGATCCATCGCTTGCGCTGCGCCACGCAGAACTGCGATTACATCCGCCTCGACCACTTTCGCGGCTTTGACCAGTTCTGGGAGATTCCCGCCGGCGACACTACCGCCGTAAACGGTCGCTGGGTCGACGGCCCGCGTGACGACCTCTTCCTGAAGCTCCGCGAAGCCTTGGGAGGATTGCCTTTCTTTGCCGAGGATCTCGGCTATATCACTCCCGAGGTGCATGCTCTCCGCGATCGCCTGAAAATTCCCGGCATGGCGGTTCTGCAGTTCGGTTTCGGCGATACCGGCGCTCACATGTATCTTCCGCACCGTGCGGAAGGCAAGGTCATCTATACCGGCACCCACGATAACGACACAGTCGTGGGCTGGTGGAACTCCGGCGCCGCCGAACACGAGCGTCGCAATGCCGAGTGCTACCTGGGTCGGTCCGACGACGGAATTCACTGGGCGTTCATTCGTTCTGCGCTTTGTTCGCCCGCGAGCCTCGGCGTGATTCCGCTGCAGGATGTACTCGGGTTAGGCAGCGAGGCCCGCATGAACACGCCCAGCCTGGATGGCGGGAACTGGCGCTGGCGTTTCCAGGAAAATCAGCTCGATGGAATGGATGCCGCAAAGCTCGCCCAATTGGTGGAGTTGAGCGATCGAGTTCCCCTGGCAGTCACCGCTCCCCACTGCGACAACTTTTTCGCCTGATCATTCTCCTAGTCGCGTTAATTCTGCGAATTGCTGCCGCAGCCGTTATATCAGTTTCAATTGCCGCGGCTGCACCGGCGTGACTCGCACGCGCTCTACTTTGCGATCGGTAGAATCGAGAACCTCAAAGCGCAACCCGTCGTCTTCAATGACTTCGCCTTTGCGTGGAATTCTGCCCGCCAACTCGCTCACCAGGCCCGCAATCGTCGCCGATTCTTTGCCTTCCGGCCGGGTGCCGAAGAGTTCGTTCAGGCGGTCCACATCCATCCCTCCAGCAACGATGAACGAGCGCTCTCCGTCGCGCACCACTTCGGGTTTATCGCGATCATCGCGGATCTCTCCCACGATCTCTTCCACCAGGTCCTCGATCGTGACCAATCCTGCAACTCCTCCGTATTCATCCACGACAATGGCCATGCGGATGTTCTGTTTCTGCATCTCCCGAAGCAAGTCGCTTCCCAACTTGCTCTCCGGAACGAAATGAACATCGCGGCGCATGATCGTGTCCAGTGTGCGCGCGTGCGCCTCGCTGTCTGGCACTTGCAGCACATCCTGCGTGTAGACGATGCCTTTAATATTGTGAATGCTGCCGTCGTAAACCGGCACCCTCGAATAGTGCTTGGTACGCAACATCTCGATGAAGCGCTCCACGGTGGTATTCGACGGCACTGCGAACATGGCCGGGCGGGGCTTCATCGCCTCGCGCACCGTCTTGCCGCTGAATTCCACGACCGATTGGATCAGATCGCGGTCTCCTTCCTGAATGATTCCTTCTTCCTGACCGGCTTCGATCAACGCATCCACCGCTTCTGCCGAGGTCTCAGGCTCCTCGCTCGTGTTCTGCTTGGTCAGCGATGCGACAGACTGCAGAAATCCCAGAACCAGCGTGACCGGACGTACCAGGTACATCAGAATCTTGACGAACGGCGTCCAACGAATCAGCCATCCGCCCTTGGTCCGCGAGAAGAATACAAAGGGCAGGAATCGGTTGCACAAAATTACGATCAGCAACAAGACGATCGTCGCCTGCAAAATCTCGTAAATATTCCAGAATGGATCGGTGAAGACCAGGTATCCGATCAGAAACGCGATCGCCGCCAGCGTTAGTTGCGTGAGAACAGCCATCGCGAGTGATGCGCGGCTGCGGCCCACGCCCAGCTTTGGCTCGATCCTCTGTTCGAAAACGTCGATATTGTCCTGGAATTCGCGGGAGAGAAATTTACCCGCCTCCTGGTAGACGCGATCCACATATGAGACCAGCGTCAGAAGGCCCATCAGGACAAACAACGCGATGAAGACGCCAAGATTCATGCCGTCCTCTTACTGGACCTGGGGCCCCCTGGAGCTTTCATCGCTCCCGAACCGCTCCGCTCAATCAAGGCCGTGGGGAGCCTGAGCAGGCTTCGTAAATGTGCTTCCTTCCGCGCCATCCGACCATTATCTCGCTCGTGGTCGAACCCCGCCAGATGCAGAATCCCATGCAACGCCAACACCTTGATTTCCAACGGTGTAGAGTGCCCCAGTCGCGTGGCATTCTGAAGAGCGATATCCGCCGAAATTGCGATCTCGCCGGCGAATCCCGCATGCTTCCCGGGCTTGTGAGATGCGGGTTCCGCAGGAAACGACAGAACGTCTGTAGGCTTGTTTTTCCCACGAAAACGCAAATTCAGTGACCGCATCACGGTGCTGCTGGTGACCAGCACATCGACTTTTCCGCGCAACCGTGCTGCGCGCCGCGCCTGCAGCACAAAACGGCTCAGCGTTTTTTCGTTTAATCCCGCCACTTTCTTTTCCAAGATCACCAAGTTCCGGGCCCCTCATTACCTGCAAAGCAAGCAGGAGGGCCGCAGCCCTCCCGCTTTCCTGCCTGAAACTTATTGCTTCGATCCAGATGGACCTGCTCTTTCATCCGTTGCCGCGGCCGATACCCTCTCCCCGGCACTAGTCGCCTCTTCTCCTTTGGGTTCGGCCAGCAACAGCATCTGGTCTTCCGCGATCCTCGCCTTGTGCTCGTCATAGGCGCGGACGATGCGCTGAACCAGATGATGCCGCACCACATCGCCCTCGTCGAAGTGGACGAACGCCAGTCCCTCGACGTTCTTCAGAACGTCGATTGCCTCCAGCAAGCCACTGCGCCGCGCGTTCGGCAGGTCAATTTGCGTGACATCGCCGGTGATCACCGCCTTCGAGTTGAATCCCAGCCGCGTCACGAACATCTTCATCTGTTCCGACGTAGTATTCTGCGCTTCATCGAGGATCACGAATGAATCGTTTAGAGTGCGCCCGCGCATGAAGGCAATGGGCGCGATCTCGATGACATTTTTTTCCAGATAACGGTCCACTTTCTCCGGATCGAGCATGTCATACAGCGCGTCATACAGAGGCCGCAAATAGGGATCAATCTTGTCCTGCAATGTCCCCGGCAGGAATCCCAGCCTCTCACCCGCCTCCACCGCTGGCCGGGCAAGGATAATGCGGTTCACCCGTTTAGCCAGCAATGCCGAGATGGCCATCGCCACCGCGAGATAGGTTTTCCCTGTTCCAGCCGGGCCAATGCCGAACACCATGTCGTGCTTCTCGATCGCTTCCAGATAACGCCGCTGGTTGCTGCTCTTGGGCTGGACGGTCCGGCGGCCAAACGAGCGCTGGCGGCCTGCATCCGCCAAGCCACGCAAGGTCGACGTGGGATCCGATGTCAGCACCCGCATCATGCTGTTGAGGTCGCCATTATTGAAGCTGTAGCCTGACCGCTGCAGGCTTTCATAATCGGCAAACACCTGCTCGGCCCGCGCTACATCCCGCGGCGCGCCCTCCAGTTCGATGGCATTCGACCGCAGGTTAATGGTGATGTTCAGCCCGTCTTCGAGCAAGCGCACGTTCTCGTCGCGCGTGCCAAAAAGCGTCTCGATGTTGGGACTAATCCCGATGTTCTTTTTCATGCTTGTAAGTTCAAAAAGGTGTGGCTCTCGGTTCCGAACGGCGAGGACACCGTCCAGTCCTTCCCCTGGGGAGAACACTGGGTGCTCTCCTGCGAAACAAAACTATGCTTTGAGACGGGATCAATCGGAATGCGGATGCCCGGTGGGCAAGTCACTACCATTAAATGAAAGCCTACCCCGGCGCAAAGGGCACGTCAATAAGAGGATATCCTCAGGCTTTTGCAGTATCTGCCTCGGCAACGGATGCCGGCACGGCCCGGGTTCTCGCCCATTCGCGCAAGGCTGCAATTTCTTCCGCCCGCGTAGTTGAAAGGGGTACCGTCTGGGTTAAGGCATCGACCAGCAATTGCGTATTCAGCGCCTTCTTTTCCGAGTACGCAGCGTATAACGCGCCCTGCACGGCTGCATCGATCTCAGCTCCGGAGTATCCCTTGGCAGCGGCGGCGACTCTTTCCAGATCAAAGTCGGCTGGATTGCGCTTGCGCTTCGCCAGTTGGATCACGAATATCTGCTTCCGTTCCGCCTGGTTCGGCAAGTCCACGAAGAACAATTCATCGAACCGCCCCTTGCGGATCAGTTCCGGCGGCAGCACTGTCACGTTGTTGCAGGTTGCAGCAACGAAGACAGGCGATTTTCGATCCTGCATCCACGATAAAAACGACGCCAGCAGTCGCGAGGAAACTCCGGCGTCGGCGGACGCAGAATCCGGGCCGCTGCCCGCAAACACTTTCTCCAATTCATCAATCCACAACACACAGGGAGCCAGTCCCTCGGCCACCTGGAACACTTTGCGAATCCGCTTCTCTGTCTCCCCAATGTACTTGTCGTACACCCCCGAGGTATCGAACTTCACGAGCGGCAGCTTCCATTCTCCGGCCACGGCCCGCGCACACAGGGACTTGCCGCAGCCCTGCACGCCCAGAATGATCATCCCCTTCGGCGCTTCCAGACCGAACTCGCGCGCCGAATCTTCCCACGCGCCCTTTCGTTGCCCCAACCAATGCTTCAGGTTCTCCAAGCCTCCTACCGTACCCATATTGTCTGAGGCCTCAATAAACTCCAGCATCCCCGAATGCCGCAGCAGTTGCTTCTTGGCCTCGAGGACGTCGGTCACCGTATCGGGGCAAAGCGCATACCGGGTTACCAGAGCTTGCGACACGGCCCGCTCCGCCTCTTCCTCTGTAAGTCCGCGCAGGTTGGCGGACATTGCGTCAACGCCCGCAGCATCCAACTCTAGCTTCAGGGTGTAAGTCTTCGCCAGCCGGGTGAAAGTTTCGTGCACAATCTCGTGCAGGCGCTCCCGGTCCGGTAGCGGCAGATCGAAATACTCGACCAGTGTTGTCAATTCCGCCGGCACCGAGAGTTCGGGCGCTGTGATTACGACAGTGCGCCGGTTCGCCGAAAACTTCTGGCCCACATCGCGCAGGCGCCGTATCACCACGGGATCGTCCATGTGGCGGTGAAAATCCTTGAGAATGAACACCGCTTCAACTGTCATCGACTCCATGTTGGCCAAGGCCTGCACTGGCTCGCGCGTGTTGTAGATGGAACCGCCCGCTGCCGCAGTGGCCGCCTCAGGACCCACCGAAGCCATCATCGCGCGCGTGAGCCGCTCCGCTTCTGCCCCCGAGGGACTGAGAACGCTTCGACTCTGCGCCTGAGGGCGATTGCCTTGTGCCCAACCCGTAACCTGATCGATGCGCGCTTGCAGCGGAATCTTCTGACCTTCGGGAGCGGTATGCGATCCCGAGTGCACCAGGCCATCGGCGATGCTCCATTCGAAGGTCGACATGTTCAACTCGGCACAGGCCGCGCGCACCAAGTTCACGGCGTGCATCTCCTCCGACGTCTCCATCACCACAATGGGCGTCGAGGAGTTGATGAGCACTTTCAGACGATCCAGTCCGTCAGTCATAAAGTTAGTCACCCGGAAATAGGCCATCCGGAGGTGGTTGTCATCCCGAACGTCCGGCGCAGTTCAGCCGGCGGAGGGATCTCCCGCAGAACTTCAATCCGGTTGCGATCCTTCGCTCCGAAAAGTGGGCTCCGCTCAGAGTGCCCTCTTTTCTCTTATCTCTGGACTCCCACCCTGCTCGTTTGACCCGCCGCGAATCGCTACCCTATAATAAGTAATTCGGACCCACCCGAATATCTCTCTGATTACACGAAGGTAACGAACCAGATATGGCAAATCATCTTTCGGCGCTGAAGCGCGCCCGCCAGACCGAACACCGCACGGTGCGTAATCGCGCCAATGCCTCCGCGTTGCGCTCGCAACTCCGCGACCTGCGTGAGGCCATCGCCAAAGGCGACAAAGCCGTCGCCGAGCAGATGTATCGCAAGACCGTCTGCGCCCTGGATAAGGCCATCCAGAAGGGCACGCTGCACGAGAACACCGCCTCACGCTATAAGTCCCGCCTGAGCGTGCGCGTTAGCGCGATGAAGTAGGCCCTCCGGCGGTTGAGCGGGAGCCTCCGGTCGTGTCAGTTCCCATCCAGTTCGACTTTACTTCGCCGGCGCGAGGATTGCGTCCAGCCGGTCGGGGGTGTTCTCGACTCTTTTCAGGTGCGGGTGGCGCATTCCGCCGTGGTAATCGAGAGAGACTGTCAAGAATTCGTCGCCACGCTTTAGCAAGATCTTGATTGGATTCTTGCCTTGTTCCGCCGCGAGGATGGTTTCGCGCAGGCCAGCCGCCGTATATTTCTGATCGTTGATAGCTTGCAACTGCATATCCGGCGTGATGCCTGCTTTGAAGGCTGGACTATCCCACCAAACGCCATCAAGACCACCGTCCTGTCTTACAGAGAAGCCCAGAGATGTCGCGAAGCTCGTCGGACGAGTGGGGTCAGCCTTTTTCATCCAATCAGGTTCGTTATCGTTGTAGACAAGCCGATAGCCGCCCTGCGTAAACCCGTTTTCCGGAACGCTGGGATTAACATCGAAGACACGCGTGCGGAAAAAACCGGCCCAATCGTAAGGCTGCACCGTGGTCAATGCCTTTACAACGTCCTCGAGGGTGTAAGTAACGGTCACGTAGCTGCCGTTATCGATTCCGAAAAAGAGCTTGGCGAAATCATCGAGAGATTTCTGTCCCCCGCTCAACTCGCGAATCTTGGTGTCGGCGTCGAGCCAGATAAGATCCGACTCCGGATAATAATCGTAACCACGCTGAAAGCTCGGCCATGCATCCTGGATAGCCCCGTGAGATGAGATGATGGGCTCGTTCGTAGTGTCTTCCAACGAGCGCCACGTGCGCCCCGGACTGATTTCAAAAAACGCGGCGATTTGAGCCCATACATCGCGGGCCTGCTCTGGAGTACGCATTCCGGAACGCGCGGTGAGCACGTTGCCGTAATAGTCCGTCAGACCCTCATAAATCCACAGCAGGCTGTTGCGCATGGGTACATTGAAGTTAGGAGTCCACAAATCCGCTGGCCGCCGGAATTTGCCGTTCCAGGAGTGCGTGTATTCGTGCGGCAGCAGAGCCCGGCTGGGAATCCCGGCACTCCAGTCTGTAAAGTAATTGGCGCGAGACCCATCCTCGCTGGATTGGTGGTGCTCCAGGCCCTTGCCGCTGACAATGTCGCTGACCGAAAAAAGAAAATCGTAATGATCGTAGTGACGCGAATGGAAAAGCTTCTGCGCCTCGGTCACAAGATTCTTATGAAACTGCAGTTCTTCCGGAGTGATCTCGAGATCGGCGGGTTTATCGGCAAAAACGTCGAGATATACCGGGTTGTCCTGCCCCGACGAAAGGTCCACGCGTTTGAAGTAGACGCCAGCGTATAGCGGCGCATCGGCCAGCGTGTTCAGGGAAGTTTCCTTGAATTCAATCTGGCTGCCGTTCTGCGACTTCACGTCGAGCGCGCACGCGAATTTCCATCCTTCCGGCAGACGGATCGTAGTGTCGAATTTGATGTCGCGCGAGAAGTATCCCGCCGGATAGAGCAGGACGCTGTTCCAGGTAACATCCGCGAACGTCGAGGAAATACGGCTTCGTTTCGGATCCTGCGGGGCCAGAAAGTCGAAGTTCACCTCCAGCGCCTTTGCGTCGGGCGGCGCCTCGACGTGGAACGCGTACATGTCTACTGCATCGCGCACCCACGGGATGCGCTTGCCATTCGCGGTGACCACCAGGCCGGCAAGTTCGGCGACCGGGTCCGATGGCGAGTGCGCGCCAGGATGCCACTCTGGGTAAAGCAGCGTAATATCTCGTCCTTTGATCGGGATCGTTTCGTGCACCGTGAAGATGCGATCCTTGACGTTGGTGGTATCAACAGAGAGCGAGATCGTGCCCGGATAAGGAGTGTCCACCGGCGCAGCAATAGGCGGAGGCAGCGGAACCGGCCGTGGCCCCGGTGAATTCTGTGCCGGCAGGTTTGTCGTTAAGGCAAGGCACATCGCTGCACAGAGTGCGGCGTATGGACGACAGCAAGATGAATGAGCCATGCAGATCCTCCGAAATCACAAAGAGACAATGTACACCGCGTTGTAGCAGGGCGGCAAAGCACCGTTGCCGGAGTGCCGGCATCTTGGCCGTCGCGAGGTCCGCGCCCTCGCGTGTTGGAATCGGGAACGCGCTTATGTTTTAGATTCTGCTAAAGGCGGATTCCGAAGTGTTCATGGAGCACTTCCATCCGCTCTTTCTCCGAAGAGAGAATGCGTTCGTCGCGCCCTCCATCCCGCTTCACAATCAACTTCATTTCCGACAACGTGATGCGGCCCTCAGGTGTGGCTCGCGTGCAGATGCGGTTCTGTGTGAACGATGATTCGTGCGAAGTCTGATGGTAATGGCACATTGCCGCGAAGTCCTGCAGGTTCCTGGGTTGCAGCGCGAACGAATAAAGTCGCTTCCATTCGCCATTCCGTCCGGCTTGCTCCAGTTGATAGCGTTCCCCGCGTTGCAGGAGGCGAAATCTTCCCGCCGGATCTACTTGTTCCGTTCCAGCCTCCATCCGCAGCGGCTGCAGAAACGATTCTCCGAACCCGACATCTGCCAGCCACGGCTCCTGTAGATCAACACGCAGCGCCAAATGATCGAACTCCAGCCCTTCGCCGCCCTGTTGGCGAGCTACTCTCGCAGACAGCAGCGTGACCTCGAAGCCAAGCGCACGCAGCAGCGCCGCAAATGCTCCGTTGAGTTCGTAGCAAAAACCTCCCCGCCGCAAGTCCACTATCTTGTGAAGAGTGACACTGTCGTCGACCACAATCTTGCGCCCCAGAGCGATATCCAGGTTTTCAAAAGGAACCGACAGCATATGTGCCCGGTGGATCGCGCGAAGAGTGCTGCAGGTAGGTTCAGTGGAACCGGAATATCCAATACGACCGAGATAGGCGGCTACGTCCAGCATGACCAAATGATTACTGACAGCTGATGACTGACCGCTGACCCCTGACTTCCTACACCGGGAGCTGTTCCTGCATCCATCCCGGCGTTTCCAGTTTGGGCTCAGTCGTCAGATCGATCACAAGCCGCTCGAGCACCATGCGCTTGCTTACCGGATTCGAACGTAGCGCCAGATCGGCCTTCGCGACCAACCGGATCGCCCGGGTCAGCTCGCGGCGGTTCTTGTAGCGGCGTGCCTGTTTGATAATGTCGTCGGCCGCAAATGGAGGTACCCGGAATCCCTGCCATAGCGCCGCCCACAGCATCCGCTGGTCGCGGACGTTGCGCTCCAGAATCACCAGCATCTGCCGAAAAGTTTTCGCCAGCATGTACACGTGGCCGATCGAGGCTTCCTCTCCTTCACCCGACGCCAGAATCGCATCCAGCACCTCAAGAGCGCGCACCCGGTCTTTGCTCGAGATCGCGTCTGTCAGTTCATACAGTGAGCGTTGCTTGGCGGCCAGTACCATCGTTTCCACATCGCCCAGCGTGATCCTCTTCTTCTCGCCGACGTAGAGAATCAGCTTCTCGAGCTCGTTGGAAATCATCATCATGTCGCCGCCGAGCGCATCCACGAGCTCCCGCGCGCCATCGGCCTCGACCTTCACGCCGCGGCCGGTGCAGTAGTCGGTAATCCAGCGGACCGCTTCGCCCTCTTCCACCCGAGCCAGTTCAACGATCCCGCAGTACTGCCCCAGGGTGTCGCGAATGCGTTGGTAGCGATCTTTGTCCTGCATCTCGATCTTGCGGACATCGGCCGGAATACTGATATGGTCAGCTACGAAGATCAGCAGCGCGTCCGGATTGGGGTTTTTGCAGTACTCTTCGATGGCCGCGAGTTTCTCTTCGTTCGAGCCGCGTCCGAAAAGATTTTTCACACCGCGCACAAAGAAAACTTGGAACGGAGCCATCAGCGAGGGCGTCCGGGCACGGTCGAGAACTTCCGCGAGATCCGTCTCAGCGAGATCGAATTCAAACAAGCTGAAGTCCCGCAGGTCGGCAGGAACCAGATGCTCAAGAATGGCATCGCGAAATCGCTTGCGAAAGAACGCCTCATCCCCCACAAACACATAGGCCGCGCGCATCTTCCGCGATTCCAGTTCGCTTACGAAACGTTCGGCTTGGGCAAAGGCGCGCATTCAGAGATTCACCAGCTGATTGTTTTCATCTCGACAGCGTGAAATCGGGCTGTGGGACGCCGGACCGCAGAATCCCCCGGTCCACCCATCGGAATGACAAATGCGATCGCCATCGCTCTCGACTCTAGCATTGGGTGTTCGATTCGCCTAGTGAGCACACGTGAACCGCTACAACTTGCTCAGAAACTGCAGAACCTCGGGCGTATTCCAATCAACCGCACCAATAAACTTGCGGCGCATCACACCCTGGCGGTCAATGATGTAAGTTTCCGGCCAACCCGAAGTCCCATATATCCCAGCCACCTTCTGCTCCGGATCGCGTACGGTTAGAAAATTGATGCCGTGTTGCCTGAGAAACCGATGATAAGCGTCCTGATCCACATCGATGCTCACGCCCAGCACCACGATTCCTTTGCCCCGCAACTGCTCCTGCATCGTCATCAGAGATGGCAATTCTTCTACACAGGGTGGGCACCATGTCGCCCAAAAGTTCAGCACCACGACCTGCCCGCGAAACTGATCCAGGCTTACCTTGCGATCAGAATCCTGCACGCTGAAGTCTTTGGCAGCCGAGCCCACGTGCGGCGGCCTCGACCCGGTGTAGCATCCCGAGGCAAGCAGGCATGCCGTTAACATCAAAACACAGCCAAACTGCTTCACTCTAGAATCCCTCCAGGATGTTGGAAACCAGCGTGCGAGCGAAATCCTGCGAAAGCCTGCGGAAGGCCGGGGAGTCCTCCTCAAAGAAACTAGCTAGGTCCTGCGAAACTTCATACTGCTCGCGGAACAGATACGCGGGATTCTGATATAAAACTTTTCCGTCCCGGTCAACCAGAGTCACCTTCATGCTGACGACGACCATCACGCTGGCGGCCCGCCCCGTTGCCGTGTCATAGGTCAGGGGAGAAGCCACAGTCGAAAGCACCGTCCCGCGCAGGGTGGCATCGGGATCGCTCGCCGTATCGTTCACAATGCGATAATGCGTCCGCGTTGTGAACTCGCGTACCACCGAGGCGGTCAGCATCTGCTCAATGCGGTAGGTCAGCGTCTCATTCTTGAATGCCGGAACTGCGATGGTCTTGACGTTCTCAGGAAGTTGAACGGCATGTCCAGCGGTGTGATAGCCGCATCCTGTGAGGCAGGCGAGCAGGATCGCTGCCAGGCTCCAGCCCTTCATTGAATCTTCCCCGTAGGACGCGTGGCTGCCATGCTTTCGGCGCACTCCACTGCGGTCAGGGCCGAGATGCGAAGGTTGTCGGCCGCCGCCCAGAGCCAAACTCCGTTCGCTTGCGCGGGATCCGCCTTCAGCAACAATTGAATATCCCCCTGCCCGGCCGAACTCACATTGCTGGGCGCATCCTGCTCGGCGTTGGTGATAAGCACATGATCGCCCGCGAGAACAGCGGATAATGCGGATAGATCCGCTGGCGACTCCGTTTCCACAAAGACCGCCAACGCGTGCCCGTGAAAGATCGGAGCCTGCAGCAGAAAAACTGACGGCTGCGGGGCGTCATCTCCCGCAATCTTGTGATAATGACGAAGCACGCGAGCTTCCACCGAATCGAGCGCCGGCTGTGACTTCTGCCCGTAGCGCGCCACCATATTGAAGGCCACCTGCGCGTCGAAAACATCTTTCGGCAAGGGTTGGAATGACAGCAGATTTACCGTCTGCTGGTGCAGTTCATCCATGCCGCGCTGTCCGTGTTCGGAGGCCGGCTCAAAGATTGTAGCCACGATCCGCCGGACCGTCCCTGCTTTTCCCGCACGCAACACCAGCAGCGCCAGTGTCACTGCCACCGGATGTGCCGTCACACACGGCCCGGGCTGCAACTCCGGGCGCGCGACTTGTCCTCTCTCGCGTTCGATCCACAGGGAACGCACGGTAGCCCCCGCAATGTCCTCGAGCGCCGCCGACATGTCAACAATCGCGCTGCCCGCGTCCCGGGCGTCTTTCCAGCTGCGCCGCGTGCTCTCCTGGTCTGAGGCAAAGAAAGTGAAGTCCACACGATCGAACTGCTCGGCGCGTACTCGTTGGATGAAGCTGATCTCGTCGCCCATCGCCTCCAACTGTCCCAGCGACTCATCATCGTCGAGCAGGCGAATATCCGCCGCGGGAAAGTTGCGCTCGTTCAGAACCTCCGCAATCTCTTTGCCTTTGAGCGAAGCTGCTCCCACGATCGCGGCGCGATACAGTTTTGGCCGCGTTGCGACCTGCTGGGAAGCTGGAGTGGGTCTCGCGGGCTCACTCATGATGCGTGCGTTGCCTCCCGGTAAGGTGGAGGAGGCGGGCCGGAACGTTTCCGGAAGATCCACTGCAGGCGCCAGAACACTCCGGAAACCATGTAGAGCAATGCCACAAAGAACAGCACTGGACGGGAGAAGAACCAGACCCCCGCAAACAATGCCGCCAGGATCACGATCACTCGAAACGGGTGTCGCGAGCGGAAATCGATGTCCTTGAAACTATAGAATCGCCAGGTGCTGACCATGAGGTAGCCTACGGTCGTTACCATGGCCAGCCAGGCCATCGCTGTGTAGATGGAGACCAGCGGATCGCCACCCTCGAAGTGCACGACCGCCGCTACTACGCCTGCGCCCGCAGGGATCGGCATGCCAACAAAATATTTCTTTCCCGGACGGCCCGGATTCGAAGGCTGCGGATTGCTGGTGATGTTGAAGCGTGCCAGCCGGCTCGCACCGGCAATCAGAAACAGAAAACTGGCAATCGCTCCCAGTTGCGTCAACTTGATCTGCCACTGTCCCTGCGTCAGCAGCACAGCCGGCATCAGGTGGAAGCCCCAGGTCCACGCCAGCATAGCCGGCGCCGCCCCGAATGTAATCACGTCGGCTAGGGAATCCAATTCACGCCCGAAGTCGCTGCTCGTGCCTGTCATACGCGCGATGCGCCCATCCAGGCCATCGAACAGCACCGCAAATCCGATCGCCTTTGCAGCGTTATCAAGATGCCAGTAATCGATTGCGGTCGCGTGCAGGACCTCAAGGATGGCGTAGAAACCGAGCGCCATGTTCGCGGTGGTGAACAGAGACGGCAGGATATACATCCCTTTGCTCAGCCTCTGCCGTGGTTTTCGACTGGCCGGTTCCATCAACGCGTCCTCTCGCCCGCCGAAACCGTTCCCACGGTCGCCGGAACTCCCTGCGGCTGCAAATAAGCCAGCACGCTGGCGCCGCCTTTCACTCGATCGCCAACTTTCACAGTGACTCGCGCCGAGGCGTCGAAAAGCACGTCCACTCGTGATCCAAATTTGATCAGGCCCACACGCTGCCCGCGTTCCACCCGGTCGCCGATCTTGGGACTGAAAACAATTCGCCGCGCCAGCAACCCGGCAATTTGCTTAAAGACGACGCTCTGGCCGTCTTCCTCGACAGTGACGACGTTCTGCTCATTTTGCTCGGCGCAGGTGGCGCTCATTGCGTTCAAAAACTTACCCCGCTGGTAGCGCACGTCTCGAATAATGCCTGCAATCGGAGTCCGGTTCACGTGCACATCAAAGACGCTGAGAAAGATGCTGATCCGCAGTTGCTTGCCATTTCCGCCAGCCAATGTGGCCACGTCGGTCACTTTTCCGTCGCCCGGCGAAACCACCGCTCCCGGGTCGGTTGGGATCGCCCTTTCCGGGTCACGGAAAAACCAGAGAAAAAAGGCAGCCAGCAGAAAAGGAATGATCGCCCAGGCAGGCCGCGTCAGCCAGCCCAGCAGAACGCCGGCGGCAACAAGAAATAGACCGTAATAATACCCATCACGAACCATAGGGGAGGCATTTCAATTATAGCTGTCCGCAACTGAACCGCACGAAGCGCCCCGGCGTTGCCAAGGCCTTTGTAAGTATAAATAAAAAAAGGCGCTTTATCGCGCCTTGCGGTAGAAACATTGCCCCCGGGGCGGCATCCCGCCCAGGGGTTAGCCAATGAGGAGCTTACGCTACGTTAACGCCGTACTGTTGCCGGTACTCCCGCTCGATCGATTCCATCTGATCTTTGAGCCGGAGTTTCAGCTTTTTGAGGCGAACTTCTTCGAGTTTTTCGTCTTCGCTGAGGTAGCGTTTTTGGGTGAGTGTATCGAGACGTTGTGCATACTGCGTATGCTCCTGAGCCAGCCGACGAAACTCTTCATGACTGGTCAGGAGTTGGTCTCTTGAAGTCAGCATCCAGCAGACCTCCAACCGGGATTATGAGGCCAAGGTAGCACAGCCCAAAAACTGGTTCAATGCCAAAAAAGTAGTGCAGTCTCAGTATGAGAACGGCTCAACGCAGGTCGAAACGGTACAAAAGCGCGTCTTCCACGGGACCTTGGTAGTAGGACTTGCGGTGGCCGACCTGCCGAAAACCGCTTTTCTCGTAGAAAGCGCGTGCTGCGGTATTGGAGTCGCGAACCTCGAGAAAGACCGATTCGCTGTTTGTCTGTCTCGCCTTATCCAGCAAGGCTTTCAGAAGCTGCCGGCCAATTCGGGTGCGTTGGGACGCTGGGGCGACGACGATGTTTTCCAGTTCCCACTCAGGCGAGATTCGGCGCGCGACGAGAAAGCCCAGGAGGGATGGCTGGTTCGCGAGATGCGGCTTTGAGGAAGCCGCTTCGGCCAGCAGAATCAAATTTTGAACTCCGCTCATCGATGGCGAAAAAAGTGCCTGGTATTGCGATTCCGTCCAGTGAGCGGCGGAAGCTGCGGCGCGTTCAAGAGCGATGATCGAAGGAATGTCGCCGGGGGTCGCGTCGCGAATCTTCAAGAGGGTTGGGGACGCGGGCATCAGGAGTTCATCTTGACAAAAATCTCGGCATCGGACCGGCGAATGTAGTTGGCATCCAACTGCCCGGGACTAACGGTTTCATGCGCCTGCAGTTTTTGCCAGCCTCGGATGGCGATCATTTCGGCGCTGATCGTGTCCACTTTGAGAGGCATCGTGCCCGCTTGGCCGGCGATCGATGGCTCAGGGGTGGATAAGTGAAAACCTGAAGCAGCGGGCGATAAATCTGCCTTGGGAATCAACTGCTCGCGAAGAAGTCTTGCGGACTGACCGGTGATCTCGTATTCGCCGGCGTAGACTTCTGCGCGTCCGGCATCCAACGCCGCCAGGACCGTGCCCTGCTTTCCGCTCGCCAGCGCGACGACTTCCAGCAATGAGACCGGCACGATGGGCTTGGCTAGAATTTCCGCCAGCGCCTTGATGGCGGCCAGGCCGACGCGCAGTCCGGTGAACGATCCCGGTCCCGAAACCACAACGAATGCGCCGATATCGAATTTCTTGAATTCGTGCTTTTCGAGGAGCGCGGCAATCTGCGGTACAAGTTGCGCCGAAAACGTTCCGCCAGTAAGAGGCACGGATTCGATCACGCGGACTTCGTCTGGTCTCGTCTCACCGGCGAGTGCCAGAGCCACGCTGCCATTCTTGCCCGATGTGTCGGTGACCAGAAGAAGCATGATCCGTGAGAATCCGCAAAATTGGTGGCTAGCCCTGCACCAGTTCCAGCAGCACGCCGCCGGTGCTCGCGGGGTGCACAAAGACGTACCGGTGGCCGCCGGCGCCGATTTTTATCTCTTCTGAAACGAGGCGGACGCCATCTTTTTTGAGCCGCTCGACGGCTGCAGGCAGGTCAGGAACTTTCAGGCAGACGTGGTGCAGTCCTTCGCCGCGCTTAGCAATGAACTTGGCGATGGTCGAATTCTCGGAGGTCGCTTCGAGCAGTTCCAGACGGCTCTCGCCGACAGGGACCATCACCAGCCGAACCTGTTCCTGTTCGACGGTTTCCTCGGGCGAGACGCTGAGGCCGAGCTTTTCGTAAATGGCCTTGGCCGAGGACAGCGACTTGACCGCGATGCCGAGATGGTCAATGAGATAAGCCACATTCCCTCAAATTCGAATCAGTTTGCACTTCGCAGATCGTAAAACATCTGACTTCGCATCATTCCACCTCAAGTAATAGCGAAAGCCTTTCAATCTGCAATCTGCAATCTAAAATCTGCAATCTGAACTTTCCTACGAGTCTACTTCCCAAACCTGCCCACGATCTCCTCGACGAGAGTATAAGGATCGCGCCTGTGCTGAGCGACTTCCTGGGCAAGGCGCGCCACATTGCCGTCTGCCAGTTGCGCCTGCGCTTTTTCGAGCATCGCATCGCGGAGCATTTCGATCAATCGCTCCTGCCAGTTCTCAACACTCTTTTTCAGGGCGCGATCTCCCTTGTGCAGATAACTCTCGTAGTCGGCGATGGCCGAAATCAGTTCCTGCACGCCCGCCCCTTCGCTGGCTACGGTCTTGATGATTGGGGGCGTCCAGCCGTCATGCCGCATGGCCAAAGTTTGCAGGGCGCGGATCTCGCGCTCAACGCGCTCGGCGCCCTCGCGGTCGCTTTTGTTAATGACGAAGATGTCGGCGATCTCCATGATGCCGGCTTTGATGGTCTGCACATCGTCGCCCATGCCTGGAACAAGAATGACCACGGTGATGTCGGCGAGGCGGACGATATCCACTTCATCCTGGCCCACGCCGACGGTCTCGATCAGGATGACATCGCGCCCGGACGCGTCGAGCACGGTGGTGACGTCGGCAGTGGTGCGGGCGAGTCCGCCGAGCGAACCTCGGGTAGCCATACTGCGAATGTAAATGCCGGGGTCAGCAAAGTGCCCCTGCATGCGGATGCGGTCGCCGAGAATGGCGCCGCCGCTATAGGGACTGGTCGGGTCCACGGCGACGATTCCCACACTGCGGTTGTCTTTGCGGTAGATGCGAGCCACCTGATCGACCAGTGTGCTTTTGCCCGCACCCGGAGCGCCAGTGATGCCGATGACGCGCGCATGGCCTGAGTGCGGGAAGAGAGCTTTCAGCAAGTCGGACCATCCAGGCGTGCGATTTTCTACCGTGGAGATGGCCCGGGATAAAGCACGGGGATCGCCTGCGCGGAGTGAGTCAATCCATGCCCGGATTTCAGGATGCGAAGCGGAGTTCAAGCGACCAGTGTAAAGCACGCGACGCTGCCAAGGCGAAGGTGTCAGGGCGCTAATCTTTCAACAGTTGGCGCGCGATCACCAGGCGCTGAATCTCACTCGTCCCCTCGCCGATCGTGCACAGTTTCACGTCGCGGTAAAATTTTTCCGCCGGATAATCTTTGATGAAGCCGTAGCCCCCATGAATCTGGACGCCTTCGTTGGCGCACTTCACGGCGACTTCGCTGGCGTAGAGCTTGGCCATTGAAGATTCCTGGGTGGTCTTAAAGCCCGCATCTTTCATCGAGGCGGCGCGCATGGTGAGCAGCATGGCGGCATCGATCTCGGTGGCCATGTCCGCCAGCTTCCACTGGATCGCCTGAAAATCGCTGATGGCTTTTCCGAACTGGCGCCGCTGTTTCGAATACTTTAGAGCCGCATCGTACGCTCCTTCAGCCATACCCAGGGATAAAGCCGCAATCGAGATGCGCCCTCCGTCGAGCACGCGCATGGCGTCGGGAAATCCTTGGCCCTCCGCACCCAGCAGGTTTTCCGCGGGGACCACGCAATCTTCAAAGATCAACTCGGCCGTATCGCTGGCGCGTAGGCCGAGCTTGTTTTCTTTTTTTCCGGGCCGGAAACCCTTAGTGCCCTTTTCCACTGCAAATGCGGAAATTCCATGGGTGTGCGCGGTCTTGTCGGTGACCGCGAGTACCACGACTACGTCCGCGTAATGGCCGTTAGTGCAAAAAGTCTTGGTGCCGTTCAGCACCCACTCATTGCCTTTGCGAACGGCGGTCATGCGCGCGCTGCCGGCGTCCGATCCGGATGCGGGCTCGGTTAATCCCCAGGCGCCGATGAATTCTCCCGTGGCGAGTTTGCTGACGTATCTTTTCTTCTGCGCTTCGTTTCCGGCGAGAAAAATATGATTGCTGCACAGCGACGTGTGCGCGGCGACGATGATGCCAACTGAGCCGTCCACACGCGAGAGTTCCTCGATGGCGGTGACGTACTCCACGTAGCCCATGCCGGCGCCACCGTACTCCGGAGGAAAAATCATCCCCATCATTCCCAGTTTGCCCAGTTCCTTGATGGTCGCCATGGGGAATTCGCCGCTTTCGTCCCACTTCATGACGTTGGGCTTGATCTCGCGCTCGGCGAACTCACGCACACTCTTCTTCAGTTGCAGTTGCTCTTCATTCAGCAGGAAGTCCAAAGGTCCTCCAACCCACGCGGACGCTGCGCCTGCCAGCGCCGCAAAAGGGCGACATTCAGCCCGAATCTTTGATTAAAGCATAGCGCTGCATGGCGAAGAAGTTACGTCCGGAGGAGAAAGGAGAGGGGTGGCGGAAGGCACATGAACACTGGCGATTCTTCGCATTCCGTGATGCCACCCAACCGACCGGATGGTTTGGCAATTGGCCCGCAAACGCTCTTCTCGAACCAGCGCTCGAAGTCCAGCAACATTATACGCCGTGGCGTTAGGCGCGAGTTGGAACCGGGACGGGGGCGAGGAAGGCCTGGAACACTTCATTGGAAAGCAGGCGTCCGCGCGCGGTGAGGCGGACCGAATTGTTTTCTTTTTGCAGCAAGCCGGCTTGAACGAATTCAGCGATCGTGGCCTGAAGATTGTTGATGGTGCGTTGTCCGAAATGGTGAGCGATTTGTTGCAGATCAATGCCGCGATTGAGACGCAGGCCGAGGAAGAAATGTTCCTCGAGAGCCGTTGTTGTTGAGACCGCGGTTCTTTGCAGCGGTGAACCAGAAACGTATGTTTCCAGCACGTCCGCGGTGGCAAAGCGCACGGCTTCCGTCCCGTCGATGGCGGATTGCAGCATGGAATGCGCATCTACACCGAAGCCGAGATAGGGCTGGCGCGTCCAGTATTTGAGATTGTGCGTCGACTCGAAACCGGGGCGGGCGAAATTGGATATCTCATACTGAGGAATGCCCGCTGCCTCCAATTTTTCGCACGCCGCCAGATAAAAATCCGCCACAGCTTCCTCATCCGGGACGAAATGGGCATGGTAACGGGTGCCGCCTGCGATGAGCTCGCGTCCCAGGCGGGAATCTTCGTCTACTTCGAGCATGTAAACGCTGACGTGCGGGGCGTCTGTAGCTATGGTCTGATTCAGCGACTCCTGCCAGGAAGCGGCGGTCTGGTGCGGCAGTCCAGCAATGAGGTCAATGTTGATGTTGGCAATGCCGGCATCGCGCAGACGAGAGATGTCGTCTATAACTGTGGCGCGTTTGTGCAGGCGTCCGACCGCGGCGGCCTCTCTATCCACGAACGACTGCACTCCCAGGCTGACCCGGTTCACGCCACATTCAAGCAGCGTGTCAAGCACCTGCGAGGTCAGGGTTCCAGGGGCACACTCGACCGTAATTTCCGACGAGGAGTGAACGGAGAACTGCGTGCGGACGGCGTGGAAAATCTCGCGCAGTTGATTGGCATCGAGCACCGTCGGCGTGCCGCCGCCGAGATAGATCGAGTCCACATCGCTCTCAATGCGGCCGCCCATCTGTTGGGCGGTCCTGTGCGAATCGGCAATGTCGAGGCACACTCGATCCGCGTAGCGCTGGAACGCGGCTCGCGAAAACACGTCTGACGCGAAGTTGCAATAGCTGCACTTGGTGCGGCAGAACGGCACGGAAATGTAGATACCGAGGCTCACCGGTTCCATTATCCCATTGCAAAGCTTTTCCATCCTCTCGGGTCACGGAGCCATCTATTTGGGGTAGTCTGTTGAGAGTGCCCGGCGGCGTTATTCGCGCCCACGCTGCGCGGGCGGGGAAGCTCTCGCGACGCCGCCGACCCGGCGCTGCGGTCGCTGGGACAGCGCTACGGTTTGATCGGAATTGAATGGCTCAGGAAGAGGAAGTACTCGGGAAAGCTTATGACAGCCGGCTGATGCGGCGGTTGCTCACCTACCTCCGCCCCTATCGGTGGCAGGTGACGATCGCACTGGTGTCGATCGTGCTGAAATCGTTCGCCGACGTGCTGGGGCCGTATCTAGTCAAAGTCGCGATTGACCGATATTTAGCGCCCACCCACGCGTCGGTCTCCGGCCTGTGGAGTTGGCTCAGCCCGCGTCCCCTGCATGGCATCGCGCAGATTTCCGTCATCTATCTCTGCCTGCTAGTCCTGACGTTTGTTTTCGAATTCCTGCAGACCTACTTCATGCAGTGGACTGGACAGAAGGTGATGTTCGACCTCCGCAGCCAGATTTTCCGTCACCTGCAGCGAATGCACGTCGCGTTCTACGACAAGAATCCGGTCGGACGGCTGGTCACGCGCGTGACTACCGACGTCGATGCGCTGAACGACATGTTCACCTCGGGCGTGGTCTCGATCTTCGAAGACTGCTTTGTGCTGATCGGCATCCTGGGCATCATGTTGTGCATGAATTGGAAGCTGGCGCTGATCACGTTTGCCGTGCTGCCGTTCATCGTGTTCGCGACCAAGATTTTCCGTGACCGGGTGCGCGATTCGTACCGGCGAATTCGTACCGCCATCGCGCGCATTAATGCCTACCTCCAGGAGCACGTCAGCGGCATGGTCGTGCTGCAGCTCTTTAACCGCGAGCGCAAGGCGTACAACCGGTTTTCGGAAATCAACCGCCTGCACATGGACGCGTACAAAGACGCGATCCTGGCCTATGCGGTCTACTACCCGGTCGTGGATTTGTTCTCATCAATTGCAATCGCTTCGGTGATCTGGTGGGGCGGGCAGGACGTGATTCGCGGCGTCATTTCGAAGAGCGTGAGCATCGAGTTCAATCCTTCGACGCTGCTATCAGTTCATCTGGTCGCGACGGCGGCATCGCTGGGCGTGCTGATTGCGTTCACGCAATACGCGCAACGTTTCTTCCGTCCGATCATGGACTTCAGCGACAAGTACAACATTCTGCAGTCGGCGATGGCGGCCAGCGAGCGGATATTCAAACTGCTCGACGCGCCGGTGGAGGTCGTCTCGCCCGAGATGACCAGAAAGCCAACGGGCCCGGGCCGCATCGAATTCGATCATGTCTGGTTCGCGTACCGCGACGTGCCGGAAGAAAGTAAGAACCATGGCGATGCATCGGCACAACCCGACTGGGTTCTGCGCGACGTCAATTTTGCCATTGACCCCGGTGAGACTGTCGCGGTCGTCGGGCATACGGGCGCAGGCAAAACCACGCTGATTTCGCTGCTGCTACGCTTCTACGACGTACAGAAAGGCGCGGTGCGGATTGACGGGGTTGACGTAAAGGACATGGATCTCGCCGATCTGCGCAGCCGGTTCGGGGTTGTCTTGCAGGACCCATTCCTGTTTAGCGGCACGATCGGCGGGAATATCCGGCTGGGCACGGAGCGGATTCAGGATGCCCATGTCGCCCGCGCTGCGGAAGATGTCAATCTGGGAGATTTCATTCGCGCGCTGCCCAAAGGGTTCGAAGAAGAAGTCCGGGAGCGCGGCTCAACGCTTTCTACCGGGCAGAAGCAGCTGATTTCATTTGCCCGTGCTCTGGCGCATGAACCCAAGATTCTGATTCTGGACGAGGCTACTTCGAGCGTCGATACGGAAACCGAGTTTCGCGTGCGTGACGCGCTGGCGCGCATGGTCGAGGGGCGTACTTCGCTGATCATTGCCCATCGCCTGTCAACGATTCAGCGGGCTGACAAGATCATCGTCATGCATAAGGGACAGCTTCGTGAAATCGGCACGCACCAGGAGTTGTTGGCGCATCGCGGGATTTACTACAAGCTGTACCAGTTGCAGTACAAGGATCAGGAAGTTGAAGTAGGGCGGGTTTCTCCTGCGGATGCGGGCGAATCCACGGTTAGCGCGGATGATTAATTCGTTCGTACCGCAAGCCTAGTTCAAGCTTCCCTTACAATTGCTGCCGTGCTCGTCCTGATCTCGGCTGGCGAAGCTTCCGGTGAAATGTATGGCGCGCAGCTGATTGACGCGCTGCGGCGGGTTGCCGCGGCGCGTTCCGCCGAATTTCCCTTCCCTGGACAGCCGATGTCGGCTGTCCCCACGCAAGCAGACCAACTAACATTCTTCGGAGTCGGCGGGGAGCGCATGCGGGCTGCAGGGTGCGATACCGTTGTCGACGCCAAAGATCTTGCAGTGGTGGGCATCACAGAAATCCTCAGCCATCTGCCAAAAATTCTGCGGCTCTATAAACATCTGATCCGCGAAGCTGACCGGCGCAAACCCGATTTGGCCATCGTCATCGACTCGCCGGCATTCAACTGGCGGGTGGCGCGGCAGATGAAACGTCGCGGCATTCCCACCGTCTACTACGTCGCGCCGCAATTCTGGGCCTGGCGGCAGGGACGGGTCCGCCTGATTCGCGACTACATTGATAAGGCGCTGGTGATCTTCCCCTTCGAAGAAAAGTTCTATCGCGATCGCGGAGTGGATGCCACTTTCGTAGGCCACCCGCTGGCCGAGTTGCCCCATCCGGCCATCGAGCGCGAGGAGTATGCCCGGACATTCGACCTTGATCCCGCGAAGCCGTGGATCACGCTGATGCCCGGCAGCCGGGTAAAAGAAGTCCGCATGAACCTGCCGACTATCCTCGAAGCAGCGAGCCTGCTGGGTTCGGCTTATGAATATCTGCTTCCGGTTGCGCCGACCCTGGAGCCGGACTTTCTTCGTCGCCTGATCGGTTCGCACAGAATCACACTCGTACCGGAGGCACTGCCGGCGCTGTGGCATTCGCGCGCTGGAATCGTGGCCAGCGGGACGGCCACGGTGGAAGCGGCCCTGATGAATACGCCGTTCGTGATGGTATATCGTGTGTCACCCTTGACTTACCTGCTGGGCAAGCCACGGGTGAAGGTGCCCCGGTTCGCCATGGTGAACCTGGTTGCAGAGGAGGAAGTCGTCCCCGAACTCGTGCAGCAGGATTTCACCGCGCAGAACGTGGTCGACCGGTTGAAGGGGATTCTTGCGGATGGAGCGGTGCGAGAGCGCATGCTCGATGGGTTAGCGCGGGTAAAGACGCGGCTCCGGGCTGGGACGGGAAGCGGGGAGCATCCTGCGGATCGGGCGGCTGAGATCATTCTTTCATTGGCGTATGGGCGGACACAAACCGCAGATTCCATCTCACTTCGTTCGTCCGGAATGACAAAATAGAGTGCCAGACTGCCCGATTGGCTTGTGCTTGCAGCATCTTTTGCGTCAGAATCTTCATCATAGAAAATGAGTTATCATTTCCTGGAGACTCTCCTGCATGTCGATTGACCGGCGGCGCCGCCTGGGCGTCCTCACTCGTTCCCTGACCCTGATCGTATTCATGGCTCTGCCTTGCTGGGCGGCGGCCCCTGAAAAGGCTCACCTGCGGGTCGATGACTACCAGATTGAAGCCACTCTCGAGCCTCATCTGCACCAGATTTCAGCAAAGGCTAAGGTCAAATTCACTGCGCTGCAGGACCTGAGTGTCGCCGCTTTCGAACTGCACAACGACCTGCGAGTCACGAAAGTTCTCGACGAAAAGAACCAGCCGCTGTCGGCGGAGCGGGTTACGCAGGATTCGACGATCCGCGTGCCCTTGCCGAACGGGCTATCCAAAGACTCGTCAACCACGCTGACGTTCGAATACGAGGGGCAGCTGGAAAATGCGGATAATAGCCCGGTACCGGGCCTCAGCTTGGCCTACATCGGCGATGATACGAGCTATCTGTTGTATGCGGGACGCTGGTTCCCGGTGAATGGTTACGGACTGAACCGCTTCACGTCGACGATCAGCGTGACTGTTCCGGCTCACATGCTGGTGATCGGCAGTGGAAAGGTCACGGCTTCCGATGTTGCTCCGCCCAAGAAGCCGGCCGCGAGCGTCCTGCCGACGAAGACTTACACCTTTGTCTCCGACAAACCGAGTTTTCCCGGGACAATCATTGCCGGTGTCTTCCAGGAATACAAAAGCGACGAAGCTGGCATGGATCTGCATGTTTTCTTCAAGCCTACGCACCAGAACGTCGCGCCGGCCTATACCACGACCGCGGTCCAGGAGTTCACGTACTACATCACCCTGTATGGCCTCGCACCCTCGCAGCGCCTGAACCTTGTCGAGATCCCCGGCGACACGCTGCCCTACACGTGGGCCCCGGAGATCGTCGGCCTGGCGAGTCCGTCGATTACCGAGAAGACGAACTACCGCTTGCTGGCGGATGGGATTGCACATCAGTGGTGGGGAGTGTCGGTGAGTCCCGCTACCAAAGACGATTGGTGGATCGGCGACGGTTTCGCGCGCTACTCGGAAGCCATGTACGTTGAGAACGCCGCCGGAGCCGCCGGTCTGGAAGAGGCAGTGAAGGATATGTCCGTCGGCGCGCTGGCTTACGACACGGTGCCGTTGTCGAGCGCCAGCAAGCTGGATATTTTCTCAACAGAATTTCAATCGCTCACGACGGATAAGGGAGCGATGATCCTGCACATGTTGCGCTGGGTGATGGGGGAGGATAAGTACAACAAGACGATGCGCGAGTTCGCCGCCGAATACGCGGGCAAATCGGCGACGACCGACGATTTCCGTGCCGTCGCTGAGAAAAATTACGGCGAGCAACTTACCTGGTTCTTCTCGCAGTGGCTGGATTCCACCGGTGCCCCCGAGTTCAAAGTGAAATATACGACGTACCGGCTGGGTGGCTCGGCGGCGCAGAATCCGAAGGACGAGAAGGCTCCTGGATTCCGCATTACCGGCGAGATTTCGCAAGACCTAGACCTATTCCGGATGCCTGTGGACCTGCGAATTGATACGGATGGAAAAACCGAGAACAAGCGCATTGAGGTGGTGGGCACGGATTCGCCCTTCGCGATTGAGACATTCGGACGGCCGCGGCGCATTTCGATTGATCCGGATCATCACGTGCTGACCAACTCAAGCGACGTCAAGCTGCGGTCGTCGATTCTGCGCGGCCAGGCTTTGCAGCAGCAAGGGGATCTTTCCGGCGCTCTGACCGAATTCAACAAGGCACTCGATCTCAACAAGAACAGCTCGCTGGCGCACTATCGCATTGCCGAGGTTTTCTTCCTGCAGCGCAATTACCAGTCTTCCGCCAACGCCTACCGCGCGGCCATTAACGGCGACGGTGACCCGCGCTGGACCGAAGTCTGGAGTCGCATCCAACTCGGCAAAATTTTCGACATTACCGGCCAGCGCGAGCGCGCGGTTAACGAATACCGCCAGGCTCTGCAGACCAACGACAATACGTTCGGCGCTCTGGAAGAAGCACGGAAATACATGCAGAAGGCTTACGAGCGACCGAAACAGACACCACAACAGTAAATCGTCAGGCCGGCACATCGCTCTCTATGAGTGCCGGCTAACCTTTTTCCTACCTGCGGGGTCTAAGTAAATACATTTCAGCAGCGGAACTTTCATGAGTTCATCTGCGTATTTCTGATCAGATGGTTGGGCGGGATTGAGACCCCTCGCCTGAACGTTACCCGGGTGCCCTCACGCCCCTCCCCGGAGGCGTGAGGGCATTATTTTGTGTGTCGAATGCAGGGTAGTTGCTGTGGTTGAGAGGTTCGCGGTTTCGCTACAATCGCCGTGTGCCCCAAGCTACTCGTCTCGAACGCGTCAATGCCCAACTGAGACTCTACGAACATCCGCTGCTGGAGTTTTCGGCGCGCGCGAAAGGCGATGGCGTCGAGGTCATCATTCAATTCAAGGATGCTTCTGTTCCCGTGCACACGTATTATTTCGACCTGCATCCCCGCGACCTGGACGACGCGCAATTCGAATGGAGCTTCCAGCGGCAGCTTTATGACGCGCTGCACGACTATTTCGTCGAGATGTTCATCCGCACGCCTCAAGACCGCGCAGACCGCCAGAAGAAGGGGTTGTGAAGGAACTCCGCGAAATTATTCAGCAGGAAATCCAAGAGCGCGGACCCATTCGCTTTTCGCGTTATATGGAGTTGTGTCTCTATCATCCCGAACTCGGCTACTACTCGCGCCACGCGGCTCAGTTTGGCAAGGCCGGAGACTTCTACACTTCGAGCGATGTGCATGCGGTCTTCGGACGCTTGCTGTCGCGCCAGTTCGATGAAATGTGGCGGACACTGGGATCGCCGCCCGAGATTACGTTGAAAGAACTTGGCCCGGGACGCGGATTGTTCGCGCAGGATGTGCTCGATTGGTCGGAGAAGAAATTTCCCGAGTTCTTCCGTGCACTGCGGTATCTTCTGGTCGAACAGTCGCCGGCATTGCGCGAGCGGATCGCAGAGACACTGAAGGGTCACTTCGATTGTGGTAAGGCCGCGTTTGCAACATCCCTACTTCTCGCCCAAGACCCGACAGTTGGTTCACTCCCGGCATTTCCGACAATCGTGTTCGCCAATGAATTCTTCGATGCCATTCCCGTTGAGATCGTCAGCGACAAGGGATCGCTGCGCATCGGAGTAGAGCACGGCCGGTTCGTCGAGAGCTGGGTTGCCTCTTCGCCAGAGGAGCTGGAATTCCTGGACCGGTACTCGATTCATCCAGAAGCAGGAGAGCGAGTGGAAGTTCCGCTGCAATCTCAGGAGATATTGCGTGACGCGGTTGACTTCGAGCGTGGATTCACTGTGCTGGTCGATTATGGCTACACGCGCGCGGAACAGCTCGCGGGCCGGCATCGCGGCACGCTGAAAGCGATTCGGCAACATTCGGTGAGCGCGAATCCCTATGAGGCTCCTGGCGAGCAGGACATCACGGCAGGCGTGAACTTCACCGCGCTTGCAGCCGTGGCCGAAGAGCAAGGAATGCGGGCTGAAAAGCTCATCACGCAATCGCAATTTCTCATGGGAATCGGTGAGGCCAACCAGTTTGCCGACGCGTTTGAAGACTGTCTTTTGCCTCAGGAACGGGCGAAAGTCGCGCTTGAACTGAAACACCTGGTCACACCTGCGGGGATGGGCGAGAGTTTTCACGTGCTGATGGCGAGCAAGGGGGTTGCGGCGGAGAAGGTGCAGGCATTCGCGGGTTTGGGTTTCGGGCGGCGATAAACAACTTCACAATTCTATACAGACTCTTGGACAACTCGGCTGGAGGGCTGCCGCTTCCGATTGGACAGAAGTCGCACCAGCCGATCTCGAGGCGAAGGAGGAATCATGAGCCGGTCTGCTGTTCGCGTACTACCACTGGCTATTGCTCTGGCCATCAACGTGTGCATCCTATCCAGCGCTGAAGCGCAATCCGCAAAGGAAGACAACAGCGCGCGAGACACTCACCGCCCGATCGTCTATGTGATGCCGAACGCTGTCACCAATCCCGGGGCCGGCGACAATTCCCAGGTAGTGGTGGACTCGTCGCATAACGGCAAGGAACCCCAAGTGGCGAAGATTTATCAGGAACTGCAGCGTAGGAAGGAATGTCAGCCGTTTTCGGAGAACATGATTCGGGAAAAGGCAGACTACTTTCTGCTGCTGCAACATGGCGGAGGCAAGGGGAACCGGTGGGCAGTTTCCGATCGAGACGGCACGGTGATCGCATCGGGCGACTCGATGATGCTGGGAAATTCCGTAAAGGATGCGTGTCTTGCCATGGAGAAGGATTGGCAGCATCGGCGCAACCCGGCCGGTAAGTAATTCGAGCGGCGTCTATTTCAGCCGAAAAACCTTCTGCCGGATATCGGGCCAGAACTCTTTCACGACATTATTGAGGGCGGCGGATTCCATCTGAGTGCCCCAATCGCGCAGAGTCTGATATCCGCCACGCTCCTGCGGCGGATAGTAGAGATTCGATAGAGCAGCTTCACATGCATTGCCGCCGACTTCGGACCAATTGAAATCGGTGCCGCCGGAATCAGTCTTGGTGAGGACCGTGCGGGATAAGGAATACGCCATGCGATGAAAAAATCCGCCCCGCCCCAGCGTGTAGTAGCGAGGATCTTCATGCGAGATCACCGGCACAATGGCTTCGGTGAAGTAAGTTCCCGAAACGCCGTCGACGAATCCGCGCCAATAGTAGCGTGCGTATCCGGCGAATCCATGGCCTAGTTCAGGGTCGGAATTCAACGCCAGGCTCTGGGCGGCCAGGATTCCTGTCCACACGAAACCTGAGTAATCGAAGCTGTCGTGCCAGGCCAACACGAATTTTCCGTGGGGCGACAAGGGCGGAAGCTGCGTGTTCGGGCTCACCGCCGCGAAATTAGGAACCACCCAGAACATGCGCTTGGTTTGGCGTAATGCCCGCTCATGCTCTTTCTCCTTCTGCTTGGACTGATTCTCTAGTTCAATGGAAGGCGAGTCCGGGGGAGTCTCCGAGACGGGACTGGATGCGCCATGCGCCTGGGGAGATTGCAACTGGGGTTCCAACCGGATCCCGGTTTGGGGCCAGGCCGCAGCAGAGAATAAGAGCACAAAGGGAAGGCAACTGGTTGCAATCCGCGCCAAGGGAGAATACTTGCTTTCACTCGTTAATCGAAATGGCCGGAACTGCACCGCTATCGGATGCTGAAGCGCGGGCAAGTCGTTGGCGGGAATTGAAGGAAGAACACTGTATTTCGGCCTGGCACACGCGGCATCCCGAAACGCGACACCAGATAAGATGCCGGCGCTACCTTCTCAACGCTGCGATTTCGCGACTGGCTCGGCTTGTGCCTTGATTTTTGGGGAATTCAACTCGTCGGGATATTCATAGACGCCCCGGCCCGATTTGCGGCCCAGGCGGCCCGCTTTGACGTATTGAACCAGGAGCGGCGCGGGACGGTATTTTTCGCCTAGCGATTTGTGCAGGTATTCGAGGATGCTGAGGCGCGTGTCCAAGCCTACAAGATCTACCAGTTCGAACGGACCCATGGGGTGATTCAGGCCGAGCTTCAAAGCTTTGTCGATGTCGGCGGCCGAGGCGATTCCTTCCTGCAGCATGTAAAAGGCTTCGTTGCCGATCATGGCGTTGATGCGGCTGGTAATGAAGCCCGGGGATTCTTTGATCACCACCACTTCTTTACGCATGCGTTTGCCGACTTCGACCGCGGTGGCCAGGGTATCGTCGTCGGTCTCGAGCGCTCGGACGACCTCAAGCAACTTCATCTTGTGTACGGGATTAAAGAAGTGCATGCCCAGGCACTTCTTGGCGCGATACGTGACGCTGGCAATTTCGGTCACACTGAGCGACGAAGTATTTGAGGCGAGAATCGTAGTCGGACGGCAGATCTTGTCGAGCAGGGTGAAGATCTCGATCTTCGACTCCATCTCCTCGGGGACTGCTTCGATCACGAGATCCGATTCACGCGCGGCTTCCTCGACCGAACCGGCGTACTCCAAGCGGCGGAAGGCAGCGTCGGCATCCGGAGCGCTGACCTTTCCGAGTTCCACAGCCTTGTCGAGATTGGCGCGTATCTCGCTCTCTGCCTTGCGCAGCGCGTTGGGTAGCAAGTCCTCGAGAATGGTGCGGTAGCCGCCGAGTGCCGCAGCATGGGCAATGCCGCGCCCCATGATGCCGGCGCCGATGACCGCGATCGTCTCGACTTGCACCGCTACTTGTCCGCCTTTTCGAGATCGGCGATTGCGGCATTGACCGATGCCGCGGCTCCGCGCAACGACTCGGCGAGACGCTTGCGCTCCTCGGGACTCATGTTAGGAATGTAAATGCAGATGCGGCGCAGGGTCGTGGTTATGTCTTCCACGTAGTTCATTGCTCGAATGAGTTCACCAGTGGCAACTACCATGAGACTCCTCTTTCCTGGATTTTTCGATGCGGCTGGCATCGCCGAATTCGGCGCTACGAGCCGGACCATCTATTTTGGACGCGCACATGAATTTAGTAAAGCCGACGGAAAACCTTCGGCCACAGGACACGGAGCTTCACAGAAGTGGCGCGGCATATAATCCCCATCAAATGTTTTTATGGGGCATTCGCCGTCCGCGCGAATCGAATAGCCTATGGCAGACAATGCTTTGAAACGTTATATCTTTGCGAGCGACTTCGATCAGACGCTCACGTTTAACGATTCCGGCTATGTTCTGGCGGAACTGGTCGGCATTCCCGTAGAGGATTTTGAGCGCAAGGCGAAGGGAATGGCCAAAATCAACCTGGTGCAGCAGGGGGCGGAACTCGCTTATCTGCTGCTGCACGATCCCGAGTTTCGCGCCAAGGTGCGCAAAGAGCACCTGCGCGAGGTCGGCAAACGCATCCGTCTGAAGGACAACATCAAGCTGCTTTATCAGTTGCTGGATGCCGGCATTGATGGACACCATTTCGACTTCTACGTGCTGTCGGCAGCGCCGGTGGAGATTGTGCACTCGGCGCTCGAGGATATCGTGCCCTCGGATCACATTTACGGCACCCAATTCCGTTATAAACCGACGGGCGAGATTGACACCATCGTGCGAGCGACCGCTGGATACGGGAAGGTTGCGGTGCTCGACAATCTGTTAGTAGAGCAGGTGATCGGGCCGGATCATGTGATTTATACCGGCGACGGCAGCTCTGATATTCACGTGATGTTGCACATCAATGCGCGCGATGGGCTGACCATAGCGGTTTCTGAATCGCGCAACGTGTCGCAGATTGCCAAGCGCACGGTGCTCAGCACGAGCGCGCTGGCGGTGCTGGCGCCCATTCTGGAGGAAGTGTTGGGCTGGCCGCGATATCGCATCCGCGCTTTCTTCGAAGCGAATGGCATGCTGATCCAGGAATGGGAGCGTGTGCGCACGGACTGGCTGACCGTGCGCGCCGCCGAACCCGCGCCGGCAGAGAGCGAGACGGTCGAACCGGCATCCTGATGAGATGATCATGCTGTACGCGACAAGGCTTGATGCCGCGATCCCGCCACCAACGGTACGCCCGCCATAGGCGCAGGGGGCGCAGCAAACAATTGCAACATCGCCTAAGATGAAAAGACCAAGCTTTCTTAGCCAAAGCCTAAAAGCTAAGAGCTAAAAGCTGAGAGCTGAGAGCAAAAAGCTTTCTTTATGCCCTTTCGATCCGGTTTCGTTTGCATCCTTGGACGCCCGAACGCGGGCAAGTCCACTTTGCTGAATGCACTGGTAGGCGAGAAGCTCGCGATCATCTCTCCCAAGCCGCAAACCACGCGGAACCGCATACAGGGCGTGGTTCACATTCCAAAAAAGAAAGGGAAGGGGGGCGGGCAGATCGTCCTCATTGACACTCCTGGCGTGCACAAGCCCGATAGCTCGCTGGGGCGCAAGATGATGGTGGAAGTGCGAGAGGCCATGGAGGGCTGTGACCTGGTGCTCGTGATCATGGACGTCACTCGCAAACTCGATCCGCGCGACGAATTTGCCTTGGAATTGCTAAAACGCTCGGGCACGAAGGCATTTTTAATCCTGAACAAGATTGACGTGATCCGGGAAAAGTCGAAGTTGTTGCCGCTGATCGAGGGATATCGGTCTCTTTATGATTTTGCAGAAGTGATTCCGATCTCAGCGCTGAAGCGGAATGGCCTGGATGTGCTGTTGGATCGTGTACTCCAAGCGTTGCCCGCTGGGCCCGCGTACTTTCCCGAGGATCAGGTCACAGATCAGCCGGCGCGGTTCATGGCTGCAGAGATCATCCGCGAGCAGGTATTGCTCAATACCAGCGAAGAGATTCCTTATGCGACTACGGTGATTGTCGACAGCTTCGAAGAAGGTAAGCGCCTCACGAGGATTGCGGCCACGATTTATTGCGAACGAGAGGGGCAGAAGGGAATTCTTGTCGGCAAGGGCGGCCGGATGCTGAAGAAGATCGGCACCTCGGCGCGAATCCAGATCGAGCGCATGCTGGGCACAAAAGTCTTCCTGGAACTTTATGTTAAGGCGGAGCCGGGATGGCGCGATTCGCGGCACTTTGTGGATGAATTGGACTGGCGCCGGCAATTGGAGCATCGCATGTTTGAACAGGGGGCCGAGAATCTCAGCGATTCTTCTCCAGATACGGCTTACACAAAAGACTGACGTTGTGATATGGTATCCGGGCTTCAGATCACGCCTTCATTGCCCAGTCCCAGTCGTTGCACATAGAATCAGGAAGTCCGAGGATGAGGGCGGAGCGAACGAGCGAACCATGCAACCTGGGGATTCTCCCGAACAGCACTACCCGGAGTACGATTTCGATCCAGAGAAGCTTAACCTGCGCGTGCGCGTCACGCTCGCGGCGGATCGCAAAGCGGTGGATCCAGTCGTAGAGCAAGTGATGCAAGCCGTCCGCGAAATGAAGTGCGTGAACGGCAAAGAAGACGCCATTGAACTGGCGCTGCAGGAAGCTCTGGCCAACGCCGTGGTTCACGGCGCCAAAGAAGATCCCAGCAAGACCGTCGAATGCCTCGTGGCCTGCGACGAGCAGCGAGGCATTCTCATCATCGTGCGCGATCCCGGTCCCGGCTTCGATCCCGCCGCAATTCCCAGTTGCACGATGGGAGAGAACCTGTTTTCAAATCACGGGCGGGGAATTTTCCTCATCAACCAACTGATGGACGAGGTCAAGTTCCACAAGAACGGGACCGAGATTCACATGGTGAAACGCTAGCCCGGTTCCTCCTGCAGCGTCTTGCCTGAGACGTATTCGATGGCGAGGAACTGCGTATCTGAGCGTTCGCCAATTTCGTAAAACACCGCACCCGGGATGATTCAGAGCGGCGACTGCGCGCTTCCTGCCCGATCATGAGAGCAAAACCCGTGAATGCCCGGCTATGGTAGGACGGGGCGCGCCCTAAGTCAAAGTATGTGCAGTTATTCTTTGGCGGCGATTCCCAGAGCTTTCATCTTTCGGTAAAGATGGCTGCGCTCGAGCCCGAGCACCTCGGCGGCGCGGGTGACATTGCCGTGATTTTCATCAAGTTTCTTCAGGATGTAGTCGCGTTCGTAAGCGTCGCGCGCCTGGTGCAGAGTGGAAAATTCGCTTTTGGGGCGGCGGCTGCCATCGCGGTACACCAGTGGAGGAAGATGTTTGGCATCGAAACGGGTAGTCGTGGGGTTCATTATGACGATGCGCTCGATTACATTGCGAAGCTCGCGCACATTGCCGGGCCAGGAATAGCGCATCAGAATTTCGATCGCATCGTCGGTGATTTCGCGCGGACGCCGGCCATATGTCGCCGCCAGCTCTTTCAGGAAATGCCGGGTAAATAGCGGGATATCTTCCTTGCGTTCGCGCAGCGGCGGGACAAAGAAGGGAATGACATTCAGCCGGTAGAAAAGATCTTCGCGGAAGTTGCCGCGCGAAATCTCCTCTTCAAGATCTTTGTTGGTCGAGGCAATCACGCGCACGTCAACCGTAATGGTTTCGTTGCTTCCAACCGGAGTGAATCTCTGTTCTTCCAGCGTACGGAGCACTTTGGATTGCGTCTTCAGGCTCATGTCGCCGACTTCGTCAAGAAACAGCGTGCCTCCGTGGGCTTTTTGGAATTTGCCCTCTTTATCGGCGGCAGCGCCGGGAAATGATCCTTTGTGGTGACCGAACAGTTCGCTCTCAATCAGGTCTTCGGGAATTGCGGCGCAGTTGACCTCGACGAAGGTTTCGTCCTTGCGCAGGCTCTGCGCGTGTATGGCGTGCGCTACCAGCTCCTTGCCGGTGCCCGATTCGCCATAAATCAGCACGCGCCCGTTGGTTGGCGCCATCAACCCAATTTGCTGCCGAAGCGCCTTCATGGGAATGCTGTCGCCGACAATCAAGCTCTTGGTTTGAAGCTGCTTCTTCAAGTCTACGTTTTCCCGCTGCAGCTTCTTCGACTCGATGGCATTCTTTACGACGATCAGGGTCCGCTCGATGCGCAACGGTTTTTCTAGAAAGTCGTAAGCGCCGAGTTTGGTGGCGCGTACTGCGGTCTCGATCGTTCCATGCCCGGAGATCATGATGACTTCGGGCGGATTCTCGATTTCGCGGATCTTGGCCAGGGTGTCCAGGCCGTCGATGCCCGGAAGCCAGATATCGAGCAGAAGTACGTCGAAGGCGGTCTTGCGGACCAGATCGAGCGCAGCTTCGCCGCTTTCGACCGCGCTCGCAGAGTAGCCTTCGTCGGCCAGAATGCCGGCCAGAGAATCGCGAATGCCGGCTTCGTCGTCAACAATGAGGATCTTATGCATGCTGGGGGACGGCGGCCGCTGGGGTAGCTTCGGGTACTACCGGAAGTTCGACGATAAAGCGGGCTCCTACGGGACGATTTTCTTCCACGCGGATCGAGCCATGGTGATCTTCCACGATGCGGCTCACGATCGCAAGCCCCAGGCCCGTCCCCCGCTTCTTGGTAGAGAAATACGGCAGAAAGAGCTTCTCTTTGAGTTCGCGGGAGACTCCGTGGCCGGTATCGGCAACCGTGATCTCGACGGCATCGCGGCTCGCCACAAGAGCCGTGGAAATTTGGATCTCACGAACGACCGAGTCCTGCGAGGCTTCCGCGGCATTATCCACCAGGTTCGCAACGGCACGCTTGATCGCCTCATTGTCGGCCAGCACCTTGGGTAAGTCGGAGGCCAGCGCCTTCCGTACCGCAACGCCATCGAGACGCCCGTTGAACATGGACAGGGCGCTTTCGATGATCTCGTTGATGTTGGCAGGCTCCGGCTTGGCGATGGGAAAGCGGGCGAGGGTGGAGAACTCGTCCACCAGCCGGCGCACCGTCTCGACGGCTCCGGCTATCGTTTCCGCCGAGGAACGCACGATGCTGAGAGACGCAGGGTCCTCGGGCGTCGAGCGATCGAGATGGCGCTGGATGCGCTCGGCCGAGAGCGCGATCGGAGTAAGCGGGTTCTTGATTTCGTGCGCTACCCGGCGGGCCACTTCGCGCCACGCGGCTTGCTTCTGTCCTTTCAGCAAATCCGAAAGATCTTCGAATACCACGACGTAGCCGGAGCGTTCGCCCTGGTGCCTCAAAGTTGCGATCGTCACCGCAACGTTCAAAGTTCCGCGAGGCAGCTGGATTTCCATCTGGCTCGTGGTCATGCCCATGCGGTCGCCACGCCGGAGGAGAGGCTCGAAATCTTCTAGGACTTCTGGCGGGAAAAGTTCGGCGAGCGATGCTCCCAGCAGAATCTGGGGCGCAGCTTCGTGTCCCGAGTCGGGATGGAACATGCGCAACAAGGCTTGATTCACATGCGTGACGCGGCGGTTCGCATCCAGCGAAAGTACTCCAGTGGGGATGTTCTCGAGGATCGTTTCCATGTGCCGCCGGCGTTGATTAACTTCTTCATTCGCTGCGCTCAAGTCCCGAGTGGAGGATTCGAGTTGTTTCCGGCTGCCTTCCAGATCCTCAGCCATCCGGTTGAAGGACCGTACGAGGTCCCCGATTTCATCGGCTGAACTGACGTCTACGCGATAATCGAGGCGTCCCCGCGATATTGCCTGGGTAGCTTCTGCGAGAGCCGAAAGGGGGCGGGTGACGATTTTCGAAAGAAACAAGGCGAGCCATGTCGTGACGAAAAGAACCGTCATCGTCAACAACAGCAGCAAGCCCATATAGGTGCGGCGCACCACCCGGCGCTCGCGTGCCAGATCGTAATAACGCTTTTGGCTGGCTTCCACCTGGTGAACGGTCTGCGAAAACTCAGGGGGCAGCGGAATCGCAACCAGAATCAAGCCTCCGCCATCCACCGCGGCGCTCCCCAGGCTGTAGTCGGTTTGCCCCCAAGTGAATTGGGCGGGACGTCCCGCTTGCGCCTCCGCAATCGGCAACGTCGATTTAAGTACAGACCAGGGTGCGGGGGCGTTGAAAGCGGCCTCTTCGTTTCCGTCGCGCACCGCCAGCGCGAAGCCTCCCTGCAGAGTCGGTTCGTGATGTTGGAATTCGGTGATTACTCCTGAGAAGCCATGGCCGGAAAAGGCGGACTCGATCTCTGCGGATTGCGCGATCGAGAATGCTTCCGCGCGGGCATTTTGCATGGCATATCCGGCGAGCAGGGTCGCCATGGCATGGGTATCGGCGCGTACTTCTTCGACCGGCGTGGAGAACCACTTGTCGATCGAACGGTTCATCAGGCCATAAGCGAACCAGTACATGACAACCACGGGAAGCGAGGACAACAGAAGCGCGCCGGCAACCATTCGCGTGCGAAATTTCGAACCCAAAACTCCCAGGCGACGTTCCGCGAACAGCTTCAGCAGATTGCGCATCAGCACGAAGGTGAGCGCGACAAAGAGCAGGAAGATTAGCGCTGAGAGGGCAGAGAATACGACAATATCTTGATTGTTGCCTGGGTGAAGAAAATTCAGATCAAACGCTGTTTCGGAAACCAGGATGGCGAGAAGAAGAAATACGGAGATCGAGAGCAGGATGATGACCTGCTTGCGGTAGGAGGCCTTCGATCGGATTGCGCCCGATTCTGCCATTAATTTGTCCTGATAGAATCCGGTCGCCATCCGCCGGAGGCTTGCAAGTCATTATAGATGCACAAGGATTCGCCTAAGCTGCATGAAGGGGCCCGGCCAACTTTGGTCAACAGCAGCGATAAAGCTCACCACAGGAAGCACAAAGATTCAGGGTGAAAAGGCTGGCATTTAGTCGGGCTTTGTACGCGTTGAGAGTGCCTCAACGGTTGCGTAGTAGGCCGGCTTGGGCTTGTAGGCTCGATCGAACAGGAGTGCGGCGCCCTCTGTATGGTGAGAGTGCGAAACGATCCAGGAATATTTGTCGGTGAACCCCCAGGTTTGGACGGCGGTGCATCCCTGATTTTGCCTGCAGGCCCGGACTATGCCGCGATAAATGTCAGCTTGTTTTTGCACATCATCGCCTTGAGCCTGGCCCGTTGAATCCGTGGGTAGGGCGACATCAAGTTCCGTGATGTGAACCTGCAGTCCTAGTGCCGTCAGACGCGCGATGTTCGCAGCAAGTGCAGCCGAATCGAACTCCAAATGTGAAATGTGCGTTTGCAGTCCAACCCCGTCAATCGGAACACCACGTCGCCTGAAATCCTTCACCATGGCGTAGAGCGCGTCCGATTTGCGGTTCAGCCCTTCGCCACCGCCGTCGTTATAGAACAGCAGGGCATGGCGATCGGTTTCGTGTGCCCAGCGAAACGCCTGCTCGACGTAGGCTGTCTGTTTTCCCGCGAGTCCTATCCCCGGCTGGTTGTACCAAATAGAATCTTTCACCTGGCCGTTTTCGTCGAAGGCTTCATTGACTACATCCCACGCGAAGACCTGGCCGGCGTAATGCTTCATCACGGTGCTGATGTGGTCGTGCATCAGGTCCGCGAGTTGAGCGGGAGTGAAGTGAGATTGCGCGAGCCACTGCGGATTGTCGTTTCCCCAGACGAGGCAGTGGCCGCGAACTTTCATCCCATGAGCGTGGGCAAAGCGGACGACCTGGTCGCCCGGAGCAAAATCGAATGCGCCTGGGTTTCGCCGCACGACCCACCACTTCATCACGTCCTCGGGTTCGATCATGTTGAATTCGCGGGCAAGGGTCTGGGCGTAGGCCGGCTCGGAGAATAAGTCCGGCCGAACTGCCGTGCTGACAAGCATGCCGGTAGAATTCGCGGCATCGCGCAAGGTCTGCGGACTTCCGCCGATCAGGATTGTCCCGCTGATAAGCCAGCCGGCTAGGCGGAGAAAAATCTGCCCGTTCATTTCAAGCCTTGAAGGCCATCGGGGCCGCAAAAGCGGTGTTGCGTGAATGCCGCGCGTTGAATTGCGACGTTCCCCTCACTGCTGAGGAGCGTCATATTCCTCTCCGCGAGGCACCGCAAATTGTAGGTCTGCTGCGACCACCGGTAAAGCAGTCGAAAGTATACATCTGGTTCTCGAACGGGTGCGGTCACTTCAAAGGAAGAAAAGGCTGCAGCGGGCAGCCTTCGCAGGCGGCCTTTGATTTTCGACAGTACTGCTTCCCCACGCCAACGATCAGGCCATGCATCTCGTTGTAGACCTGAACCAGGGCGACGCGCGTTGCGGTGCTCATCGGCGAGGGCGGATGCGCCGCACCGCGAAATCCCGATTCCAGATTCGCTTTGACTACGGGAGATTTTAGTTCCTGCCGTTCCCCAACTTGAGCCAAAGAGCGTTGGAACAATTCGCGAATCTCTTCATAGTTGGTTTTCTCCGGCAGAATTCCGTGGCGATCGAGAATACGCCGTGTATAGGCGTCAACCACGAACACGGGATGATTGCCGGCATAGAGCAGAATCGAATCGGCAGTCTCGGGCCCCACGCCGTTCAGCCCAAGCAGTTGTTCGCGCAATTTTTCTGTCGGCTGAGAAAACATCCGGTCGAGGGAGCCGCGGTACTCCTTGTCCAGGAAGGCGACAAAGGTCTTGAGTCGTTGCGCCTTTTGACGGAAATATCCCGAGGGGCGGATGAGGCGTTCCAGCCGGGGCCTTCGCGTCTTGCGGATTCCTTCGATATTCAGCAAACCCGCGCCACGCAGATTACTCAAAGCGCGTTCGACATTGGTCCAGGCGGTGTTCTGGGTCAGATACGCACCCACGATCACTTCAAACTGGGTCTCCGCCGGCCACCAGTGCTGCGCTCCCCAAGCGCCAAAGAGCACGTCGTAGTAACCGCGAATCTGCTCTTGGTGCGGATCTGTCTGCAAAACAGCGACTCCTTAAATCGAGTCTAATTGAGGTCATCCTCGATGCGGAAAGGTTTGCCCCAGAGCGCGATCTTCGGAGTACTGAAGTGCATGTACCCGGGCGGGAAGTCCGGTCAAGAAAACGCTGAAAATAGCCCATTCTCGCCCTTTTTTCGCTCTGGGAGGCTACTGCTCACAAGAGTTTCCGTCAGGTGCAAGTACTTAAGTAAGTGGTGCGGTAATCCGCTTGCGTTGACAATTTATGTCAACGCGAATGAGCTGCGTTTTCTCTCCCATTGATGGGCGGCCGTGCGCGCTGTGTCTGCACGCAAGTCAGGCATCGTTCTATCCACGTGGTTAGGAGATCAGCGTATGTCTCAACGGCTGGGTGACCTTCTCGTCAAAGAGAAGATCATTACCCCAGAGCAGTTGGAACAAGCGAATAAGGTGCAGAAAGAACAGAGCTGCCGCCTGGGCTCGGCCCTGGTGAAGCTCGGCTTCCTCACCGATGAAGACGTCACTAACTTTCTCTCCCGGCAATACGGCGTTCCCGCTATTAATCTGTCTTACTTCGAAATTGATCCCGCGGTCGTCAAACTGATTCCCTTCGAGACCGCGAAGCGCTACCAGATTCTTCCGCTGAGCCGCGTGGGCGCATCGCTCACCATCGCCATGGTCGATCCGACGAACGTGTTCGCCATGGACGACATCAAGTTCATGACCGGATTCAACATCGAGCCGGTCGTCGCCTCGGAAAGCTCGATTCTGGCGGGGATTGAGAAAGCTTACGGATCGACTAAGGAAGAAGATCTTGAAGCTGTGATGCAGTCGATGTCAGAGATGAATGACAGCGACGTCGAACTGCAATCGGAAGAGCAGCAAATCGAACTCGCGGAGCTGGAGAAGGCTGCCGACGAAGCTCCCGTCGTAAAACTGGTGAACGTTGTCCTCGGCGACGCCGTCAAGCGCGGGGCAAGCGACATTCACATTGAGCCCTACGAAAAGGAATTTCGAGTTCGGTTCCGTATTGACGGCGTGCTGCAGTCGATTATGACGCCGCCGTTGAAGTTGAAAGATGCGATCACCTCTCGCCTGAAGATCATGGCAAAGCTCGACATCAGCGAAAAGCGGCTGCCGCAAGATGGCCGCATCATGCTGAAGATGAATGTGGGAGGGCGCAAGAAGCAGCTAGATTTCCGCGTCAGCACGCTGCCGACCCTGTGGGGCGAGAAGATCGTGCTCCGCTTGCTCGACAAAGAGAACCTGCGCCTCGATATGACCAAGCTCGGCTTTGAAGCCGAGTCGCTGGTGAAGTTCGAGAAAGCCATCCTCAAGCCTTACGGCATGGTGCTGGTCACCGGCCCGACCGGATCGGGCAAGACCAACACTCTTTACTCTTCCATTTCGCGCCTGAATCAGCCGGACACGAACATCATGACGGCGGAGGATCCGGTCGAATTCCAGCTGCAGGGCGTCAACCAGGTGCAGATGAAAGAGCAGATCGGATTGAACTTTGCCGCCGCTTTGAGATCGTTCTTGCGGCAAGACCCAAACATCATCCTGGTGGGCGAGATCCGCGACTTTGAAACCGCGGAAATCGCCATTAAAGCCGCTCTTACCGGTCACCTTGTGCTCTCGACTCTGCACACCAACGGAGCGCCCGAAACCATTACGCGATTGATGAATATGGGCATCGAGCCCTTCCTGGTGGCAACGTCGGTGCACTTGATCTGCGCGCAACGACTGGTCCGTCGAATCTGCAAGGACTGCATTGAGCCGATCGAGGTGCCGCCGCAGACGCTCATTGATGCGGGATTCACTCCGGAAGAGTCCAAAACCATAAAGATTCAGAAGGGCAAAGGCTGCGGTGTCTGCAACAACACCGGCTATAAGGGCCGTTGCGGCTTATACGAAGTGATGGAAGTGGACGATGAAATTCGTGAACTGGTTCTGGTGGGTGCGTCAGCATTGGAGTTGAAGAAGAAGGCGATCGAGCGCGGCATGATTACCCTGCGCCGCAGCGGCCTGATCAAGGTTGCGGCGGGAATGACCACGCTCGAGGAAGTGGCGCGCGAAACGATTCATTAACGGACCAGATGTGAAGTGAAGATCGAGAAATCAGGAAGGAACTTGCTATGGGTTTGTCGTTAAGCGATCTGCTCAAACGAATGCTGGAGATGAACGGCAGCGATCTGCACATCACCACCAATTCGCCGCCGCAAATCCGTGTGCACGGCCATCTGGTGCCGTTGGATTTGCCGCAGATGACGCCGGCGGAGACCAAGCAGCTGGCCTACAGCGTGATGACCGATTCGCAGAAGCACCGTTTCGAAGAGAGTCTGGAACTCGACTTCTCTTTCGGGTTGAAGGGACTGGCCCGCTTCCGTGCCAATGTCTTCAACCAGCGCGGCGCGACGGCCGCTGTGTTTCGCGTCATTCCCTTTGAAATCAAATCGTTCAATCAATTGGGCCTGGCCCCGGTAGTCAGCAAGCTTTGCGACAAGCCGAGGGGACTGGTGCTGGTGACGGGACCGACCGGGTCGGGCAAGTCCACGACGCTCGCCGCCATGATCGACAAGATCAACAGCGAACGGCACGATCACATTCTGACCATCGAGGACCCGATCGAATTCGTCCACATGAACAAGAACTGCGTGGTCAACCAGCGCGAACTCCACGCCGACACCAAGAGTTTCACCGACGCCTTGCGCGCCGCGCTCCGTGAAGATCCCGACGTCGTGCTGATCGGCGAAATGCGCGACCTGGAGACGATCGAATCGGCCCTGCGCATTGCGGAAACAGGACACTTGACTTTCGGTACCTTGCACACCAACTCGGCAACCTCGACCATCAACCGCGTCATTGACGTGTTCCCAGCCCACCAGCAGGCGCAGATTCGCGCCCAGTTGTCGCTGGTGCTGGAAGGAATCATGTGTCAGAGCCTGGTGCCCAAGATCGACGGCAAAGGGCGCGCCATGATCATGGAGATCCTGGTGCCTAACGCCGCGGTGCGGAACCTGATTCGAGAGGACAAGATTCACCAGATTTATTCGTCCATGCAGTCAGGTCAGGAAAAGTTCGGGATGCAGACGTTCAACCAATCGCTCGCGACCGCCTATTTCCAGAAGCAGATCTCGATGGAAACGGCGATAGCGCGTTCCAGCAATGTGGATGAATTGACGGAAATGATCAACCGCGGCGCCAGCCTGTTGAACCGGTCGACAACGGCAGGAACAACGCAGGCCCGGGGAGCAGCGTCCTCCAAGCACTGAGCGCAGGTGGAGGCAATGCAAGTTTGAAGAAGCAAGAATTTCACGGACGAGCAACGACAGTCAGGAGAAGCTAAACCATGCCAGTCTTTACATTTTCGGGGAAAGATGCGTCGGGACAGAAGATTTCCGGGGAACGGATGGCGGTGAACAAGCAGGCTCTGGCGCAGGCTTTGCGCCGCGAGCGTATTACGCCGGGCGCCATTCGCGAAAAAGGCAAAGAGTTCTCGATGCCCACGTTCGGATCGGGGAAAGTCTCGACCAAAGACATCGCGATCTTCTTCCGCCAGTTTTCGGTCATGATCGACGCTGGCTTGCCGCTGGTGCAGTGTCTGGAAATCCTGGCGGCCAACCAGGAGAACCAGGCCTTCCAGAAGATTCTGACTGGCGTGCGGACGACCGTCGAGGGCGGCGCTACCCTGGCGAATGCCATGCGCCAATACCCCCTGGTATTTGATGACCTGACCACGAACATGATCGAGGCCGGCGAGACCGGCGGTATTCTCGACATCATTTTGCAACGCTTGGCGACTTACGTCGAAAAAGCTGTCCGGCTGAGAGCCGCGGTGAAATCGGCGTTGATCTACCCTGTGGCCGTCGTAGGTATGGCCACGCTGATCGTCGGCGCGCTGCTCAAGTGGGTCGTGCCCATTTTTGCCAACCTGTTTGCCGGACTGGGAGTCAACTTGCCGCTGCCCACGCGCATCGTGATGGGGCTGAGCGCCTTCGTTCAGACTTTCTGGTGGATCTTCGGCGTGGGCGCCTTCGGCATATTTTTCGGCGTCAAGCAGATCCGCAAACACCCGCGCGGCAAGTACTACTTCGACAAAATGCTGCTCCACCTGCCCGTGATCGGCGGACTGCTCCGCAAGATCGCGGTCGGTCGCTTTACCCGGACACTGGGAACGCTGATCACCTCGGGCGTGCCGATTCTCGAAGGCTTGAGCATCACGGCGAAAACTTCGGGCAATGCCGTATTGGAAGAGGCGCTGATGAAGGTGCGCAAAGCCATCGAAGAAGGCCGCACCATTGTCGACCCGCTGCGCGAATGCGGAGTGTTCCCCAACATGGTCACGCAGATGATCGGCGTCGGCGAAGCGACCGGCGCAATGGATTCGATGCTGCAGAAGATTGCCGATTTCTACGAAGAAGAGGTGGATGCGGCGACCAAAGACATGCTGGCCATGCTGGAACCGGTCATCATCGGAATCCTCGGCGTTTCCATCGGCGGCATCGTCATTTCGCTCTACATGCCGCTGTTCGCCATGATCGCCAAGTTGGCTGGCTAGGAACAGGTTTCAAAGCGAAAAGGTTTCAAGGTTTCAAGTTGCGAGACTTTGAAACCTTGAAACTCTAAAACTTTGAAACTTTGAAACGGTCTTCTCCATGCAATCGACGTTCGACGAGCGCAATTGGCTATCCTGGCTGGTTCGAGTCCGGATTTTCATCCTGACCTTGCTGCTGGCCATCGAGTTGGCGGTGGCGCAGATCAGTCCCGCCCCGGTGCCGATGCGGCTCTTCATCGCCAGCATGCTTTTCTGGTTCACCCTGTCCCTTTTTTACGTGCTGTTGCTCTCCTTGTGGCAAGACCACCGGCTGCAGGCTTCGCTGCAGGTCGTGACCGATCTGCTGATGGTCAGCCTGGTCGTTCACGAAACCGGGGGGTTGGACAGCTCGCTGAATTTCCTGTATCCGCTGGTGATCATTGTCGCCAGCGTCCTTCTGCCGCGGGTGTGGGCATATCTTGTGGCTGCCCTCGCTTTCATCCTTTACGGCACGGTGCTCGATCTGAATTATTACGGCGTCGTGCACTCCTACGGCACTACGCATCCGGCATTGAAAACCCTGCAGGGAATCATTTTTGTGAATCTGTTCGCGTTCCTCGCGGTTGCCTATCTGGCGAGCCTGCTCACGGCAAAGCTGCAGCAGGCCAGGGTGCAGCTGAAAGATACCAGCGGTGCGCTGGAAAGCCTGCAAGCGCTCCATGAAAACATCATTCATTCGATCAGCAGCGGTCTGATCACCACCGGTCTCGATGGCCGCATTACAGTAGTCAATGCGGCCGCTCAGCGCCTCCTCGAACGCACGCCCGGTGAACTGCTGGGCGGGCCTGTTTCTCAGCTGTTTCTCGACCCTCTGCCCACGGTTGAGTCGCCGCAGAGCCATGGCGAGGTGCGCTTCGATATCCCGGGCCGCTTCCGCAGGACGGTGCGAGTGCGCGTATCCGCATTAACCGTGCCGGAGCGCGGAGATCTCGGCTATGTGTACGTTTTCGACGACCTCACAGAGATCCGGCGGCTGGAGCGCGAGGTGCGCATGCAGGACAGGCTGGCGGCCGTCGGCCGTTTAGCCGCAGCCATCGCACACGAAATCCGCAATCCGCTGACCTCGATTGCTGGATCGGTCAGCATGCTTTCGGGGCTGCCGGAGATGAACCAGGACCATCGCCGGCTGCTTGACATCGTGACCCGCGAATCGCAGCGGCTCAACGCCATCATCACCGACTTCCTTGCCTATTCGCGGACCAAGCAATACCACTTTGCCAAGGTCGACCTGATCCATCTCGTCGAAGACACTTTAACCCTGATGGAACATCGCATGACCGCTGAAAAGACCGACATCCGGATCCAGCGATCCTTCCCTTCCGAGCCGGCCTGGGCCCTGGCCGATGGCGACAAGCTCAAGCAGGTGTTCTGGAATTTATGTGAGAACGCCGTCCGTGCCATGAAGGGTGGAGGCACGTTGACCGTCAGCATTGAGCCACTTGGGGATGATTGGCAGATCGGATTCAACGACACTGGGCCGGGAATCACACCCCAGCTTACAGAGAAGATTTTTGAGCCCTTCCAATCCGGCTTTGAGGGTGGGACGGGACTGGGCCTCGCGATCGTTTACCAGATCATGCAGGCTCACGAAGGCAAGGTGTGGGCGCGTTCCAAACCTGGGCAGGGAACTACGATCGTGCTCAGGCTGCACCGACTCGATGCGGCGTGGCGGGCATCAGCCGACGTCACTGTGCTCGCGAGCGAGCAACTCGCTGCCACTGCGGCAGGAGGCGGTTCGCGTGGCTAATATCCTGGTTTGCGACGATGAGCGCTCGATTTGTGAAATGCTCGACATCTCTCTGCGCCGCGAAGGGCATAAGGTCGAAACGGTGCAATCGGGGCAGGCGGCCAAGAGCAAAATCGATGGCGCTCTGTACGACGTCATCATCACTGATATCAAGATGCCGACCATCGATGGCATCGAAGTGCTGCGTCATGCTCACCGCGTCTCACCCGATTCTGCCGTCATCCTGATCACCGCGGTCGACGACTATGAAGCCGCGGTCGAAGCGGTGAAAGCCGGAGGCGCATCCGACTATATCCGCAAGAGCCCTGGGCTGGTGGACGAGATCAAGATGGCGATCAAGCGCGCGCTTGAGAAACTGGTCCTCAGTAAGCAGAACTTTGCTCTGCGCCGCGACGCCGCCACGCGAAACTCCCTGGACAACATCATCGGTTCCAGCCCGGCCATGGACAAACTGAAGCAGACTGTCCGCACCGTGGCTGCGACCGCCAGCACCGTGTTGATCCATGGAGAAAGCGGCACCGGAAAAGAGTTGGTGGCGCGCGCGGTTCATGTCTGCTCGCCGCGGGCCGCGGACTCGTTCGTTTCCGTGAACTGCGGAGCGTTTCCAGAGACCCTCCTCGAAAGCGAGCTGTTTGGGTACGTGAAAGGCGCGTTCACCGGAGCGAATCAGAATAAACGCGGGCTCTTCGAGGTCGCCGACGGAGGCACGATCTTCCTGGACGAGATCAGCGAGATGACCGTGGCCATGCAGGTGAAGTTGCTGCGCGTGTTGCAGGAGCGCACCGTGCGTCCGGTCGGCGGTACCAGCGAAATCTCCATCGATGTGCGAGTGATTGCCGCCACCAATCGTGAATTGGACAAAGCAGTGGCCGAGAATTTATTCCGCGAAGATCTGTATTATCGTTTGAACGTCATTCCCATTCGCGTGCCTCCGCTACGCGAACGCCACGAAGACATACCGATGTTGGTGAATCACTTCCTCAAGAAGTACGCGAGCGCGGCAGGACGCAGCATCCTGCGCGTGCATGCGCCTTCGCTCGAAGCTCTGTGCGGCTACGAGTGGCCGGGAAATGTCCGGCAGTTGGAGAACACGGTAGAGCGGGCGGTAGCTCTTGAAACCTCCAACGAACTTCACGTTGAGCTTCCTGCCGAACGCCCCAAGGCGAAAGCGGCGGCTGCATCGGCCAACGGTGGGGCGCTGTCCGAACTCGGGCCAGAAATGTCTCTTCCCGAGGGTGTCGGTATGGAGACGTACGTCGCCGCCATCGAAAGAACTCTGCTCCAAAGTGCCTTGACCCAAAGCGGAGGCGTACAGACCAGAGCCGCCGAGATTCTCGGAATTTCCTACCGTTCGTTCCGCCATCTCATGAAAAAATACGGGCTATAATGTGGCTCAGTCTTCCTGCCCTGATCTGAATCCTCCGGTGGAAATTCACAGCCCGATGGGCTTGCGGTATGCAAACCTGAGGCGAAGCGTGTAATTTGTGCCAGAGTTCCCTGTATTGCGGGAAATTTCGACTAAGGTGTTTACCTGAAAGTAATCCCCTTCCTTTGTACCTCGATTATCGACTTTCAGCTCCTTCGATTTTTTCCATTTTGGGCACAGAGCCGGGAAAGCACAGCAAGCCCGAGCGCTTTCTCCAACCTTCGTGCCCCCGTGCGGAGCTCAGGCGTGATTTGGCGCAGGGTATAGGCGAAATTCCGGTGTACCAATCCATGTAGGAGAGCTTCAGAGGTCACGGATATGCAGGCTCTGATCCTTGCAAGTCACTGTGGAAAATGGTTTTCCACGTAATTCATAGCCGTGTGGGAAGACTATGGCAATGTGGATGCTATGTAAATCAACAAAGCTAGACTAGCCGATTCGGCAAACAATACCAAAAAGGGGGGACGAGATGAAGGAACAGACTGTTCGGCTCGGTCCGCGCGAACAGCAAATCGTTGACCTGCTCTTGCAAGGTTGTGACAATGCCGAGATTGCCACCCAATTGAATATGGCGCGGCGAACGGTAAAAGCCCATTTCAACCGGTTGTTTTTACGGTTCGGAATCACCGGCGGTATCAAACGAGTCAAACTCGCGACCCTGTTGTACCGGAGACAATCATGTCTGCAAATGGACGTTTTGGGAACCGCATCCCGAGTGAACGTGAGCACCGAGTCATCCAACTCGTTGCCGAAGGCCTGAAAAACCGCGAAGTTGCCCACGAGATTGGGACCACCGAGCATGTCGTAAAGAATTACCTACGTGTCATCTACGACAAGCTTGGGCTGTGGAATCGCGTCGAACTTGCGCTGTGGTACGAGTCGCGACGCAATCCCTCGGTCTTGTTAACCCAGTAATCTTCAAAAGCAGGCGAGCGGTCTCGCACTCCAGCGCCCTTGAGGCGTATGGAGTGCGGCTGCACGCCCTCGAAAACCCGCCAAAGCGCATTTCAGCCTTAAGAATTCCTTTCCGGCGCCGGGCAATTCGCACTAGAATGGTCCGTTCGGCAGGCGGAAAGCCGGTTTGACGCGGCATTCCGGAGTTCTGTGGAGGTTCTGTGCACGTCCTGGTTACGGCGGACTCTTTTTCTGGTTCCTGGACCTATGCCCGCGAACTGGTAACTGGGTTAGTAACGCGCGGCGTGCACGTCACCCTGGTCAGCTTCGGCGAGATCCCGTTGCCCGACCAGACTTCGTGGATGGACCACCTGCACGGCCTGGACTACCGTCCTACTGCGTTCCGTCTCGAGTGGATGCAAGAAGCCGAACAAGACCTGCCCGAATCGTCCGATTTTCTGCTCTCGCTAGTGCGGGAACTGCGCCCCGACGTTCTGCACCTCAACCAATTCTGTTACGGCAATCTTCCGGTGGATGTGCCCCGCCTGGTGATGGCGCAGGGCGATCTGATCACATGGACTCAGGCGGTCCACGACCGGCCCCCGCATGCTGCGCGTTCCTTGAATTGGTATCGCAGGACCGTGCTCAACGGCTTGGCGGGAGCTGATGCTGTCGTAGCACCCTCCGCCTGGATGCTTGATCGTATTTCCGCATGCTACGGCCGCCCCCGGCGCGGGGAGGTGATCTACCCCGGCCGCAATCCCATCTTCTTCAACCCTTACGTCAGCAAAGATGATTGCGTGCTGGCGGTCGGCCGCCTGGTAGATGCCAGCAAGCAGGTATTTCTGCTCACGCAGCAGCCTCATCCGCTTCCGGTGTGCATCGTCGGGGCGGAGCAAACTGTGCCGATGCCGCGCATTCCCATTCGCGCCGATGTAAAGGTCGCGACGGAACAAACCTCGGTGGCGATTCGTGGACCCCAGACTGACGCTCAGTTGCGCGCACTCTACAGCCGTGCCGCCATCTATGCCGCCACCTCGCGCTACGAGCCTTTGGGCATGCCCGCCCTGGAAGCCGCTTTTTCACGCTGCGCCATTGTCGCCAACGACATTCCCAGCTATCGCGAAGTCTGGGGAGATGCGGCTCTCTACTTCCGCACCAATGACGCTGCCAGCCTGGCCGAAAACATCCGCCTGCTCAACGAAGACCGGCCCATGCGCCGCGCCTATGCCGAACTCGCCTATACCCGCGCCCGCGAACGCTTCACTACCAAGCGCATGATCGATCAGTGCCTGGAACTGTATCGCAGCTTGATTTCAGTCAGATCGCTCGCAGCGTAGCCGAGTTCAGCCGCTTACCTTTGAGTGAGGCAAACGTCCTTCAGGTATTGCGGAGAACCCAAGCCCGTGCACATCCTGGTGCAAGAATTTCGCTATGCCGTCCGCCAGTTGTACAACTCTCCCGGATTTGCTGTCACGGTGGTGCTCACGCTGGCCCTCGGCATCGGCGTCAATAGCGCAATCTTCAGCGTGATGAATGCCGTGCTGCTGCGCGGCCTGCCAGTGCCCAATCCGCAGGAGCTTGTATATCTTCACGTGCCCACGGGCCAACCCGATGGAGCTGGCAATACGGGGAACTCTTCCACCTCGTTTTCCGAGCCTGTCTTCGAAGACCTTCGGCAGGACCACCATGCCTTCGCGGACTTGATCGCGTTCGTTCCGCTCGCGATCGGCAAAGTGGCCGTGCGCTTTGGCGACACTCCCGAGGAAGCTGAAGGTGACATGGTGAGTGGCAATTTCTTTTCCGGCCTCGGCATCTCTCCGGCTCGAGGGCGCGGCTTCACTCTCGACGACGAAAGAGCGCACTCCCAGGTCGTTGTTCTCAGTTACTCCTATTGGACCCGGCGCTTCGCGCGGAATCCCTCCGTTCTGGGTCAAACGTTCTTCATCAAAGGCATCGCTTTCACCATCACCGGCATAGGTCCGGAAAAATTCTTCGGAGTCGATCCGGGACAGTCCACGGACTTCTGGATTCCTCTCCAGAATCGGCCCGACTTAAATGCCTGGGGCACTCCTCCCGAGTACAACACTCTTTACGGCACGCCGACCTGGTGGTGCCTGGAATTGATTGCGCGCCTGGCGCCTGGGGTTTCTCAATCGCGGGCCCTGGCTGAGGTGACGCCACGCTTCGAGCGCGTCGCTTATACCGGGTTGACCGCGCCCGACTCGAAGGCTCCGAAGGTCACCTTGGCTTTGCAGCCCGCTCGTGGCATAGAGGGCCTCGATACCGGCAGCAACTACAAAACAGGGGTGACCGTCTTGATGACGCTGGTCAGCCTGGTGCTCGTGATCGCCTGTACCAATGTCGCCATGCTGCTGGTCGCCAAAAAGAGTGCCCGGCAGCGCGAGTTCAGCCTTCGCCTCGCTCTGGGCGCCAGTTGGTTGCAAATCTTCCGCCAACTCCTTCTGGAAAGCATCCTGCTCGTCGGCATCGGCGGAATACTGGGATGGATGTTTGCGCTCGCGGCAACCCACGCGCTCGCTGCCTGGTCGCAGATCGAAAGCGGCCTGGATCCCGATGCGAGTGTTCTGCTGTTCACATTGGTGATCTGTGGGGTGGCTTCGCTCGTGTTCGGTCTGGCTCCGCTCATCCCCGCGTTGCGCGTCCCGGTGGCAGGCGCGTTGAAGGCCTCGGCTTCTACTTCCTACCGGACTCGTATAGGACGATGGGGCGGCAAAGCAGTGATTGTGATGCAGATGACCTTCTGCTTCGTACTGCTGGTCGCCGCAGGATTATTGCTGCGCACCCTCAAGAATTACCAGTCCACCAATCTCGGGATGCGTGCCCATGGTCTACTCGTATTTGGCATTACGCCGCAGAAAACGGCCAGCACCAGCCAGAACGTGCAGTTCTATCGCGCTTTGCTCGATCGCCTGCGGACTCTGCCCGGAGTTGAATCGGCTACCTATGCAGAGAATCGCCCGGGTTCGGGCTGGAGCGACAACAACGCTGCCGTGATCGACGGCGTAAAACGGCCGTACTCGGAAGCTCCTCTCCGTTCCAACGATGTCGGCCCAGATTTCTTTCATGTGCTCGGCGTGCCGGTGGTCGAGGGACGAGACCTCTCTGATGCCGACACCGAAGCCTCAGCGCGGGTCGCCGTAGTCAATGAAACCTTCGGCAAGAAGTTGATGCCCGGCGTGAATCCCATCGGTCACCAACTGGGTGACAAAACTCGACGCACCATCGTGGGCGTTGTGAAGGACAGCAAGTACACGAGCGTCGACGAGTCTCCTATTCCCATAGCTTATTACCCGTACACACAAGTCAATGGAGTGACGCACCTTGAGGTTGAAGTGCGCGTTTCCGGTCGCGCCACCGAACTGCTGCCCTCCGTCCAGCGCGCCATTCACGCCCTTGATCCCAACCTGCCACTCGAGAATCCCATGACGCAAGACGCTGTTTTCGAGCAGTCGTATTCTCAGCAGCGGATGTTTTCCAGGCTGTCAGCATTTTTCGGACTGCTGGCGGCGTTCCTGGTCGCCGTCGGCCTGTACGGCACGCTGGCTTACCGCCTCGCACGCCGCACCTCCGAAATTGGAGTCCGCATGGCTTTGGGTGCGCGTCCGTCCGGCATTCTCTGGATGGTCCTGCGCGAGAACCTGCAGTTGACGGCTATCGGGCTCGCCTTCGGACTCCTTATCGCGATCATTTCAGTGGGGCTCATTAAGTCGCTGCTCTACGGCTTACAACCCCACGATCCCATCACTTTCGTGACAGCCTTTGTCATGGTGATCATGGTGTCGCTGGCCGCGAGTTTCCTGCCGGCCCGGTACGCCGCGTCCATTGCCCCGATGCAGGCTCTCCGAATCGAATAACACTTCCCGCGCCCTAACCGTCGCACCATCCGGGCTGGGCTTTTCCATGGTATCTTTGCTAGGCTTACTAGAAACCCGTAAGGTTGGAGGCATGCATGGCTCAAGTAAAGATCACCGTCAGGCCCAATGGGCCGTATCGCGTCGAAGCTCCGGAAGGCACCGTGGAACTCGTCGACATTAACGGCACTCAGTTCGACCTCACCGGCAAACCTGCCTTCTCCCTCTGCCGCTGCGGTGGTTCCGTCAACAAGCCTTTCTGCGATGGAACGCACAGCCGCATCGGTTTTCAGGGAGCTGAACTGGCAGTCAAGAAATCCGAAGGCTAGTCCACATTCAAACCATTATCCGTTTCAATTGCTGGGGAGCGATTAGGGGAGGAGATCGTGAATTCACGGGACCGGGAACTGGGGATGCATCGCAAGATCACGCGCCGCGATTTCATCAACGGCGTGGCAGTAACCGCTGGCGCGGCCATGATGCCCTGGCATCTGTTCGGCGCAAACGCAGAGCAAAGTTCCCCCACCTATTATCCTCCCGCACTCACCGGCCTGCGCGGCAGCCACCCCGGATCGTTTGAAACGGCGCATAGCGTTCGCGATGGCACATTCTGGGATTCAGCCGGCAAACCCGAAGAAACCGGCGAGAGCTACGATCTCATCGTCGTAGGAGGCGGCATCAGCGGCCTCTCCGCCGCTCATTTCTACCGCAGGGCCACTGGCGGCAAAGCCCGCGTTCTCATTCTTGACAATCACGATGACTTTGGCGGTCATGCCAAGCGCAATGAGTTCAGAGTCAATAACGCCTTTCGCCTCGGCTTTGGCGGCACTTTCTCCATCGAGAGCCCTGCTCCCTACAGCGCCGTTGCCAAGGGGCTGATCCAGGAACTCGGCATTGACGTTCCTTCGTACTCAAAATACTTCGCCAGGGATCTTTATCCTTCCTTTGGACTGCGCCCCAAGATTTTCTTTGATAAGGAAACGTTCGGCGCCGACAAACTGGTCGTCAATTTCACAACGCGCGGCTGGAATGAGAGTGAAGATGCCGAAAACCACTCCCCGAAATTGTTGAAAGAATTTCTCTCCGAAGCTCCCATTGCCGAGCAAGCCAAACACGATCTGCAGCGCCTGTACGAGGAGCCAAAGGATTATTTCCCGGGCCTGACTTCAGACGAGAAGAAGGCGAAGCTGGCTCGCATCAGTTATGCCAACTATCTCCGCGATGTCGCGGGGGTCCACGAAGACATCGTCAAGATCTATCAGGCGGTGGTGCACGGACTTTTTGGCGTGGGCATCGACGCCGTCGCCGCACAGGACGCCTGGGGATTCGATCTGCCCGGCTTTGCTGGACTCAAACTCGATCCGACGCCTGGAAAAGGCATGAACCGCGATGCCATTCCCAACGCGGAAGCAGAAAAATACTTTTTCCATTTTCCTGACGGTAACGCCAGCATCGCGCGCCTGCTGGTGCGCCAGTTGATTCCAGACGCAATCCCGGGCGGTTCGTCTACTGACATTGTTCTAGCCAAAGCCAATTACGCAAAACTCGATCGGAAAGATTCGCCGGTCCGCATTCGCCTGAACAGTACAGCGGTTCGGGTGAAGCACATGGGCGAGGCCGCCGGCGCGAAAGAGGTGGAAGTTACCTACGCTCGGGCCGGAAAGGTTTACACCGCCAGGGCGAAGAATGCCGTGCTCGCGTGCTGGCACGTGATGATCCCATATATCTGCGAAGAACTACCTGCGAAGCAGAAAGAAGCGTTGGCTTCGGCGCAAAAAGTTCCCCTGCTCTACACCAATGTCCTGGTTCGCAGCTGGACTTCGTTTCAGAAGCTCGGAGCCAATGCGGTGTACGCTCCGGGGATGTACCACACGAGCCTGAATCTCGACCTGCCGGTCAGCATGGGCGGATATGAATGTGCCCAGAAACCCGAAGACCCGATTGTCGTGCACATGATGAAGGCAGCCTGTCACCCCGGTCTTCCGGCGCGGCAGCAACATGTCTACGGCCGCATGGAGCTTTACACCACCACCTTCGAGACCATGGAGCGGAACATTCGCGATCAGTTGTCGCGCACGCTCGGCGCCGGAGGTTTCGATCCTGCCCGCGACATTGCCGCGATCACCGTCAACCGCTGGCCTCACGGCTACGCTTACGAATACAACTCGCTGTTCGATTCCTTCTGGCTCGAGGGCGGCGAGACTCCGTGCGAAGTGGCACGCAAGCCCCACGGCCGCATCGCCATTGCTAACGCTGACGCAGGCGCCTACGCCTACACAGACGAGGCCATCAACCAGGCGTATCGCGCAGTAACCGAGCTAACAAAGAGTTAGTCTGGTGAGTTTTGTGCATCGCTTTGGGGAACCATGGAAGAGCAGCCCAACATGAAACCCCGACAGCACCGTGGAAGAGCGGCCCTTCAGGGCCGCGTTGATGTCTCCAAATGATTCCGGGCTTTAGCCCCTGTGGTCAGTAGCCCTACTAATCCGCATGCCCGCCCTTTAACTGCGCTGCCCGATTTCTCGCCTCCTGCGCCTGTTGCGTCATCCCCTTCGCCTGATATGCCTCCGCCAACGCAAGCTCCACGTCCGGATCGTCCCCATTCTTCTCCTTCTCCGTCTCATAGGACTTGATCGCGTCGTCATACATCTTCATCTTGGCGTAAGCATTTCCCATCTCAAAAAAAATTCCTGAAATGCGCGGATCGGCCTCCGCCGCAGCTTTGAATTCCGCAATCGCCTCCTGATATTTCTCCTGATTCGCCAGAACCAGACCCAGGCCATAGTGCCCGTCCGCGCTGTTGGCATCCTGGGCGAGCATTTCGCGGAAGGTTGTCATCGCCTCATCCGGGCGCTTCTCATTCAAATACGTTATGCCAAGGTCAAAGCGCGCTCCGGTATTCTTGGGCTGCAATTCCACCACTCGCTTGAATTCCGCTTCGGCTTGCGGATACTGCTGGCTGCTGAAGTACGCCTGGGCCAGCGCGAAATGCGCCTGCGGCGAATTGGGCTGCTCGCGCACGACTAATTGCATCTGGGCCACCGGATTCCCTCGGGCGTCCTGGAATGCCCGGGCGATGCGCATCGGACCGCCCCGCCACTGCCGCACGAACAATCCTCCGCCCAGAACTGCCAGGGCCACAGCCGTCAGAACGGCCAGTCGGCGCGCATCATGCCCCGGAGCGAAGCGCGCAATAAGTGCGCCCACCAGCAGACCGCTGATCAGTCCTCCGACGTGCGCGCCGTTGTCGACTCCGCCATTCCCGCCCAGGAAAATGTTATAGCCGATGCCGAAAAGAACGTTGAAGCCAATGAAGAAGACCAGGCTCCGCAGTGCCGGCCGGATGGCCTCGCTGGGCAGTGAGAACTCGCCCAGATAGTACGAAGCCGCGAGTGCGCCGGCCAAACCGAAGATGGCGCCGGATGCCCCAACGCTCATTACCCCTGGATTCCAGCCCACGCTGGTCAACCCCGCCGCAATGCCGGTGATGAAGTAGATCGCGGCATAGGTCCAGCGTCCGTAAAGCGATTCGCAGAGCTGCCCCAGATCCCAGAGGCACCACATATTAAAAACGATGTGCCAGATGCCGCCATGGAGAAACATGTACGTCACCAGGCGCCACCACTGCCCCGACAACGTGTAGAGCCCGTAGTTGGCTCCAAAAGGAATGATGACCGACCCGGGAAAATCGTCGATCCTGCCGCTGGCCAGCGCCATCGCTAGAAAGACAGCGACGTTCGCGCCGAACAGCACATGCGTCAGGGTGATAGTGGACTCGCGCTGGACCCACGGCGCAGGCATCACCCTTTGCCGTACTTCATCCGCGTCTTCGCCCCGCTGCGCCGCCTCGTGCTGCACACACCACTGGCAGATCTTCTTAAATGTGAAAGGGGGAAGCTGCCGCCCGCATCGAATACAGTTCGCCATGTGCTATTGAGAAAGATTATCAGTAGTGGACGAGCTTGTGTGGAGGGACCGCCCAAACACGCTTCGCGGGACGGAAGAATGCGTCAGTCCACACGTGAAGATTTCCTTAGTGAACCTTCGTGACCTTAGTGGTTATTGATTTCACTCTCAGTAGTCGACGAGCTTGTGTGGAGACACCGACCAAACACGCTTCGCGGGACGGAAGAATGCGTCAATCCACACGTGAAGATTTCCTTAGTGAACCTTCGTGACCTTAGTGGTTATTGATTTCACTCAATGAATGGTCTTCGTCTTCCGCGACATGTAATCCATCAGCAGATACTGCCCCAGCGTATACGGAGTCGTGAAATACGCTTTGCCGCGGCACATCTCCGTCACCTTCTGCACGAACTGCACCAGCCCATAATCCGACGCCAGCATGAACGTATTGATCAGCACGCCCGCCCGCTTGCACTTGGAAACTTCCTCGAGGGTCTGGCTCACTACCAGCGGATCGAGCCCGAACGCATTCTTATAAATCCGCCCATCTTCGAGCGTGAGCGCCGACGGCTTCCCATCCGTGATCATCACGATCTGCTTCATGTCTTTTCGCTGCCGCTGCAGAATCCGCTGCGCCAGCCGCAGTCCCTCGCGCGTGTTGGTGTAGTAAGGGCCGACCTTCACCCGCGCTAATTGCGATAATGGAATCTCTTCCGCCGAATCGTGAAACAGCACCAGCGACAACGAATCCCCGGGATACTGCGTGCGAATCAAGTGCGACAGCGCCATTGCCACTTTCTTTGCCGGTGTGAACCTGTCCTCTCCGTACAGAATCATGGAGTGTGAGCAGTCCAGCATCAGTACCGTCGCACACGAGGACTGGTACTCGCACTGATGCACCTGCAGATCGGAATATTCGATGTTCAGTGGCAGCGTGAGCCCCTCCCGGTGGATCGCGCTCGACAGCGTTGCCGTGATGTCCAGGTTCAGCGTATCTCCGAACTCGTAAGTCTTCGATGACCCGCTGGCCTCGATGCCGGTGGCGAGATCGCGCGTATCGTGCCGCCCGAAACTCGACTTACCCAAAGATCCCAGCAGGTTGCGCAGTGACTTGAAACCGAGAAAGTCGAGGCTCTTGTCGGTAATCTCGAACCTCGCTTGCTGCGCCTCTCCCGTTTGCCCGCCTACACTCGACTGGCGCGCCGGATCGTGCGGCTCATCCACCGAGATGTAATCCTCCTGCTGCATGCGCTCGATGAGTTTTTCGATCAGTTCGTCGAGCTGGCCGTCGGCCATCATCTGTTCGATCTGCTCGCGTAAATTCTCGTCGAACATCTCCCCGTTCATCAGCGCCTCTTCGATGGCGCGCTTGAGGTCGTCAATCGTGTGCTCTCCCTGCGGCATCTCGTACCACATGGAATCCTGAAACCCGCTCTGCAGCAGGTAATCCGCCAGGGCGCCGAGCAGATCCTCCATGCTCATCTCCCCCGCAGGATCGGGCACGTATTTGGAGTAGCGGATGCGTTTCATAAAAGAAGTGTTCAGTGGTTGGTGATTAGTGGTTAGTAGGATGCTTCTAACTGACCACTGACCACTGACCACTAGCCCCTGACCACTATCAATTAAACTGCCTTCTCGGCCGGTAGGGCCTTTCATCCGGCTCGAACGATTTCTCCCGCACGGCCTCAGGCTTCTTCTCGCCTGCCTTGAATACGCGTTCTTCGGTGCGCCCGATGCGTTTGTGCGCGTGTAACCCTTCCAGGATGAACTCCGCCGCCGACACCTGCTGCTCAGGGCTGTCCTTTGTGGAAACCTGCAACGGGCCTAGCTTCTCGACAAGTCCCTGAATGCCTTTGAGATTCTCCAGAGCTTCAACCGCTGGGACGGAATCCGACAGCTGAATCTCACCGCCCAGATCGAACCACTGCACAATCTGCTGCACGTTGGCGCCGGTGTAATACTCGTCGTAAGTCTTCGCGATCGCCGACCGAATCAGCTCCCGTCCAACGAAGTCCGCGCCCTTCATCTCGCCTTCGTACTCCAATTCGAGCTTGCCTGTAATCGCGGGAAGCGCCGCGTAGATGTCGCTGATGCGGGGTACGACGACCTTCTCGTTATTACGAATCGCGCGTCTTTCCGCATTCGACACCACATTTTCCATGGCAGAAATAGGCAACCTCTGGCTCACGCCCGAGCGCTTGTCGATCTTCTTATCTTCGCGTGCGGCAAACGCAACGCGTTCGATCACTTCCTGCACGTAGCTGGGGAGGTGCATCGCATGGCCATTGCGCCGGGTCCAGGCTTCCTGCGCCGTAATTGCAATGCCTTCCTCCACCGTCGCTGGATAATGCGTGCGAATCTCCGATCCAATACGGTCTTTCAACGGAGTAATAATCTTTCCGCGAGCCGTGTAGTCCTCCGGATTCGCGCTGAATACCAGGGCAACATCCAGGGGCAGCCGGATGGGGTATCCCTTAATCTGCACGTCGCCTTCCTGCATAATGTTGAACAACCCGACCTGAATCTTTCCCGCCAGGTCCGGCAGTTCGTTAATGGCGAAAATCCCCCGGTTGGCCCGCGGCAGCAAGCCGTAGTGCACCGTCAACTCGCTCGAGAGTTCGTGGCCGCCTCGCGCCGCTTTGATGGGATCGATATCGCCAATCAGATCGGCAATGGTGACGTCAGGCGTGGCGAGTTTCTCTACGTAACGCTCCTCGGGAGTCAGGTAGGCAATCTGCGCGGCATCGCGGAGCCGCGACACCTCCTCGCGGCAGCGGCGGCAGATCGGCTCATAGGGATTGTCATGAATCTCGCAACCCGCCAGGTACGGCATCTGCGGATCGAGCAGTGTCGTGAGTGCCCGCAGAATACGGCTTTTGGCCTGTCCTCGCAGGCCGAGCAGGATGAAGTTGTGGCGCGACAGGATCGCGTTGATAATCTGCGGCACCACCGTATCGTCATAGCCCACAATGCCTGGAAACACCCCGGCGTCACCCGTCTCGCGCAGCCGCGCGACCAGGTTGTCTCTCAATTCGTCCTTCACTCGGCGCGTGCGCAAACGCTCTTCGGAAAAGTTGCTGCGGCGCAGATCACCCAGCGTGCGCGGAACACTCATGAAAGGAACCCCCCACAAACTACTTTCCCTGATTATACCCGCGATTCCCAGCGAGGCGCGCAGTCAGCCTGGGTTTCAAATCGTTCGCCAGCTTGCTTCTTCCTTCGATTTACAAATTCCTTGACACCGCCCGGGCAAATGCGGAAAATCTCCCGTCCTACCTGATCGTCCTGGCGGGTCCCAGTTCCAGGTGGCTTCTGCCACCGCCAGCCAACCGCAAGCCAAAATTGTTCAGTGGAGTAGTACAGATGACACTTCGCGGTAGAAGAGATTTTCTGAAAGGCGGTAGCCTTGCCGTAGGGGTTTTCGCGGCTCAAGGCTGTGCTGTGTCCAGTGCAGCAGCGCCCGCGTCGGCTTCGGCTTCGCAAGTCGCGTCGTTTGGATGGGAAGCAGCAAACCTCTCCGGAAACGGCGTCAACATGTCGGTCAAAATTCTGAATAATATCTTCTTGCAAACCGTAAACGCCGATCTTTCCGCCACGATTCTTTCCGCCAAGGCAGCCGGCTTTGCCGAGATTCTGTGTGTCGGCGGCGTTTCACGGCAGGGGGGACCCTCATTCGACAGTTCGCCACAAGCTTACGTCAGCTTTCCTCCCAGTTCGCATTTCGGTGCCGTCACGGCAGACAATCCGAACAACCTTACTCTCGCTTACGATCACGCGATGTCCGACGGCCAATTCCTGGCAGTTATTCTGAAAACGTGGGTTCCGGCAGACGGAACGGCATGCGCCACTTCCCGCCAAGTGCTCGCCTATCCATCTTTGAACCTGAATGCGGGTGACTACCTCGTCTTTCACATGGATCATCTGGGAGTTGGTGTGGACGCAGAAATGCAGATTGTGATGACCTACACCTTGCTCTAGTGCTCGTGAATGGAGATCAAGACATAACCCGCGATCAGTGTCCGTGACCGTTGCCCCCGGCTTTCTCCCGGGCTTTCGCCACGCGGCGCAGCTTCGGCAAGATGCCTTCGAGATATGCCGCCACCGCCTGGATGCGCTCGCCCTCGGACCGCATGGCTAACAGCTTTTGCTTGAAGTCCAAATCAAGCGGCAGCGATCCCGCTAAATAGAACGACAGCTGGTTCTGGTCTGCCGCGGAGAGATCTTGCACCGCACCGGCGAGCGACAGAATCTCCAGGTGAAGCTGGATGGCCTTAATTCGTTCCTCCTGCGCCGCCGCTCCCGGTTCATCCGGCACGAGCAAAACCTCGGCGCGCAAAAAGGAACGCTCTTCATTCAATTCCACCACTTCAAACCGCTTGCGGCCTTCCGCGATCAAATCCAGACGGCCGTCGGGATATTCCTTGGTCACCGTAATGATCTCTGCCGTGCACCCGACTTCCGCAATGCCCTGTTCCAGCGCGCGGATCACGCCGAAAGGCGCTTCGTTGTTCAGGCATTCCCGAATCATCTCTTTGTAGCGTGGTTCGAAGATATGCAAGGGCAGGGGAGTGCCAGGTAGCAGAACCACTTCGAGCGGGAATAAAGGAAGAAGAGCCAAGCATCTCCTCGCCATCAGGAGGCACTTCGATTGTACGACACAGGTCGGGCTTCGATCTTGACTTGCTCCGCTGCGTCGAATACAACCCGAGCATGGAAATCGCGGGGAAAATTGTGGTGGTCACTGGCGCTTCGATGGGCATCGGCGAGGCCATTGCCAAAAAATTTGCGGACGAAGGCGCCAGCGTGGTCCTGCTCTCGCGCGATACCGCCCGCTCCGAGGCGGCGCGCACCCGCGTCGGTCATCCCGATCGCACAGTCGCTCTCTCTTGCGACGTCCGCAACTCCGAAGAGATCGATCGCGTGCTCGCCCTTACCCTGCACCATTTCAAGCGCGTTGACATCTGGGTAAATAACGCCGGGCAAGGCATCCTCGATTCCGTTGCCCAAGTGGATATGCACGCCTACCACGACGTATTCGAGACCAACTTCTTCGGCGCGCTTTCCGCGATGCAGGCCGTCATTCCCGTCATGCGCCAGCAAGGCGGTGGAACCATCATCAATATCTCCAGCGTGGCCGGTCACATCCCCGTGCCCTTTCATGCGCCGTACAGCGCGACCAAGTTTGCCCTCAATGCGATCGGCAAGGCCGCGGGAGTCGAATTGAAACAAGATGGAATCCACGTGCTCACGGTCTGTCCCGGCTACGTGCGTACCGCATTTGGCGAGAACGCGATCCGTGGAAACGAATTGAAACGAGTGCGCCCAACCTCCGTACGAGGTATCACCCCCGAGCGCGTAGCCCAAGCCACACTGCAGGGATACCTCAAGCAGAAAAGAGAAGTGATCGTCCCCTGGACGATGCACATCCCAGTGAAGCTATATCAGCTTTTTCCAGGTCTGGTCGAACGGGCGATGGGAAGAATGGCGAAGTAAAAACGATTACACGTTGCTTGAGTGTTTGCTTGGTGCGGCTGAATCGAAGAATCTGCAATATGCAATCTTCATTCTGCATTTTTCATTCTGCAATCTTCAATCGGCAATCTAAAATCAGGCTAGCTCCCCTAGCATGGCTTCCATCTCCGACTGCGCATGCAGATTCCCAGTGCGCCGCGCCGAAGCGATGCCCTCCTGCAACATCTTTTTTGCTTCCTCGGGACGCTCAGCACGCACCAGCGTTTGCGCCGCCATGAAATATCCCGCGGTGTAGTCCGGATGATTCTCCAGCAGAATCGAGAACTCGGCCAGCGCCCGGTCGAAGTCGCCCTGCTTGGAGTACTCCATCGCCAGGCCATACCGCGCAAACGCATCCTTCGGATTTTCGGTCAGCACCTCGTTCAGTGCCGCAATACGGTCCATGCCTCAGCGCCCCTGGAGACGAGATTACTACAAAGCGCAGCTGGTAATGCCACGATCGAACCGCGAATGGTTTCCTTCGTGAACCTTAGTGTCCTTCGTGGTTCATGAACTTCCACGCAGGCGCCGAGAGATGAAGCTGGTCAGACCTCTCTCCGCTGATTACAATGGCGATTCCCATCACTTCGAAGCCCGGGGAACTCAGAACTTGGCCTGCCCATTTTTCATGCCGGTATCGAAACTGGAAAACGGCAGCTGGCCTCATCCGTCGCGTCTTCCGTTGGGCGGCGGATGGACAGGCCACTGCACAGCCCCAGGCCACGAAGCCCAAACTCCGGCACAGGGCATTGTGGAATCCTTCTGTAATTTGGGTTATGCCGACGGCTGCAGTTGGGCGCCGTCGCAGCGCGCCTGGGACTCTGTGCGTTTCGCCGTCTCCTCACCCCGCGCGACAAACAGGAACACCGCAGATTTTCCCCGGCGCACCCTTCGCGTGCTCTACGTTTGTGAACGCGATCATCGTCCCATCACGCATGGCGAACTGACATTTGATCTCGCCACGTCCACTTGGCTCTGCCGCCACGATGAACCGCCCGTCCAGAAAATGGCGGAATGTTTTCTCGATTCGTACCTGAACAAGAAGGCTTGAGAAAAACACGACGCAAAGGAAGATGAATGACTGACGCCCTGACTCCCCGCCCCGTCCGCGACTCGCAGTCCGAGATGGCGGAAATCGTGCTGCCCAATGACGCCAACCCACTCGCAGCTCTTCTCGGCGGACGCCTCATGCATTGGATCGATCTCGCCGGCGCCATGGCCGCCCACCGCCATTCACGAAATTACGTTGTGACCGCCTCCGTCGATCACATCGATTTCCTCGTGCCCGTGCGCGTCGGCGATCTCGTGATCCTGCGTTCGTCGGTCAATCGGGTCTTCCAGACCTCGATGGAAGTCGGCGTAAAAGTTTACGTGGAGAACTACATCGCAGACACCGCGCAGCACGTCGCCTCCGCCTACCTGACTTTCGTGGCGATCGACCCTGCCGGCAAGCACCTGAAGGTCGCCGCTGTTATTCCCGAGACCGATGACCAGCGCCGACGCTACGACGACGCCGGGCGCCGCCGTGACGTCCGACGTTCCGAGTTGGAAAGACGGCGCAAGAGCGGCCGCTAAATCCCCGCACTAAATTGTGATCAGAGTCACATCCAGCTGCCTCCTCAGTCATTAAGCTAGACCGTATTTCGAGGATGCTTATGGATAGTGCCCTCCTGGTTCACCGGCTTCACTTCGCTTTCACCGTAACTTTCCACTACCTCTTCCCGCAACTGACCATGGGCCTGGCGCCGCTCATTGTGCTGCTCAAGACGGTTGCCCTTCGGCGCAACGACGAGCGCTACAACCGCGCTGCCCGCTTCTGGGCCCGCATCTTTGGCATCAATTTCGTGTTCGGCGTGGTGACCGGCATCCCCATGGAATTTCAGTTCGGCACCAACTGGTCGCACTTCTCCCGCTTTGCAGGAGGCGTGATCGGCCAGACCCTGGGTATGGAAGGCATGTTTGCCTTCTTCCTCGAGTCTGCCTTTCTCGGCCTGTTCCTTTATGGCGAGAAGCGCCTGAGCCCCCGTGCGCACTGGTGGTCGGCGATGGCCGTATTTCTGGGTTCGTGGCTTTCGGGATTTTTCATCGTCGCCACCGATGCCTGGATGCAGCATCCCGTGGGCTATGCCAAAGCCGCTGATGGTTCCGTCCAACTCACCAGTTTTTGGGCGCTGGTGCTGAATCCCTGGGCATGGTGGCAGTATGCGCACAACATGAGCGGAGCCGTGATCACCGGCGCACTCGTCATGGCCTCGGTCGGCGCCTTTTACCTGCTATGGGACAAGTTTCAAGAGTACGGACGCATCTTCGTCCGCGTCGGCGTCGCTGCGGGCCTTCTCGCCAGCGTCTTGCAATTGTTTCCGACCGGTGATGGGCAGGGACGCTTGATCGCCTACAACCAGCCGGTAACTCTAGCCGCAATGGAGGCCCTCTTTACCGGACAGCCAGGAGCGCCCCTCGTCCTGGTCGGACAGCCAAACGTCGCCGAGAAGAAAATCGACAATCCACTCGTCATCCCCAACGCCCTGAGCTTCCTGACGTATCGCGCCTGGAAAGCGGAAGTAAAAGGCCTTAACGCCTTTCCGCAGGACGAGTGGCCGAGCAATATCGAGCTGCTCTACTACAGCTACCACATCATGGTGGGCCTCGGAACGATCTTCATCGCCGTAACGATTCTCGCAGCCCTCCTGTTGTGGCGCGGCAAGCTCTTCCAGAATCGCTGGATGCTCTGGATTCTCTTACTGGCTCTGCCGTTCCCCTACATCGCGAATACGGCCGGATGGATCACCGCCGAAATCGGGCGTCAGCCCTGGCTCGTGTATGCGCTGATGCGCACCGCCGATGGCTACTCGAAAACCGTCTCGGCGGGCAACGGAATGTTCACGCTTCTGGGATTTATGGGAATGTATACGGTGCTCGGCATCCTGTTCCTGTTCTTAGTACGCCGCGAGATCGAGCATGGCCCGGAAGAGGAGCCGCATCCGCCCGACAAATTCTCGGGCGACTCCTTTCGCGAAGAACACGAAGCAGCCCTGACGCACTGAGAACCCGAAGCTGCTCCTGCACAGAGCGGGCGGCGGAGTGAGAAACGAACGACGGAAGCGCGGAGCCAAGGACCGATCTCGGCAGCACCGTGGAAGAGCGGCCCTTTAGGGCCGCGTTAAGGTGAACAAAATTTAAGGGCTTTAGCCCCTGAACAACGCAAGAGGCTTTATGCAAACTCTTTGGTTCATGATCGTCGCAGTCATGGTTGCCACCTACGTTGTGCTCGACGGATTCGATCTCGGCGCCGGCGTCATCTATTTGGGCGCCGCCAAGACCGCCTTCGAGCGCCGCAAAATCATGGGCGCCATCGGTCCTGTCTGGGACGGCAATGAAGTCTGGCTCCTCGCCGCCGGAGGCACCCTCTACTTCGCCTTTCCTCTGCTCTACGCTTCCAGCTTCAGCGGCTTCTACCTTCCGCTCATGATGGTGCTCTGGCTGCTCATGCTGCGCGGCATCGGCATCGAGCTGCGCCATCACATGCACAATCCCGTCTGGGTCGGATTCTTCGACGTGATCTTCAGCGTCTCCAGCACCCTGCTCTGCATCTTCTTCGGGGCCGCCCTGGGCAACGTGGTGCGCGGTGTCCCTCTCGCCGCCGACCAGTACTTTTTTGAGCCGCTCTGGACCAACTTCCGCGTGAACTACGGTACGGGCACGCTCAACGGCATCCTCGACTGGTACACGGTACTCACTGGCGTGATCGCGCTGGTCACACTTACCGCGCACGGATCGCTCTACATCGCCACCAAAGCGGAAGACGATCTGAATCATCGCGCCCGCACCATAGCGATGTGGGCCTGGCCCATACAATTGCTGTTGACCTTCATCGGATTGATCGCAACCGTCTCCATCCGTCCCGGCGTCCTCGATAATTACAGGCACCATTACATCGGATTTCTTATCCCGGTGGTTGTGTTCGCCGCTCTCGGAGTCATGATGCACGGCATGATCAGACACTTCGACAAGATGGCCTTCGTTGCCTCGGCCATCTACATTGTCGCCATGCTGGTCGGAGCCGCATTCGCACTGTATCCCGTGGTCCTGCCGGCCAGCACCAACTCAGCCTTAAATTTGACCATCTACAACACCGCTGCCGGCGAGCACGGCCTCGCCGTCGGCTTCGCCTGGTGGAGTCTCGGCGCCATCCTCGCGTTCGGCTACTTCTTCTACTTGTTCCGCATGTTCCGGGGAAAAGTCAGGCTGGAAGGGGAGGGATACTGAATGCCCTTCGCAAGCGTGGCTTAGGATCACAATTCCCGAAAAATGCGACATCCGTCCATCGATTTCCTAACCCTCATCCGCCTATTTCGATAACCTATCTTCTGTCCGAATCCGAAAAAAGCTGACCAGAATTGGACGCCCTCCAAGCCGTGCACCTCGGAGTTGACAATCGATCACAAAGAAAATAAAGGTTCTCCGGCATGCGCAGCCTTGGACGGACAAGTGCTTACCTTCTCTAATTCGTAACGGAGAGAACCGCGATGAACCTCGGCCAAGATCTGCGCTATGCACTGCGGCAGTTGCGCAACAATCCAGCGTTTACTACCGTCACGGTTCTCACTCTGGCCTTGGGCATCGGCGCTAACACCGCTATTTTTACGGTCGTGAATGCCGTCCTGTTGAGTCATCTCCCGGTCAAACATCCTGAGCAGCTGGTTTTCTTGACCAATCCCGACGAACAGGGGATGCAAATAGGGTTCGCAGATGGCGACCGAGACCTTCTTACCTATCCCGAATTTCAGGAACTGGCGCGCAACAATGAGGCCTTCTCCGGCCTTCTTGCCGCTTCCAGTCAAACGCCAGACTTTTTGGTAGAGACCGACATGTCAGGCGCGGGGGGCGAAGCTGCGAGGGCGAAGGTCAGCCTTGTGAGCGGCTCATATTTTTCTGTGCTGGGGGTAGATCCTATTCTCGGCAGGGCGTTTACTGCTGAAGTCGATAACGTTCGCGACGCAAATCCGGTTGCGGTCATCAGCTACCGTTTCTGGCAAGACCGGTTTGCCGGCGATCCCAATGTGCTCGGACGTAGGCTGCGAATTCATAATACGAGTTTCGACATTATTGGAGTCGCCTCCCCGCGATTCCACGGCGAGACCGTCGGAGTTTCCCCCGACGTTTGGATCCCGCTCAGCATGCAGTCTGAAATCTATCCAGGACGCGACTTTCTTTCGCAGGAAGCCAAGCCGTTTCACAAAACCGAATGGCTGCACGTCATGGGACGGTTAAAGCCGGGTACCAGCCTTGCCCGGGCCAAAGCCATCATCAATGCCGAATTTCAGCAACTTTTGCTATCGCAAACAACGGGTATGTCGGCCGACGACCAGCATCGCTTCTTGAATCAGCACCTCGCGGTGGTGGAAGGAAGCCGCGGCGCCTCCACCGTGCGGGCCGATTTCGGCAAGCCGTTGCGGATCCTGATGGCCGTGGTCGGGATGATTCTCCTGATTGCGTGCGCCAATGTCGCCAATCTCTTGCTCGCCCGTTCCACTGCCCGCCGCAGGGAAATCGCTGTGCGTGTCGCCATGGGCGCCGGCGCCCGCCGGCTCTTTCGCGAAGTGCTGACCCAAAGCATTCTCCTGGCTTCCATCGGTGGCGTAGTCGGGCTTCTGCTCGCCTACTGGGCCGACGCCGCTTTGCTCCGGATGGTTTCCAGCGGACCCATTCCCCTTCCTCTCGACGTGCGTCCGGATGCGAAAGTTCTGGCCTTCACATTCGCCGTTTCCGTGCTCACGGGCGTGTTATTCGGACTAGTTCCAGCACTCCGGGCCGGCCAAGTGGACCTCAGTTCCGTCCTGAAAGGGACATCCCGCACGGTCGCTGGCTCGGCTACTCACGGTGGCCGACTGCCGGTTGGAAAAACTCTCGTGGTCGCACAAGTCGCATTGTCCGTCGTTCTACTGGCCGTCGCCGGATTATTTGTTCGCAGTTTTCAGAAACTGGTCTCAGTGCAGCTGGGTTACGATCGCGATCATCTGTTGTTCTTCGGCATCAATCCGTTGTCGTATGGCTACAAACACGCCGAGATCCCTCAACTCTACAACGACATGCTTGCGCGCATTGTTGCCATCCCTGGCGTGCGCGGCGCTTCTTTCTCTGACAATGGATTACTCAGCGGCCGGGACTCCAGTTCGCCCGTCACCATCGAAGGAGAACAACCAAAGTCCGGGTCCACTCATCCTCATTGGGATACGGTCGGACCGTACTTCTTCTCGGCGACTGGCATCCCCCTACTCTACGGTCGTGAAATCGGGCCGCAGGACACAGCTGCAAGCCAGCGCGTAGGCGTGATCAACGCAACCTTTGCCCGGGAATATTTCGGCGATTCCAATCCCATCGGCAGGCGGGCTCGTGTACACACGACATTCACTGATGAGGACTTCGTCATTGTTGGTGTCGTAGCAGATTCAAAACATGGTAGCGTTCGCGAAAAACCGCGTCCGCGTTTTTATGTTCCGTTCCTGAATCCCATCGGTGAGGCGGATTCGGCCAACATATTGGTTCGGACCTCTGGCGATCCCTCGGCCGTGACTGCTGCGATTCGCGAGGCCGTAAAGCAAACCGCCGCAACCCTGCCGCCTGTAGAAATCGAAACCCTGAAGCAGCGCGTGGCGGACTCGCTGACCTCCGACATCATGATCACCGAACTCGCAGGAGCTTTCGGCATGCTTGCCGTCGTGCTGGTGTGCATCGGGCTTTACGGAATCATGGCTTATGCCGTTTCCGGCCGTACCAACGAGATCGGGCTCCGCATGGCCTTAGGCGCGCAACGCAGCAATGTTCTTTGGCTGATTCTGGGAGAATCGCTCCTGCTCGTTCTGATTGGAGTCGCCATTGGCCTACCCGTGGTATTTGGAGCAGGGAAATGGGTTGCGAGCCTGCTGTTTGGTGTGAAGCCGGCCGATATCCTTACCCTGGCCACGGCAACGGCATTGATGTTCGTGGTCGGCACTGGTGCGTGCTACATCCCGGCGCGGCGCGCCATGCGAGTCGACCCCATGGAGGCGCTCAGGGACGAATAAATCGCACGAGCACTGGCGGGAGTAGTTCGTTCCGGAGTGTGATCCTTTCAGCGCACATACACCGCATCAGCACGGGTAACCACGCTGTCGGTGAACGTGGCTGTTGCCCTTGCCAAGATCGGACACAAGGTCGCGTTTCTCAAGGCATCGCTGCATGAATGCCGAGACTCTCAGCTAGTTTCCGCAGCCTCCGGTCGCTTGTCCAGAGCAGCGTTGGTGGGCTGATAAGCACCGACGCGATCAAATGCGCGTCGGTCAAACCGATGCCTATGTTGTAGAGACGACGGGCTTCGATCAGGTGCCGCAATTCACTCGGTTGCGCAACCCGCAACTGCGGTAGCAGATCAAGAGTAGCCAAAGTCTTGGTGCGATCTCGCAGCGATCCCAGCGCGAGTTCCGCGATAATCCAAGGGTGGATTACAATTCGTCCTCCATTCAGGGCCCTTTGCAGTTCTTTGTTCCCGGAACGGAAGTGCTCGATCCAAACGGAGGTGTCGGCGAGAATCAACTCTGCCTTGTACGGCGTCGTGGAATACTTTTCAATCCCGGCATTGAGCCGCCCAAAGATGCAAGCCTGCGCGCGCTTTCCCGCTCGATCAGCGCTTTAAGCGCTTCGCGGATCAAAGCCGCTTTCTCGGAGACCCCGGTGAATTCCTGGGCGGTTCGCACGAGTTCGTCATCCAGTGCAATGGTCGTTCTCATTTCAAAATCTCCATGAATTCCCAACACTCATTATAGCATCAAAATGATGCTAAATCCGTGCCTCGTCGATTGGGCCGGTCCAGCGAAATAATTTTATTCCTGTATAATCGAATAAGATTCATATCCGGAGCACTCCATTGAGCGCACATACGCCGCATCAGCACGGGCAAGGTCCCGCGCAGCAAGGCCCGCAGCCGCTGCCCGGGGTAGACGCCATCATCGCCGTCGGTTCGGGCAAGGGAGGCGTCGGCAAGACCACGCTGTCGGTGAACCTTGCCGTCGCTCTCGCCAAGATGGGACACAAGGTCGGCCTGCTCGACGCCGATGTCTACGGCCCCAATGTTCCGCTGATGCTGGGCGTGAACTCGCAGCCGCGCATGGTCGGCGAAAACCGCATCGAGCCGCTCGAAGCCTTCGGTGTGAAAGTCATCTCGGTGGGATTCCTCAACCCCGGCGACAAGCCCGTCATCTGGCGCGGACCGATGCTGCACCAGATAATTCGCCAGTTCCTAGGCCTGGTCGAATGGGGACACCTCGACTACATGGTGGTCGACTTGCCCCCAGGTACCGGCGACATCGCTCTTTCGCTGGTGCAGACGGTGCCGCTGACGGGTGCGATTGTGGTCTCGACTCCTTCAGACGTTTCCCTGCAGGACGCGCGCAAAGCCATCGAAATGTTCCGCCAGATGAAGGTGGACATCGCCGGCGTGGTCGAGAACATGAGCTATTTCGTGTGCCCGCACTGCCAGCACGAAGTAGACATCTTTTCGCGAGGCGGGGCAGAACTGATGGCTAAGCGCTTCGAGGTACCTTTTCTGGGAAATATCGCTCTCGATCCGGAAGTGCGCAAATCCGGGGATGGCGGCAAGCCGGTCGTGCTCGAAGGCGAGAACTCACCGCACGCGAAGTCAATCTACGAGTTCGCGCGGAAGGTAGTCGATCGCGTCACCGAAATCAAAGCCAACGCACCCGCCAACGTAATCCAGATCCAATAAAAACAAAACCACAGAGGTCACAGGGTTTCACAGAGGATTTCCTCTGTGCTCCCCCGTGTCCTCTGTGGTTAGTTTCTTGAATGTGTCTTCCTTCGTGTTACTTCGTGTCCTTTGTGGTTAGCTTTTTTCAAGGGTTTTCCCCTGTGTTCCCCGTGCCCTCTGTGGTTAGCTCTCCTTGAATCTCTCCAGCCGCCAAATCGCGGCCGGCGTTCGATCCCTCAGTATCAACTCCGCCATCATCTCCCCGACCGCCGGCCCGTGCTTGAACCCATGCCCGGACCCTCCCCCGACCACCCACACATTCTCACTCCCTGGATGCCGGTCCACAATGAAGTGACTGTCGGGCGTCTGCTCATACTGGCACACGCGAGTCTCAACCAGAGGCGCATCGCGCAGTGCAGGGAATCGGAAGCCCACATATTCGCGAATGTCCTTCAACGGTTCCGGGCTCACAACCCGCTCCCCGTAAGTCGGATCGAACTCCGCCCCCCGCGTGTCGTCGGCAATCTTGAACCCGCGCCGGTCGCTGCCGGGGATGCCATACCGGAATCGTCCGCGATGATCGGCCCACACCGGCATGTGCGCATCGCTAAAGCGCGGATCGCCCGCCGGAGTCCCGAAGAAAAACACATCCTGCTTGGTAGCCTGGACCAGCTTGCCAATTGTCCGTGGGAACAACTTCCCCAGCCACGGACCGCAGGCAAACACGAACCCGTCAGCTCTAAGCGATGACCCGTCGGAAAGCGTGATCCTCCGCAATTGTGCATCTTCGAGACCGTCCGCAATCACCGAACCCTGACGGTACTTGCCCCCCGCCGCGACGAAAGCCTCCACCACCGCCTGACAACTGGCCCGTGCCTCCAGATACCCGCACTCAGGCTCGAAGATCCCCCACTGAATGCCTTCAAAATTGATCTGCGGCCAGCGCTTCCTCATCTGCGCCGCCGACAGTTCCTGATACTTGATCTTCGCCGCCCGCAACATTTCCACCGAGCCGCGCTCGAACGCATCATCGCGCCCAGCCGCCATCCACAACACGCCCGTCCGATGCAGAAATTGCCGCTTCCACCTCCGCTCATATTTCGCCCACAGCTTCAGCGCCCGGGCCGCCATCTCGGTGTAAGGCTGGTCCGGCCCATACGTTCCGCGCATGACGCGAGTCTCTCCGCCTGAAGAAGCCCGCGAATTCCCCGGCCCCCAGGCATCCAATAACGTGACCCGAGCCCCGCGTTCCAGCAATTGCAACGCAGTCCATCCCCCAAACGCCCCAGCTCCAATCACAGCAATGTAAGGTTTCGCTTTCATGGCCAGAAAGAGGATAGCAGCCCGCACGGCGTCATCCTGACCGGAGCCGGTTTTCAGGCGGAGGGAAGGATCTCCAAAGATAAGCTCGTGTCGTGCGTTCAATGCGCAGAGATCCCTCGCCCCGCTCGTGAAAGCGCGGGTTCTTCGGGATGACACCGTAAAGGCATTAGGGTTAACCGACTTGACGCCAAGGTCCGCCGTTCCTACAATCCAAACTTTGATCCAAAACCTAAGCTTCTGCATCTAAAATAGTTAGGTAAAATAGACACGGATGCAGTTTCTCCCCTCGGCTCCGCCGCTCGGATTGAGACAACTGACAGATTGATGTATGCCCGCTGACCCCAATATCGGGAACCGCGAACGCGAAATTCTGACCGCCATCGTCGAAACCTTCATCTCGACGGGCGAGCCGGTCGGCTCGCGTACACTCGCGCGCTCCAACCGCGAAGGCCTGAGTCCGGCCTCCATTCGCAACGTAATGGCCGACCTCTCGGACGCGGGATTTCTTGAGCAGCCCCACGCCTCCGCTGGCCGGGTTCCCACCACGGAAGCCTACCGCTACTACGTCGAGCAGATCTCGGGCAACGCCCGCCTCGCCCCGCAGGAGGAGACGCTGATCTCCGACTCGCTGGCCGGCATCACCGACGTCCAGGAATTCATGGAACGCACCTCCCACGTGCTCTCGCTGATATCGCGCAATGTCGGCGTAACCGTTGCCACCAGCGGTCCGAAAAACGCGTTGGAGCATGTCTACTTCTCGCGTCTCGGCGAACAGAAAGTCTTGGCGGTGCTCGTGACCCGCTCCGGCCTGGTGCGGGACCGCGTCCTCCGCCTTGATCTGCCGCAAGCCGATCTCGACCTTGCCGCCCGCTACATCAATGAAAATTTTCGCGGCTGGACCATGGAATCCATGCGCTCCGAGCTCTCCCGCCGCATCGAAAAAGAGCGTAGCGAGTACGACCGGCTGATGAATTCCATCGAGCAGCTCTATAAGCAGGGAGCGCTCGCCGCCGAGCAGGGAACCCAGGTCGTATTCGTCGAAGGTGCGGCCAACCTGGTTACGGGCGAGCAGGACCGCCAGCGCCTGCAGGAGATGCTGAAAACGCTCGAGGAAAAAGAAAAAGTGATCCAGCTCTTGGGCGCCTACCTCGACGTCAAGCAGGAGGCAGTCCGCGTGGTGATCGGACTCGACCAGGCTCTGCCCTCGATGCAGAATTTCGTGCTGATCGGCGCCCCCGCTCACGCCGGAAATGAAGTCATGGGATCGCTGGCTGTGATCGGTCCGACACGCATGGACTACCAGCACACCATCACCGCAGTGTCATACATTGCGCGCCTCTTCGACAAAATTTTGAATGAATCGGAGTAATACCGCAGTCATGGCGAAATCAAACGGAAAATCACAAGCAGAAGACACCGGACTCGACCTCGAGCACGAACTTCCCGCCGGAGATGGCGACGATCGATCGTCCCCGTCGAACGCGGGGACGGCCGCATCTGCCGGCGAAGTGTCCGCGGGCGATGCGGAATTGCAGAAAGTGAAGGCGGAACGTGATTCGCTGCTGGACCGTCTGGCACGCGCACAGGCCGAATTCGAAAATGCCCGCCGCCGCGCCGCCAAGGAACAGCAGGATTTTCGCGACTTCGCCACCGTAGACGCCATCAAATCCTTGCTTCCCGTAATCGACAGCTTCGAGCGCGCCTTGCAAGCCAAGTCCGAGCCGGGCGACTTTCGTTCCGGCGTCGAACTCATCTACAAGCAATTGCAGGATGTGCTGGCCAAGCTGGGAGTTCGGCCCATTCAGACGAAGGGACAGCAGTTCGATCCGCATGTGCACGAGGCCATCGAAATGGTCGAAACTCCGGACGCCGCCGACCACGAAGTGATCGAAGAATGGCAGCGTGGCTACAAGTTTAAAGATCGCCTGCTGCGTCCTGCGATGGTCAAGGTCGCGAAGAATCCCGGGAAATAAAAAGTTCGGCGTTCATCATTCGGTCCTGTCAGTTCTCAAGTCTGTTTTAATAACGAAGGATATTTTTGACCACCAACGCAAAACGCGATTACTACGAAGTTCTGGGCGTGACCCGCACGGTCACCGATGTGGAACTCAAGTCCGCCTATCGCAAACTCGCGCTGCAATACCATCCCGACCGCAATCCCAACAATCCGGACGCTGAAGAAAAGTTCAAAGAAGTGAGCGAGGCCTATGCCGTGCTCGCGGACTCCGATAAACGAGCAGCCTACGACCGCTTTGGCCATGCCGGACTCGGCGGAGCGGCGGGAGCGGGCGCGGGCTTCGATCCCTCCGTCTTCCAGGATTTCAGCGATATCTTCGGCGAGTTCTTCGGCTTCGGAGACATGTTCGGAGGTAGCCAGGGACGCCGCCGTAGCCGCGTGCAGCGCGGCGCCGATCTGCGCGAAGATTTGACCCTCGAATTCGAACAAGCATTCTTCGGGACTGAAACTCGCGTCACCGTGCGCCGTCACGAAGCCTGCGAGGAATGCCACGGTTCCGGCGCCGCTCCCGGCAAGGGGCCCACGACCTGCCGCTCTTGTAACGGACGCGGCCAGGTCCGCTACCAGCAGGGATTCTTCAGCATCGCCCGCACCTGTCCCACCTGCCAGGGTTCGGGCAATGTGATTACCGATCCCTGCCCCAAGTGCAAAGGCGAAGGCCGGTTACTTCGCCAGCGCACCGTGGATGCCAAAGTACCTGCAGGGGTCGAAGATGGAACTCGCATCCGCTTTGCCGGCGCGGGAGAAGTCGGCCCCTTCGGCGGTCCGGCTGGAGATTTATATGTTGTCCTCCATGTAAAGGAGCATCCCTTCTTCGCGCGTGAAGGCAACGACTTGCATTGCGTCGTTCCGATCTCGGTCGCGCAAGCTGCGATGGGCGCTGAAATTCGCGTCCCCACCATGGAAGGCGAGCACACGCTCAAAATTCCCGAGGGCACACAGCCCAGCACCACCTTCCGCATCCGCAACAAAGGCGTGCCGGTCCTCAACGGCCACGGCAAGGGCGATCTCTATGTCGAAGCTCGCGTCCAAGTCCCGACCAAGCTCAACAAGCGTCAAAGAGAACTGCTGCAGGAACTCGACGCTTTGTCGAAGGTCGACAACCAACCGCTGCTCCGCTCTTTACTTGGCAGGGTGAAGGACATTTTCGGATGAGCTCGACGTCCAAGCGCGACGAGTCGTCAGAACGTGGAAGAGCGGCCCTTCAGGGCCGCGACAGGGCGTAAGGAGATATCGGGCTTTAGCCCCCGTGTTTGGTCGTCCACGAAACGCATGACCCGCCGCCGATGGATTGCCGACGAAGTCTCCAACGATCGCGCCGCCCTCACCGGCGCTCACGCTGATCATCTAACCCGCGCCCTGCGCGCCCGCGTGGGTCAGGAATTCGATATCATCGCCAACGGTGTCGCCCGTCAAGGACGCATCTCGAATATCACCGACCATCGTGTCGAATTCGACCTCGCAGAAGATATTCCCGCATCCCCCGCAGCAAACCTCACCTTGCTTCTCGCGATCTTTAAGTTCGACCGCATGGAGTGGGCCATCGAAAAATGCACCGAACTAGGTGTCAGCCGGATTGTGCCGTTGATTGCTCGCCGTACCGACGTTCACCTGGCGTCCGCCTCGGCCAACCGTGCCGAGCGTTGGCGGCGAATCGCCCTGCAGGCTGCCGAGCAATCCCGCCGCATCACTGCCCCGGAAGTTGCGGCGCCCGTCAAACTCCGTGAAGCCGCTAAACTTTCCGGCGCATTGCGAATTGTCCTCGCCGAAACCGAAGACCAGGCCATGCTGCCTGACGTATTAGCCGCGCATCCCACCGAGGGCGAAGTCCTGCTCGCCGTCGGCCCCGAAGGCGGCTGGACCGAAGACGAACTGCAGCTCTTGCAGAAAGAAGGTTGGCTCTCTGCCTCACTCGGCCCCACCATCCTCCGGGCCGAGACCGCTGCCATCGCCGCAGTAGTACTGGCAGCCTCAGCACTCCATCGCTAGATTCCTCTTCGGCGGCTAAGCCATGCTCAGCCATCCGCGATCTGATCACTGATCACTAATCACTAATCACGAATCACTGATCACTAGTCACTAGTCACCGACCCCTGACCCCTGACCCTCCTGACCTCTGACCCCTGGCCCCTGACCCCTGACCCCTGACCCCTGACCCCTGACCCCTTACCCC
>Ga0209166_10000098_pt1 | contig 114748 bp, 93 predicted proteins | sample Coa_R1_3_FD_187151 | JGI IMG/M metagenome (GOLD analysis project Ga0209166, IMG submission 187151) | Surface soil microbial communities from Centralia Pennsylvania, which are recovering from an underground coalmine fire - Coalmine... | ecosystem: Environmental > Terrestrial > Soil >... | reverse complement strand
TGGGCAGCTTTCCATTCACTTTCTGGATGGACTCCAGGGCTTTCAAATGGATGTGGACCTGTCCCTTATCGTCGGCCGTGCCGCGCCCAAAAAGATTGCCATCGCGAACGGTAGGTTCGAATGCGGGCGACGTCCAAAGTTCGAGCGGCTCCGGGGGCTGCACGTCGTAATGACCGTAAAAGAGAATGGTTGGCTTGCCGGGAGCTTCGAGGGATTCGGCGTACACAAGCGGATGGAGATTTGTCGGAACGATTTCCACTTTCTTGAATCCGGCGGCGCGAAAATGGTCCGCCACCCAGCGAGCCGCGCTTTCGATGTCCGGTTTGTGCTCGCTTTTGGCGCTCACGCTGGGGATTCGCAGGAATTCGCACAGCTCCGTCAAATGATTGTCGCGATTACCTTCGATGAATTCAGTAAGGTGCATAAGGGGCTCTCGGGGGCAATGAGTCCTTTCGGAGATGATCAAACTAAACTTGAACCGTATGTATGTAGCAGCAGAATGAGTGCGGACCCGCAAGAATGCCCTCGGCTGCCAGTTCCTATTCTAGAGCCGGGGCTAGCATGCGCACAAGCCAACACGAGAGAAAGTTACATTTTTTTTCGAAGATGATTATGACCCGGAAACAAAATCCAAACGTCATCCTTCTTCATTCCGCCGCAACTATTTTTTCGTCACCCCGAAGGCTTCACGCCTGATGTATGCTTGCCATGCAGAACTGTCGATAGGAGTTAAAGCTATGCCTGCTGAAGTGAGCCGTCGTGATTTTCTATTTGGAGCAGAGGCCGTGGTTCTGGCGGCCGTCCTGAACCGTGCCTATGCGGGTGTGCCCGCGGACGATTTGGCCGGCGACGAGGACTTCTGGAAGAAAATTCGCAGCGCGTACGTGCCCGACGCAAAGATCGTTAACCTCAATAATGGCGGGGTCGCTCCGGCGCCGACGGTCGTCCTGAACGCCGAAATCGAAGCCATCCGTTACAGCAACCAACTTCCGGCCTACCGAATGTGGCACGACCTGGAACCCGGGATAGAAGATGTTCGCAAGAGACTCGGGCGCATGTGGGACGCTGATCCCGAATGCATCGCTATCACGCGGAACGCCAGCGAATCGCTGCAGATTGCTCAGTTCGGGCTGGATCTCCAGCCCGGCGACGAAGTGCTTACGACGAGCCAAGACTATCCCCGCATGATTACAACGTGGCAGCAGCGGGAGCGGCGGGAAAAAATTGTTCTCAGGCAGCTGGATTTCGCCGTGCCGGTGAAAAATCCCGCAGATCTGGTGAGGCTCTATGAACAGGCCATCACGCCGCGCACGCGCGTGATCCACGTCTCCCAGGTCGTGTTTATGACGGGACAGATATTCCCGGTCAAGGAAATCTGTGCGTTGGCGCGCGCGCGGGGCATCACCAGTATCGTGGATGGAGCGCACGCTTTTGCGCACGTGCCGTTCCAGTTCTCCGATATTGACTGCGACTTTTACGGCGCCAGTTTGCATAAGTGGCTATCCGCGCCCATTGGCACCGGCGTGTTATACGTTCGAAAGGACCGCATCGAAAAACATTGGGCTCTGATGGCCGCGCCGCCATCGATGGACAAGAATATCCGCAAGTTCGAAGAGATCGGCACACACCCAGCGGCCATGCATAATGCGACGCTGCAAGCGCTGAATTTCCACGAACAGATCGGCGCGGAGCGAAAATTCGCACGCCTGCGGTACTTGAAGAATCGTTGGGCCGAATGCCTGAGCAAGCTACCTGGCGCGCAAATGCTGGTCGGCTTGGATGCGAACCAGTCCGGCGCATTCGGCACGATTCACTTCGAGACCATGGAACCAGGCAAGCTGAGTGAGGTGCTACTCGCAAAATACAACATCCTGGTCACACCCATCTCGGGACCAGGCTTCACCGGCATTCGCGTCAGCCCCAATGTTTACACTTCAACAGAGGAGATCGATCAGTTCTGCAGTGCCGTGACGGCAATCGTGCCTCACGCCTGATGCAGGGGCCCACGTAAGCACGAACTACATTTCGCTCTCGGTCTTCTGGATTGACAGTACGCTTTCGGCCCACCAAATCGTCCGCGATTTATCCTCCGCTTATCGCAGGTACGATTGAAACTTCAGCGCCGACCGAAACAGGCGTGGTGAGTCCGCCTGAATACCGCACGTCCTCGTTTCCCACAAAAATATTCACGTGGCGCCGAAGTTCGCCTGACTCCGTCAGAACCCTGTCCCGCAGTCCGGGACAGACAGCGAAGAGGGAATGCAGCGCGGTCCTGAGATCACTTCCAGGCGGCAAATCAATCTGCAGGTTGCTTTGATTCATAGTGAATTCGCGAAGCGGCCCAGGGATGTTGAACAGGATTTGCATCACCTGCGGTAGCCGCGCTTCGCGAATTTCTTCGACGAGGGTTTCCGTTTCGCTGCAGATCCCGTCTTCACGCGCGCGCTCTCTGCCGGCGCCCCCTCCAGTTGGATGACGGCAGATTTCACGCACATTATCTGCGGCAGTCCTTCGAGAATTTTCTTCCAACTTTTTCCTTCGTCCCTGGATGCGTAGAGCTTTCCACTTCTGGTTCCGAAATAAATCCCCGCCGGGTCGAGGGAGTCCGAGGAAAAAGCATCTCGTAAGATGGTCTCGTACGCCCCCTTCTGGGGCAAGCCGCGCTCCAGGGCATCCCACGAGGCGCCCGCGTTTCGGGTTCGATAAACGCGCAAGTGGCCGTCGGGTGTGCAGCGAAACTCGTCCGATTCCACGGGCAGAATGTATACGGTGTCCGGATCGTGTGGATGCATAACCATGCCGAAACCAAAGTCAGAAGGCAGTCCGCGCGCGATGTCCTGTCAGGAATCGCCGCGATTGTCCGAGCGGTATATGCCCCAATGGTTTTGCAAAAACAGACGTTCGGGGCGAGCCGGGTGCAAGACGATCTTGTGCACGCACTGACCAAATTCAGGATATTTCTCCGGCAGGAACACCACGCGAACTCCACTGTTCCGCGCCTGCCAGGTCTTGCCGACATCTTCGGTCCGGTAAACACCTGCCGCGGACACAGCGACATACATCCGCGAGCGCTCGGCGGCATCCGGAACGATCGTGTGGAGAAAGAGGCCGCCATTACTGGGAATCCAGCGCGGCCGGTGTGGATGCTCGTACAGGCCGCGGATCAACGACCAGGATTCGCCGCCATCGCGCGATTCAAACAGTGCGGCGGGCTCCACGCCGCAATAAAGTGTCTCCGGCTCTTCCGTGCGGCCGAGGCAAATCTGCCAGATATTCCGCAGCGCGGCGCCGGAGTCCGTTGGGAACCGGATGCTCGCTTCAAGAGGATTCGTCCAGCTCCTGCCGAAATCATCGCTCGAACGTAGAAACGTTCCCCACAGGAGGCTGTTTGTCGACATCCACAAACGGTGCCGGCCGTTCCGTCCGTCATATGTCATCGCATAGACGCCCTGGCCGTGGAAATACGGACCGGCGACATCCCATCGAGCGCGGTCCCTGGACGACCTCAGCAAGAATGCGCCTTTGTTCGTGCCCACCATTAAGAGCACGTCCCCGTTCTTAACGGTGAGGTGTTCCATTCCGCGCAGCACGAGAGTTCGCGGCCCACGCGTTTCATCCTTGGGGTGGCGGGTTTGGAGGACAGCGCCTTGTAGCGCCTCGAGAGCGGCGAGCACTTCACTTGCCCGCTGGTATCGTTCGGGCGGCTCCTTCATCAAGCACCGCTGGATCACGGCTGCCAGGCCGTAAGGAACTGAAGGCGGCAGCGGCGGAGGCGGTTCACGCAGGATCGCCGAACTGACTTCGAAGCCTGTATTTCCGCGGAAGGGCAAGCGTCCGCCTGCTGCTTCATACAGCAAAACGCCCAGCGCCCAGATATCGCTCAGATGGTCTCCCTTCTGGCCGCGCAAAATCTCCGGAGCCATGTACGGCAGAGTTCCCACCAGCTTGCTCTCCAGCGCTTCGTAGGAAAGCGTGAGCTCGCTGATTTCCTCGCGTTCGATCCGCGTGGCCAGACCGAAATCCAGAACCTTCACGCGGCCCTCAGCCGTTACCATCACATTCGAGCCCTTCAAATCCCGATGCGCGATGCCGCGGTCATGCGCGTGCGCAAGAGCATCGGCAATTTGCGTCCCGTAGCGCGCCACGGTATCCATGGAGAGTCCGGTGAGCGTAATCAAGTCACTCAGGGATTTCCCTTCGATGAGTTCCATCACCACGTAGAAATCGTTGCCGCTCTGTCCCACCTGATGAATCGTGCAGATACTCGGATGGCTGAGGGATGAGGCGGTCTGCGCCTCGCGGAGCAGATGGTCGCGGCCGACCTTGTCGATTGCGCCAGGGGCGAGCAGCTTCAGCGCGACATCGCGGTTCAGCACTTCATCCCGGGCGCGATAGACGACACCCATGCCGCCTGCGCCCAGCTGAGAGAGGATTTTGTAATGATCCAGTGTTCGGCCGATCATGTGCCTGACCAGACGGCAATCCTAACACGCTAGTGGCTCGTGGACGGACGCCCAAAACACACACTCAGGAGAGCGCTCGATACACACGAAGACAGCGGCTGATTGAAATCCCAGAATTCCCTGGAATCTCGGTTAACCGCCGGCGATCGCACCGAGAATCAGGAGAGGTTCTGCACCGGTGGCGATGGCCTCCGGCAGCGGGGTGTCCGGCTGTTCGTGCGACAAATCTTCGCCGCAGGCGAAAAATCTCAGGAAGGGCCGGCGCTGCTGCGTGACATGGTCGCGTATCGTGCCGCTGAGCATTGGATAGCGGGCCTCGAGCGCGTCGAGGACGGAGCGCTGCGTAACCTGGCCGGCGATGGCCAGTTCAACTTCGCCGGCAATATGGGCCAGCCCTCGCAGATGAGGCGGCAGGATAACGCGAATCATGCCAGTGTCTGGACCTCAACGGAGAGAACTGGCGGAAGATTTTGGACGATCGCGGACCAGTTGTCACCGCCATCGGGCGAAACGTAGACTTGGCCGCCGGTCGTGCCGAAATAGATGCCACTCTTGTCCAGGGAATCGACAGCCATGGCATCTCGCAGCACGTTGACGTAACAATCGCGCTGCGGCAATCCTTTGCCGAGTTCTTGCCATTCATTGCCTCCCGACTTGCTGCGATAGACTCGCAGCTTTCCATCGAGAGGAAAATGCTCGCCGTCGCTCTTGATGGGCACGACGTAGACGGTATCCGGCTCGTTTGCGTTTACGTCGATCACGAAACCAAAGTCCGTGGGCAAGTTGCCGCTGATTTTCTCCCAGGAGTCGCCGGCGTTGTTACTGCGCATGACATCCCAATGCTTTTGCATGAAGAGGACGTCGGGGCGCGAGGGATGCAGAGCGATGCGATGTACGCAGTGGCCGACTTCGGCGGTCGGCTCGGGAATGTATTTGGAGTAGAGGCCTTTATTAATTGGGCGCCAGGTTTCACCGCCATCATCGGTGCGGAAGGCGCCTGCGGCGGAAATCGCGATGAAAATTCGCTTTGGGTTCTTTGGATCCAAGATGATGGTGTGCAGGCACATGCCGCCGGCGCCGGGCTGCCAACGCGGGCCCGTGCCGTGGCCGCGCAGACCGGAGAGTTCGTGCCAGCTTTTTCCGCCGTCGGTAGAGCGAAACAGAGCGGCGTCCTCCACTCCGGCATAGACGGTATTCGGATCGGTCAGCGACGGTTCGAGATGCCAGACGCGTTTGAACTCCCAAGGATGCTGGGTGCCGTCGTAGAACTGATGCGTGGTGAGCGGTTTGCCCGTTTCCTTGGAAACGTCGTACAAGAACTTGTTGCTCTCGCCCTTGGGCATTCCGCCCGGACCGGTGGTTGGCTCGCCGGGCGGCGTGCCGGGCTGAATCCAGGTTTTCCCTCCGTCGTCGGAACGTTGAATGACTTGCCCGAACCAGCCACTGGTTTGGGAGGCAAAGATGCGGTTCGGTTCGCAAGGCGAACCCTTGACATGATAAATCTCCCAACCAGCAAAGTGCGGGCCGGAAACATCCCAGCCATCGCGCTTTCCGTCGGAGGTCAGGATAAATGCGCCTTTGCGTGTGCCAGCCAGTACTCGGACCCTGCTCATTGCTTGCTCCTTAGAGGATAGATACACCGTCAACAGAAGAATAACCGCGAGATAGTCTGCGGCATGTTACTTGCAATATGCAAGTAACAAATTTCCGTTCGTCCATCGAGCGAAAAAATAAGACTACCCTAAAGACAATGCGCCTGTCTCCAGGCTCCGGATGTCTCGGCCAGACGTGAGAGTCCCTGGGAGTCCGCTTCGGTTGCTTGGGGAGAACACCTGTCCTGAGGGCCAGTGGACGCTGTTTCCCGTAACAGCCGATGATGACGGTATGAACGGAACAACCTCTCCAACGCACCGGCGCAGCGGGCGGGCATTTCACAAGATGCGCGTTCAGGCGCAGGGGCGCGCGCATAACGGAAAGAAATTCAAAGAGGCGTGCGAAACCGTGGTCGTCAACGCGCACGGCGGCTTGCTGCTTCTGAAGCACGAGATCGACAATGGCGAAATGCTCGTTCTGACGAATCCGGAAACTTTGGAAGAGCAGGAATGCCGCGTGGTGTTTCAAGGGGAGCCCTGCGAGAGGGGTCAACGGATCGGAGTGGAATTTTTGACGCCGGCGCCACGCTTCTGGGGTCTGGAATTCAGCGAGCTTTCCACGCCAGGCGAAGGGATGTCAACCGTTCACTGAAGCGCGCTGGGTACTGGCGGTCGCCGGAACGGCGCGGCCGCGCCGAATCAGCCAATCCACCAGGCGCCAGAGCAGCAGGACGGCGACAATCGCCGCATAGGTCAGAGGCCGCAACACTGCGGATTTCACAAGCCAGTAGTAGTGAATCACACCACAAACCGCGCTGATGTAGATCAAGCGATGCAGCATTTGCCAACGGCGCCCGCCGAGCCGGCGAATCGATGCAGCTGTTGAAGTCAGCGCGAGCGGAATCAGAAGCACAAAGCCCGTAAACCCGACGGTTACAAAGGGACGCTTGTACACGTCCGTTCCCATCGCGGCCAGACTGAAATTCTGGTCGGGACCCAGGTAGGTCAGGAAGTGCAGACAAACGTAGAAAAAGGCGAAGAGGCCGAGCATGCGCCGAAAACGAATCAGCTCGGGAAGTTTAAGGAGTTTGCGCAGCGGCGAGATGGAGAGAGTGATGACGAGAAAGCGAAGTGTCCAATCGCCGGTCGTGTGTTGAAGCGTTTCAACGGGATTTGGACCGAGATTTCCGGTGGAGGCTTGCCATATGAGAACGCCAAATGGCACAAGGCAAGCAAAAAAAACAGGAATTTTGGTCCACTTGCTGGAAAGGAACGAGGGCACGCGATGAACCAGTCTCAATAATATTTCTTCAGGTCCATGCCCGCATACATGCTGGCCACCTGATCCTGGTATCCGTTGAACATGAGAGTCTTGTGACGAAAAATTTCGCCGAGACGGCGTTCCGTGGCTTGAGACCATCGCGGATGATCCACGTTGGGGTTCACGTTGGAATAAAAGCCGTATTCGTGGGAATTGGCGAGATTCCAGGTTGTCGGCGGCTCCTTCGCGACAAATTTAATCTTGACGATGGACTTGATGCTCTTAAAGCCGTACTTCCACGGAATCACCGTGCGCACCGGTGCGCCGTCCTGATTCGCAAGCGAATCGCCGTACATGCCGACGCACAGTAGCGTGAGCGGGTTCATGGCCTCGTCGAGCCGCAAACCTTCCACATAAGGGAAATCGATGCCGCCGTATCTGGCTTCGGGCATCTGGCCAGGATCGTAAAACGATTCGAACGCCACATACTTCGCTTTCGGCGTGGGTTCAACGAGATTCGCTATCGTACTGAACGAAAAACCGATCCAGGGCACTACGATGGACCAGGCTTCGACGCAGCGGTGGCGATAGATGCGCTCTTCGAGAGGAGCGAGCTTGAGGATTTCGTCCATCGTGAACTTGCGCTTGGTCTTGACTTCGCCTTCGACGGAAACCGTCCAGGGTGATGTGCGGAATTTTTGCGCGTTCTTTGCAGGAGCGTCCTTGTCGATGCCGAATTCGTAGAAATTATTGTAGTGCGTGACGTCCTGGTAGGGCGTTTCCTTCTCCGTCGTGCTAAAGGGGCTCTTAATGAGATTGGGGAACTTCGCTCCGGCGTAAACGCTTCGCGACGGTGAGGCAAGCTCGAGCAGGTGTCCTCCGGTAAACGCCGCCGCGCCCGCGGCGCCCATGGCTTTGAGGAACTTGCGCCGGTTGAAGTAAATTTCCTTCGGCGTGACGTCTGCATACGTTAATTCCGGTTTTCGTCGAATCAACATCATTCCCTTCCTGAGGTGCAGTGCGGCTGCCCTATATACTACGCACGTACAACTAGATTGGATGCAGAAAGTTGGCCGAAGATTCGTGCCGCTTTGCCGATTTCGTCCCCGCGCTATCCGCGGCCATGCATGCGCTCGAGCACTGTTTGAGCAGTGACAACACCATGGTACTGGGCTTCCTCGAAGATGGAAATGCCGCTCAGGTCGGAATTGGCGAAGAGGATACGCGATTCGCGACGCCCGCGCGTGAGCCTGAGGCGTTCCTCCGAGAAAATAGTGCCGATTGCCGGGCGAATCATGGCGTGGCCCATGCGCATAATGTCGATTCGCGAGACGCACTGGCGGATATCTGAATGCACGCGCTCGAGATCGCGAAGGATCGCCTCTTTCCAATAATTCCAATCCTTTTCGAGCAGGAGCTGCCGGTTCTGCGCCGGTGTGCCATCGGCGAGCGACCAGTAAAACGTCCAAACCGTGCGTTCGATGTGCGTACGAACGCTTTGGTGTGTGGCATCGACGTAGCCGAGCGTGGGTGAGTCGAGAAAAACAGTGTCCCACGTGGGCTCCGCGCCTCGGGAGTCGGGAAAGCGTTCCAGCGTGAGATTGGCGGTTAGCCACGGGGAGTATACGAAATCGCGCAGGCGCGGGAAGCCTTCGATGAGGTAAGGGGAGAGAAAAGTTGGCGCGGCAAAAATGACAAAGTGCGACTGGTATTCCGTGTCGCCCGCGAAGACGCTCACACCACGTTTTGTTTCAGCGATACGATGTACCATCTCGCTGACGCGAACACTTCCGCCGACGCGTTCCAGGAGGCGGCGTGTGATCCATCCGTTTCCTTCGGGCCACGTGAGCGGGCCTTTCTCTTCCGCTTCACGCGAAGAGAAATAATGGACACCGGCCCACGCGGAGGTGTCTTTGGCGAGCGCCCCATAATCGTCGCGGCAGGCATAGTTCATGTACCAGTTGACGAGATGCGAATCGCAACCTTGCTGCTCGAGCCATCCGGAAAATGAAATTCGATCCAAGTCCTGGAAGCGAGAGGAGCGGCCGACCTCGAGCGGAATCGTGAACTCACCGCTCGCGCGAAATTTTGCGAAAAGATCTTCCAGATGCTGGAACTGATCGCGGTCTTTTTGCGTCAGGCCCACCGCCGGCTCGATTCCTTCTTGCCATCTGCCGTATAGGAATAGGCGCTCCTGCGGCGCAAAACAAAGGTAGCGTTCTTCCCATTGGCCGTTTTTCAGAACTCCGAGATCTTCAAAGAGCTCCCGGACGTATTCCGCTTTAGGTCCCGGAACCGGAACATAGTGCGCGGCCCATGGATAAGCGGTGATTTCATTTTCGCCCCAGCGCGCGTTGCCGCCGGCTTGCGTATTCATTTCCAGGAGGACGAAATCCGTAAAGCCGCGCTTGCGCAAACGCCAGGCGGCGCTAAGTCCGGCAATGCCGCCGCCGACGATGACAATGGGATACCTCTCAACGCGCGTCGCGGATGGAAAGGAAGCGCGGTCCCGCAAAAGATGGCCCATCTGGAAAGAGTCGTTGACGAAAGAGCCCGCGATGGGACGATCGGTTTTAAGCGAGAGTCCAACAAGGGCCGCACTGCCGGTGCCGAGAAACTTGCGACGCCCAATCTTCAATGACTGATGTCCTTCCAGTCGTTTTCGTAGGCGCGGACAAGCACCTGGCTGTTGAGCTGATTGGCAGGCATGGGAAGCGGCGCCATATCCGGAGGAAACTGAAAGAGCGCGGGCAAACCTTCCACATTTATGAAACGAAGGCCGCTGGGGAGAGAGGTGGGAGGAGTGTATTCGTGGGTTGAAGCCAAGACGAAACCCCACTCGCCGAAAGAAGGGACATAGACATGGTAGGGATACGCGTGCAAGCCCACTTGCTTGATGGTTTGCACGATGCACCAGAAGGAGTCGCGGGCGAACATCGGCGAGGTGCTCTGCACGACCATCAGGCCTTGCGCGCTGAGGTGACGCGCAGCGGCGCGATAAAAAGCGGCCGTGTAGAGCTTGCCCAGGGAATAATTCGTGGGATCGGGAAAGTCGATAACGATGAAATCAAAACTGTCGGTGTTCGAATCGACCCAGGGAAACGCGTCCGCGTTGATAACGTGAACCCGGGGTGAGAGCAGAGATTTGTCATTCAACCTTGTCAGCATGGGGTGCGAAGAAAAAAGCCTCGTCATCTCCGGATCCAGATCAACGAGCGTGATGCTCGCAACTTGCGCGTATTTCAGAATTTCGCGGACGGCAAGACCATCGCCGCCGCCGAGGACGAGGACCCGGCGCGGAGCGGGTACCGCGGCTAGCCCGGGATGAATGAGGGCTTCGTGATAACGGTATTCATCGCGCGAGCTGAATTGTAGATGGCTGTTCAGAAAAAGGCGCAGATCATCCTTGAAGCGCGTGAGGACAAGATGTTGGTAGTGCGTATCCCGGGCAAAGATGATGTCGTCCGCGTAGATGTTGTCCTCTGCGGTGGCGGTGATGTGGCGCGCCTCCGCCATGCCAACGCCCAGGCCGCATAACACGATGACGCAGGCCGCACGCAAAGCACGTGCGCCGGAAAGCTGATGGGAGAACAAGTAGGTGCTCCAGAGCGCGACGCCGGCGTTGACCAGACCGAAGAGCATGGCGGAGCGCACCAGCCCAAGGCGCGGCACTAGAAGTATAGGAAAGAGAAGCGAGGCGCCGAGCGCGCCAAGATAATCGAAGGTGAGGACGTGGGCGATAACGTCGCGGAATTGATAGCGGTCGCGCACGATGCGCATGAGCAAGGGAATTTCCAGGCCCACGAGAACGCCCATGACGATGACGAGGGCATAAAGGATCAGTTCGAACCCCTGGGTAAAGGCGAAGGCCATCATCAAGAGAGCAGATGAAAAACCGCCGATAACGCCAAGCATCAGCTCGATCCAAACAAAACGATGGACCAGACCGCGATTGATGTAGCGGGAAAGGGCGCTGCCGATGCCCATCGCGAAAAGATACGTGCCGATAATGGTGGAGAACTGAAAAACGCTGTCGCCTACCAGGTAGCTCGCAAGCGTGCCTGCGACGAGTTCATAGATGAGCCCGCACGCCGCAACCAGCAGCACCGAGATGAAGAGCAGGATGCCCATGTGTCAGTGAATGGCGGCGGCAATGATGATGCAGATCCCGATCGACATGGCTCCGACGAGGATCGCCAGCGCCATGTTGTGCTCCTGAACGATTTCCTTCCACAGATGGTATGGGGTGAGCTTGTCCATCACCAGAAACGCGATGATGAAGATCAGCATGCCGAGAAAGGCAAATGCCAGTGCAGCGATGATATTGCCGAGCGGAACAAGGTTCATCTTATTTGCCTCCGGTGTAATGATGATAAAAACCGTAAACGGAACGATAGGAGCCTGGATTATCACGAACGGACTTGGGAACGTTTTTCAACTGGCTGATCCTGTCGAGGCTCCAGCCGCTATGCTGAGCAAAGGACGTGCCTCCGAGAACCAGCACTCCATACGCAAGATAAAGTTTTCTGAACATCGCTTAATCCTCCGATTTCCCGATTCGAATGGGGGGATGATCGCTTTCCGCCCAGCGCATCCGTTCAAAGTTCATGGATCGCCATGTGATGGCAATAGCCGGTAGCAACAGCGCAAGAAAGGCGATGCCGAAAAAACCTAAGACGGGGACATCCCGTTTGACCTGCACCGAGTAGGAGATGGGCGGGTGCCTGGCGTCTACCTCCGGCTCTATCCGCAAGTAATAATGGCCTGCGGGCACGCTGGGGATGACCACGGTGTCGCGTCTGCTGCCCTCGGTCCACGAGCCATCGCTATCGTAACCGTGGTAATAGCTGACTTCGCGGCCGAAATCCCACGCTTGACCGGAGTCCTGGTTGATCAGCGCGTAATTCAGATAGATCCAGGAGTTGTCCACGCTTGCGGAGGTTGTGATCTGTACATTTGAGGTGCGGCCTCCCAAGTCGAAAACATCGGTGACAAAGGAGGCTTCGCCTTTTGGCTCGCCGGCGTTCAACCGATAACTGGAATCAAAGACTGTAGTTTTGCTGGAAGCGAAATCAAATCCAGCCATCAGAAAAAGCAGCAAAAGAGCGAACGCAAGAAAGGCAGACCAGATTCCCTTGACATTTTCGCTTACCGGCGATGGTTGGTTTTCGTACACCCCGAACGCTTCCGGCGGCTGGCCGGGCAGGTTGAAGGACTTCCAGATGTCGGCGCCATACATGTACTCGCCGAGGGACCAAGTCACTTCGTTGGCGCTTTTCTCCGAGGACAAGACGCGCGGCGGCTTGACGTAATCCGTTACGGTAGCCTGCTCACCGACGCGAACCTGCCAGGGGAATTCGCCGAGCACGTAATTCGTGTTTGCATCGGAGGTCTGAAAGTGCCGGTACACTTCACCCAGATAATTGACAGTAGAAAAGTTGACAACCGGTAGTTCCTTGCAAACGCTGATGTCGTTCCAGTGGCCGTTATATTCGGTCAGGTAGTGGGTGGCCTTGTAGGGATTGAAGAGGACATACTCGTGCCAGTCGTAACGAATTCCTTCGACTGTGATGCTCCGCCGCTGGAAGCCAATGACCTCGTAGTCCGTGCCGCGGAGTTTGCCTCGCGATCCCAGCGGAATCAGCGGTGGCACCTCGCCCGTAATGACCTGAAATTTTTGGAGAATCTGGAGGTTCGGGTCCTTGGCATCCAGAATAGAATGACAACTTTCGCAGACCACGGTCTCGGCGTGTCCGAGTGCGCGCAGCGTGATCGCCGCGCCGCACTGCGGACAATTCAGTGCCTTCGCTTGCGGTTTTGGAGGCGTCGAGAGAGGTGGCGTGCCTGCGCTCATTACCAGCCCTCGAAGCTGCGTAGATTTTTCAGTTTGAGATCGTCGAACTCCATAAATTCGCCCAAATAAAGCGCGGGCTGATCGTCACTAAAATCCAGCGTTGCGAATTTGCCGGTCTCACTGCGCAAGTCGGCAAACGTCACGTCGGTCTTGTCCCAGTATTGAAAAGGCAGTTCGCCCTCCACACCGCGATAATGCGCTAGCGTGATTACTGTCAGTGTATAGCGCTGATTGTTCCACGTGTATTGCTGTCCGACCTGGACTTGTTTAGCGGCCGGCAGCCCGCTCATGCTTGCCGCAAAAGAAACGGCGTATTCGTTCTGCGCGTCGGAAAGCCAGGCGCTTTTGCCGTCATTCAATGTGATGTGCCACTCGTTCCAGCCGCCTTGATCGTACTCGTACAAAATCCTGCCGATGACCACGAAGGATTTGTTTCGATAGATACCTTCTGTATTTAGCTGGATCGGTGAACTGTCCGGTGGCAGATCGCCGACCTGGCCGACTTTCTTGAGATCGACGTCGGTCCGAACGAGAATACTCTTGCAGTATTGGCAGACCGTCTGCACGCTGCTCGACCATTGGAAGACTATTTTGGCGCCGCAGTTCGGACAGTTCGAAACGGGCTGAGTCATCGTCTGTTGCTCACCGCTCGCGCGCGAAAAATCGCAGCTCTAGTCGCTGGCCGCCTGGTGACGCGCCGTCTCATACGGCCGGACTAGCCTTCTAACGGAAACTGTCCGAGCATGAAAAAGCTGCTGGATGGCCGCTTCAAAATTCCATTCGGCTCGCGGAACGCAGCAAAAGAGATTCAGGCAAAGCGAATTGTGTTCCGGAAATGTGTGGCAAGCGAGGTGCGATTCAGCAAGCAAACAGAGCCCGGTGATGCCGCCGGTTCCCGGGAATTGATGCCACTGTGTTTCGCCGACCGGGCGCAGTTTCATGCCGCGTATCATCCCATGGAAGAGAGTTTCCATCGCCCGAAGGTCGCGCAGCGATTCCGATGAACAACCGAAGGCCTCCACGACCCACTCGATCCCACTCATGCCGGCCTCGCCACTAGGCTTGCGGCTTCCCGCATTCCGGGCAGAACTTGCTCGCGCGCGCAATGGGCTTGCCGCACTCGCTGCAGAATTTCGTGGCCGCGGATGCGGCACCCGCCGCCGCAGGCGCCGCGCCCCCTCCGCTCGGGGACGAGGAGGTAGACTGCTTCACCGCGTCCATCATCGCCTGGCCCATGGCGACTCCCGCGCCCAACCCGGCGCCCACGCCGACTGCTCCACCACCTTCGTTGGCGGCGGCAATCGGAATGGCTTGCGCTACCTGGTACTGCGTGAACTTGCCCATGTCTCCGAGCACATTCATGCTGATGCGCTGATCGAGCACTTTCTGAAGCTCCTCTGGAAGCGAAAGGTTCTCTACCACGAAACTATCGAGACTGAGACCGTACTCCGTGAAGGCAGGCTTGAGCTGCTCATTGATTTTGTCCGCTAACGCGCCTTGGTTCGCCGCCATGTCCAGGAACGGCACCTGGCTTCCGGCAAAAGCGTCGGTCATTTTGGCGACGATGGTGTTGCGCAGCTGGCCTTCGAGCTCGGGGACGTGGTAGCTATCACGCGTGCCGCTGATCTTCGAGTAGAACGCCTTCGCATCGGCGATGTGGTAAGAATAAATTCCGAAGCCGCGCAAACGAATCGCGCCAAACTCCTTGTCGCGGATCGTGATGGGATTTGGCGTGCCCCAGTGCTGGTCTGTCTGGATGCGTGAGGAAAAGAAGTACACATCTGACTTGAAGGGCGACTGAAACTTTTTGTCCCAATTCTTGAGGTAGGTCAGAATGGGCAGCGTATTGGTGTTGAGCGTGTAGAGCCCCGGCCCGAAGGCGTCCGCCACTTTTCCTTCGTTCACGAAAACTGCCAGCTGCGTATCCCGCACAGTAAGCTTTCCGCCATTCTGGATTTCGCGGTCTTGCATCGGATAGCGGTAGGCAAGAATGCCGTCTTCCGGCTCCGTCCAGTCGATGACGTCGATGAATTGTTTGGAAATAAAGTCGCGAAGACTCATGAAGGACCTCGATTCCAGCGTGGTGCAAGGGAGACACAGCTACCCAACAGAGGCGATGCTACGGTGCGGCTCGAATCATGTCAATGCCATTCGAGAAGGGCCTTCCACCAAATATTGCGATTCGCTATCGATGCTGAGGTAGAAGCAAGAGTGCGCGAGGACCACTTCGCATTTTTGCACGCGCAATCCCCGGCCTCACTTTAATGAGCAACGCTTTATCAAACGGCTTCTGGTTTGCTATTCGAGGTCGTGTAATATATCTCACTAGGAGAGGGGCCAATGAGGGATGAAAGCACCAAGCAGGCTGCGCAGGAATATCTGGCCGCTAAGCTCACGGAAGAGGAACAGAAATACGAAGATGAGCAGAACCTGGCAACAGCGGTCGCGCGTTCCCTCCTGGCATGGAAGCGGCTTAAAGATTCCATCCTCGCGCAGTGCAACGAGTGGAATGCGATCACCCAGGAGCAGACTCTCACCTTCAAGGAAACTCCGATTGGGGATCTCCGGATTTGGTGTGCCGCTCGAGCAAAGCAAATGACCGTCCATTACGATTCCAGGAAACTCTTGATTACGGTGAAGAACGCCGGTCGGCTGGAACATGAAAAAGACGTGATCTTGCACGTAGAAGGATACCGTTCAGGCCCCAATCGGGATGATCGTGATGTTCATCTGGTGCGCAACGAGCAGCCTGTCAACATCGACATGCTGATTCTGGCCGAGCTTCGCGTTCTGACTGGAATCGGCCGCCAAAGAACCTCTTAGGATCTAAAAGCTCTGCTTTCCACGGGAGTTAATTGGACGGGCCGCGTTTTCGATGCCGGTTTTTGACTAGCCAGATGGCTTCTAGGCTGTTCTTTCTCCTAGAAGGGCGCACTGGCCATTCTCTTCAGTCTACTTAAGGCGACTCTCAGCACTTACGGTTAAGCCTCGCGATGTTCGATAATCGCTTGAAAATCCGTGCGGACGCGCTAATTTAGATGGTATACCCCTGATGCGCAGCTTCCCTTTGCTTGGAGCGTAAAATGAAGATAAATTCTCTGAAGTTTGGCCTGGGGTCTTGTCTGCTTTTTCTCATTCCCTTGGGAACCGCGTCGCCGGCTTTCGGACAAAACACACCCGGCGTCAGCGAAAACGAAATCCTGATCGGCTCCTGTTCCGCTCTCGAGGGGCCTTCCCATTTCCTTGGTGTGGAAACCGTAACTGGCGCGAAGGCCTATTTCAACCTGATCAATGACGAAGGAGGCGTAAACGGACGCAAGCTCAAGCTCATCTCCGCCGACGACAGCTATGACCCTGCGAAAACCCAGGCGTGTTTCGAACACTTGGTGAGCGAGAAAGTCTTCGCCTTGGGATTCTTCGTGGGCACTCCCACCGCCGTTAAATATGTCCCCATGGCGGAAGCCGCCAAAATTCCGCTGATTGGTTTGTTCACCGGCGCGCAGACGCTCTATGTGCCGCTGCGACACTGGATCGTAAATGTGCGCGCGTCGTATTTCGACGAGACACGCGAGCAGATCGACGGCCTTTGGAAGACTCTCGACTATAAGCGAATCGGGGTCATCTATCCCGAAGATGCGTTTGGCGCTGCCGTTTTGGAAGGAGTGAAAACCGCCCTCAAAACGGACGGCGGGGAGCCCGCCGCCACGGCCTCCTATCCGCGGCAAACTTCCGACGTGGGAGGAGCGATCAACACCGTCCGCGCGGCCAACCCGGAAGCCGTCGTTGTCGTAGGACCCGCCAATACAGTCGCGCCGATCATAAAGCAGGCGCACGCCAAGGGCTGGAAGCCTCTGTTTCTGACCGTCTCCTTTGTCGGCACCGATGAATTGATTTCCGAGGCAGGTCCGGATGCGGAAGGCGTCGTGATTACACAGGTCGTGCCGCCGTATTACATGACCGAGCAAAAGTCTGTCGCACTCTATCGCCGCGCGCTGAGCAGGTATTTCCCTTCCGAGCAGCCAAACTTTGTCAGCCTCGAGGGATTTGTGGATGCCATGGTGATGGTGGAAGGCCTCAAACGAGCCGGCAAAGAGCTGACGCGGGAGGGGCTGATCCATGCGATCGAGTCGATCCATGATCACGATCTGGGGCTCGGGCCCCAGCTCAAGCTGCGCTATTCAACCAGGGAGCACAAAGGATTCGATCACGTGATCCCGACGGTGGTGCGGGGCGGGCGAGCTGTCCCGTTCACAGACTGGTCGACCGCGGCACCGAATCAATAGTACCGACAAGACTGCATTCTCGTATTTAGCAGTATTCAACCAGTAGGTTGATCACAACCCCCGACGTATTCACTTATCTTCACTTTGTTTGGGACAAACAGATAGGCCTGGCCGAGGTCGTTCAAGCTGAGCTTTTCGGAGGCTATTGCTAAGAGAGTTTTATTTCTCTGAAAGCCAGTAAATCGCGGAACTATGCGCCGGCAGCGCCATCTCCAAGAACTCCTTGACGCCCAAATCTTCGTGCTCCCAAAGGTCGCGCAGCTTGTATTTCTCGCGCCTGAGACCCAATTGCTTCCAGGAGTAGTGCATGCTCTGAGGCACGGCCTCGAGATTGAAAACGGCCACATAAGCTCCTTCGCCGGATTCCGGCGTGGACAACCACACCGCGGCCTTTTCGGTCGAAATAACCGCATGGCTCCCACTGGAATGCTGATCTACGCCAATCAACTCCGCATTGGTAAGCGCCGATTCCGTCCAATCATCCGCGAGGGTGAGATTGCCTCCCATGATGAGCGGCGAACGAAAGATGGACCACAGAGTCAGAAGGGTGCGTTGCTCGTCGTGCGTGAGGCGCGTCGTGCGCGGCTTTCCCCATCCGGCGGCAGGCTCGAGTCGTCCAATCGGAAGCATATCCGCGTCGGGCCAGTGCCCTGGCCCGGAAAAGACCGCCCATTTCGCTGCGCGCGCGAACTGATTTTCCACGCCCTGAGGAAAATCCGTATCGCTGTGCCACACATCCCAAATGTCATCCGAAATACGCCACATTTGCGCGTAGCGGCGCAACTCGTTCGCCTTATCGAAAGGAGCCGGACCGGGCGAGAGGCTGAGAACGATGGGCCGGTGAACTTTGCGAAGGGCCCGGCTGATCATTCGAATTTCATCGCCCTTGTATGGATGGCTGGCGATGCAATCGACTTTGAGGAAATCGACGCCCCATCCGGCGTACAGCCGCGCGAGAGAATCGTAGTAGGCCTGGGCGGCCGGCGAAGTTACCTTTAGTCCGTAGTTGAACGGATTCCAGGGACACGTATCCGAGGTATCCGCCGCTGACTTCGCATGAAACGAAGAACCGGCGATCGGCAAATTGTTTCGAACTGCTTCCTTGGGAATCCCTCTCAGGATGTGAATGCCGAACTTGAGCCCGAGAGAATGGATGTAATCGGCCAGCGGCTTGAAGCCCGCACCCTGAGCCGCGGAAGGTATGGTGTTGACGGCCGGCGTGTAGCGGCCGAAGGCATCGAGACTGAACTGCGCCGCGGCGGCGTTCGTCCCGGCGGAATGATTCGTGACATACCATCCCGAATCGACGACCACATACTCCCAACCGTAAGCTTTCAGATGCTCTGCCATCCACTGGGCATTTGCTCGGATGTCGGATTCACCGACGGTTTCGCCGTAGGCGTCCCAACTATTCCAACCCATCGGCGGAGTGGCAGCCAGGGAGGTCTGCGTTTCCACGTCCACGGAATCGGCGGCGAAAAGAGTGACGAGGCCGAAAATACAGGCCAGCGCGCAACTCATTAAAAAAATAAATACAACTCGATATGCAACCGATTTCCTGGGCATCCAATGGGCCTCTGGGGTTTCCGGCGAAGATCTTATGCGACGCACTAGAAAAGAGGTAGCGGAGTTTGCGTGGCTCCGGAAGCCCAGCAGGAAGCTTCGCGAACGGGCGCGAAGGAATAGCGATGTAGAGGAGATGGACCGTGTAGGCGCAGGGCTTCCAAATGATCAGGTGTTGCGTAGCCTTTGTGGCGAGCGAGGCCATACTGCGGGTAGACAGCGTCCCACTCTTCCATGCGAGCGTCGCGATGAGTCTTGGCCAGGATGGAAGCAGCGGCGATGGAGACACTGCGAGCGTCGCCTTTGATCAGCGACTTCTGCTCGATGAGAACGTCGAGCTGCATGGCGTCAATGAGCAGGTAATCCGGCTGGACCGAAAGTTTTTGCAGAGCTGCAGTCATAGCTTGGCGGCTGGCTTGATAGATATTCCACGCGTCGATGCGCTGGGCATCAATTTCCGCGACGGCCCAGGCTAACGCATGTTCGTGGATACGTGCGGCAAGCTCGGTCCTCCGCTCCGCGGGAAGTTTTTTCGAATCATCAAGACCTACGATGCGACGCCGTGGATTGAGAATGACTGCGGCGGCGACGACCGGGCCGAAGAGCGCGCCGCGTCCGGCTTCATCGAGACCGGCGATGCGCATCCAGCCAAGTTGTCGCGCCGCTCGCTCGAAACGGGAAGAGCAGAGGCGGCCCATCAGGCGGAGATTTTAGCACGAGGCCCGCGGCTCGCAGTTTATTCATATCTCAGCGCAACCATGGGATCGACCCTCGTGGCCCGCCGGGCTGGGATGTAACAGGCAAGGATCACCACGGCGGTTAGGCCGGCGGCCAGCGCCGCGAAAAGTGAGGGCTCGAACGGCTTCACGCCGAACAGAAGGCTCGTCATGGAACGAGTCAGGAGAACCGCGCCGGTGGCACCGGCGGCAATACCGGCGAGCGCCAGCCGAACGCCTTCTCCCATAACGAGGCGATGAAGATCGGCGGGCCGCGCGCCAAAGCTCAAGCGAATACCCAACTCCCGGGTTCGCTGGCTAACCCAATAGCTCATGATTCCGTAGATGCCGACGGCAGCCAGAAGCAAAGCGAGGGCGGCGAATAGCGTGAGCAGTAAACCGTAGGAACGCGTCTCCGCGGAATCTTTGCTCATTCGCTCGCTCAAGGTGGCCACGTTGTAAACGGGAATCGCCGGATCGATGCGCTGAATTTCCTCGCGCAAGGGGCTCAGCATGCTTTCCGGAGAGTTTCGTGTGCGGATAACCAGGTTCATGTTGATGACGACTTCGCTTTGAAGCAACGCGCCGTAGATGACCGGCTCGGCTTCGGGATCCTGGCGCAGCGAGTTGTACTTGATGTTGCCCGCGACGCCGATGACCTGCATCCAGGGGCCTTTGGAATCCGCTGGGCCGTACTTGAGGCGTTTTCCAATCGCATCCTGGCCCGGCCAGTAGCGGCGCGCAAAAGATTCGCTGACGAGCACCACTCCGGAAGCCGAGAGCGAATCCCGCGTGGAGAAATCGCGCCCCCGCAGAATCGGTGTGCCCATTGTGTGAAAATAATCGGGACCAATCTCCTGGTAGTAGACGGTGTCGGCCTCCGCGTTGGAGATGGGCGCATGGCCTTCCACTGTGAACCCGCGCTGGAAGCCGCCCCAGAGGAATGGATCGATAAACGTAGCCGCCGCCGAATCAACTCCCGGGAATTGCGCGATTTTCTCTGCCAACTCCGGACCGAAGCGATTTCGACCGTCCGCCTCGTACTTTCGATCGGGAACATAGAATCGCAGCGTCACCAGATGATCGGGGCGAAAACCGGGACTGTCCGCGAGCAGATGCGCCAGACTTTGCAGCATCAGCCCCGCGCCAATCATGAGAATGAGCGCAAGCGCCACTTCAGAAACAATCAGAAACCGACCGGTTTGCCGGCCGCGCAAGCTGAGCGAGCTTTTGACGGATTCCTTGAGGGATGCGCTTACGTCAGCTCGGGCAGAATTGAGAACCGGGAAAACAGTTAGGAGCAAAGCCGTCCCAGCGGCGAGCGCGCACGCGAACGTGAGGACGCCCTCGTCCAGCCGAACATGCGCAAAGGAAGGAAACGACATCGGCAGAACTGACACGAGCAAATCAAGGCCCCAGAAAGCCAGGGCGATGCCCGCTAGTGCGCCTCCAAACGTTAGCAGCAGGCTCTCTGTAAGAAATTGTCTGATCAGCCGGCCGCGCCCCGCGCCTAATGCCAGACGGATCGCAAGTTCCCGCTCGCGCGCAGCGCTGCGAGTGAGAATGAGATTCGTGACATTGGCGCAGGCAATGAGGAGAACAAACGCGACCGCGCCCAGCAAAACCAGTAACGGGCTACGGAAACTTCGCACGTAGTCTTCTGTCGCAGGTGTGACGAGTATCCCCCGCTCGCGGTTCTCCTTGGGATAAGCCTTTGCAAGTTGCGCAGCGATTGTCTCCATTTGCATTTGAGCCATCGCGATGGAGACGCCGGGCTTCAGGCGCGCGAGAACCTTGTGAAAGTGAATATCGCGCGTGTGTAAAAAGTCATATTTAGCAACTTGAGGCCAGGCCGCGTCTCTCATCATCATTGGAATCCAGACCTCGGCTGCGTCCGTATAGCCGCGAAATCCCTTGGGAAGCACGCCAACAACGGTGTACTCGTAATCATTCAGGCGAATGTGCTCGCCGACGATCTGAGGATCGGCACCGAAGCGGCGCTGCCACAATCCGAAACCGATCAGCGCAACGGCATCCTTCATAGGGACCGCATTTTCTTCGGGACTGAATGTGCGCCCGAGAGTCGCCGTAACACCGAGAAGGGGAAAATAGGTGTCGCTGACTTGTTCGCAAAGCACCCGGTCGGCTTTGTCCTTTCCGCTGAGAATCATTTCGCAATCGCCGAATGCGGCCATCTCGTCGAAGACTCGATTTTGCGCGCGCCAGTCCAGGTAATTCGGATAAGCAACCGGAGAGCGGCCGCCTTTGGCGACGCTTTCATTTACGCGCACGAGCCGCGCGGGGTCCTTGAATGGCAAGCTCCGCAGTAGAACCGCTTGGACGACGCTGAATATCGCGGTGTTGGCCCCGATGCCGAGAGCCAGCGTCATAATTGCGACGGCCGTGAAGCCGGGATTTCTGGCGAGCATGCGAGCCCCAAAACGTACGTCTTGAAGAAACGTTTCCAAAAAGGGCAGGCCATGCCGCTCGCGATAGAGTTCTTTGGTCTGTTCGAAGCCGCCGAATTCGCGGCGTGCCGCGTAGCGTGCTTCTTGAGGGCTCATCCCGCGGCGCATGTTTTCCGCCGTGAGCGCGTCCAGATGGGCGTGCAACTCTGCATCCAGGTCGGCATCCAAAGTGCGCCGCCGAAAGAGTCCGGCCAAACGCGAAACGAAAATGCGAAGCTTGAACATGTCACGCTCCTTCGGTGCGGCCCAGCAGGCGCGTCATGAGCGCGGCCATCCGCTCCCAGCTTTCCGTTTCCGCCAGAAGCTGTTTGCGGCCGCTCCGTGTCAGCGAGTAGTACTTGGCCCTGCGATTGTTGTCGGAGACTCCCCATTTCGAAGAGATCCAGCCACGTTGTTCGAGGCGTAGGAGAGCGGGGTACAGCGTGCCCTGGTTGAGCTTCAGCAAGTCGGCGGACACTTGCTGGATGCGCACGGCAATGCCGTAGCCATGCAACGGCCCGAGGGCCTCAAGAGTCTTGAGCACGATCAGATCCAGGGTTCCTTGCAGCACTTCCCCGCGCGATTGCGCCATTGCGACTCTCCTTTTGACAATCTACAGGAAGCTACGCCCGTTCCTGTTGATTGTCAACAGGTCTCCTTCTATAGACGAATAGACGACGAAAAAGTCTCGCGAAGCCCCGAAGCTCCTTTGGCGCCACGATGGCCGGCCTCGATCCGTGCCTGAGATTGCCCTCTTTCATAATTTCCTAACGAGTTTCGTTGACCGCAGCACGGCGGGGCCCTACGATGGCCGGGCAAATTCAGCGGCAAAACAGTTCACAGGGGGAATATCCATGCATTCACGCACGCGGTCCGTCCTTCTTCGCGCCGGCGCACAGCTCTTGTGTCTGGCAGCTCTCTTCGCGTTTGCTCCGTCCAGCGACGCGCAAGGCTTCAAGAGCAGTGATCTCTCCCGTTTTCGCTTTGTCGGCGACGCGGTTCTTTCGCCGGACAGACGTCACATTGCCTATACCGTGATTCTCTACGACCGCCCCGGGCGGCCCTCGCCGCAACTTTGGATCATGGATCTGGCCACTCAGAAATCTCATTTGATCGGAGGCGAAAATGATGTGGCGGGCGATCCGCGCTGGTCGCCGGATGGGAAATGGCTCGCGTTTCAGGGGAGCGTGGGAGAAAACCATGGGCTGCTGCTGGCAAATGCGGACGGCTCCGCCGTCACGGCGCTGGCCGCGATTCACGGCACCAATAGTCCCTTGCCGGGCTCAGGCCAGGATCTGACCTGGTCGCCTGACGGCAAGCGGATCGCATTTGTCTCTTCTACGCCGGACGAACGGGCCGCGGAGGCCGAAGGCGACCCAAGAGTTATTACGCGCTATCTGTACAAGCCCGATGCCGCCGAGGGCATGACACGCTTCAACGACAATCAACGGCTGCACATTTTTTCCGTGGACGTCGCGACGAAGGAGGTTCGCCAACTCACGCACGGAATCTATGACGAGCATTCCATCGACTGGTCGCCGGACGGCAAAGAGATTCTCTTTGCGTCGAACCGCGAACCCAACCAGGACGAGTTTTTCAACTACGACATTTTCGCGCTGCGCGTTGCGGACGACAGCATTCGCCGGCTTACCTCCACGGAATACAACGAGTACGACGCGGTGTGGTCGCCCGATGGAAAGCACATTGCCTATCGCGGCACCAAGCGCGGCCTGACCGACCGTGAGACCACCATGGAGGACACGCACGTCTGGCTCATGAACGCCGACGGTAGTGATCGCCACGAGATCGGGGCTTTGCTGGACGACCGCCAAGGTGCACCCGAGTGGGCGCCTGATAGCACCGTGGTGTACTTCACGGTTCAGGAACGGGGCAGCAATCATCTGGTTCGATTGCCCATTTCCGGTGGCTCGCCGGACTACATAGTGAAAGAAAGCGGAAGCGTCGGCGGCTTTTCTGTAGGAAAAGACGGCTTGTTGGCATACGCCTTCAGTCCGTCGCACGACATGGCGGAGCTATACGTGAAAAACGTTGGCGGCGCGGCGAACAAGCTCACCGACCTGAACGCGAAAGTAATGGCTGGAAAACAGATTGCCGACGTCGAGTCCCTCACCTTCGTCAGCAACGACAACAAGTACGAAGTGGAGGCCTTTCTCACAAAGCCGTTGGGGATGACCGCGACTTCGAAGCATCCGCTGATCGTGAATATTCACGGCGGCCCTCATGGACAGAACGGACCGGCCTTCAATTTCAGGAACCAGGTCTACGCCGGGCTCGGGTGGGCGGTTCTAAACGTGAATTATCGCGGCTCCACGGGTTACGGGCAGAAATTCGCCGACGCCGTCTTTGGCGATCAGGATGGCAACGAAGGCCAGGATGTTTTGTACGGCGTCAGCGCGGCAGTGCGGCGCTACTTGTGGATCGACCGCGAACGCATGGGCATTGAAGGAGTCAGCTACGGCGGCCAATTGACGGACTGGCTCATCACGCAGACAAATGAGTTCAAGGCCGCAATTCCAACCGCGGGAATCTCCAACCTCGTCAGCTACAACTACATGACCTATTACAACCAATACGAGGAGATGGAGTTCGGCCAGTTTCTCCACCAGGGAAACCTGATGGATATAGCCTGGGAGCGTTCGGCTCTGAAGCACGTCGCCGCTGCGCACACGCCCACGATGCTGATGCACGGCGAAAACGACAACGATGTGCCGATCGCCGAAGCGGAGCAGTTTTTCATCGCGCTGAAAGACGTCGGCACCGAAGCGGTCTTTGTTCGCTATCCGCGTGAAGGCCACGGCATCCGCGAAACCAAGCATGTGATCGACTGGACCGACCGGTCGATCGCCTGGTACGAGAAGCACTTTCCGAAGCCTGGAGCGGAAGGCGTGACCAACGTTCAGCCGTGATGGCCAACCAAGAAGGAGAAGGAACTGCCAAATCGAGCAATGCGCGAATGATTCCAGGGTCTTAAAGAAGAAGGAGCTCCGGCTTCGCGGAGCTCCTTGGCAAATACGGTCCGGAAGAGAATTTTGTCCTTACGCCTTGGGTTCGGCCCCGGCGGTGGCAACGGCCGCCACTTCCTCTTCGCGAGCGGCGCGCTTGATGCGGGCGGCCTTTCCTCGGAGTTCGCGGAGATAATAGAGACGGGCGCGGCGGACTTTGCCTTTGCCGACCACCTCGATCGAGCTGATGGATGGCGAATGCAGCGGGAATATGCGCTCGATCCCGACGCCGAAGCTGACGCGACGCACGGTGAATGTGGCTCCGGAAGCGCGGCCTTTCTTCGAAATCACGACTCCTTCGAATGCCTGCAAGCGCTCTTTTTCCTTCTCGCCCTCGCCTTCCTTCAGGCGGACATTGACTCGCACCGTGTCGCCGGGGCGAAATTCGGGAAGGTCTTTGCGCAGTTGCGCTTCATGGAGTTTTGCTATTACCGGATTCATGTTCGTATTCCCTGCAGACCCACTCAGGCGGGGCCAGCTCTTCAAAGGTAAACTCCAATTATAGCCAAATATTGACAATTTACCTAGCGCATTAAAGGGCTGAATGTGGATCGATTTCCCCGCAAAGATTCGTATTGGAAAATTGTTGAACCCAAGAGTTAGGCAAGCGGTAAGTTCCTTTAAGCGCCGGAAGGGTAGCTTCGCAGCTGTCTGGTAACGGCGCACGCAGCCCCATGCCCTTCGACTTACCTGTTGCTTTCCCAAAGGGAGTGTGGCATCTTTCCTGTTGGAAACCAACACGGCGGTATCATGAAACAAAAAACGGACGTCCTGCAAGGCACTTTGGCTTTGATGGTCCTCAAGACTCTTGATGTCCTGGGCCCGTTGCACGGCTATGGAATCGCTCGGCGCATCGAGCAGATCAGCGGAGATCTGCTGGCCGTGAATCAGGGCACTCTCTATCCCGTGCTCCTGAAGCTGGAACAAGAAGGCGCCATCGCCTCCGAATGGGGTGCCTCGGAAAATAACCGCCGCGCGCGTTTCTACCGCCTCACGAAAGAAGGACGCAAACAGTTGCAAGTCGAAGCTCAGGATTGGCAGCAAACGACCGCCATCATCGGGCGGTTTTTCGAAGTGAAAGCGGAGGATTTGTCATGAAATCCATGCGGCGGTTCCTCTCGCGGCTCGTGAGCTTCGCCACCAGGCGGCAAGCGGACCAGCGATTGAAAGAGGAAATCGAAGAGCACATCGCGTTGCAGACCGCCGAAAATCTTCGCGCCGGCTTGTCTCCGGTCGAAGCAAGGCGCCAGGCCATGTTGAAGTTTGGCGGCGTCGAAGCGATGAAACAGGACTATCGCGCCGAGCGAGGGCTGGTGCTTATCGAGAATCTGCTTGGGGATCTCCGAACCGCACTGCGAACGATTGGCCGCATGCCGGGCCTGGCGGCCGTGATTACACTTTCGCTGGCTATCGGCATTGGCGTGAATACAACCATCTTTTCCTGGATTCAGCTGATCCTGTTCGAACCAATACCCGCCGTGAGTGGGGCCGCGAGATTTCTTCTGGTCGAGCCTCTCACGGAGACGGGCGGGTACCCCGGCGCTTCCTGGCTGGAATATCGCGACCTGCAGACGCGAGTTCCGGCGCTGCGAGACATCGTGGCTTCCCAAATGATGCCGTTCAACGTAGGAGAGCCGGGCCAGACTGAGAGGATCTTCGGGCAACTCGTCTCAGGCAATTATTTTTCTGCGCTGGCCCTGAAGCCTGCCACGGGACGATTTATTCGACCGGAGGAAGCGGAGCGGCCCGGAACGGAACCCGTCCTCGTGATTTCGTATGATTACTGGCAAACACGGTTTCGCGGCGCGCCGGGGGTTGTGGGACAAAGACTGCGCGTTAACGGGCGCGAGCTTGCCATCATCGGCGTGGCTCCCAGGGACTTCCAGGGAACACTGCCGCCGTTGAAGTTCGAACTGTGGGCGCCGGCAACGTTGGCCCCCGCGTTGCTCGGCGGAACACGCGACCTTGAAGATCGCGGCATCCGGGCTTTTTCGCTGCTCGGAATGTTAAAGCCCGGTGCGACACGCGAGGAAGCACAGGCAGAATTGAGCACGGCAATGCTCCAGTTGGCGCGCGACTATCCTGAGGCCAGTGCCGGAGTGGGCGGCGAGATTCTTCCGTTCTGGAGCTCGCCGCGCGGTCCGCAACGTCTGCTGATTAGCGGGCTCGCCATCTTGCAGGGCGTCATGCTGCTCCTGCTGTTGGCGGTTTGCGGGAATACGGCGAACCTGATGCTGGCCCGTGGAAGCACGCGGCAGCGCGAGATGGCTGTGCGCGTGGCGCTGGGCGCGGGACGTTGGCGCATCGTCAGTCTGGTGCTCTCGGAAAATATGCTGCTCGCTTTCTTCGGAGCGAGCCTCGGAGCGGTGCTGGCGGTCTGGGGCACCACGGCTTTGCGCGTAGCGCCAATGATTGGCGCCTTTCCCATCCTCTTTCAGACAGGGGTCGATGCGGTCAGTCTCGCCTTCACGATGTCGCTGGGTGTTGCATGCGGCTTGATCTTCAGTGCGGCGCCGGTCGTCCATCTGGCGCGGCTGGATCCACAGGAAGGGCTTCGCTCCAGTTCCAACACTGCGCCTCGAAGCCGCGCGCGCAAGATTCTGATGGGGCTGGAAGTTGGAGTTGCGATGGTCGTTTTGATCGCCGCCGCGATCTTCCTGCAGAGTTTTCGGTCGGCGCGGCAAACGGATCCCAGATTCCGGCCCGAGGGCGTTTTGTTGGCAGCGTACGACCTGAGCGGACGGAATCCCGACGCAGCCTCCGAGCGCGAATTCGCCGCGCGCCTGCTCGAACGGCTGCGATCCTTGCCGGACGTCGAAGCAGCCGCCATCGCAACGAATGTTCCGCTGGACTTGCATGGAATTCCCGCGCGGCCTTTTACGGTGCAGGGCCGCGTGCGCTCTGAAGCGGGGCAGGATAGAGCCATTTCCAACACGGTGACACCGGGATACTTCAAGGTGATTGGCATTCCGCTTCTGAAAGGAACCGACTTCGCCGGGATGGAGGACAGGAATGCCCCGGCGCAGGCCATCGTCAATGAGGAGTTTGTCCGCCGTTATCTGAATGGCGCGGATGCAATCGGCCGGCTCATGCAAACGCGCGCGCGAAGCTTCGTCATCATCGGGGTGGCGCGCAACTCCGTCTACGACGCATTCGGTGAGTCCGCGCAGCCGGCGGTCTATTTGTCGTACCGGGATCTTCCAGCTAGCCAGGGCGAGATTCACCTGAGGGTGCGGGGCGGCAATGAATCCGCGCTTGCCCCTGAAGCACGCGCCGTTCTGCGCGATCTCGATCCCATGCTTCCGCTTTACGACGTGAGAACTTTCTCCCAGCACATCGAACGAAATCTCTATCTTCGCCGGATTCCCGCTCGGATGTTCGCCGTCCTCGGGCCGCTTCTGCTGGGCTTGGCTGCGATCGGAATTTACGCCGTGGTTTCCTACGCCGTGTCCAAGCGAACGAAAGAGATTGGCCTACGGCTCGCGTTTGGGGCCACCAGTGGCGGGGTCGTCCTGCAAATTATTCGCGAGAATCTTGGCGTAATCAGTGCGGGCGCTGCGATTGGGTGGGTGGTTGCGCTCGCCATTTCCGTTCGCGCAGGTGCGAAGAGCGGCGTCAACCTTCCGGTTTTCATCGCTGTACCGGCGCTGCTGTTGGGTCTCGCGACGCTGGCCTGCTGGATTCCGGCACGAAGAGCTAGCCGGATTGATCCGATGGCAGCGCTTCGGCACGAGTAAGAGCACGGACAAAGCGCCGCAGGCTCCTGTGCACATGGTCAAGCGCGTTTAGGAGACGAGGACAGAACCCAAACCGCTGAATAATTTCGTGCGTTCAAGGGAGATTCGAACCGGCGGGCAAAAGGAGAGAGGCGCTCGGAATTCTCACAAGCGCCTCCTCTACTGCGTCAACGTAAACCGTACCTCACTGGATCACCTCCTTCTCGGCAAGTGCGCCGATGTCGACAAGAATGTCGAGTGCCCCGAGTATATCGCGGGATCGAAAACTTGTCAGGACAAGTGTCTGTTTAAGCTTTTGGCTTGAGCCCCCGCGCAGAATCGGAAACTGCACCACGGCAACTAGGAGTCTTCGTTTTCGTTGCGAGTGTTGAGGCAAAAGTCCGGGCGCTGGAAAAAAGCGGGAAGGCTGGCAAAGCGGCTCGTGAGTTGATCGAAAGAGGGCGCGCGAAGAGTGACGTGGCCCAATTTGCGGCCTTCGCGGGGTTCCTTGCCGTAGAGATGAAGGTGTGCGGAGGGAATGGCAAGCACCTTGGCCGGTTGGGGAACTTCTCCGATGAGATTAATCATTGCGGAGGATCCAATCGCGGTCGTGGAACCCAACGGGAATCCATTGATGGCCCTCAAGTGGTTTTCAAACTGGCTGGTCACCGCGCCTTCGATCGTCCAGTGCCCGGAATTATGCACGCGCGGAGCCATCTCGTTGGCCAGGAGTTCGCCGTCGTGTTCGAAGAATTCGATCGCCAGCACGCCAACGTAGTTCAACGATTCAAGGACCATTCGGGCGGCCTCTTCCGCAGCGCGCTGGATTTGTGGACTGACGCTTGGAGCGGGTGCCAGAGAGAGGCGCAGAATGCCTTTGCGGTGATGATTCTCTACCAAAGGATAGAAAGCTGTTTCACCACCTTTGCCCCGCGCCGCGAGGACCGAGATCTCTCGCGTGAAGGGAACAAATCGCTCCGCGATAAACGGCAGCCTGGGCAGTCCCTCCTTGGCGATTCTTACGTCCTCCTGTGTTTTCAAAATCCATTGGCCTTTGCCGTCGTATCCCATCCGGCGGGTTTTCAGCACGGCGGGCAGTCCCACCTTCTTCAGCGCCGCTTCGAGATCGGAGGGCGCCGGCACGGAAGCAAATTCGGTAGTGGGGATGCCGAGTTTCTCGAACAACTGCTTTTCTCGAAGGCGATCCTGAGCAGTCTCAAGCGCCCCGGGCGGAGGAAATACGGAGACTTTCTTGGCGAGAAAATGGACCGCATCCACCGGAACGTTTTCGAATTCGTATGTGACGACTTCGAGGCCATGGGCAAATTTCTCGAGAGCGGCCCGATCCGAAAAATCGCCTGTGACGCGCGGCGCGATCCTGCCCACTGGGGCTTCTGGTGACGGATCGAGAAAACGGAACCGCAGCCCGAGAGGATAGCCAGCGAGGGCGAGCATGTAACCCAGTTGTCCGCCGCCGAGAATACCGATGCTCACGCGGGCTTCCTCGTCTTCGGAGCCAGAGCTGCGGCGGACGGATCGGGATTGGCGAGAACGCGCTTGGTTTGTGAGGAACGGAATTTGCGCAACGCTTCCCGAATCTGCGCGTACTTGCCACCGAGGATGGCTGCGGCGAGAAGCGCCGCGTTGATGGCCCCGGCTTTTCCGATTGCTAGCGTGCCGACCGGAATCCCTCCAGGCATCTGCGCGATCGAGAGCAGGGAATCAAGACCCTTGAGAGCTTTCGATTCCACGGGAACGCCCAGCACCGGCAATACTGTTTTCGAAGCCGTCATCCCTGGCAAATGAGCGGCTCCGCCCGCGCCGGCGATTATCACTTCAATCCCGCGCTTTTCGGCGTTAGACGCATATTCAAAAAGAAGGTCCGGAGTGCGATGAGCGGAAACCACGCGCTTTTCATACGGAACGCCAATCTCTTCGAACGTTCTTGCCGCGTGCTCCATCGTCTCCCAGTCGGAGGACGAGCCCATGATGATTCCCACGAGTGGAAGTCTGCCCGGATGCGCTCCGCCGCGGCTTCGTCCGTGTCTCTGTTTTCGACCCTTCGAAGTTTTCTTCTCCATCGCGATCCATTGAGCTGTGGAACAAATGCTGGCTTGTCCGCCAGCGCTCCAGCACTCTACCGGAACCTGCGCCGGAAATTCCAGACAGTTTTTCAGCGCGCAGCGACCTGCGCGCGGCTTTTCCAATATTGGCGCAGCTGGCCAACCAGATAAAGCGAGCCCGCGACAAAGATGGCGTCGTCCGCAGCGGCGCCCTCGAGTGCACGTTCAAGCGCGGCTTCCGCATCAGCCACGATCTTAAAATGCGCGGCATGATGAGATGTGATTTCCGCAAGCTGTGCAGCGGAAATTGCGCGCGTGGTCCGCGGCTGGGTGAAAATTACCTCCGCTGCGTGCGGAAACAGAATCCCGGAAATTTCGTCCACCGCTTTATCGCGCAGCGCGCCGAACACGAGCCGGATTCTGCGGCCTGCAAGATTCTGCACCCAGAACTCGGCCAACTCTCGAGCCGCGGAAGGATTATGCGCGCCGTCGAGATAGATAGCCGGATTTGATTGCAGTTTTTCGAGCCGCCCTGGCCATATCGTCTGTGCGATCCCCCGCGAAATCGCATCATCCGAAACACGATATCCGCGGTTCTGGAGGTAGCGCGCCGCAGCGACTGCAGTCAGGCAGTTTTGCAGCTGGAACCTTCCCGGGAGCGGCGGCGCCAGCTCGATAGACCATCCGGATGCTCTTTCGATGACAACCGCGCGGCTGCAGCCGTTTTCCGTCCATTCTTTTTCGATGTGGAACGCGGCACCCGTTTCGACCATCGTACACTCCAGTTCTTTGGCGCGCGCGCGGATTACCTGGAGAGCTTCCGGGCGCTGTTCCGCCAGGATGAGCGGAACACGCTGCTTGAGGATTCCGGCCTTTTCGGCGGCGATTTCCGCGAGTGAATGACCCAGAAAATTTTCGTGGTCGAAATCGACGCGCGTGATGATGGAAACCACGGGGTTCAACACGTTTGTGGCGTCCAGCCGCCCGCCAAGTCCCACTTCGAAAACGCCGAAGTCTATCCGTTCGCGCGCAAAAGATTCAAAAGCCATCGCCGTGACGCATTCGAAGTAAGTAGGGTGTGCGCGAAGCTTGCCGGCTGCCAGAAGCTCCTCGATCACAGCTTGCAAGCGCGTAAACGTTTCCGCGAAGGCGCGGTCGCCGATCTCTTCGCCGTTCACGCGAATACGCTCGTTGATTTTTTCGAGGTGCGGCGAAGTATTGAGTCCGGTCCTAAAACCGGCTTGCCGAAGAATCGATTCCAGAAAAGCCGCGGTTGACCCTTTGCCATTGGTTCCGGCGATATGCGCGGAGGGATAAGCGCGGTCCGGCCGGCCAAGACGCTCCACAAGAATCGAAATGTTTTCGAGGTCGAACTTAGCGGCGGCAGCCTGCGTCGGGGCCGCAAGTTCCCGCCCCAACGAAAGCAGATAGCGCACCGCGGATTCGTAATTCATTTCAGGTCAAAAGCAGATCGAAGGAGTTTGCGATGAACGCTTTCAAGTCTTTTCGATGAACCACAGCGTCCAGAAAGCCGTGTTCCAAAAGGAATTCGGAGCGCTGGAAGCCGTCGGGCAACTTTTGCCGGATGGTTTGTTCGATGACCCGTGGTCCTGCAAACCCGATGAGCGCGCCAGGCTCGGCGATATTGATGTCTCCCAGCATGGCGAAGCTGGCCGTAACGCCGCCCGTTGTGGGATCCGTCAGCACGGAAATGTAAGGCACCTTGGCGTCATCGAGCCTTGCCAGGGCCGCGGAGACTTTGGCGAGTTGCATGAGGCTGATGGTGCCTTCCATCATGCGCGCGCCGCCGGAGCAGGAGATGATCACGATCGGCTGTCGCGTTTCCATGGCGAGTTCGATCCCGCGCGTGACTTTTTCCCCCACGACCGCACCCATCGAGCCGCCGATAAATCCGAACTCCATTGCGCAGCACACAATGGGGCGGCCATTGAGCTTGCCTTCCGCCGTGATCACCGCGTCATTCATTCCCAGTTTCTTACGAGCATCCTTGAGGCGCGCCGCGTAGGGTTTGGTGTCCACGAATTTGAGCGGGTCGGTGGACGTCATACCCGCGTCGTGTTCCGTCCAGCGGGAGTCCAGCAGCATTTCCAGCCGGTGCTTCGCGCTCATCTTGAAATGGAATTGGCACTTCGGGCAGACGTACAAGTTGGCTTCCAGGTCCTTGCGGAAAACGATGGTTCTGCAGGACTCGCACTTGACCCACAGCCCCTCCGTGCGCACTCGGCGCTCCTCGGGAGGCGTGGCCCCGTCTATCGATTTTTTATCCCGCTTGAACCAGGCCATGTATGAAAATTGTCAGTCGGTTGCCAGGAATTGAAAAACGAGCCCCGGTCTTAAATCGTGCGATTCTGGTCTTATCGAACTTCTAAGGTCTGTCCCCTAACTTCTAGTAGTCAATTCCCCGCTGTGCCAGTATACCCTTGGTGTAAGGGTGTTTCACCTCGCGCATCTCCGTGACGAGGTCGGCCAGCTCGACCAACTGTGGATGAGCGTTTCGGCCCGTGCAGATCACGTGGACGCGCTCAGGACGTTTTCTCAGAGCCTCCACCACCTCGCCCACGTCCAGCATCTTGTAGCTGATCGTGTAGTTGATTTCGTCGAGCACGACGAGATCGTACTTCCCTCCGTAAATCGCATCGCGCCCGGCTTCCCAGCATTCTCGCGCCAGTTTGATGTCTTCCGGATCGGTTTCGGCGCCTCCGATTTTTACGAAGCCGCGCCCCATCGGACGAATCTCGAATTTATCGTCGCCTAGCATTTTGGCGGCGTCCAGTTCCCCGTAGTGCCAGGAACCCTTGATGAACTGGACCATCAGTACACGAAGGCCCTGCCCCACGGCGCGAAACGCGGTGCCCAGGGCGCAAGTCGTCTTGCCCTTGCCCGGCCCGGTGTAAACGATCAGCAGTCCTTTTTCTTCCGGCATCGATTCCTTCCCTTCTAAAGAGAACGGCTCAGAGAGAAGGGTCTAGAGTTTGGAGGGTGCGAAAAGAAAGGTCAAGGCGACCGCCGCTTAGACGAGTTGAAGACGTTTTCCCAGCTCTGCGGCGATGCAGCCGATATGCTGCTGCGTGGCGGCGGGAAGCGTCGTCTTGGGCTTGGCATGTGGGTCGCGGAGGACGATCCACAAGCCCGGGCGGTAAACCTCGTCCCCGGGGCAGATGGCACCCGTAAGTTGAGTCAGTTCGAGAGGGAGCTGCGCGGTGTGAGTAAAATCCAGGCCCTCGACTTGAATGGCACTGGCATGCAGCCCAGGATGTGAAAGGAGTTCCATCAGCACTCCGCGAGCGTCATCGACGAGATCGCGAAAGCCCTGCGAAACGAGAATGGCGTCAACATCGCGTGGCGTAGGCTGCTCGAGTTGCAGCAAATCGTAATCCGGGAGCGGTTTTTCGAGAGAAATCTCGATCGCTGCGGAAGGCTGGTCTTCGTCGGGAATGACGCGGATGGACATGGCCCTAAAGTTTTACACCAGAGCGGCTATTTCGGATAGGGGCTGCCGGAGAGGATGGCGAAAGCGCGGTAGAGCTGCTCGGCGAGCATGGCGCGGGCGAGTTCGTGGGAATAGGTCATATCGCTTAGCGAAAGTTTTTGTGGAACGCGCTCGCGCAGCGCGGCGGGAAAACCGTCCGCGTCGCCGCAGATGATGATGAGCTCCCGCGCGCCCCGATCGCGCAGCTCGCCAAGCCATTTTGCGAAAGTTTCCGAAGTATAGTTTTTCCCGCCAGCATCCAGCAGAACGGCCGTGGCGGCGCGATCCGCGTCCAGTTTCTTGAGTGCGGCTTCACCGTCGCGAACTTCGGCCACCTCGATGGGCGAATGCCGGCCGATGCGTTTCACGTAATCGTCAATCATCGCGCGCAATTCCACGCGGCGGGTTTTGCCGAGCATGAGCAGGCGAATTCTCACTTCAATCCGTATTTTTTGCGTTTTTCGAGCAGCGTCTTACGGCTGATTCCGAGCGCATCGGCGGCCCGGCTGATGCGGTAGTGAGTGGCCTCGAGCGTTGCGGCGATAACTTCGCGCTCGACTTCTTCGAGTGACCGCAGACCTGCCGTGGAGCCGGCGGCTCCGGAAGCCGCCGCGCGAATGTTGTCGGGAAAATCGGTGGGTTCGAGCGTGTCGCCGTGAGATAACACTACCGCGCGTTCCAGCGCATTGCGCAGCTCGCGGACGTTGCCGGGCCACGTGTAGCTTCCGAGCATCCGGCGCGAAGCTTCGCTGAGGTGCGAGCCGGGATGGCCGTGGATCGAACGCAGCCTCGCAAGCAAGTGATCGGCAAGTGGAAGAATGTCCGCGCGGCGCTCGCGAAGCGGAGGCACGGTGAGAGCGAGAACGTTCAAACGAAAATAAAGGTCTTCGCGAAAATGGCCGCTGGCAACGGCTGCATTCAGATCGAGGTTGGTCAGGGCTACAATGCGCGCCTCCATGCGATGCGTCTCCGTTCCGCCGAGGCGCTCGAAGGTGCGATCCTGCAAAACGCGAAGAAGTTTGCTCTGCGCGCCTGGAGTCAGTGCGGCAACTTCATCGAGGACGATGGTGCCGGTCCCACCGAGCTCGAGACGGCCTAACTTTCGTTCCACGGCGCCGGTAAACGCTCCAAGCTCGTGGCCGAAGAGTTCGCTTTCGACCAGCAGCGGGGGAAGGCTTGCACAATCAATCTTCAGGAAAGGAGCGTCGCGCCGGGGTCCAATTTCATGGATCAGGCGGGCAAAATGATCTTTGCCTGAGCCGCTCTCCCCGGAAATAAGAAGTGTCGTGGCGGCCGGGGCGACCTTTTGCGCGAGTTCGAGAAGACGCAGAGAGGCGGGATCTTCCGAGACCCACGGCAATCGCTCCGTGCTCATTTGGTGTAAGCTTCGCCGGCGGCGTGCTGCTCGCCAAGAAGTTGGCTCCGCTCGGCTACGCTCGGTTCCTCGGGGATCTCAAGTTTTGGCGAGGAACGCCAGAGACGCTCGAGGTCGTAGTAACGTCTGGCTTGCTCGCTGAAGACGTGCACGATGAACCCGCCAAAATCGAGCAGAGCCCACTCCGCCGAGCCATATCCCTCGCGGTGTCTGGGCGCGCGGTGAAGATGCTTTTCGAGCTGCTCTTCCACTTCGGAGCAGATGGCCTGCACCTGCGGCGTGCTGAAGCCCGTGCAAATCACGAAATAATCCGTGAAGGCACCCACGCCGCTCAGGTCGAGCACGACAATCCCGGAAGCTTTTTTATTTTGCGCCGCTTCTACAGCCAGTCGGACGCCTTGTGGCAATGAGTCCACTTTCACCGGTATAGGCCCTGTTTGAGAATGTATTCCTCGACGCGCACGGACACAAGTCCGTGAATGGACTGTCCGCGGTTCGCACGCCGGCGGATGTCGGTCGCGGAGACTTCGCTGGAAACGGAATCCAGGAGGTAAACGGTGGTCGTCTGCAAATGCGCCACGACCTGCGACGGCGGCGTTTCCGCTTCTTTCTTGAGATCGCGGCGGGCAATCAAATCCGGCGGAATCACGAGGCGAAGAGCTTCGGCGCGGATTCCCGGGCGGTTGGCAACGATGAAATCGCAGAGACCCAAAAGCGTTTCGTATTCTTTCCAGACGGGAATGTCCAGGAAGGCATCGGCGCCGATGATGAAGTAGATGCGGTCGCCGTGGCCGTTGTAGGTGTGGCGGAAATAGCGCACGGTGTCCACGGAGTAGTGGAGCTGCGTGCCGCTGAAATCTTCGCCGGCCTCCGCGAGAGAAGGAACAAAATGCGGATGCTCGGCGCAGGCGAGAGAAGCCATGGCGAACCGGTGCGGGAAGGGAGCCAAGTGCTGCTTGAGCTTGTGCGGCGGACGGCTAGCGGGAATGATATGAATCTCGTCAAAATTGAAGCGGCGGTCGGCGGCGCGGGCCACGGCGAGATGGCCGTTATGAATCGGATCGAAGGAGCCGCCGAAGAGCGCAACGCGGCGAGGGTGAAGTTTAGCGGCGGTGCGATGCGCCTGCGCTGTGGTCAATGCGCCTCCCGAGAGGAACCTGCAAATGATTTTCTCACGAATTCTTGATTGGCGCCGGAAGGGAATGGTGCGGCGGCGCGTTCTCGTCAAACGCTATGGAATCGGCCGGCAAATCTGAAGAGAGTTCGCGAGCCGGCCTCGGAATTTTGTCGAGGGCGTCGGCGATGGAGCGGACGAGTTCGCGCACGCCTTCGCCCGCGGCCGCTGATATCGCGTGGAACTCCAGATTGCGTTCGCGACAGAATTCGCGGAGAGCTTCGAGACGAGTGCGGTCGGTGGTGGCATCGAGCTTGGTCGCTACAACGATCATGGGCTTTTCGACGAGCGCTTCGCTGAAGGCATGTAATTCGCCATTGATGATCTCGAATGAATGAACGGGATCCGCGTCGTTGGCGTCGCTCGTATCGATGAGATGCACGAGCAAACGGGTGCGCTCGACGTGGCGGAGAAAACGGATGCCGAGTCCCGCTCCCTCGTGAGCGCCTTCGATGAGACCAGGCAAATCGGCTACGACAAAAGTGCGGCCAAGTTCGCGGCCTTCTTTTCCCGTGCCGCCATCGGCGTTGACGACGCCGAGATTGGGCTCGAGCGTGGTGAAGGGATAGTTCGCGATTTTGGGCCGGGCGGCGGAAATCACCGAGATCAGCGTGGATTTGCCGGCGTTCGGAAATCCGACGAGGCCGACGTCGGCGAGCAATTTCAGCTCGAGACGAAGATGGCGCTCTTCGCCGGGGAATCCGTCCTCATGTTCGCGCGGCGCCTGATGCCAGGGCTTGGCGAAATTCTGGTTACCGCGGCCGCCGCGCCCGCCTTGCGCGATGAGCACGCGCTGTCCAGGCACGGCCAGATCGGCGATGGTTTCGCCGGTTTGTTCGTCGTAAGCGAGCGTGCCGACGGGGACCTTCAAGATCATGTCTGAGCCGGAGTGGCCGGTACAGTTGGAGCCTTCGCCGTGGCGGCCACGGTCGGCTTTGAATTCGCGATTGTAGCGGTAACGGAGAAGCGTGTTGTCGTTGAGATTCGCTTCGAGATAGATGCTTCCGCCGTGGCCGCCATCGCCTCCGGAAGGGCCGCCGCGCGGGACATATTTTTCGCGGCGAAACGCAATGCAGCCGTTGCCGCCGTTTCCGGCCTTGACGAAAATTTTGGCTTCATCAACAAACACGAAAGGAACGCTCCATTCGCAGCGGCCGCTAGGCGGCTGCCTCTAAAAACGATAGCATAAGCCCACCGTTGCTACCGAACTTGGCGGAGGCCCGGAGTTGATGGAGCCTGGGTACAAGTGACTGGTGACGTTTGACTGGTGACGTGTGACTCGTGAAACCCGTGCGAAAAGAAAGCTGCGGCGTTTCCCGCGTCCATTGATCCTGGGATCCCGGGCAGACCGGACCGAGCATCGAAAACCATGTTTTCCATAACCAAATGGCTAAGGCGTTTGGTGCTGCTCATGTTGATTGCCGCCGTGGCGCTGAGCGCAGCTCTCTATGTTTTTTACTTCCGGCGAATTCCGTTGCCGGCCGCCGCGCCGCACACGCTGGTCGCGCCTGTCATCAAGCCTTTGCCAGGGCTCTCCGCCTGCTGGATTGAGACGGGGAAAACGTTCAGCAGCTTTTCCTTCGGTTCGACGGCGGGCAGCATTCTTGTCCGTCATCCCGCCGGCGACCTGCTGATCGATACGGGCAATTCAAGCCATTTCGATCAAGAGATTCGCGGCTATCCATTTGGAACCTGGCTCAAGCTCAAGTTTCTCGCCGGGCAGTTGAAGCCAGCGATTCCTCTGCCGGAATTACTGCGCCGGGTGAAAGAAGATCCCCAGAAACTGCGCTGGGTCATTCTCTCTCATGTGCACCTGGACCATTCCGGAGGGCTGATGGACCTGCCCCCTGTGCCTGTCCTTCTCTCGCAGCAAGAGTTGCAATTCGCGAATGACCCAAGCGTGCAAGCAAAAGGTTACGTCATGGCCGCGCATGCGAAAAAATTCCCAGCGCCCGGTGAGCCTACTTTACGTTTTATCTCTCAGCCCTACGAAATTTACAGCGAGAGCGCCGACCTCTATCGTGATGGATCGGTGGTCGCCGTGCCGTTGCGCGGACATACACCCGGCGGCGTTGGTGTCTTCGTCAACCTGTCTCCCGACCTCCGGATGTTTTACGTGGGAGACGCCGTCGATGACGAGCGGGGATTTGAAGAGCGGGCCGGAAAATCGCTCATCCTGCGCGACAGTGACAACGACCCGGCTCTTGCCAATCAAGTTGTCGAGCAGCTCTACAATCTCCACAAACAACTTCCCGGGTTAGCGATTCTTCCCGCGCATGGCCGCAGCGCCTACAAGAAATTCTTCCCGTCCGGCCCACAAAGCTGCATTTCCTCACCGTAAGACGGTACAAAAAATACCGTCCGGCGGAGACCGGACGGCAGAAATCTCTGGCCGAACGGAAATGAGTGGAGCAGAGGGGCCGATTAGTTGACTGTTGCAGAGGCCTCAGGGTGATTGGCTGGCTGAACGCTGATGAAGCGGCCGTGCCGGCCTTTGTCCTCAAACCTCACGTAGCCGGTGACGAGCGCGAAGAGGGTGTCATCCTTGCCCTGGCCGACGTTTTCGCCGGCTTGATGCTTCGTGCCGCGCTGCCGGACGAGAATGGTGCCCGCGTTGACGAGTTGTCCGCCGAAACGCTTGACCCCCAGCCTTTGACCGTGAGAATCGCGGCCGTTTGTTGAGGAGCCGCCGCCTTTCTTATGTGCCATGACGAAATATCCTTTTTTCGACGAAAGCTAATTTTTTTGAGAAACGAAAAATCGGGTTGTACGAGACTACAGCTTGATTTCGCTGACCTCGACGGCCGTGAAATTCTGACGGTGGCCGCGAGAAATCTTGTATTGATTGCCCTTCTTGAATTTGAGCACCGTGATTTTCTTGGCGCGGCCCTGCGCGACAATCTTGCCGCTTACGCTGGCTTTGGAAGCCTCACCGCCCAGAACGACTTTCTTTTCGTCGGTGTGGACCGCGAGAACTTTGCCAAAGGTCACTTTTTCGCCGACTTCGCCCGAAACCCGCTCAATACGAATGGTGTCGCCCGGTGCGACGCGATACTGCTTACCCCCGGTTTGAATAACGGCGTACATCTGCCCTCCAAGCTGTAAAGACAAACGTTAATTATACGGGTTCCATGGCGGAACGGTCAACGAAGTTGATAGCGATCCAAAGTGAATTCGCTTGGCCAACGGTCGAGCATGCTTCTATTTCCAGCTAAGTCGGGTGGACGGGTCGTTGCGCGTCGCTGCCGGCGGGCATGGCGTTTAGACTCGGACGGGCTCTTATCAACAGCACCCCACAGCCCGACTTGCCTCCGTCTCTGCAGCTTCTCGACAATAATACGCGTGCTGGCCATTTACGCAGGCCCTGGGTCCCATAAACCAATTCCTAAACGTCGCTACACCCAATCAGTGTGATTTACAGCGTTGATCGTTGTGATTCCGGAGGAACACGAGCGGGCACCCTCCCCTTTTTTTGTAAGTGTTGCATCTAAATGGTTTAGACATCCCATAAGTCTTTTGGAATCAACACTTAGCGGGAGGTCTCGCAAGTGTTGATTTTGCGGGAGTTAGAGGGTGGCCGACGGGGCGCTAAGCACGATCGGATTTCCGCCTATTGGAGCTACTGCGGAGCTTGTAAGCATCCTATAAACAAAGCCAAAGCGGCTTTGAGCCGCCCGATCCGCAAGATTACCTAATGCTAATAGTATCACAATTTATTGACAAAGTCCAGGAGGAATAGACAGGCTGAATAGATTTCCGGAGTACTAGGCCGGGCATAGAGCAGTAGCGATGGAAACGCAACTTTTCCACCGATTTGGAGTTAGACTACATAGGTGCTGCAAAGGACGTGTAGGGCATGCAGCACTTGGGTCCGAGGCGTTCGAGTTGGGCAGTTTGGGCCTAGCGAGGAAGAGACCATGCGTTACTTGAAATATTTTATGTTGGTTGGGTTACTAGGTTTTGTGGCGGCAGCGCCTTCTGAAGCACAGGTTAGTGTAGGGGTTGGGATCGGCTATGGCCCAGGCTACTACGCGTATGACTACGCGCCTCCTGTCTGCGTATACGGTTACTATTCCTATTACCCCTATGCTTGCGCGCCTTATGGCTACTACGGGCCAGACTGGTTCGAAGACGGGGTGTTTATCGGTGCCGGCCCGTGGTTCCAGGGGTTTCGCGGCGGATTCTTCGATCGAGGTGATTTCTTCAGAGGGCGGAGATTCCGAGGCGGTTTTGGCGGGCGTGGCGGCTGGGACCGCCGCGGTGCTTGGGGCGGCCGAGGCGGATTCAACGGCGGCCGAGGCGGATTCAACGGCGGGCGAGGCGGATTCAATGGCGGGCGAGGCGGATTCAATGGCGGGCGTGGCGGATTCAATGGCGGGCGAGGCGGATTCAATGGCGGGCGTGGCGGATTTAACGGCGGCCGAGGCGGCTTCAGCGGCGGCCGAGGCGGCTTCAGCGGCGGCCGTGGAGGATTTGGTGGAGGCGGTGGCTTTCATGGAGGCGGTGGATTCCATGGTGGTGGAGGCGGCGGATTCCACGGCGGTGGTGGAGGCGGATTTCATGGTGGTGGTGGCCACGGAGGCGGCGGATTCCACGGCGGTGGAGGTCATGGCGGCGGCCACAGATAATTAGCCTTCAAGATCACACGAGGAATGAACGGCTGGCGGCAAATGCTACCAGCCGTTTTTTGTTCTTGGACGAGGCGTGACCCTAAATTGGCGAGTGGAGTGCCGATAGATATCCGAGGCTAAGGACATGTTTTGCCGGCAGTATGGCTTGAGTCGATAGATTCTGTGTCGTACTGTACTGCCCGTGAATCCCGCCGCGAAATCCTCGATCATTGCCGCTAGCGTAGGGACCTGCGCCAGGGGGCCAAGTTAGGTGCCAACGGTTGAGTTGCTGCAGTCGCCGCATGCGCCCGATGTCCGTCCAGTAGTAATCCACTACCGTGAGTTCGGTAACGGCCGTCCTTTGGTCTTTCTCCATGGAGGATGGGGCTATGGAGTCTATCCATTCGATCGGCAGATTGAAGCATTACAGAATGAATTCCGGATCCTGATCCCGGATCGATCTGGTTATGGGCATTCGACGCGAGTCGCGGGAGAGATGCCACTCGATTTTCACGGCCGAGCGGCCCTGGAAACGATCCAGTTTTTGGATGCACTTGGTATCGAAAGGGCCGTCCTGTGGGGCCACAGCGATGGAGCGGTCATCGGCGCGATGGCGGGTCTGGCGGCGCCGCGCCGCTGCGAGTGTCTAATCCTGGAAGCCTTTCATTATTTGCGGAGAAAACCGGGTTCGCGGGCGTTTTTCGAGCGATTTGCCGCGCGCCCCGAGGAACTCGGGGAAGAAATGCGCAAGCTGCTGGCGGCGGATCACGGAGAAACGCACTGGCCCGCGGTATTGCGACGCAACTGTGGTGTATGGTTTCGGATTGCCGACAAAGTGAAGAGGCCGGAAGAGGATTTGTACGACGGCCGCCTCAGCGAATTGAGAGTGCCGAGTCTATTCCTGCACGGAAGGCTTGATCCGCGGACCGAGCCGGGCGAAATGGAGCGTGTTCGTCAAGAGCTGCCAAGCGCCGAAATGAAGTTCGTGGAGAACGGCAAGCATAGCCCGCACAGCGAAGAAGCTGCGTACGCAGAGAGCAACCAGATTGCGAGGGAATTCCTGCAAGCCATTCGCTAAGAGCCGCAGTTTTTCCCGAACACATTAAAAATCAAAACGGTAGCCGAGAATCATCTTGGCGATGAGGTGGTCCGTCGAGCCGGTAAGGCCTACGCCGAGACCAAAATTGACTTCCCAGTTGGGCGATAAATTCAGGTCGATGGCGGGGAAAATCTGGTGTTGTTGCTGGCTGATGGGAGAAAAGTCCGTCGCGGGCCCTACGGAGCCGTAGTATTCGATGCCGCCGGTGATTTTTTTCGTAAAGTCATAGCTGAATTTGACGTTTGGAGAAAATACGAATCCCTGATTTACGGATTCGCCGTGCAAGGATTTATCAAACGTGGGGTTGAATGAAAGATACCAGCGGCCGATTTGCTTATCGATGATGGGACGCATTTCCCAGGTCCAGGTGTCGGCGGAGAATTGGCGGCGCTGGTAGCCGATTTCATTGGAAAGGCTGAGACCCACGGGCCAATTCCATTTCTTGGGGATGCGGAAACGCGGGCGAATGTGGTCGCCGACCCACTGAATACCCTGGCCACTGCGAGCTGAAGTAAAGATATAAAATCCGGTTTCAAACCAGTCGGTGAAGCCGTGGGTGATCTCGATGGTTTCGTGCAGGGCGTGATTGGTGGGGTAGAGTCCGCCGATCATGGTCTTGCTGCCATCGATCGTGAAATTGCTGTGAAGTTCCACCATGGTGTGGTGTGGCTCGACTTGATCGTAGCCATAGACCTGAATTTCGTAATTGTCTTGCGCGCGGGCCGGCGCCGAGAGCAGCGAAAGCACGCCACAGAGCAGAACCAAGCCCCAAATGTGAGGTCGAATCGTGACTGGCAAGTCTTTGGCAATTGTCATGGGTATAGAGAGTAGCCCGATTGCTTGCACGCTTCAAAGCCAAGTGTGTTGGAGCGAAGTATTGCTCAGCCCTTCTCGCTTTACCAGATTGCTCTCTCATGATTGATATGCTAGAAACATTCTCTATACGAAGATGATTGAGAGTGGTCGCAGCAACATGGAATGAATGCAGAAAAGTCATGACCTCTTCCTCCATGAAACTTACCGCGGTCCGAGAGGCTGCGTTTCTGCCCAAAGGTGCACTTGTTGCTTACAGCTTGGTTCCTAAAGGAGGAGTCTCCATGAGCATGAAGAGAGTGAGCAGGACGATTGTGACGGGTTTGTGCGCTGTACTTGCAATCTTGTTTCTGGCGTCAGCGGGCGCCCGGGGCCAAGGCAATCAGGCTACGCTTGAAGGCGTGGTTCTCGATCCGTCCGGTGCTGCGCTGGCGAATGCCAAGTTGACAGTAACGAACTCGGCGACGGGCATCCAGTTCGTCGCTTCAAGCGATTCCAGCGGGCTCTTCGCATTTCCCGTCCTGCCGGTCGGCACCTATGAGGTCGAGGCAGAACACGAAGGATTTTCCAAAGTTAAGCAGAGCGGCGTGGTGCTGACCGTTGGAGCGAGAATAAATTTGACGCTCTCGTTGGCGATCGCCGGGCAAACACAGTCTGTAACGGTCACGGGCGAGACTCCGATCCTGGAAACAACGCGAAGCCAGGTAAGTTCGACCGTGAACGATCGCGCCATAGAAAACCTGCCCACCAACGGCCGCAATTTCATAAACTTCGCATTGCTCACGCCAGGCGTCACGCTCGATGTGCGGGGTGGCGACATCAGCTTTGCCGGACAGCGCGGCACGCTTAATTCCCTCATCGTCGACGGCTCGGACAATAACAACACGTTCTTCGGGCAATCGCTGGGCCGGACCGGCTCGGGCCGAGCGCCGTATCAGTTCAGCGAAGACGCGGTCCAGGAGTTCCAGGTGAACTCCAACGCGTATTCCGCCGAACTCGGACACGCGGGCGGCGCAGTGATCAATGTGGTTACTAAATCCGGCACCAATGATTTTCATGGCGCGGCTTTTGAGTTTTTCCGGGACAGGGGTCTGAATGCCAACGACCCGATCAACATCAGCAGGCGATTACCCAGATCTCCCTATCATTTCAACCAGTTCGGCGGCGATTTGGGAGGCCCGGTCGTGAGGGACAAACTCTTTTTCTTTTTCGATTACGACGGCCAGCGCAACACTCTCCCCAATACGGTTTTCCTGGGAGTGGCTCCGCCGGCAAGTCCCACTGCCAACGAACAAGCCGCGCTTACTTACCTCCAGGCTCGGGATTCTTCCTGGATAAGGACGCAAAACCAGAACGTCTATCTCGGCAAAGTGGACTGGAAGGCCAGCGCAAGCCAGCTTGTCGGGATCAGGTACAACGCACAGAGATTTGTCGGAGCGGGATTCGAGAATGGCGGGCCGCAGAATTCTTCTGAACACACCGGAGCCTCGGATGTTGCCACCGACACATTGACCGGCTCCTTGACCTCGACGATTTCGCCGAGGCTACTGAACGTCGCGCGCGGCGGCTATACGCGAGATAACGAGCCGGGGCTGGCAAATAGCAACAATCCGGAGGCCACTATTTTTGCGGGCGGCGTCACTGACCTCGTCGTTGGCCGGAATTTTTTCAGCCCGCGTTTTACAAATATTCACCGCGGGGAAGGCTCCGATACGCTCACCTGGATGCACGGCCGCCACACAGTTGCGACCGGATTCAATGTCCTGGTCGATAGGATCGCCAACTTTTTCCCGGGCAATTTCTCCGGCGCCTACGTGTTCAACAGCCTGGCAGGATTCGGATGCAATTTAAATGGCGGCGGTGCAGCGTGCTTTTCTGGGGCAGGGAATCCGGATGCTCGAGACACTTTTACTCAGGCCTTCGCAGGAGCAGGAACTTCCGGCCCCACGACAAATCCCAATTTGAAGGAATATTCCGCATTCGTTCAAGATGAATGGCGCATGCGGAATAACCTCACGCTTAATCTTGGCCTGCGATACGACCTGGATCTGATCGCCCAACCAACCGTCATGAATCCCAGTGCCAGCCTCGCCGCTGCCGGGATTTTTACCAACAGAATCCACAACGATCATGCCAACTTTGGTCCACGCATTGGAGTCGCCTGGACGCCGATTACCAAGCTCATTGTGCGGACGGGCTACGGCATTTTCTATGGGCGCACTCCGGCGATCACCGTGGGCACCGCTTTCTCGAACAATGCTTTGAATGTGCAGACGCTTACCTTCAGGCCAACCGACTCGGTTTTTGATTTTCCGACGTACCCCAATACTCAGTGCGGAGCGCCTACGGCGAGTCCGTCCTGCGCACCTCCAGCCGGCGGATCCGCCAGCACTCCAACGATTTTTGTTTTCCAACCGAATTATCGCGAACCGGATGTCCAGCAGGCGAACCTGGGTCTGGAATATCAGATTCAAAAGAGCATGTCCGTCCAGGTGAATTACCTGTGGGTGAAAGGAACGCATTTGACTCGCACGTTGGATATCAACCATCAGGGCCCCGAAACGCCAACGGTAATTGGGCTGGTGGGTACGACGCAGACATTCACGGTCGATCGGATTACACAGCCCGCGCCAATCGCAGGCTTTTCACGCATCGAGGAGTTTCAGAGCAGCGCGAACTCTCATTACAACGGTTTGATCGTTGAGGTCAACAAGCGGTTCTCCCAAAATTATCAATTCATGGCTTCTTACACTTTTGGGAAGGTTATCGATGATGGGCCGGACGCAACTTCCGTCGTCCCGTTCTCATTTGATGACGCCAAAATGGTCCAGGATCCGCTCAACCCCGCGGGGGATCGCGGCCCGGGAGTAAACGATCAACGCCACCGCCTTGTCCTGAGCGGAATTTGGGATCTCGACAGCTATGCGCACGGGCTTTCCAAAGGTGTGCGGTATGTTGCGGGAGGCTGGGCACTGAGCGCGATTCTTACGGCGGAATCGGGGCAACCGTATTCGGCCATGGTCAATTTCGACCTGAACAACGACAGCAACAGCAGAACCGACCGCGTGCCTGGAGTCGGACGGGATACGTTCTACCTTCCGAAGTTTGTTTCGCTCGACCCCAGGATCACGAAGTCGATTCCAATTACGGAACGCGTGAAGGGCCAGCTCATTCTCGAGGGCTACAACATTTTCAATCACACGAACTTCACGTCCGTGAGCAACGCGCAGTACTCTGCATCCACCAATACCACGACATGCGCCGGCACACCTGATCCGAACCTCTGCCTGGTGCAGCCGCGCACGCCGTTTCAGACGCCGCTGAGTACGCAGCTCAACTTCAGCCCCGGATCGAGGATCCTCCAACTCTCGGCCAAAATTACGTTTTGATGGCAAAGTCTGGCGCCCGCCGGCATCGAGGATGAAATTGCCGGGGAACTCCACCATCGAGTGGAGGGCTGGATATGAGTGTGCTCGGAGACCTTGAATTCGGGAGAGGCCTGCGCGCCGGCAGACAAGATGGCGGCGAAGAGCAGACCGCAAGATAGCAGGACAACCCAAATAGATAATCTAGAGGCCGGCGTGAGTTCCTTTGGCAGATTCCAAGAATGCGCCGAATGCGTTTGATTTGATGCCGGAGAGCGGATCCGGAGCGTGCAAATTTTCCTCAGATATCCGCAGCGCAACAGATTGCTAACGAACCGTTCATATGCTAGAAACGTGGGCAATCAGATTATGGTTCCATGGGGTGTTACCGGCAACGAGTTGGATCTGAGGAAGAGAGCCTCTTAAGACAGCAGTGTAGCCCCTCGAGAGGGCTGCTGCTTCCGTCAGTTGGTGCCCTCGTTGCTCAAAAACTGAATTCCGTAAGGAGGCTCCTCTTATGAAGCGGAGAAACGCGGGGATATTTGTTGCGGGACTGGTATGCGGGCTGATGATGCTCTTTATGAGCTTACCGGCGGCTAACGCACAATCGACGACCGACGGCGCAATTGGCGGCACGGTGACGGATCAGTCCGGGGCGGTGGTGCCGAACGCGAGCGTCAGCGTAACGAATCTGGGTACTGCCGGTACGTCAGGCGGCACGACGGACGCGAGCGGCCGTTACCAGATCATCCATCTACAGCCTGGATTGTACTCGGTCGAGATATCGGCCAAGGGATTTGCGGCGTTCCGGGCGAACAGCGTTACCGTCGAAGTCGGCAGGACAACGCCAATCGACGGGCGACTCAACGTGGCGACGGCAAGCGAGACCGTGGTAGCCACGGCGGAAACTCCCGTGATGACAACCGATCGGGCGGACTTTTCGACTAACATCAATCAGACCACAATCGAGAATCTGCCGATCAACGGGCGAAGGTGGTCGTTCTTCGCGCTCGGTACACCCGGGGCAGTGCCCGACGGCGGATTTGGGCTCGTTAGCTTTCGCGGAATTTCCGGGTTGCTGAACAATAACACCGTGGATGGTGCGGACAACAATCAAGCATTCTTCAGCGAGGAGCGGGGGCGGACGCGAATCAGTTATTCTACGAGCGAGGCGAGCATTCAGGAATTCCAGGTCAATACATCTAATTATTCAGCTGAGTACGGGCGTGCCGCGGGTGGCGTCGTCAACGCGGTGACCAAGAGCGGAACGAATCAGATACACGGAGACGCCTTCTGGTACGACAGAAGCAGCGATTGGGGCGCAATAAATCCATTTCAATTGCACCGCGTCAACGGTGTGCTTGTGCCTTTCCTTCCGGAAAACAAGCGCCATCAGTTTGGAGGAGGAATTGGTGGGCCACTTGTGAAGGGCAAGCTCTTCTGGTTCTTCAGTGCCGACCAGCAACTCCAGCCATTCCCGGCCGTGGCCAACTCGGGAACCCCTGGGGCTATTTTTGCGCCGCTAAGCGCGGCGGAAACCACCACGCTCACATCGCGCGGGGTTTTGCCGGGGAATGCTACTGCGGTGGCGGCTGCGCTGGCCTTACAGACGAGTCTGACCGGCACAGTCGGCCGCAGGGGAGATCAGTTAATCTTGCTTCCCAAGATCGACTGGAACATCACACCCAAGCATCACGCTTCGTTTACGTATAACAGACTGCGATGGAATTCACCGGAAGGGATCCAGACGGCAGCAGTAGTCAACCGGGGAATCGAGAGCTTCGGCAATGATTACGTCAAGGAAGATTGGGGCATTGCCCGCCTGATCTCCACTGTCAGTTCGAGCATGACCAACGAACTCCGATACCAATATGGCCGGGACTTTGAGTTTGAAAACGGGCAAAGCCCGATCAACGGCGAACCAGTGTCATCGCTGGGGTTCTCACCGCAGATTACGATCAACGGCGTCGGCGGTTGGGTTTTCGGCATGCCAAACTTTCTTAACAGGCCCGCCTTTCCGGAAGAGAGACGGAACCAGATCGCGGATACGTTCGCGTGGAGCCTTGGAACGCACTTAATCAAGTTTGGGTTTGATATCAATCATGTTCACGATACCGAGGTAAATCTCTTTAGCGGTTTTGGTGCATACACATACAGCACGCGCGTGGATTGGATCAGCGATTTCGTTGCCAACTCCACATCGCACGCTCCTTTTTGCGTAGCCGGTGGGGCCGCGGTGCCGTGTTACACGAGCTTTACTCAGGGGCTAGGGACGCCCGGATTCAGTTTCGACACGAACGATCTGGCGTTCTTTGCCCAGGATGACTGGCGAATCCTGCCTCGCCTAACACTAAGCCTTGGGCTGCGTTGGGATACGGAGCTGTTGCCGTCTCCCCAGATTGCCAATTCGGCCTTTCCGCTCACAAATTCTTTCCCGAGCGACCGGAAGGACTTCGGTCCCCGGCTGGGCGCCGCCTGGGATATCTTCGGAAACGGGAAGACGATTCTGCGCGGCGGTTATGGAATCTTTTACGGACGGATCATCAACTCGACGATTTTCAATGCCATCGCCAATACGGGTCTACCAGCTGGGCAAAACACCACGAACATCCTGCCATCCACGACTTCGCCCCTGTATCCCAACGTACTTGCTCCCGGCGCGGCGCCTCCAGGGCTTAACATCATTCAATTCGCTGCGAATTCCGCACTTCCGAAGGTTCACGAATTCGATCTAGAGGTGGAGCGTGAAATTGCCAAAAATACGGCTGTTTCCGTTTCCTATGTGGGCAGCCTTGGCCGACGCTTGCCGCGTTTCGTGGACACGAACCTGGCGGCGCCGACGCTGACTACTACTTACACGGTCGTAGGCGGACCTCTTAGTGGACAACAGTTCACCGTTCCCTATTTTGGAGTGCCCAACACTTTGACCGGCACGCGGCGCCCGAACAACACGGTTCAGGCCGTCACCGATATCTCATACTCGGTGAACTCCAATTACAATGCGCTTGTGGTTGCTTTGAATCGCCGCTTCTACCAGGGCTTTCAGGTTCAATCCTCATTCACCTGGTCACGCGCGAATGATTTCGGCCAGGCGTCGCAGACGTTCACAGCCACGAATAACGTGTTGAATCCCTTCAATCTCGGCGACGAATATAGCCGGTCGAATTTCGACATTCGCGACCGCTTCGCGGTGGCGGCGATATGGAGCCCTAACTATTACCACGGTGAGAGCAAGTGGCTGGGGTACGTAGCCAACGGCTTCACAATCTCACCGCTCGTCTCTGCCTCCTCCGGTGCTCCGTTCACCCCGACCCTTTCCGGCAGCGCACCCTCACAAACCGTTGGTGGTGTGACCTACGTTGCTCCCCAAGGGGCCAGTGGATCGCTTGCCGATGGTGGCTCAACGCGGGTGCCTTTCTTTGGAGCGAACTCGTTCCAGATGCCGCGGACAGTCAACGTAGACCTGAGAATCTCCAAAGAATTTAAAGTCTGGGAATCGTGGAAATTGACGCTAAGCGGCGATGCATTCAATCTCTTCAATCACGTAAACGTCACGGGAGTCAACGCGCAGATGTTCTCGATCTCGGGAACCAATCTGAATTACCAGAGCACGTTCGGTACCGCAATTGCTTCCAGCAACATACTGACGGCACAGAGGCAAATCCAGGTTGGGATTCGACTGGATTTCTGACCTAAGCTTCTCAATGATTCACAAAGTGACCGGGTGTCTCGATCAACCGAGGCGCCCGGGTTTTTATTTTCGTGGGTTTCAAGCAGAGAATTCTGCGCTCCTTTGCTCTTTAGGCGTGGGGATGGGACTTGTCGTAGATGTCCATCAACTGGCGGATGGAGGCGTGCGTGTATTTTTGCGTAGTGGAGAGGGACTGGTGGCCGAGGAGTTCCTGGATGGCGCGCAGATCGGCGCCATCGGCGAGCAGGTGCGTGGCAAACGCGTGGCGCAGGGAGTGCGGGTGCAGATCCCAATTTACGTTTACGAGGCGGACGTATTTCTTGACGATGCGGCCCACGGAACGCTGGGTGAGGCGGCGGCCCGCGTAATTGAGGAAAACGGCCTCGGTATGGAAATCCTCCGCATGACTCCTGCGGCTATTTGACGCCTGCAGTAACAATTGCTCGCGGAGCGGCCAATATTTGTGGAGCGCTTCCTGGGCTTTCATGCCGTACGGAACGATGCGTTCCTTATCGCCCTTGCCGCGGACGCGAAGCACGCGCTCTTTTTGTTCAATATCGGCCAAGTTGAGGCCGGTTAATTCGCTGACGCGGAGTCCGGCGGCGTAAAGAAGTTCCAGCAAGGCGCGGTCGCGCCGCAGCAGCAGGCCCTCGTCTTCCAGCCTGACCAGGCGAACGGATGAGAATTTTGCCGATGGCCGCTGCCCTTTCTTCGGGCGTCCGCCGCCGATGAACGACGGCCCCATCTCCGCGAGTTGATTCAGAAAGCCGTTCATCTCTTCTGCCGAAAGCACTGAGGGGATACGCTTGGGAAGTTTGGGAGTCGGAACGAGCCGCGCGGGATTCTCCTTCAGGCGGCCTTCGCGGACGCAATACTTGAAAAAGGAGCGAAGGGCAGCGAGTTTTCGTGCGATGGAGGACTTCTGCAGACCTCTATCATGCAAATACCCGACGAACTCGCGGATGGTGGTGTGCGTGATCGCGCTGAGAGCGGGAGGCTCCAAACCGGGCGGAGAAAGAAAGGCCACGAATTGCGCAAGGTCTTTGCCGTAGTTGGAAATCGTGTGGGGCGAGGAATTTTTCACCGCGCGCAGGTATTCGAAGTACTTGCCGATGGCCGTTTTCATGATATGGGGCAAACTCCGCCGAGCATCACTGATTGATTATAGGACACCAGCGAGAGCCAAGTCTGTCCAATCGGCACATGTGATATCCGTCCGGAGACCCCAGCCCATGCGTCTGTTTATCGTTGAACGGCGGACAGTGATTCTCTCCCCTGCAACCCGCGAAAATCCCGCCCGCGAGCCAACGACTCGACAAAGGCTAAGCAGAAGTGAAAGCGGGAGCGACCGTCGTGCCGACAGACGTCAGCCCATTTTGGGAAGATGAGTGAAAAGCTTGTGAGAGCCGAGTTACGGCTTTGCGCCGACGGGGGCGGCTACTTCTTCGGTCGGTGCTTGCACAGGGACTTCGGGCGCGAGCTTTTCCCAGTCGCAACCTTCCTTCAGGCAGGCATGAACGGTGCCAATTTTTGTTTTCTTCTCCACGATAAAACGCGCGCCGCATTTCGGGCACGGTTCCGCGATGGGCATGTAGGGCGTCGTAAAATCGCAATCGGGATAGCGCGAGCAGCCATAGAAAATTCGCGGCCGCCCGCGGCCGCCTTTACCGGCGCTGCCGCGGCGGACGAATTCTCCATCACTACACTTCGGACATTTAATACCCAAAGTGATCGGCCGCGTATATTTGCACTTCGGATAGCCGGAGCAGCCGATGAATTCGCCGAAGCGGCCATGCTTCTTGACGAGTCCGTTGCCGCAGAGAGCGCACTTTTCGTCGAGCGGCTCGTCCGGTTGCCGCGCGATGCGCGTGCCCTCGACGAGACGCCGCGTGGTCTTGCAATCCGGATAGCCCTTGCACGCGAGAAAAACTCCGAAGCGGCCGCGCTTGATGGCCATCTCCTTGCCGCAATTGTCGCAATATTCGATTTTTGGCTCGCCGGAATCGGCGGGGAGCTCGGGCGAAAGATCCTGGATGAAATCGCAATCGGGATAGCGGGAACAGCCCAGAAAGAATCCGTGCCGGCTGATACGTTCGAGCAGCTCTCCCTGGCCGCACTTTTCGCACTTTTTGCCAGTGGGGATGCCTGCCTTGTAGGAAAGCATTTCATCGTCGGCGCGATCCAGATCGACTATGAATTTCTCCCAAAATTCCTTCACGGATTCGCGCCAGTGCAGCTTGCCTTCTTCAATTTCATCGAGCTCTTCCTCTAGGCGGGCGGTGAAGGTCACATCGAATATGTCTTCAAAACTTTTTACGAGCAGAACACTGACTCGCTCGCCCAACATCGTGGGCGAAAAGCGGCCTTGATCTTTGGTCACGTATTCGCGCTCGACGATGGTGGAGATGATCGAGGCGTAGGTGGATGGCCGGCCAATCCCTTTTTCCTCCAGCTCTTTGACCAGCGTGGCATCGTTATAACGGGGCGGCGGCTCCGTGAAATGCTGGTCGGGCCGGATTTGATCCAAACGCACAAGCTGGCCCTCGGAAACTTGCGGGAGTGAGTTGCCCTCGCCTTCGTCGTCCTTTTCGTCATCCTCGCGATCGGCGTTCGAGGCGGGGAGCTGATAGACGCGCAGGTAGCCGTCGAATTTCTGGACGGAACCCGTGGCGCGGAATGTGTAGTCGGCCGCGCTGATGTCGATGGTGGTTTGATCGAAAATGGCGGGCAGCATTTGCGAAGCAACGAAGCGCTGCCAGATGAGTTGATAGAGCTTGAAAAGATCATCGTCCAGGTATTTGCGGACGTCCTCTGGCGCGCGCATCGCGTCCGTAGGGCGCACGGCTTCGTGGGCCTCCTGCGCGTCCTTCTTGGATTTGTAATAGTTGGGCTTTTCCGGGAGATAGTTGGAGCCAAAGCGTTCCGGAATGAGCTCGCGAACCTGGGCAAGCGCGTCGTTCGATACGTGAACGGAATCGGTACGCATGTAGGTGATGAGCGCAACGGAGCCTTCGTCGCCGAGCTCGACGCCTTCGTAGAGTTTCTGCGCCAGGGACATGGTGCGCTTGGCGGTGTAGCGCAGCCGGTTGTAGGCTGCCTGTTGCAGTTTTGAGGTTGTAAAAGGTGGCGGCGGATTTCGCTTTTTTTCCTTCTGGGTGACGCTGGAAACCTGCCACTTGGCCCTGGTTACCGCTGCGACGACCTTGTCCGCCGCTTCCTGACTTTTTACGTCGATATCTTCGCCATTATATTTGAACAGCTTGGCTTCGAAGAGCGGCGGCTGGCCCGCATCGAGCATGGCATGAATCGTCCAGTATTCCTGCGGGACGAATGCGCGGATTTCCTGTTCGCGCTCCACGATCAGGCGAAGCGCCACAGTCTGGACGCGCCCCGCGGACAGGCCGCGGCGAACTTTGTTCCAGAGAAGCGGGGAAACCTTGTAACCCACGATGCGGTCGAGGACGCGGCGCGCCTGCTGGGCGTCGACGAGGTTTGTATCGACCTTGCGCGGGTGTTCGAATGCGGCGCGAATCGCCTTCGGCGTAATCTCGTTGAAAGTGACGCGGAAAATCTTTTTTGGATCCGTGGGCGGAATTTCTTTCTTGGGCTCTTCCTTCACCGGCTCTTCCGCGGCTCCGGCCTTCGCATCCTTCTTCTTGAAGCGCGGAGCGCTCGGCTCCTGCTCGGGATATTTGGAGGGCTTGGCCAGGACCATGGCGAGGTGCGCGGAAATCGCTTCGCCTTCGCGGTCGGGGTCGCCCGCCAGATAGACGGCGTCGGCGGCGTTCGCCGCTTTGCGGAGGTCTCGGATAATCTTGCCCTTGCCCTCGATGATCTGTAGGGTCGGCTCAAAAATCTTTTCGTCATCCAGGGATATCGGCGGGCGCACCGGCCGCTCTTTCGCTTTCTTGCTTCCTTTTTTCGCTCGCTTTTTCTTCTTTACCGCTCCGCCTTCTTCGCCGGGCAGACGAATGCCGATCGTCTTCTTGGGCAAATCCATCACATGGCCAATGGAGGCCTTGACGATGTAATTCCGCCCCAGGTACTTATTGATTGTCTTCGCCTTTGCGGGCGACTCTACGATCACAAGCGAACGTGCCATCTTGCCTTTGTAACCCCGTACTGTTCTGCTGGAAGGGCGGAGAGAGCGGCGTGTGTCCTTCTCGCTAACTTACAGTAGATGCTGCTCCGGGTCTCCGGGATACTCGCGGCCTTTAGATGCAGCACCAGGAACAGCCGATTCGCGCAATATCTTGCGCTAAAACAACACTTTGCTGAATTGCTTGCCTGGGGTCTGCCTCACAATGCCTTTCATCTCCATATCAAAAAGCGTAGCGAGAACTTCGGAGGAGTTCAAGCCAGATCGCTCCACGATGTCATCAATGTGCACGGATTCTTCCGCGCTGAGCAGCTCATAAATCTTTTTTTCGGAGGGATTCAGGGAGGCTGCGAGCAGAAGATTCCTTTGCTCGGCCTCCGGCCTTTCGGCCTTCACCAATGCCGCGCGCACGGGCGTGGGCAACTCTTCGATCACGTCTTCCGCGTTGGTGACCAGCTTGGCCCCCTGCTTGATCAGCTGGTTCGGAGCAAAGCTCACCGGTTGCGTCACGTTTCCCGGCACTCCGAACACTTCCCGGCCAAACTCCATAGCTAACCGGGCGGTGATCAGCGAGCCGCTATACTGCGCGCCCTCGATGACGATGACGCCGAGCGGCATTCCCGCGACAATCCGGTTGCGAATGGGAAAGTTCTCCGGGGCGGGATGCGTTCGAAGAGGAAACTCGCTGATGATGGCTCCTCGCTCGAGCACCTTTTCGTAAAGCTTCTTATTTTCCTTTGGATAGCACACGTCGATGCCTGTGCCGAGGACGCCGATGGCCCGGCCACTGGAGGTCATGGCGCCCTGGTGGCCTATCGCATCAATGCCTCGGGCCATTCCGCTCACAATGACCAGCCCTCGCGCCGCGAGGTCGCGCCCGAGCTGTTGAGCCATCTGCGTGCCATAGAGAGTCGGCTTGCGGGTGCCAACAATGCTGAGGCTCGGGAGATTGAGGACTTGCGGATCGCCGCGAACGTAAAGCAAGACCGGCGGATCATAGATTTGGAGAAGTGTCTGAGGATATTCAGGCTCAGTCCAATTGATGAGGCGGCAGCGGTCGATGTTGCGGGTGGCGGTCAACTCTTTTTCGGCGCGCTTGAAAGCTTCTTTCTTGACGACGGATTGAGCGACTGGAGCAGGCAAGCTGCAAGCTTCAAGCTCAGCAAGCGGAGCGCGGAAAACAGCGTCGGGAGAGCCGAACCGCTTAAGCAATCGCGCGGACAAACGGGAAGCGAGGCCGGGAGTGAGAGCCAGCGCGAGCCAGGAGAGGGAAGAATCTAGCTCCATCGCGGGAAGAGCGTACGCGCGGGATAATCGTACTGTCAAGTAATGTGTAGTGAAAAGAATGCGCTGGCTGCCATCGCGGTGGACTGGCTATGGCGGTTTCGCCACGCAAAAGAATATGCCGCGGAAGCGCGCCGGATCACGCGTCTGGCTGGGAGGGATCTTCGCTGAGAATTGCACCGAGCGCTGCCACAAAGAGATTGGCGTCCGCCTCCGAGAAAATCAGCGGGGGGCGGAGCTTGAGGACGTTGTGATGGGGACCGTCGGTGCCGGTGAGAATGCCGCAGTCGCGCAGCCGGTTTACGACGTAGGAGGCTTGCGCGGGAGCAGGTTCGCGGGTCTCGCGATTGCGGACGAGGTCGAGACCAAGGAAAAGGCCGGAGCCGCGGACGTCCCCGAGGAGCGAATGCATTTCTTGCAGTGCTTTGAGGCGCGAGAGCAAGTGGTTGCCGACGCGCAGTGCATTTTCTTGAAGATGCTCGCTTTCGAGCACATCTAGAACAGCGAGGCCCGCGGCGCACGCCACCGGATTGCCTCCAAAGGTGCTGAAGAATTCCATCCCATTGTCGAAGCTCGCAGCGATTTCAGGAGTGGTGACGACCGCGGCGAGCGGAAACCCATTTCCGATCGGTTTGCCCAGCACAACGATGTCCGGGACGACGCCTTGCGTTTCGAATCCCCAAAAATGCGTTCCGAGGCGGCCGAACCCCACCTGCACTTCGTCCGCGATGCAGACGCCGCCCGCCGCCCGGATGTGTTTGTATGTTTCAGCGAGATATCCGGGAGGAAAAACAATCTGGCCGGCAACGCTTGGCAGCGTTTCGGCGATATACGCCGCGATGGGCCGGCCTTCTGCGCGCGTTGTCCGCAGGATTTCTGCGACGTGCTGCGCGTACTTTTTTCCCGCGCCTTCATCGCCGCGGCGATACGGTCCGCGATAATCGTCCGGGATAGGGGCGACATGGACCCAGGGTTTGCGGCCGCGACCACCCGGCCCGTTGAACTTGTAGGGACTGATGTCGATCAGCGATGTGGTGTGGCCGTGATAGGCGTGTTCGAGGACAACCACGTCTTCCCTGCCGGTGTGCGCCCGAGCGAGTCGCAGCGACAGTTCGTTGGCTTCGCTGCCGGAGTTGACGAAATAGCAGACGCGCAGCGGTTCCGGCAGATGGGCAGTAAGACGTTCCGCGTAGCGGATGACGTTGTCATGAAGATAGCGAGTGTTGGTGTTGAGCAGCGCGATCTGCTCCTGGACGGCGCGCACGACCCGCGGATGGCTGTGGCCGACCAGCGGCACATTGTTGTAAACATCGAGATACGCGCGTCCGGTATCGTCGTAAAGGAATTGCTTCCAGCCGCGAAGAATTTTCAGCGGGCGTTGATAGGAGACGCTCAGATTCTTCCCCAGCAACTTGCCACGAGAATCGAGAGTTCCTTTTGCGTCCGGCGCCTTTTGTGGAAAGCGCCCGGCTGGGATGCCAAGGAGCAAATTCGGATCGGGCGAGAGGGAAGTCCACACGCCGCGCTGGGACGCGTGGGCCACGCCGGGAAAATCTACGCCGAGATCGAGCAAATCCAGGATGATCTGGAAGTGCAGGTGAGGCGCCCAGCCGCCGTTTTCTACCGAATGGCCGATGCGGGCGAACTTCTCGCCGCAGGCAATGCGCTGGCCAACCTGGAGTTCGTCAAAGGCATTCCTCGCGAGATGTCCGTAGAGCGTGAAAAATTCCTGGCCGTCATTAGCCGTATGGCGAAGTATCACGAGTGGACCGTAATCCAGCGGCGCGGTGTTGATTGCGACCGCGTGAACGACGCCCTCAAGAGGCGCATGAATTTGCGTGCCAGGCGTGGCGAATAGATCAATCCCCAAGTGGATGGTCCGGCGTTCCTCGATGGGACTTTCACTGGATCCAAAGAGTGGCGACGTGTACAGCAGCCGCGCTTCGTCGTAGCGGCCGATTCCAACGGAGGCGTTTGCCTCTTTCATCCTGCGCGAAATTGCCTCGTGGAGGTTGCTCGCGTCCGCCGCACCGGGATCGGCGCCCAGAAAAGTGCTGCCCACGCTCAAATCGAAAACCACGCAGGGCGAGGATCGAAGATCAGCGTCGAGGATCGGAGCTGCCGTTTGCGACTGGGATGCAAGCCAGCGATGTATCTTTACGCTTTGCGGAACGGGCACAAGGCCACAGGATTCGCGAAGTGCGTAATGCGCGAAGCGCGGGCGGACGTTCGCCCATTTTTCTAGAGCATTCCAGGCCGGTGCCTCGGTGACGGTAACGTAAGGGTCGTCGGTCACGAGAGTTTTGCGATGCGCGGAATTTGTCACACTGACCGCTAGGCGCATGCCGATCAGCGGATAGAGAAGTGCGATTTCATTTTCCGCCAGCGGCAGAGCGCCGTGATATCCGGCGACAACTTGTCCGGCAGCCTGCAAGGGGTCGTCTTTGCCGAGGATGGCATAGGCAGCGGCGACGGCGAGCTCGGATACTGTGATGCCGTGGTGCATGTCGCCGAAATCGATCACACCAACGACCTTTCGCGGCTCTGGCAAGGGAGGGCTGACGAGCACGTTGTAATCATTCGCGTCTCCGTAGATGACGCTGCGGCGGAGCGACGGCAAAGCGGGGACTACTTGTGATTCATACAGACTCAGGAATTTCTCAACGAGGGTGCGAAGGGATGGAGCGGTGATGTGAGCGAGATAGCTGCGAATCCAGGCGGCGCGAGCTAGGTCCCACTTCAATTCGCGATGCGCGGCGGGATGAGCAAAATCGGCGAGTGCCTCATCCATTTCTCCAAGAAATTTGCCGAGACTCCGGAGGAGCGCCGGGCTGTGAGGGCGAACCTCTGCCAGAACCCTTCCAGGGAGGTAGGTGAGCAGCCAAACGAAGCGGTCCGCATCATCAGCAATCTTTGCCTGAACAAACGACTCGCCGTTACGCGCTGGGCAGACGCGCGGGAGGGGCAACTGCGGAGCACGGAGAGCTAAATGCTCCAACGCCGCGCACTGAAGCTCTATGAAGGAACGGTCTCGTGCGCCATGCATCACCTTCAGAACAAATTTGCGGCCGTCGCCCGACTCGATAAGAAAATTATCGTCGTATTCGCCGTGTAGCCGACTTGCGCGAGCTTCCAAACCATAGATTTTGCAAGCCAGCGTCGCCGCTTCCGTCTCCGTGATGGGCCGGGCCACGCGCGCTTCAGGCATCATGCAGGGAATCTTATCCGCAAGAACGGGAGCGCGTCCAATCATGCGGGAGATGCCAGATGGATGCGCGTCTGCATTGCGGCAGAGAAAGCCCGCTCTCTGAAGAGATCGCCTACAACTCGTCGGCCGATCTAAAACGCTTCCAAGGTTTTCCGCACGCGAGTGTGCGTGGCTGTGCTACCGAACTGTGAGCGTCGTAACGCGTTACATTTCTTCTTGCGGCGATTGCACGGATACTGGCCCGTTCACGGTGGAAAGCCGAATCATCGCGGGCGAGCCGCCGAACTCAATTCGCCGATTGTTGTCATCCCACGTCTTGCGGGCGTTTTCGCAAATGCTGGCCCGGCAGCTCATGGGGGAATAGTTGCGCGATTCCACGACGAAGCTGGACTGATAATCGGAAGGGACGATAAGCGTCAGCGGACCATTCTTCGCGTCAGCTGAGAGACCGGTGCCGCTCCAGCTCTTGCCCTTTAAGTTGACCGAGATGGGGCCATTCTCCGTGTGAACTCGAACGCTGCCGCTGCTGCCGGCAATACTGATGGGGCCGTTCGTGGCTCGTACATCCGCGTCGCCGGAAAAATCGCGCAGGGTAATTGGCCCGTTCACGGCGTGCGCAGTCAGTTTGCCGTCGACGCCGTAGAGAGAGAGCGGTCCATTGGAAGTTTCCAGGTCAATCGCCGCCGCCTTTGGCGCTCGGATGAGCAAGTATACCGTCCACTCGCTCTGGCCCTCGGGTCCTGACGTGCTGACTTCGCCATTCTGGACGGTCAACGTGATCTGGGAGAGAATCCGTTCGGCGTTCCCGTCGTAATTTGCGGCGGCCTTGCAGGCCGTTACGGAGTACACGTCCTTGTCCCAGCCTTGCACCTGGACTCCGCCATTCTTGTGAGGATGAACGCGCAGAGTGGGTGCTTCGGCTTTTGTCACGGTGCGCTCTTCCGATTTTATGACGGCATCCTCGTCATCGAAGCGAATATGGAGGTCGGAGCACTGGCTAGCAGGGTGGCGATCCCCATCGGATACGCTCATGGAATGATGGCGGTTCCAATCGAACGGGCCGGGCGGTTCGGCGGGGATCGCCGGAAAAGCAGGGGTGGCCGGTGTTGCGGGAGGCGCGGGAGCGATTACGGCGAAATCTACCGGCGCTAAAGGTGGAACGGGCGGCACAAAAGATGGAGGCACGGGTGGAGTCGGAGGCACCGGTGCATCTTGAGCGCCAACCAGAGCAGCCAGTGTAAAGATTCCGCCAAGCGTCGTTGCTAACAGCAGAAATACCCGAAAACGCAGTTTCATGGACAAACCCTCCCTGGCTACATAGACGAACGAATCCATCAGTGGTCTGTTTCACTCGGGCCGATTTTTGAGTCAGAAGCGATGATTCTGGATTGTGCTCGATGACGGACCGGCGTAAGGTTACGTGCGTAGAATCAAGCGGTTGGAGGTACCCATGGAGAGAGCTAGCTCTGCCAGACCACACGCCCGGCCTGGAAATGCCAATTCTCGCGAACAGGTGAAGATTCCGAACCTGAAGTCATCGCTTCCAGTGTTATTTGCCATAGGTCTCCTTGGATGTGTTCTTCGTGGCTCGGCCCAGACGCCACCGCAACTGCCTGATGGAGCCGCCAAGGAAACCGTCCAGAAGGCTTGCGGCACGTGCCACGCATTGACCACTGTGACGAATGCTGGGCACAACCGGCAGGAATGGACGTCGGTGGTAAACATGATGGTGAACCAGGGTGCGCCAGTGCCGAAGGATCAGATTGCCGGCGTGACGGACTACCTGACGAAATACTTTCCGCCGAAACCGGCACCGGAGGCGGTGGTCATTCCCGGAAGCGTGGAAGTATCCATCAAAGAATGGCAGGTGCCGACGCCGGGTTCGCGCCCTCACGATCCGGCTTTCGCGCCGGATGGCTCCGTCTGGTACACCGGGCAAATGGCTAACGTACTTGGGCGCTTCGATCCGAAAACGAATCAGTTCAAGGAATACCCACTGAAGACGCCGGATTCCGGTCCGCATGGCCTTGTGCCGGACAAGGACGGGAACATCTGGTTCACCGCAAACTTCAAGGCTTATATCGGCAAACTCGACCCGAAGACGGGAAACGTGACTGAATATCCCATGCCGGACCCGAAAGCACGCGATCCCCACACACTGCTCTTTGCGCCGAATGGGAATATCTATTTCACGGTGCAAGGCGGAAATATGGTGGGAAGACTCAATCCGAAGACGGCTGAAGTGAAAGTAGTCAGTTCCCCGACACCGAAATCGAATCCTTACGGCATGGTGGTGAGTTCGAAAGGCGTGCCGTTCTTTGTCGAGTTTGGAAGCAACAAGGTAGCCAGCCTCGACCCGGACACGCTGGGCATTCATGAATACGTCTTGCCGCACGTGGATTCGCGGCCGCGGCGCGTGGCCATCACGCCCGATGACGTGATCTGGTATACCGACTACTCGCGAGGCTACCTGGGCCGGCTCGATCCGAAGACAGGGCAGGTCAGCGAGTGGGCTTCGCCCGGAGGGCCGCGCTCGAGGCCTTATGGCATAACGGCCGTGGGCGACATCCTCTGGTACAGCGAATCAAACACCAGGCCGAATACGGTTGTGCGCTTCGACCCGCAGACGGAGAAATTCCAAACGTGGATCATTCCTTCCGGCGGAGGCGTAGTGCGGAACATGGTGCACACGCCCGAGGGCAATCTGTGGCTCGCTTGCAGCGGGGTGAACGGGATAGCGTTTGTCGAAGTGAAGGATGCAGCGAAGATCTCTTCGCAGAATTAAGCTACAAGCAGTTGCAAGCGTCCGCTTATTTGAGCCTTCACTCTTGCCAATCGCAATCCAGCGTTCCCATGCTCCCGATGGGAGGACCGTCGGGAGGCTCGGCCGGAGGCGTCAGGTCGATGCGCTTGGGATCTTTCTCAAACTGCTCGATCCGCTGGGAAGCGAAGTAGGCATGAGCTGCATCGAAAACAATCGACTTCCCTTCCGCCTTTGCCGCGAGCCAATTTCTTAATTCGTGCAGTTTCAAGGAAGCCGCGGCACGAACTTGATCGGTGGCATGGTCGTTCGCTGAAAGCGACATCAAGTCGAAAAGAACAACGTCGTCTACAGTGTTGGCAATCTCCTCATCGTAGCCTTTCCCGTGTGGCGCCTTCCACGTAGCGTTGATAATCGCATCAAGCACTTCTTCGAGGCCGGGATTTTCGGAATTGCGTGCGTGGAATTCAACGAGGCGCGCGGCACGCTCGGGATTGAACAGAAATTGTAGCGTGTGCTGCGCGGCGGATTCCGCGGGGGCGAGCGCATCGAACGCCGGGCTGGTGTGAATCTTGAAGTGTTCGCGGCCGCGAGGATATTCGGGAGGCCTCGGCGGAATGATCTTCAGAAGCGGTTCCGGCAGGGCCAGGACATCGGGCTTTAGAGTCGCGAGGACCGCCGCGAGCGCTCTTCGCTGTTCGGAGGGCGCAACGATCTGCGTGGGGACCTGGCCATCGCCGCGCAGTGCGAAGGTGTAGTCCATACCGCCGATGAACTTGCTGGCCGCCTCCACCTGATAGCGATGGAACATGTAGATGGGCACGAGAGCGTCTTCGATAGTGGCAAGCGGCGCGCCTTCACGGATATTGTTTTCGCCAAGTCGAAGCAGAGCCGCGGCGCGCACCCGCATGATGCGATTCAGTTCATCCACGGCGTTCGAACCGGTATCCCAAAGATGCGCGAGACTGCTGGAAGAGCCAGCAGGGCGAGCGTCCTGGTCCGTCAGGTAGCGCAGCCCGCGGCCGAACGCATCGTGGAGAATTTTGTCGAGCGCCGCGTGCTCATCGGTGCCGGGCGCAAAATCGCTGTATCCCCAGGTAATGGACACCTTGTCCCAGGCGCCGATCCGGGTCGCATACGCTTCCGACAGATCGGGTTTGCCGTCTTCGCCCAAGTTCACCAGCGGCGGCGGGTAGTCCATCACGGACGACCGGTTGACGGTGCTCGAAGAATAGTTGTGCATCAGGCCCAGTGTGTGGCCGACCTCGTGGGCGGCAAGCTGGCGCAGCCGTGCCAGCGACATCTCCATCATTTTTGGCGAACCCGGTTGGCCTTTTTCGTAGGGAGCGAGCAAGCCTTCCGCAATCAGAAAGTCCTGGCGAACACGCAGAGATCCGAGTGTGACATGCCCTTTGATGATTTCGCCGGTTCGCGGATCGATGACGGCCGCCCCGTAAGACCACCCGCGCGTGGCACGATGTACCCATTGAATGACGTTGTAGCGCAAATCCATCGGGTCCGCCCCTTCGGGCATGAGTTCCACGTGAAACGCATTCTTGTATCCGGCCGCCTCGAAGGCCTGGTTCCACCAGCGCGCGCCTTCCAGCAGCGCAGAGCGAATCGGCTCCGGCGCGCCGCGGTCGAGATAGTAAACGATGGGTTTTACGGGTTCACTAAGGGCGGCGGCAGGATCTTTTTTCTCGAGGCGATGCCGCGCAATGAAACGCTTCACGATCGGCTCGCTCACCGGCGTCGCGTAATCCATGTACGCAATCCCGAAGAAGCTGCTGCGGGGATCGTAGACACGAGGCTTGTAGCCGGGAGGCGGAAGCTGCACGAAGGAATGATGCTCGCGGACGGTGATCGATTCAGGCGAAGGTGTGACTTCGCGGACCCACGGGCCGGGATCCTCGCCGGCAAAGGTGAGCGTGGCCTCGACTTCGGTATTTAGCGGGAAATTCTTCGGGGGAAGATCGAGGATGCAGCGGGAGGAATCGAGATGAAAGTTGCCCTGCTTGGCGCGGCGGAGCGTGGCGGGAATGTTGTGGGCATCCCGAAGGAAGAAGTCGGTGGCGTCCACTAGCACATGATCGGTTCCGTCCGCGGTCTTCTCCTCCGCGGCTGCTGTGAATCCCCAGAGCGCGGACTCCGCAAAAGAGTCGTGGACGGCGCGGCGCTCGTCGGCGTCGTTGCTGACGGCCCGGTATTCGAGATTTTCCTGGATGAGCAAAACCTTGGGCCCGCTGCGTTCGAAGCGCACGATGCGGGTAGCGCCGAGCTGGCCGCGGTCAAGGCCGATGTCGTTCGAACCGACGCCCGCGGGCAACCCGCTCTGGTAAAGGAACTCCGTGCCCCACTTGTCGATTTCGAGCCACAGCTTGCCCTGCTTCGCGTCCCAGTAGAGATTGAAATAGCCTGCGAACTCTTGCGCGCCGGCGGTCTTTTCACTAATGGTAGGCGTCTGAGAGGCTTGGGGGGAAGCGCCGACACTGTTCGAGCAAAAACACAGAAAACCAAGCACAAAGCAAGTACGAGAAATTTTCAGCATGTTCAGCGCCTCCGAAAGGAAGGAACGTTTTACATCAAAAGACCTCTAGGACGGGAGAAAATCCTGTCTGCTATACTGAGTCGAACTCGCGGGTATCTCCATCGTGCAAAAACTTCGCATTTCGATCGTGCAGTATTTGAACACCGCGCCGCTCGTTTGGGGATTTACGCACGGGCCGCTTGCCGGGAAGTATGATCTGTCGTTCACCGTGCCTTCGCAATGCGCCGAGGCTCTGCGCAGCGGGGCTGCGGACATCGCCATCATTCCTGCGATCGAATACCAACGCATCCCGGGGCTTGTGGTTCTTCCGGACTTGGCGATCGCTTCGCGGAATCAGGTACGCAGCCTCTTGATTGTTGCGAAGAAGCCCATCGAACAGGTGCGCAGCATCGCGCTGGACCGCAGCTCGCGCAGCACGCAAGCGCTGACGCGAATCCTGGCGGCCGAGCACTGGAAAATTGATCCTGAGTTTTCTGAAGAAGAGCCGGATTTGCAAAGGATGCTGGAGAAAACGGACGCTGCCCTGCTCATCGGCGATCCTGCGTTGCGCATTTCCATTGCCATCGAGAAAAAGAGCGTGATTGCACCGGAAGGACGCGCTATATGCCAAGCGGCGTCGCTCGGAATTATCGGGCCGGAGATTTTTCATGTGTATGATGTCGTCGGGGAATGGCGCAAGTTGACGGGCTTGCCCGCTGTTATGGCCTTTTGGGCTGCCCGGCCGGAAATTGTCACTCCGGAAGTGCTCGCGGATTTTCAGGCTTCCCGCAAGTTCGGCATGACGCAGATCGCGGCCATCGCTCTGGATGCCGCCCGCGAATTGGAACTCCCACAGCCCGCGCTTGAATCCTATCTTCGGCAGAACATTGACTTCTCCCTGGGGGAAGAAAATCGCCGCGGGCTCGAAAAGTATTTTCAGGAAGCGGCAAGACTTGGATTGATCCCAGAGAACAGAAAGATAACGTGGGCCGCCCCAGTGGCGGAAGCGGTCCCGCTCGCGGCGAAGTAGTGGCACGGAACGCCGTCAGCTTCGATTAGAGTTTGGAAGAGTCATCCGCTAGAATTGAAAAGCGGCAACGCAAAGGAATGAACGTGGGACTGACGAAACAAGAAGCGGTGGACATGCTTCAATCCGACGACCTCGTCGGGCTCGGCATGGCCGCGCACCAGACGCGATTGCAGAAAAACGATCCACGCGTCGTAACTTACCAGATCGACCGCAACATCAACTATACGAATTTCTGCACCGAGTATTGCTCCTTCTGTGCGTTCTACCGCCCTCTGGGCGCGAAAGACGGCTACATTCTTTCCTTTGAGACCATCTACCAGAAGATCGAAGAAATGCTCGAGCTTGGGGGAACGGGAATCTTACTGCAGGGAGGATTACACCCCGATCTGCAGATTGGCTACTACGAGAACTTGTTGCGCTCGCTGAAGACGCGCTTTCCGCAAGTGCATCTGCACTGTTTTTCCGCACCTGAAATTATTTGCATCGCGGAAGTCAGCGAATTGAGCGTCCGCGAAACCATTCAACGCCTGATGGACTCCGGTTTACAATCCATCCCCGGCGGCGGCGCGGAAATTCTGGACGATGAAATCCGCGGGAAAATCGCTCGGCTGAAATGCACCAGCGACGATTGGGAAGAAGTTCATCGCATTGCGCATTCGCTCGGCCTGCGAACCACCGCCACCATGATGTTCGGCTGCGGCGAGGAACTTCGCCACCGCGTGAACCACCTCGAACGCCTTCGCCGCATTCAGGAAGACACCGGCGGGTTCACGGCGTTTATTCCCTGGATGTTCGCGGCGGAAAATACGGCGCTCGGAAAGAAAGTGCAGGAAACGACCGCGGTCGATTACCTGAAAACGCTGGCCGTGAGCCGCCTCTTTCTCGATAACATCGACCACATTCAATCGAGCTGGCTGACTCCCGGCATAAAGGTCTGCCAGATCGGCTTGCAATTCGGCGCGGACGACGTCGGCAGCATTTTGATTGAGGAGAATGTCGTGTTTGCCGCAGGCGTGAAAAACCGCACCAACGAAAACGAGCTGCGCCGTATCATCTCCGATGCCGGATTCATTCCCGCCCAGCGCGACACACTTTATCGCTCGTACGCCCTGAAATAGTTCGATCCAATTTCAGCTTTTATTTTTGAGGAGAGGGACGCCGGCGAGGGCGGAGCACGATCTCCACCTCGGTGCCGTCGGGGAGATCGATATCTTCCAGAGGGTAAAGAATTCCGCTGCGGAATCGTGCCTGAATCCAGCGGGGACTCGGTTTGGCGTCAGGCGCGGCGGCCTTTGCGGGAGCCCCTGCTGCGCTTGAGACGCCGGAAGTTTCGTCGAGTGCTTCATTAGCGAGGGCATCCGCTTCACGGTTCTGCTCCCGGTAGACGTGATCGATGCGGAACGATTCGAAGCCCTGCGACATTTTCTTCGCTCGCTCAAACAGGGGCCGCAGGTCCTCGCTCTTCACCTTGTATTGGCCTTGCATCTGCTTGACCAGCAGCTCTGAATCGCTCTCGACACGCAATGCCCGGATTCCGTGTGACTCCGCATAATCGAGCGCGGCGATGAGCCCGTAGTATTCGGCTACGTTGTTCGTCATTCGACCGATGTATTTTTTCAGCTTGGCGACCAACTCGCCTTGTCCATCGCGAATGACTACTCCGTAGGATGCCGGCCCGGGATTTCCGCGCGCGGCGCCATCGATATTGGCTCGATGAGCGGACGCAGCGACTTTCGGCTCCGCAGGCGATTCTGCAAAGAGAGCGGCGCCGGCAGAACGAGGAGATTTTGGGCGGGGTGGCATCAGGAATGGTGGGAAGCGGAGGAAGCCGCGCGGTCCGTGCCGCTTGCGGGATCGGGCAAGGGAATCGGTTCCAGAGTGTACAAGATCAAACCGCATGACTCGCAGCGGTATATCTCTTCATTGGGATCGCGGCGCAGCTCTTGCAGGATGTGCGGCAGAACGCGCATGCCGCAGCCGCGGCATTGTCCATCGCGAGCTTCGGCGATTCCAGTGCCATGATGACGTTTGGCGAGGCGCCCATAAAGTTCGCGCAGTTCCTCGGGAATCGGAGCCAGGGCGCTCTCGCGTTCGGCAAGCAACGATTCGAGCTGTTTCTTCTTTTGCGCCTGCTGGGACTCAATCTCTTTTTTCTCTTTAGTGACCGCCGCCTCATCTTCCTTGAGATTCGCTTCTGCGTGACGCACGCGGCGCTCGGCCTCTTCGCCCGTCATCATCACTTCCAGCTGCGCGTCTTCGGCTTTGGCTACTTCCGCTTCGGCGTTGGCAATCTCATGCTGCAGGGCTTTGTATGCTTCGTTGGTTTTGACGGCGCCGCTCTGGTCGCGGTATTTCTTCGCGCGGTCCTTCCACTGCTGGACGTCCAATTCGAACTTCTTGCGTTCTTTCTGGGTGCCCGCCAGGGATTCCCGCGCCGCGGCCACTGCCGCGCGCGCAACATTTAGCTTGGTGTCTGCTTCGCGAACGCGCTTCGGAAATGCCTCCAGCTCGGCGCGAAGCCCGGCTATCAGGTGGTCAACACGCTGCAGCTCAATCAGGTGAGGAATGGCGGAATGCATGAGTCTGTAATACTAACACAGTGAGCGATATGCTTTCCCGGGCGCATCCCGCCTGCCCCAAGTTCGGCAGAACGCCCGCTTTTGGCATGCAAGATCTTGGGAGTAATTCGTTCTAAGGAGGAGTGGACATGCCGCATGTGCAAATTACCTGGGTCGAAGGACGAACCCCGGAAATGAAGCGCAAAATTGCTGAGCGCATCACCAGCCTTCTCATCGAAGAGGGCCGCGCAAAGCGCGAGAACATCCATGTGTCTTTTCACGACGTCCCCGCGACGAATTATGCCGAGGCCGGCGTTCTGGTCGCGGACCAGAAGCGTGCTCCATGACGCGTTCAACGCATGCAGCTGAGTTGAGGAGGACTTCCCGTGGCTGACGCCTTGCAAAGAAATCTCGACAGATGGATTGCGGCCGGCGTGTTGGACACCGGCACGGCCGTCCGCATTCGCTCCTTCGAGGATTCCCGCGGATCCGGCGAACGCCTGCGCTGGCCGGTCCTGCTGGCTCTGGCGTTGGGTGGCATGCTCCTCTGCGCCGGAATTTTGCTCTTCGTCGCAGCGCATTGGGAGCAGCTCACACCCGCTTCGCAATTCGCACTCGTCCTGCTGATGGTCGCCGCCTTTCCGGTTGCCGGCGCGCTCACCAGCGAGAAATTCCCGGCAATGTCCACCACTTTTCATGCCATCGGCACAATCTGCCTCGGCGCAGGCATTTATCTCGCCGCGCAGATTTTTAATCTCCAGGCAAACTGGACAAACGGCATATTGCTTTGGGCTCTCGGCGCGCTGATTGGCTGGCTGTTGCTTCGTCAGTGGCCCCACGCTGCCCTCTTGGCGGTCCTCATGCCCATCTGGCTCGCGGGCCAATGGATCAACTCCGTCAACCGGACTTGGGACGCGGAAAGCAGCGTCATGTGGGAAGGGCTCTTGTTGACTTCTCTGACCTATCTCAGCGCGCGGACGGCCCGGCGCGATTCCTTGGAGCGCCGTGCAGTATCCCTCATTGGCGGCATTGCATTGCTGCCTTGCGCCATCATCGCGGTTCTCACGCGCGGCGAGCATGCCTATGCGCCCGCTTCGACGAGTATCTCTTTGCTCCTTCCAGCCTGGCTTATCGCCATCGGCGTGCCTCTTGGCGTCGCGCTCTTCCTGCGCGGCCGTGATTCGTGGATGAACGCCCTTTCCGCCATCTGGGTCCTGAGCCTGAGCCTCGTCGCTCCTCACCGCTCCTTCCTCTGGAATGATTGGGACGTGATGGGCTTCTACATCTGGGCCGCTTTAGGGGCGGCGGGGCTCATTGCCTGGGGCATCGTGGACGTGCGGCGTGAACGCGTCAATCTCGGAGTCGCGGCATTTGCGATCACCGTCCTGTTTTTCTACTTCTCGAGCGTGATGGATAAACTGGGCCGCGCCGAAAGCCTTGTTGGCATAGGCGTTCTGTTGCTTTTTGGAGGCTGGGGCCTTGAGCGCCTCAGGCGGCTCCTCGTTGCACGCATGCAGGAGAAAGCATCATGACCACGCTTCAAAAGGGTCTGCTTTTCGCGGTCATACAAGTCGCGCTTGTTTCAAGCCTCGGGGCAAAGCTCTTGTGGGATCGCGCAACGCAGCCCCGTGGTTGGGCCATGACCAGGGGCTACGATCCGGATCTCTTCATCCGGGGTCGTTACGTAAACATCTCTCTGGTCGTCAAGGCAGATAAGATTTTCACAAACTTGTCTCAACCGCAGGGTGCTGCTCTCTCTCGCTCGTATGCTTCGGGCAACGTGGATCTCACCGTCGAGAATGGATTCGTGGTTGCCATCCCAGTTGATCACTACACGGGAATCACGGTGGCCGGACCAGAGTTGCGTGATGGTGAATGGCTCGCGACCGTCTCTCCACCCGTCGTCTATTTCTTGCCGGAGCACGCCGCCGATCCTCTGCGATCGCGGCCTGCGGGTACGCTTTTCGTGGAAGTGACGCTTCCCCGAAGCGGTCCCCCCCGTCCAATCCGCCTGGGTACAAAAGTCGGCGGCCAGATTATTCCGCTGGGCAATTAGTCTCTTCCTGCTCTACGAAGGAAAGTTGTCGCACGGGTTGAGTGCACGCGAATCCTGCAAGCAATTCGGCTCACATGAGTTTCTTGGATGATTAGTTGACTTCGCGGACTTGCAGGTTCTGGTCGATGGCCAGAGTTGGGTAACGTATAGGAGAACCCGCGGGCGCAGGTGCGTGCCGCGCTGTGACTGTGAAGTCGTCCCCGGAACACTCCACCGTATAGGAGTAGCCGTCCCGGTCCGGACGCGACATCGCCAGCGTATTCGAGGACGTCAGCTCCGCGAGCGAAGCGCAAGCGCCATTCATTGCAATGTATCCCCGCTCCGCCTGAGCGATCTGCAAGAGATCGGCGCGGACGCCGGTGAGGCTGATCGCTTGCGTCGGGGCGGTGCCCTCGTCGGTCACGGGCATTTTCTTCAGGTAGTACTGATACACGCCAAACAAAAGGGCGCACGCAACGAGAATGGCGGCCAAAGCGCGCATGACTTAATTCTCTTCCCGGCTTTGGTGGCCGGCAAGACCCTCGTATGCCTTCGTGCGGAAGAAGGCACGAGGCGGGCATGTCGCGCGGTGCCTAAACAGGAATGTAAGGACTGCGCAAGCCTCATCCGGTTTCCATTTGACACTCGAAACACACTCCAGTAACTACGTTAGATAACGCAGAAGCCGGCATTTCCAGGAGAGTTGCTCATGAAGACGAAGTCCCCGCAAGCATTTGCGCTTGCCGTGTTGCTTTCGCTGATGATCGCCATCCCGGCGGACCTTGGCGCCGTTCCTCAAGCCGCTGGACAACGCGCCGGCGAAGTCGCCCGCACAATTCCGGCCGTGAATATCGCCAGAGGCTCGAAGACTATCAGCGCATCCGCAAAAACGGTCGTCGATTGGCAGGATTTGGTCAATACCCAGGCCAACGGCAGGGCCCGCATCGCCCTGGATGACGGTTCCGTCTTGAACGTGGGATCCGACTCTTCACTGAAAGTGGTGAAACAAGATGCGGGGGCGCAGCAAACGGAACTCGAGCTGGCTTATGGAAAACTTCGCACCCAAGCCCAAAAGATCGCCAAACCCGACGGGAAGTTTGAAGTGCATACGGCTGCTGGTGTAGCCGGCGTCGTAGGCACGGACTTTTATATCGGCTACGAAAACAACGTGATGAATGTCATCGTGTACGAAGGCCTCGTACGCGTCTGCAACCTGGCGGGTGTCTGCGTCGTTGTGAAGGCTGGCCAAATGAGCAGCGTCCGGAACGGCGACAATTCTGCGCCGGCTCCACCCACCCAGGCCACACTCGATCTGCTTGTCGCCGCGGGCAATGACACGGAAGTTGGTCCGCGGCCCGGGAGCGGGCTGGAACAAGTAGGTCAGGGCGGCAAGGGATTGGGCTTTACACTTGGCATTATGGCCGTGATTCCCGTGGTCGTTTTTTCAGTAATCGCAACACGTCATACCAACGCTCCCCCCTCCACGATAAAGGGCGGCTGCAATCCCCAGACGAATCCTGCCCTTTGTGGCTAGGCTCGCTTTGGGCAGGAAAGAGTCCCTCATTATTGCGGAATCGCGTGCAACTCACCGCCTCCAGCTCTCGTCCTATGTAGTGTTACTGGAAACTTCATGGAGTCCGCTATTTTGTCCCCTTGACCGCGGTAGCGTACACTGTATGTTTCGCAGTGCCGTCTAATTGTATGTGAGGCAATCCTTGACCATCCGCATCCGTTTTCGAGTGAATTCCATCATCCGTGTTCTTTCTTTTATCACGCTGCCCGCTCTTGCCGGCGTGACCCTGGCTCAGCCGGGTCCTCCTGATGCGCAAGCTAAGAAGTCTCCGCTTCTTGCCGCGCTGAAGACGGAGCTTGACCGTTCCATGAAGACTTTCCAGGCTCAGGATCCTCCGGCTTATTTCATCGGCTACACCATCACGGATACACAGCGCGCTGACGTTTCCGGCTCAAACGGCGCCCTTCTCAACAGCAATGAAACGCGCAATCGCTGGCTGGAAGTTTCCGTGCGCACAGGCTCCTACGAAACGGATGACACTCATAAGATTGGCGAACGGCAGCAAACCAGCGCCGGACCGGGCATCTTGGTTCCTCTCGACGACGATCCCCAGGTGCTTCGGCGCGCCGTCTGGCTTGAGACCGATCAGCAATATCGGGCCGCGGCGGAGGCGCTCATCAAAATCAAGACGGGCAAGGAAGTTAAGGTCGATTCCGTCGAGAACCGCGCTCCCGATTTTTCTCATGAGCAGCCGCACACGTATATCGGCTCCCAGGTTTCTTTCACCCTCGACCGCAAACCCTGGGAACAAAAAGTCCGCGCCTACACTCGCACATTTCGTGAATCCGCCGCGATCATCAATTCTATTGTGACCTTCACGGCACAGGCACAAAACGTCCTGCAGGTCACCAGCGAAGGTACCGAGCTGCAATTCGGCCAGATCCGCTATCGCCTCGAGTTGTTCATCCAGGGCAAGGCGCCCGATGGCATGGACATCGATCGTTACTACAATTTTGACTGGGTCAATCCCTCCGACGCCCCCGATGACAAGGCCGTCGCTGCCGCGCAAGCCACCATGAGCAAGGAACTTCAAGGGCTCGTCGCCGCCCCGATCATCGAACCTTCCGTCGGGCCGGCTCTACTGACCGGCCGTGCCGCCGCCGTCTTTTTTCACGAAGTCTTCGGCCATCGCGCCGAAGGCCACCGCCAGAAAGACGCCGCGGAGGGCCAAACCTTCGCGAAAAAGGTGGGCGAACCGATTTTGCCAAGCTTCCTGAGTATTGTGGACGACACCACGCGTAAGAAGCTTGGTCGTCAGGACCTGCTCGGCTACTACCAATTCGACGACGAGGGCGTTCCGGCGCAGCCGGTCACACTCGTGGATCACGGAATTCTGAAGAACTTTGAAATGTCCCGCTCGCCTCTCGTGGGCTTCCCCCATTCGAATGGCCATGGACGCCGTCAACTCGGCGCGACTCCGGTTTCCCGCCAGGGGAACCTCATCGTGGAAAGCAGCAAGACTTTGACGAATGCCCAACTACGCGCGAAGTTGATCGAACTCATCAAATCCCAAGGCAAACCGTTCGGACTGCTGATTGACGACATCGCCGGCGGATTCACCTTCACCGGCCGGGGGCAGCCGCAGGCTTTTCAGGTCCTGCCTCTCGTCGTCTACAAGGTGTTTCCCGACGGCCGCCCGGATGAACTGGTTCGCGGCGTCGATATCGTCGGAACTCCTTTGGCCGCGCTCACCAAAATCGTAGCCACCGGCGACACACCCGAAGTATTCAATGGCTACTGTGGCGCGGAGTCGGGTTCCGTTCCTGTTGCGGCCGCATCGCCTGCGATTCTCACCTCGGAATTGGAAGTGCAAAAGAAGGAAAGCTCCACGGACCGTCCACCCATTCTGCCTCCGCCCGCTCATGATCCGCTCCAACCAGGAGGCCGGCAATGAACCGCGCCCCGGTATTAGCGTCTCTCACGATTTTCGCCGCATTGCTCGGCGGTTCCGGCGCTGTGCGTGCGCAAGCTCCCAACGATAACGACCACACGTTGCAGGCCATGCGCGATGAAATGGCTCGTTCCAAGAGCCGGCTCGAACTCAAAATTCCAGGCTCTGCCCAGCCGCAGCGTCCCTATTATCTGGAGTACCGGCTCTTGGATCTCGACGTGCGAGAAGTCGTTGCTGAATTTGGCGCGCTCCTCTCGTCCACGCAGTCGCGCAATCGCTTCATGGATGTCGAAGCGCGTGTCGGCGACTACAAGCTGGATAGCTCCAATTTCGTCAGCGACGACGCGTTCCGCGGCTTCATTGGCCCAACCGGCTCAGTCGGAATCGACCGCGACTACAATTCTCTCCGGCAGGACCTCTGGATCGCCACTGACCAGGCTTTCAAGGAAGCGGTCGAGACCTATTCGCGCAAGCAGGCCTATCTGAGCAGCCTCGCCCGCCAGTCCGATATCGAGGATTTCGCGAAAGCCGCTCCTCTGCAACTTGTTGAGCCTTTGGCCGCTCCCGACTGGAGCAATCGCAACTGGGAGCAGGAAGCGCGAGAGACTTCCGCTGCTCTTCGCGCGTTTCCCCAAATCTATGAATCCCGCGTCACCTACTACCTGGTTTACGCCACCGAGTATCTGTTGACTAGCGAGGGCACGGAAATCCGCACAAACCGTTCCTATGCGGCCATCGAATCGGGCATGAACACCCTCGCGGATGATGGCATGCAGGTCAACCACATGTATGCCACTTACGCCGCGACACCCGCCGGCCTCCCTGGCGTGGATGCAGTGCGCAAAGCACTAAACGTCACCGGCACCGAGTTGATGGCCATGCGCGCCGCATCTCCGGCGCAGGACTACACCGGGCCCGTGCTCTTCGAAGCGCGCGCGGCCACCTCACTTCTGGCTCAGGTTCTCACTCCTGCGATTAATGGCGCAAGGCCGCCAGTTTCGTTCACTCCGGTAATGGAGCAGCTTCTTACGGGTCTCGGCGGGAAGAGCGACTGGGTCGGCCGGATCGGCGCCCGTGTTCTGCCCGCCAGCGTTTCTGTGATCGATGACCCGACCGCGAAGGAATCTCACGGGACGCCGCTGCTTGGCGGTTACGCGGTCGACGACGAGGGCGTCCGGGCGGAGAAAGTTACGATCGTGAGTGACGGCAACCTCAAGGAATTGCTTATGTCGCGACGGCCCGGGCCCGATTCCGATCAGTCCAACGGACACGGCCGTTCCGCCTTCCTGAATGATGCCAAGCCCACCATGAGCAATCTCTTCTTCACTTCGACCGAAACGCAATCGCCCGCGGACCTCAAGAAAAAGTTCCTCGATAATTGCCGCTCGGAAAAATTGCCTTATTGTCTTGTCGTGCGTGAGATGGACAACCCCACCATCAGCTTGCTTCACCGGGACGATTTCTCCGAACTGCTGGCCAGCTTCGGCGGCGGCGCCGGGACCGGCGACAGGCTGCCGCTCATTGTTTACAAAATCTATCCCGAAGATGGCCGCCTGGAAATGGTTCGCGGAGCGCGTATCATCGGCTTGAACACACGCATGCTTCGCAACCTCGGCGGAATTGGCAACGACGACTTCGTCTATAACTACATGCAGAGTCAGGATTCCGGTTTTGCCGGCACCGCGCTCGGTGCGTTTGGTTCCGCGCAAAATGGTTTGCCGGCATCGCTTGTGGCTCCTTCACTGCTTTTCGACGATCTGGAAGTGCGCGGCGCGCGCGGAGAGCCCAAGCGGCTGCCCTTGTTGGCGGCGCCCCCGATGACGGCCGAGTGATCGCGTTCTTTACCAGGCTTGCGCGCCTGCTCTAGGTCAAAACATGAACGACCTGCCTCGCCGCGGTTTCATTATTGGCACTGCTACCCTTGGCGCCTACGGCCTGCTCCTCGGTGTACAGCGCGCCTGCCGGTTCGCGCTTGCCGGTGACAAGCCCGCGAAGCACAATTCTAGTCCTGTGCAAATCGTGCGATTTGCCGACGACGGGACTCGCAAGAGCACGGAGACAGTCTCAAAAGTAATCAAGAGCGACACCGACTGGCGCCGCTCGCTCAGTTCCGACGAGTTTGACGTTACGCGGCGAGCAGACACCGAGCGCCCCTTCAGCGGCGCCTACTACAAAAATCAGGAGCCGGGCCTCTACCGTTGTGTTTGCTGCGGCAGTGCTCTGTTCAGCTCCAGTACCAAATTTGACTCAGGCACTGGCTGGCCTAGTTTCTGGGCTCCCATCGCCGCGGAAAACATTTCGACAAACATTGATCTGAGTCTCGGAATGAGCCGCGAGGAAGTGACCTGTGTTCTATGCGACGCGCATCTCGGCCACGTCTTTGACGATGGGCCAAGACCAACGGGCCTGCGTTACTGCATCAATTCTTTGGCTCTTCGCTTTATCCCTCAAGAAAAAACCTGAGCAATTGCGGCCAAGTCGAGGACAATGGCGGTAGCTCGCTTCCCGCGGCTTATTGCTTCACATCCGCCAACAGGTCCTCGTAGTCGTTAATCGATACGCGATCGATTTTTCCCGCGACGGTGAAATCGATTGGTTCGCTCGCGTGGGTGACGCCAATCGTTCCCATCTTGATGGTCTTGGGTCCGATATGAGCGTAAAGTGGCACAACGTCTTTCCAATTGGCTGTCACGCCTGACCGCGTGATTTCCCCCTTGATGTGGGTCTTCCCGTCCGCCGTCGCTTCTGTCCCAACACGAAAAGTGTATTCCGGTTCGCCCATGCCGTAGACGTACTCGTTGAAAAACCAATCCATCTTGTGGTTTCCATCGAGATCCATCCATCGCGCGAATCCAGGCAGCCGTTGGCCCAAATTCCCGGCGCATCTCGAAATGGCCGCGGGCCGCTCCCCGCGAAAAGCCGAAACTCCAGCTACTTGAGGTAGTCTAGTTGGACGGTGATGGCGGCTCGGCAAAACGAGGAAGGCCGTGAAAAGCGAAGAGCGGCGTTGTTTAGCGTCGGCTCTGCCGTATTGCTTGTTAGTTTGAAAACTTTTCTTGTTGTCCGCACCGGCAGCCTGGGTGTTCTCTCCGAAGCCCTGCACTCTGGTTTGGACCTGATCGCCGCCGTTATCACTTTTCTTTCCGTGCGCCTTTCCGATGAACCCGCTGACGAACGGCACCCTTACGGTCACGGCAAATTCGAAAACTTCTCTGCTTTCGTTGAGACGGGCCTCCTACTCCTCACCGCGCTCTACATCATCTACGAAGCCTTTGACCGGCTCTTCTTTCGCAGCGTTCATATTCAGCCCAGTGTCACGGCAATTTTGGTGTTGCTCGTGGCGCTGGCCATCGACACCACCCGGGCTCGGGCTCTCAAGCACGTCGCTCGAAAATATTCGAGCGAAGCCCTCGAAGCAGATGCGCTCCATTTTTCAACGGACGTCTGGAGCACCATGGTGGTCATCGCGGGCGTCGGGCTGGTGTGGGCCGGCGAGACCTGGAACCTGCCCTGGCTGGCTTATGCGGACGCTCTCGCGGGCCTTGCCGTGGCCGCTGTTATCCTCTGGGTTGGTTCACAGCTTGGCAGGAGAACCATGGACGCGCTGCTGGACGTCGCTCCAAAAGGCTTGCAGCAGGAAATTGCCCGCGCTGTCGCTCGCATGGACGGCGTCCTCGACGTCGACCGCGTTCGCGTCCGCCGCGCCGGCAACCGTCATTTCGTGGATGCCACGGTCAGCGTGCCCCGGACCGCCAGTCTCGAACAAGTTCACGCCTTAAGCGACGCCATCGAGAAACGCATCGGCGAGATCGTTCCATCCGATGTAATGGTTCACGCCGAACCCCGCGCCCCGCAGGGCGAGCATCTGTTTGAAGCCATTCGCGCGGTCGCTCAACGCATGGGGCTCGCCATTCACGACGTGACTGCCCTCCAGCACGAGGGGCAACTTTTCGTCGAGCTTCACTTGGAAGTCGACGAAAATCTGAGTCTTCGCGAAGCGCACCGCCAGGCAACGGACCTGGAAGATGAGATTCGTAAAATCCGCGACCACTCCACTGACGTGAATATTCATATCGAGCCGCTCGGCCGCCATATCGCGACTCCAGACGCCGGCGCCGGCGAAATGAAACAACTCTCCCGCGCCATCGAGCAGTTCCTGAACACCTTGCCCTCCGAATTCGATGAGCTCGTGAATTGTCACGACGTGCACGTTCGTCAGGTGGAACACCACATTCTCGCATCGTGCCATTGCACCATGCGCGGCGCGTTGCCGATTACTCAGATTCACGACGTGACAGCCGCGCTGGAAGACCGCGTCAAGGAAAAATTTCCGCAAATATACCGCGTCACGATTCATCCCGAGCCGGTCGAGGAAAAATAGCCAGAAGCTTGCGGTCGCAACTCTCGTTGGCTGGCGGTTGTGATGCCTCGGGCAAAAAGCTGCCCCGCCAGCGTCAGGACCGCCGGAAAACACTCCAGCACATAGCGCGGCTCGGGCGTTTCGAGCGTGGTGAGGAACGCCGTGCGCAGTAGAACGTAACCTAACAGCAACGCGACCGCCAGCCGCAGCCCGGAATTCTCACCCCACAATCGCCACACTCCCCATAGTGCCAACGCCACGTACAACGCGTTCAGCAGGAAAAATCCCACTGTGACTGATTGATCGACCGCATCGTCCTCCCAGGCCTCCACAATCGGAAACACATGCCCGGAAAATGGCAGAAGCTCGATGCGGGGCGTGAACCACATCGTGAACGCGCGCGCAATCGGCAGCCACAAATAGGTCCTGAGTGGGTGCCGTGCCGATCGCTCTCGCGCCAACTCTCCAAATGCCGCATCCTCCTCAGGAGAGAGCGTCACATCTTCGTTGTACTGCTCAAGGATCGCCGCCACGCGATCCTTTTCCTCCGGCGTGTCAAATGCTCGCGCGGGTATGTCGTCTAGCTCGATCGATTCCCCGTTCAACTTCCACGGAACGAGATAGCAGTCCTTCACCCGAAACAACCATGTCTTTTCCCAGGCCATGAAACCGTAGGGCACGAGTTCACCGGGCAAATTCGAATTCTTGGGCGCAAGGAATTGCACTTCGTGCAGAGTTATTGCATTTCGCGCGGCCCAGGGCGCCAGAGGCAAGACGCATCCAATCGCGGAGAGTAATGCAAGCTGCACACAAAAGAGAAATCGCCGCTTCCTCAGCCAGATAAACGCAATCAGAATCCAGCCCACGACTAGCAGAAGCGGAGTTTCTGGGCGAAAGAGCGTTCCCATTCCAACTAGAAGCCCGGCCGTGAAAGCGAGAACTGATTCTGCGTGCCTCGCTCCCCATTCCGTTGGCAGCAAAGCCGCCTTGCCACCGCACGCATCCCAAATCAGTCCGAGCATTGCCACCAGAGCCGCCGCAGTAAAAAATCCCGCGAAGACTTCGGTCAGCGAAACCGCGGTGTAATTCGCTGTAAAAGGGCACAGCGCGGCAAGCCAGAGCGTGACAACGAACACTCGCCTCCAGCTTCCTGAATTCCGTCTAACCATGGCCAGCATTGCGGCGAGTACCGCCGTAATGAGGCAAGCGCACAAATCCACCGCCGTCTGCGCCAGCATGACGTAAAATCGCGCATCCGGACCGGCGCGCCCCGTAATTGCATAAATAACGGCCAAAAAAGCGGGGTAGCCCGGCATGCGCAGGTCAACCGGAAGAATCGCCCCGTTGACGTTCATGGCGTAGACGTGGTGCTGAAGCCAGTTCGTGGCCATCTGCTCGTAGAGCACCGTGTCCCCGGAATCGGCTGGATGCCGGAGCACGAAGAAAAGGCGCAGGCATAGGCCCGCGGCTAATGCGGTGACGGGATGCGAGAAAATTCGCTTCATCAACGAAACGCATCTTACAATAGAGAAGACGGAATCGCGCAGACGGTCTTGGCTTTCCGCGGCCCAGTTCACTGCCATGCCGCCAGGTTGTACGTGGTGTTCTAAACATTCATGAAAGAACGCAGACCTATCTTTTACGACGCGCAGCGCGCCCGCTGGCGACTTACGCGCCGCATCATGGAGATCACTGGCGCGCTCCTTACACTCCTGCTGGCCTATTTCTTTGTCACCATCGTGGTAAGTGTCGAGCTCCCCGCCGGCCTGCTTCCGGATATTAAGCCCGCCTTCCACGCCCTGAAATCAGCAAAGAAGAAGCCGGTCGTGACTCGCGAAGGTCGCAAGCGTCGCGTGGCCAGCATCGGCAAAATTGCCGAGACCTACGATCCGCTTCGCGCGGCCTTTTACGTCAGTTGGGACGCCAACAGCCTGGCCTCGCTCAAAAAACACTATAAAGACATCGACTTGCTGATTCCCGAACAACTGCACGGCGTGACGCCTGACGGCGCGATCACCATTGTTGATTACACTCACAACCAGACTCGGCCGGTGAAAGCCACTCCAGCGGAAGCCCTCGCCCTCCTCAGTGGGGACGAACTCCACGAGTGGATTCGCTCTCTGAAGTCGGTCAATCCTCAGTTCGAGTTGCCCACAATGGGCATGCTCGATAACTACGACGGCTATGTCTGGCGCATCGACGAGATGGCCGCTCTTCTCGCTAATCCCGCGGCCCGCCATACCCTCATTCAAAATGTCACGCAATATGCCGAACTCGCCCACCAGTCCGGCATCGTCGTGGACTTCGAGGAAGTTCCCGACGCCAGCCAGGCGCATTTCCGGCAGTTTGCCACGGAACTCGCTGCTTCACTCCATTCCGCCAACCTGAAACTCATGATTGCGCTTCCAGCCCGCGATGACGCCTACGATTACGAGTTCTTCGGCAAAGCTTGTGACGCCATCATCCTCATGAATTACGACCAGCACTGGCTGACTTCGCCGCCGGGTCCCATCGCGGCGCAGGACTGGTTTGTGGAAAATCTTCGCCAGATTCGTGAAGTGGTTCCCGCGCAGAAAATCGTAGTAGGCATCGCCAACTATGCTTACGATTGGGGCGAAACCAACAAGAAGGGTGTCTGGTCCGGTGCGGAATACAGCATTCAAGAGGCTTTGTTGCACGCCTACGAATCGGAAACCGATGTCGACTTCGATGATGCCTCCGCCAATCCACATTACTCTTACTCTGATGAGCAGAATCATGTCCACCGGGTTTGGATGCTCGACGCCATTACAGCCTATAACGAGGAACGCGCCACCGAGCGCATGGGCCTGCGCGGTACGGCTCTCTGGCGGCTAGGTTCTTCCGACACTTCACTTTGGCCGATCTGGGACGCGACTCGCCCGGATGAGGCCGCCCGTCAAAAACTCAAGGACATCCCTCCGGGGCCCGACCTCACGCTCGAAGGCAGCGGCGATATCTGGCATTTCGCCGACACCCCCAAACCTGGTCGCCGAAGCTTCACCTACGACGCGGACAGCGGTCTCTTCACCGATGAAACTTACGAGGAATACCCTCTCTCCTATGACATTGACCAAATCGGTGGCACGACAGAGAAAATAGTCGCGCTCTCTTTTGATGATGGTCCTGATCCCCGGTGGACTCCTCAAATTCTCGATGTCCTCAAGCAAAAAAATGTCCCCGCCGTTTTCTTTGTCGTGGGCGAGGCCGCCAACCAGCACCCCGAAATTCTGAAGCGCGAGTACGCCCAGGGCAATGAAATTGGCAATCACACCTTTACGCATCCCCAGTTCGATCAAATCTCTAAAACCGAGCTCAAGTGGCAGCTCAACCTGACCCAGCGCCTTATCGAAAGCACCGTCGGCGTAAAGTCCATCCTCTTTCGCCCGCCCTACGGAATCGATCACCAGCCGGAGTACGCCGAGGAAGTCTCCCAGCTTCCCATTGCTCAGGACATGGGCTACCTGATTGTGGGCCAGCGAATCGACCCGGACGATTGGAGCGAACCCGACGGAAAGAATCAGATGCCCGCGGCGGAAATTGTCCAGAACGTTTTGCGGCAGCTGGACAAGGGCAACATCATCTTGCTTCATGACGGCGGCGGTGAGCGCGCCCAGACCGTGGCCGCGCTGCCCCAAATCATCGACTCGCTTCGCTCGCGAGGTTACAAGTTCGTCTCGATTTCGGGCTTGATTGGCAAAACGAGAGCGGAGGTGATGATTCCACTCACCGCGCAAGAACGCTTCGAGGCCAGGGCGGATGGTTTTATCTTTGGCATTTTTCAGTGGCTTCGGTTTGGCATGGCCACGATCTTCATTGCCGGCATCATTCTCGTCAGCGCGCGCGCCCTGGTCATTGGCTTTCTGGCGTTGATCGAAAAGCTTCGCCCTGACCACGCCGTGATGCCCGTGCCTGAGCCCGCCGTTACCGTGTTGATTCCTGCCCACAACGAGGAAAGCGTCGTGATCCAGACCATTACCTCGGTGCTTGCGTCGGACGTCAAGGCTCTCCGTATTATCGTCGTCAACGACGGTTCAACAGACAATACCGGCCCCCTTTTGGACGACTCCTATGGACACGACCCTCGTGTGCGCATCATTCATCAAGTAAATCGCGGCAAAGCCGCGGCCCTCCATCGCGCTCTGGGAGAAGCTGCCACGGAAATCGTCGTCACCATCGACGCGGATACGGAGATCGAACCCGACGCCATCAGCAAGCTGATGCGGCATTTTTCCGACCTCACTGTCGGTGCCGTCGCTGGCAACGTCAAAGTCGGAAATCGCTCGCGTTGGCTCACGCGCTGGCAGGCTCTCGAGTACATCACTAGCCAGAATATGGAGAAGCGCGCCTTCGATCTCTTGAATTGCATCACCGTCGTTCCCGGCGCGCTCGGGGCCTGGCGAAAGCAGGCCATTGAAGCCGCTGGAGGCTTTACCGCGGACACTGTCGCCGAAGACGCGGACCTCACCATCGGCATTCGTCGCCTGGGATGGCGCATCAGCTATGACGAGGAAGCCATCGCATGGACCGAAGCTCCAGAAACTGCCGGCGCCCTGATCCGCCAGCGTTTCCGCTGGACCTTCGGCACCTTGCAGTCCTTCTGGAAGCATTCCGACACGCTCGTACGCCCCAAGTACGGCACTCTCGGCTGGATCGCTTTGCCGAACATCTTTGTCTTTCAGCTTGTGCTTCCGCTGATTTCCCCGGTCATCGACTTGATGTTCTTCGGCTCGCTGTTTCTCTGGGGACTTGCTCAGTTCCGCGTCACGAAATTGCCGCAACTCTGGACCACCGCCGACGTTGAGAAGTCCGTCATTTTCTTTCTCGGCTTCTTGTTGATCGACGTTCTCACCTGCGTCCTCGCCTTTGCTCTGGAGAAAAAGGAAGATTGGACTTTGCTCGTTCCCGTTTTGCTCCAGCGCTTCTACTATCGTCAGTTGATGTACGTGGTGCTCTTCCGCTCCGTGAAAGAAGCGGTAAGCGGACGCCCCGTGGGCTGGCGCGGTGTCGAAGCCGAGGCGCCCCGTTCCATCGATCCCGTCTTGCACGGCCAGAATTGATTGCTTACTCCTTCCAATGGGTCCCGTCTGACCGCTAGGGAGCTTTGGATATGTCGCTGAAGCTTACGCGCCGCTCATTCCTGAAATCTTCCGCTGCAACAGGCGGCAGCCTCTTGCTCGCCTTCTATCTTCCCAGGCATGCTACCGCCGCCGCGGCCGCTTTGCCTTCCTCCAGCTCCTTCGCCCCTAACGCTTGGCTGGAAATTTCCGCGGATGGCGGCGTCAAAATCTGGTGTGGTCATTCGGAAATGGGCCAAGGCGTCCGCACTTCCTTGCCAATGATCGTCGCCGAGGAGCTGTGCTGCGGCTGGCGTCGCGTTACTGTTCTCCAGGCCGACCTCGATCCGAAATACGGGGATGAGCTTACAGGCGGCAGTGGAAGTGTCCGGACCTCTTACGCAAATCTTCGAAAGGCGGGCGCTGCCGGCCGTGAACTCCTGATTTCTGCCGCTTCCGCACAATGGCGAGTTCCTCGCGGGGAATGCCGCGCCGAAAACGGTTTTGTCATTCATTCCGCAACTGGGCAAAAAACTCCGTTTGAAAGTGTCCTCGCCGCAGCCAAACAACTGACGCCGCCCTCCGATCCACCCATCAAGAATCCCGCCGACTTCGCCCTCATTGGCAAGCCCACCCTTCGCACCGATTCTTTCGCCAAAGTCACCGGTGCGGCGAAGTTCGGCATCGACACTCGCGTTCCCGGAATGCTCATCGCTTCGATGGAACGTTGTCCCGCGTATGGTGGCACTCCCCGAAACTACAATGCGGCCGAAGTGAAAGCTCTCCCAGGCGTCTGCGCCGTTTTCGAGATTCCCTCGATTCACCTTACTCACCAGTTCGGGGAAACCTCCGGCCCCGGCAGCCGCAATTACAGTTGCTCCGGGGTCGCCGTGGTTGCCGACTCCACTTGGGCTGCGTTCCAGGCTCGCAAGCGCTTGAAAGTCGAATGGAATGAGCCCGCCGTCGTTCGCGAGAACACCGACAGACTACGTCAGAAAATGACGCAACTACTTGCCAAGCCCGGCTCACTCATTCGAAATGATGGCGACTTTGATCGAACTTTCGCATCCGCTGCCAGGACGCTCGAAGCAATCTACGAGGTTCCTTTTCTCGCGCACGCTACCATGGAGCCCGTCAACTGCACCGCTCATTTCCACGACGGTGAATGCGAGTTGTGGGCTCCTACTCAAATTCCCGATGCCGCCGCTGCCTCCGTCGCGCAAGCGCTTTCGATTCCCCAGCAGCGCGTTAAAGTTCATGTCACGTTCATCGGCGGAGGCTTCGGCCGCCGCCTCATTCAGGATTACGCCGTGGAGGCCGCGCTCATTTCGCGTGAAGCAAATGCTCCCGTCCAGCTCATCTGGACTCGCGAGGACGACATCCGCCACGATTTCTACCGTCCACCTGCGCTTCACTCTTTGCGCGCAGGCCTCGACGCCAAAGGTAATCTCATCGCCTGGAAACACCGCGCGTCATCGCCTTCCATCGGGATCTTTTACAATGGCACCGGCATTTCCGCGGCCGCCGCGGCAGGCGTTGACTCGCTCGATTTTCCCGCGCTCTCCGTCCCCAATTTTCGTCTCGAATTTGCCGTCGCTGAATCCGGAATGCCCCTTGGGTACTGGCGCTCGGTGGACGCCTCCGGAAATCAATTTGTCTTGTCCGGCTTTTTTGATGAGGCCGCTCACGCTGCCGGCCGCGACCCTGTCGAGTTTCTGCTCGCCGCGCTCGGGCCTGCCCGCAAAATCGACCTCGGCGGCGGTAACGGCACCATTGATGTGGGTCGCCGCCGCGCTGTAGTTGAGCTCGCCGCGCAGAAATCCGGATGGAAGTCGCCTCTGCCGCCGCGTCGAGGCCGCGGCCTCGGCGTCATGTATGGCTGGGGAACCTACGTGGCGCAAATAGCGGAAGTCACCTGCGATTCGAAGCGCCGCACCGTTAGCGTCGATCGCGTCGTCTGTGCCGTTGATTGCGGTCTTTGCATCAATCCCCTCGGTGTCGAAGCTCAAATGCAAAGCGCCATCAATTTCGGTCTTTCGCAAGCTTTGAAGAGCGAGATCACCGTTTCGAACGGTCGCGTTGAACAGGCCAATTTCAATGACTACGAAGTCCTTCGCATGAACGAGGCTCCGCCAGTCATCGAAGTTCACATTGTTCGAAACAGCGAGCGCCCCGGCGGCGTTGGCGAGCCCGGCGTGCCGCCCATCGCTCCCGCGGTATGCAACGCGATCTTTGCTGCGTGCGGCAAGCGGATTCGCCGTCTGCCCATTCGCCCCGCCGACCTGGCGTAGAGTCCGTTGATGATTCAGGCTGATGCAGTTTCCAGCCGGAGAGTTTCGCAGACTGTGCAAGTTGGCTCTGTGCGCGCTTCGCGCTAGCGCCCAGACTCCTGCAATCCCCGGTCCTTCAACATCGGCTCGACGCTCGGGGCTTTCCCGCGCCACGCTTCGTACATCTTCTCCAGATCCTCGGTATTCCCCCGCGAAAGCACCATTTTCCGGAACCGGCCGCCATTCGCGCGCGTCAGCCCGCCGTGCTCCTCGAACCATTGGTACGCATCATCATCAAGCATCTCTGCCCACAGATACGCGTAGTACCCCGCGGAGTAATCTCCTCCCCAGATGTGGCTGAAGTAACTCGACCGGTAACGCGGGGGCACGGCTTCGATCAGCAGATGTGTCTTCTCAAGCGCCTGCTTCTCGAATGCATCCGGCTTCTGAAGCGGTGCGCTCGCCGGCAGCGTGTGCCACTGCATGTCGAGTTCGGCCGCCGCGACCAGTTCCGTCAGCTTGTATCCCTGGTTGAACGTCGCGGCTTTCCTGATCTTGGCCACCAGTTCTGCCGGCATGGCCGCGCCTGTCTTGTAGTGCTTCGCGTAATGGTCGAAAACCGCGGGATACAGCGCCCAGTGTTCGTTGAATTGCGATGGAAACTCCACGAAGTCTCTGGCCGTTGCGGTCCCGGAGAGGCTCGGATATTCGGTGTTCGCGAACATGCCGTGCAGCGCGTGTCCAAACTCGTGAAACATGGTCGTCACATCTGTGAAGCTGATGAGCGCGGGCTCGCCAGGCGCTGGCTTCGGCAGATTCGCCACGTTGTATACCACCGGCAGCGTTCCGAGCAGCTTGGACTGGTTCACGAAAACATCCATCCATGCGCCGCCGTTCTTGTTGTCGCGCTTGTAATAGTCGCAATAGAAGAGCGCCAGCGGCTTGCCGCCGGCGTCCGAAACTTCGAAGACGCGCACATCAGGCTCGTAAACCGGTATGTCTTTGCGCTCCTTGAACGTGAGCCCATAGAGCTCGTGAGCGGCGTAGAAGACGCCGTTTTCGAGCACGTTGTTCAATTCGAAGTACGGCTTCACCTCCGCATCGTTCAAATCGTATTTCGCTTTGCGCACCTGCTCTGAATAAAAATTCCAATCCCACGGCTGCAGCGAGAAGCCGCCCTTCTGCGCATCGATCAAGTCCTGGATATCCTTTGCTTCGCTTGCCGCTTTGGCAGTCGCGCCCGGCACAAGGGCGTCCATGAATTTCAACGCCGCCTCGGGAGTTTTCGCCATCTGGTCACCCAGCTTCCACGCCGCATGATTTGGATAGCCGAGCAGTTGCGCCCGGCGCGCACGAATTTGCGCCATGCGCGGGATGATCTCTCGTGTATCGTTGGCGTCGGCGCGTTCGGCGCGGTTCCAGGATTTCTCGAAAAGCGCTTCGCGCGTCGCGCGCACGCTCAGCGAAGCAAGGTCCGGCTGCTGAGTGGTGTTCTGGAGCGGCAGGAGAAACCCCTCTTGCTTGCGGCTTTTCGCGGCCAGTGCAGCCGCGGCCAATTGCGCGTCGCTCAATCCCGCCAATGCGCTTTTTTCGGTCGTGAAGTACGCTCCCTCTTTCGTCGCGGCGAGCAGCTTGGTCGTAAAGTCATTCGAAAGCGTCGAGAGTTCCTCATTCAGCTTTTTCAGCTCGGTTTTGTCCACGTCCGAAAGATTCGCGCCCGCTCTCACGAAATTGTTGTAGGTAACCTCAAGCAGCCTTGACGATTCCGGATCGAGCTTCAGCGATTCACGCTGCTTATATACGACGGCCACTCGCGCAAATAGCTTCGCGTTCAAATAAATGGCGTCGGCATGAGCTGCCAGCTTCGGTGCCTCTTCGGCCTGAACTTTCTGCAACAAAGGATTGGTGTTCGCGCCGGTGACTGCGCCAAACGCGTTCAGCGCTCTTTGCAGGAGCTGGCCAGTTTTCTCGCCGGCGACGATCGTATTTTCGAAAGTCGGCGCCGCCGGATTCTCAGCAATCTTCTTTATCTCCGCGAGTTGCTCGGCCATCCCCGCCTCGATCGCCGGCTGATAGTCCTCATCCTTGATCTTGTCGAAGGGAGGCGCGTGGAACGGCAGCGTACTCTCCGCATAGAACGGATTCGACGGTCCGAACTTTGTATCGCCCGCCGTCGCAGGCGTATATACGGTTCCCATCGCGATGGCACCAGTCGTAATCACAGTTGTCATGAGTTTCAGCATAGCCTTCCCCGCGGGATGGCCTCCGGCGCATTTGCGCCGCGGCTTCTCGCCCTCCGATTCTATGAGAATTCCCGCATCTCCCACAAGAATTCACGTCACGGGCCCTTCGGTTAGACGGAATGAGATGTCTAACCGCACGCGAGCCTTTCGACAGACACATTGAGACTTGACCCTTTCCCGACTGGGCCTACCAGGGATCTAGGCAGCGTGCTCGACGCTCGGCGAGGGATCCCGCAAGTTCCGGAACAGTTTCAAAGGACATCTGGCTACTGCGCGATTTCTCAGAGGAGTCCCGTCTCCGACTGACACCTTAAATATCCAAGTCTCGGACGTCGAAGCGCTCGAATTGCATACAGCTGTCAGATTTCCTGCACGGAGTGAGGTAGAATTGCCCCGCCTGGGGGCATCGGAAAGCAGCACTAAGCGCCCTGATGAAGGAAGAATTGACAGAGATCGGACGGCTAGACCTGGCGGCTCGCGCGGAATCGGTCGAGCCATTCCTCTCGCGCGCCGTATTGCCCATGGTCTTTGTTACCATGATGGCTTTTCTGCTTGCTCTTGGATCCCAAGCCTCACTCTCTGAAACGTTCGCAGTCTGGATGTATGTGTCGGTTGCAGCTGTAACAGTCATCATGCTGCTGCGGCACTGGTGCTATGCGGCGTACGGTTTGTCAATTCTGAACTTCCTGGCGGCCATCGGGATCTTGAAATACTCGAAGGACGACTACTTTCATACGTTTCTTGGCTCTACGACGAATGAATTCTTTTTGCTCTGGTTTGTTGTTAACGGCTACTCATGGTGGAGAGCCGCAGCGGCCCTTGTGGCGGCACACGATGAGCGATTCGACAAGGAGCGTAGCCAAGTCGGCCAATGGCTTGCCGACCTGAAGTATGGCGATCGGAGTGGCCAGGTGATTGAATTTTCAGTAAAGAGCTTCTGGAATCGCTATCGGACTTATCGGCTACTGAACTTGGGGAACTGCTGGGCGGTTGCGAAGTTCAAGTCAGGCAATCTCAGGGGTTTGGTGGATTATAGGGTTCGAGGACCAGATTGTGTAACTGTGATCGAGCAGCCTAACGGGAAAATGAGAATCGAGATTGCTGGTCGCTTCATCGGTAATGTGGACACCTCTCCTGAGTGCCGGAATCGGCTGTTGCGCTCAGTGGGAAAGGACCTGAACCCACCCAGGACAGCTGGACTGACAAATTCCCTTTAGCTTGAATTCAACAGTAGTTACCAGAAACCAGGCAGCTAGCCGAAATCTCGAATATTTTCAATCATCGCCCAGTTGTTGTACGATATCCCCCTGCCTGAGGAGGACCCCATGGCCATCACTTTCATCTTGAACGGGAAATCCAAAACTTTGCCCGACGTTAGCCCCGATATGCCGTTGCTCTGGGTTCTGCGCGACGTCCTGGACATGACGGGGACGAAGTTCGGCTGCGGTATGGCGCTTTGTGGAGCCTGCACCGTCCACATCAACGGCGCGGCCACACGTTCCTGCATCACGCCAATCTCCAGTGTCAGCGGTAAGCACGTTACAACCATCGAGGGTTTGTCTGCCGATGGCAGCCACCCCGTTCAGAAAGCCTGGATTGAAGAAGATGTTCCGCAATGCGGCTATTGCCAATCCGGGCAAATCATGTCCGCGGTCGCACTGCTCGAAAAGAAGCCCCATCCCTCCGACGCCGACATCGACGAAGCCATGAGCGGCAATATTTGCCGTTGCGGCACGTACCAGCGCATTCGCAAGGCCATTCACCGCGCGGCTGGGGCCAAAGCCTAAAAACGCAAACCCATAACAACGCCCTCAAGTTTCGCGAAATCCCGCTGCAGGAGTGAGCCCATGGCAACTCATCTTTCCCCCGAGCCGCAAACTCTGGATCGCCGGACTTTTCTCAAAACAGGCGCAGCAGGCGGCGCCGCTTTGCTCATCGGCTTTCATCTGCCGGCGCATGCTTCTTCCGATCCCGCGCAGGCGCAAGAGAAGCCGCCCGTCAATCCATTGAACGCCTGGGTGCGTATCACTCCGGACAATCGCGTCACGCTCATCCTTGCCAAGTCCGAGATGGGCCAGGGCATCATGACGGCGTTGCCTATGATTCTCGCGGAAGAGCTCTATCTCGACTGGGACAAGGTGACCGTCGAGCAGGCTCCCACGAATCCCAAAATCTATGATCTCGGCACCGGCGGTAGTGGGAGCGTCGCTGGTTCCTGGCTCCCGTTGCGTCAGGCGGGCGCGGCGGCGCGCGAGATGCTGATCGCGGCCGCGGCAAAAAAGTGGGAAGTCGGCGCCGACACTTGCAAAGCGCAGAAGGGATACGTCGTACATGGACATCCCGAGCGTTCTTACAGCTACGGGGAACTCGTCGCTGATGCCGCGCTCCTTCCCATTCCGAATTTCAAAGACGTTCCGCTGAAGAATTCCCGTGACTTCACCCTCCTGGGCCACGACACGCATCGCGTCGATGCCGCGGAGAAGGCCAAGGGGACCGCAAAATTCGGCATCGATTCCCGCCCCGCCGGTCTGCTGTACGCCGTCGTTGCGCGTTGCCCCGTCTTCTACGGTAAAGTCGCTTCCTTCGACGCCACAAAAGCCAAAGCCGTTCCCGGCGTCCGCGACGTTTTTCAAATCGAAACCAGCGGCAGGGGCGCATCCACAACCGGCGGAGTTGCCGTCCTCGCCGAGAATTCCTGGGCCGCCATCCAGGGACGCAAAGCTCTCGAAGTGAAATGGGACGAAGGCGCTGCCGCGAAGGAATCCAGCGAAGAACTGCGCAATCATTTCGTCGCCAATGCCGCCGCGAAGCCGGGGAGTGTCATCAGGAACGAAGGCGACGCCGATGCCGCTTTAGCTGCATCCGCCGGTAAAGTGGAAGCGGTTTACGAGCTTCCTTTTGCCGCGCACGTTTGCATGGAGCCGATGAATTGCACCGTGCACATTCTGCCCGATCGCGCCGAAGCCTGGGTCCCCACGCAAGCTCCCCAGTGGGCGCAAGGCGTCATCGCGGAAGCTGCGAAACTTCCTCCCGAAAAAGTCACCGTGCACACGACTCTGATGGGTGGCGGCTTCGGCCGCCGCTATCAGGCCGATTTCGTGATGGAAGCCGCGCAAATCTCCAAGCGAGTCGACAAGCCCGTCATGGTTCTCTGGACCCGCGAAGACGACATGCACCACGATTTTTATCGCCCTGCGTCCTATCACAAGTGCCAGGGCATTGTGGATGCGGAAGGCAACCTCGCCGCATGGAAACATTTCCAGACTTCCACTTCGATTGCGGCCAAGTGGAGCCCGAAAGGCGAAGAGGACAACGGTCAGGGCGAATTCGGAACGGGCGCCACGGTTCCGTACAAATCTCCGAACATCCGGATCGAGTACACCTTGGCGCATTCCAGCGCCCCGCGTGCGTGGTGGCGCTCGGTGGAGCACTCCAGCGCTGGTTTCGTGGTCGAGAGTTTTGTGGACGAGCTTGCGGCGGCTGCAGGACAGGATGCGCTCGCATTTCGCCTGAAGCTCATTGGCGATAGTCGGAAAATTCCACAATTTGGAGGAGAGCCGGATTCTCTGCCTCTCGATACCGCCCGCTTGAAAGGGGTTCTGCGGCTCGCCGCCGAGAGAGCCGCATGGGACAAACCTCTTCCGGACGGCGAGGGACGCGGTATCGCCGGATTCTATTCGTTCCACTCCTATGTCGCGGCAGTCGCGGAAGTTTCTGTGAAGCCGCGCGACTTGAAAATCAAACGCCTGGTATGCGCGGTCGATTGCGGTCGAGTCGTCAATCCGAACGGCGTGCGCGCGCAAGTCGAAAGCGCCGCCATCTACGCCCTCACCGCCACGCTCAAGGATCCCATCACGGTTGAAGGCGGCCGCGTCGTGCAATCCAATTTCAACGACTACCACATGATCCGCATGAACGAAGCTCCGTCGATCGAAGTCTACCTGGTGGACAGCGAGGAAAGGCCCACCGGCATCGGCGAGCCCACGGTCCCGGTGATCGCTCCGGCTCTTTGCAATGCGATTTTCAACGCAACCCGCACATGGAAGAGAGACGTACGCATCCGCCGCTTGCCGATCCGCGCGGAAGATTTTGCATAGCTTCCTGCTACTTCCGCGCGTTTACTATCTCCGCCTTCAATGACGGCGCTTTTTCATCCGCATTGGCCGAACCTTCTCGGAATCATCACGCTTGCCATTTGGTTGCACTTGTTCTACGGCCGCGGCTGGTTCTGGCGTGTAAAAAGACTTTGTGCGGATGATGGCCGCTTTCAACTCCCCGGCTCTTGGCCAAAAATCGTTGCTGTTGTCCCTGCCAGAAATGAAGCGGCGACCATCGGCAAAGCGGTCGCAAGTCTCGTAAGCCAGGAATATCCCGGGACGTTCTTCATCGTCGTTGTGGACGATCACTGCGAAGATGAGACGGTCGCCCTCGCAAAGCGCATTTCCATGGAACTTGGAGCGGAGGGAAAAGTTCGTGTCGTCGCCGCATCGGCGCTTCCCGAGGGTTGGACTGGAAAGCTCTGGGCGCTTAACGAAGGGGTTGCCAGTGCCGCCGCGGAAGAGCCCGCATTCTACTGGTTTACGGATGCGGACATCACTCACGCCCCCGACACTCTGCGCAGACTCGTGGCCCGCGCCGAGCAAGACAAGTTCGACCTCGCTTCCCTCATGGTGCTCCTTCAAGCCAGAACTTTGCCGGAGCGCGCCCTCATCCCCGCTTTTCTCTATTTTTTCCTGATGCTCTATCCGCCCCAATGGATTGCCGACGAGGACTTGAGCACGGCAGGCGCGGCTGGGGGGTGCATCTTGTTGCGACGTGAAGCATTGGAGCGCATGGGCGGGTTTGCCGCAATTCGCGGCGAAGTCATTGACGATTGCGCTCTCGCGCGTACTGTCAAGCGGAGCGATGGCCGCGTCTGGATGGGACTTACTCGAAAAAGCGAGAGCCTTCGCGTTTATGGCACGTGGAGCGAGATTGCTGACTTGATAGCCCGAACTGCCTTTACGCAACTGCGTTACTCTGCTTGGCTCCTTGCCGGCACGCTCGTCGCCATGTTTCTCACCTATGTTGCTCCGGTGGTTCTTCTGTTCTCGCCGGATGTTATTGCCAGGATTTTCGGCCTCACGGCTTGGCTCTTGATGACTTTCTCTTTCCTTCCCACAATCCGTTTTTATCGGCTGTCGCCGCTCTGGGCCCCGCTGCTTCCACTTACGGCGATGTTCTATACGTACGCGACTTTCCTATCCGCGCTTCGCTTTTGGCGCGGGAAAGGTGGCCAGTGGAAGGGCCGCGCCCAAGCGCAGCGAAATGTTTAGCCGCTGGCCCGCTGGGAATTTCTGTACCCGCTAAAGCTGCATTTTGCGCTAGGCCTGCGCCAGGAATTTGGCCAGCGGCAGCCAGTAGTTTGTTTTCCAGCCTTCAACCAGATGCTCAGCCTCACCTTTGGGAAATCCGGTGTGGTCGAAAAGGAGCTTTGTGTCGGAGCCCTGTTCGACAAGGTCGAATTTGGCGATGGAATAGATCCCGGAAGGCCAGCCGCCGGCTCGCCAGGCTTGAATGATTCGTTCGTCGGAAACCAGCTCGATGTTGCGGCCCGAGATGTAGCCGCCGAACAGGGAGAATGCGCCGCCGGCCACGTTGGCAATTTCCGTGGGAGCGGTGCCGGGCACCATGCCGGATTGCACCGCCGCGCTGAGCTGCGTCACTTTGTGGAACTGTTTCGCGTCGGTCAGCGCATCGTAAACGCGTTTGCGTCCGGCTTTGAAAACAGTTTCCAAATGGATGGATTCCGCCGAATGCGAAATTTCCTCCGGGGCGTGTCCAAAAGCGCCAGCAGGAACGAGACCCAAACCGCCAACAGCGAACGCCGCGCTCGCTAAGATTTGGCGACGCGTCGGATTATTCGCAAGCGAGTGCTGTCTCTCTCTACCGTTCATGATTCTCCTCCGTGAGCTGCCATGCTCCATTCGGCTTGAGCCGTGCGAGCATGGGAGCATGAGGTCACATTATGTTCAAGATAATATTTGGCTGGAAGGCACAATGCAGTTCGGCCCATACTTCCACGCGCGGACCGAACCGCGGCAAACTAACCGAAGCCCGCACACAAGTCTGGAAAGCCCGACTTCCCCGTTCAAGAAAAATCCAACAGTCAAAATTTGGCCGACGCATTGCTTGCTTTGGGATGCGAGCGTATATTTGCGTGCGGCTCAAGGACGCAGTGAAAACTTTATGGCAAGGCGTAGGAGGAACCGTGGAGAAATTCCGTACGTATCTTCTCTGTTTTTTATTGCTGGCGGCTATGCCGCTGCCCGCGCAGGCTCCGGGCCTTTCCGGGATGTACGCGCAAATCCGCGCGGAAGAGACCAACCACTCGAAAATCATGTGGATCATTCACGAAGTAGCCGACGTGTACGGCCCGCGCGTCACGGGCACACCCAATCTCAAGGCCGCTGACGACTGGGCGTTGCACACCATGTCCTCATGGGGCCTGACGAACACGCACCTCGAGCCATGGACTTTTCAGCCACCGAGCGCAGCGACGCCGGTGCCTGGGTGGGAAAACATGGAGCTCTCCGCCGAGGCTGTTTCTCCTTTCCACGGCCAATTGATGGTGAAGCCGCTGGCGTGGACGCCCAGCACGAATGGAGTCGTGACGGCGAAGGTTGTGCGCCTCGATCCGCCCGGACTGGCGCCGCCGAGCGGAGCTGGGTTCAACTTTTTTGGAGGCGCGCCACCACCGCCCGAACCGAAATGGGCTGCGCCTCCGATGCCGCCGGCCGCGAAGCCGGCCGAGCCCAAGCAGCCAACGCAAGCGGAGCTCGATGCATATTTGAATTCGATGAAGGACAAAGTGCATGGAGCGATCGTGTTCGTGGGCAAGCACGTGCAGGTCGCGGAGGATATGAATCCAGCGCCGATGCGGCGTACCGAAGACGAATGGAAATCTCGCTTTGATGCGAAGAATCCGCGCCCGTTCCGTTTTCCCGAGCAGCCGAAATTGCCGGAAGGGCAATTGACCCGCGCGGAAGTTTCGCGGCAAGTGGACCAGTTTCTTGTGGACAACGGCGCGCTGGTGCGTGTTAACGACGCGGGCCGCGCTCATGGAATCATCATCGCGCAGCAAAACAGCACCTACGATTGGACTCGCGCGGTCCCGACTCTGGTTATGCGCAATGAAGACTACGGCAGGATTTCTCGAATCATGGATGGCGGCGCCGCGGTGACGCTGCGCATCAATATCCAGAACAAGGAATATCCCGAAGGCGCGACCGCCTATAACGCGCTCGGAGAAATTCCCGGCACGGATAAGAAAGATGAAATCGTGATGCTCGGAGGCCATTACGATTCGTGGCATGACGCGACGGGAGCGACCGACAATGGCATTGGCTCCTCGATGATGCTGGAGGCGGTGCGGATACTCTCTACCCTTCACGTCAAACCCCGGCGCACGATTCGCATCGCCCTTTGGAGCGGCGAGGAAGAAGGACTGCTCGGCTCTCTGGCGTATGTGCAGCAACACTTTGGCAGTTTCGAGAACCAGAAACCGGAGTACGCAAAATTGGACGCCTATTTAAATATCGATTCGGGCACCGGAAAGCCGCGAGGTGCCGGAGTGTTCGGTCCCGATGGCGCCGCGGATATGGTTCGCGAGGCCATGATGCCGTTTGAAGATTGGGGATTCGTCGGAGTCCTCAAGGGCGACAGCCGCAGAACCGGCGGAACGGACAGCACCTCTTTCAACAATGCGGGCCTGCCGGGAATCGGGCTGGCGCAGGATTCGTTCGATTATGGATCCTTCACGCATCACACAAACCTCGACACCTACGAACGCATTTATGAAGAAGACGTGAGGGAAGGCGCGGTGGAAATAGCGTCGGCGGTCTACGCGCTGGCGATGGCCGACGAAATGGTGCCGCGTTTCAAGGATTCCGAGATGCCGAAACCCGTGCCGGAGCCTGGGCCAGGTTCACAAGCCACGGCCGTCAGACACGTTCCCGCGAACTGAGAAAAAAACATATGTGTGGTGGAGCCCGCATCGTTTTCGATGCTCGCTTCTGACCGCTGATTTTAAAGTTCGCGTGCAGCTGCGAAGTGGAATCTTCGCCAATTCAAAACGCTTCAGAAAAGCGTGATCGTCAGATGCGCAACTCGTGCGCTCTGGGCACGGGCGCGTATAAAATGCAGGCCGGAGGAAACATGGAGAAAACCAGGCGGAAATTCCTGACGGATACATCCCTCGGAATCATCGGCGCGGCGGTTGCGGGAAAGCAGCAACAGAAACCGGGGCAGCCACCGGCGGGGACGCCGCCCGCATTCGGCACCGCCGCGGCCGTTGGTCCGGAAGTCTCGAAAACAACATTCGCCGAGGCGGAGAAACTTGTACAAGTCGAATTGACCGATGCTGAGCGCGCGATGGCGGCGACGAGTTGGCGAAGCAACATGGCGCCGCTCTACGAGCGACGTGCCGGGCCGCACAAAGTGGAGTTGGAAGCAGGGCTTGCGCCCTACTCGACGTGGAATCCCGTTTTGCACGGCGAGAAACGCGGACCGCAGCGGAGTATGTTTGCGCGCAGCCCCGGCGTTCCGGGGCCGTTGCCTGCAGCCGAGGAAGACATCGCATTCGCACCGGTGACGCAGCTTTCGCGATGGATCGAGTCGCGCAAGATCACGTCCGAACGCCTCACAAATATTTATCTGGAGCGCCTGGAACGATTCAATCCAAAGTTGCGCTGCGCCATCACTTTGACGCGTGAGCTTGCGCGGGCCCAGGCCAAGCAAGCGGACGCGGAGATCGCCGCAGGGAAATATCGCGGGCCGCTTCACGGAATTCCCTGGGGCGCGAAGGACTTGTTGGACACCGCCGGTATTCCCACGACGTATGGAGCGGAGCCATTCCGGAATCGCGTGCCGGCGAAAGACGCAGCAGTCGTCAAACGTCTGCACGAAGCGGGCGCGGTGCTTGTTGCCAAGTTGAGCCTCGGAGCGCTGGCGCTGAACGATATCTGGTTTGGCGGGCAAACGATGAATCCCTGGCTGCTTGAGGAAGGATCTTCGGGCTCAAGCGCCGGGCCGGGAGCGGCGACCGCCGCCGGTTTGGTGGCGTTTGCCATCGGCAGCGAAACTGGAGGAAGCATTGTGGGGCCAAGCATGCGGTGCGGGCTGACCGGATTGCGTCCGACGTACGGGCGCGTGGCGCGGACTGGAGCGATGACATTGTGCTGGTCGCTGGACAAACTTGGGCCAATGACGCGAAGCGTCGAAGATGCCATGCTCGTGTTGCAAGCGATTTCCGGACCGGATGCCGGCGACGTTTCGAGCGTAGAGAGCAAACTGGATTTTGATGCGGCCGCCAGCGCGCGCGGCTTGCGCGTTGGATATTTTCCAAAATGGATGAAGGAAAGCCCGGCGACGGAGGTGGACCGCGCCGCGCTCGAGACGGTCAGGAAGGTCGGGATGATTCCCGTCGAGGTGTCCATTCCCGACTGGCCTTACGACTCGCTGAACGTAATCTTGTTCGCCGAAGGGGCGGCGGCCTTCGAGGAAATCACTCTGAATCACGCAGTCGATGAGTTGAAAGTTCAAACGTACGACGCCTGGCCGAATATTTTCCGGCAGTCGCGATTCCTCTCGGCGGTGGAGTTTGTGCAGACCGACCGGCTGCGGCGGAAAGTGGCGGTAGAGATGGCGCGCGTTTTTTCGCAAGTCGATTTGCTCCTGGTGCCTTCGCTGCGGGATGAAATGCTGACGATTACGAATTTCACCGGGCATCCCTCGCTGACCCTGCGCGCAGGCTTCGTCGAAGTGTCCGAAGCGCGCACGGATTGGGCGCCCGACCCGAGCCGGCCGCTGCCTAAATTTTCGCCGCCGCGGCGCGTGCCGCACGGAGTGACACTCATCGGGCGGCTTTTCGAGGAGGGCACAGTCGCGCGAGCCGGGCTGGCACTGGAGCGCGCACTCGGAGTTGTACGCGAGAGGCCATCCGGGTTTTAGGCGACCAGAAACAGAAGTCAGCCGCGACCTGCGGCTCCGCAGCGCGTTGCGGCTTGCTGAGCGCGTACGAGGGGTCCCCCTAGTTTTTTGTAAGTGTTGATTCTAATAGATTTAACATATCTGTAAGTCTTTTAGATGCAACACTTATGGGGAATACCGCAAGTGTTGCATCTGAAAGGGTTGGAAGTAAACATAACGTGGCTCGACTTAGGCCGAATTGAGGCCGTTTTTTGCGAGCAGGAAAGCTATTGATCGAGCTCGGGAACGTGAATCAACAGCCGCCCAAAAGAAAAAGCGGGAGATGGCTCCCGCTTTTCAAGCATAGATTTGTACAGAAAGGTCATAGCCGAGGGCGCGGCCTGATTCAAGGAAAACTTACACTTGGCATGAATTTTAGAGGGCTATGGCCAAGAGTGGGGAGGATTTGGTAGCCTTGGAAGGTAGAGAGGTACAGGGCTGTATCCTGATGTCAGGGAACGGCACCGGAGGCCACGATGAGCGTTATCCCTCCCACGGGCAAAGGAAAGATCACCGTGCCCGATTTGCTGCAGCGGAAATCTTCCGTTGCAGGTTTTGCTTCCAATCCGAAAAAAATTACTTGCCTGACGGCGTACGACTATCCGACGGCGCGCCTGCTGGATGAAGCAGGTGTGGACGTGCTGCTGGTAGGCGACTCGCTGGGAATGGTCGTGCTGGGATATGAAAGCACGCTTCCCGTTTCGATTGAAGAGATGCTGCACCACACGCGAGCGGTGCGGCGAGGAACGCGGCGAGCGCTGGTCGTGGCGGATATGCCGTACGGCAGCTACCACTCGGACACGGCGGAGTCTCTGCGCAACGCGGTGCGCTTCGTGAAAGAAGCGAGCGCGGAGGCGGTGAAGGTGGAAGGCGGCGAACGGCGGCTGGAGCTGATTGCGCGGCTGACGGAAGCAGAAATTCCTGTGATGGGGCATATCGGGCTGACGCCGCAATCGATCAATGCGCTGGGCGGATACCGCGTGCAGGGAAAGACCGTGGATGCGGCGGAGCTATTGCTCCGAGATGCCCGTGCGGTGGAGGCGGCCGGAGCGTTTGCCGTTGTGCTCGAAGCTGTGCCACGGGAGCTTGCGGCGCAAATCACGAGGGAACTGCGGATTCCGACGATCGGCATCGGCGCGGGACCTGAGTGCGACGGACAAGTGCTTGTGATCCACGACCTTCTGGGATTGACGTTCGGGAAGACGCCGAAATTCGCCCGTCAATACGCCAACATCGGACAAATCATTTCGAAAGCGGCGCGCGAATATTGCGAGGACGTGCGAGGGGGGACATTTCCGTCGGACGCGGAGTCGTATCACGGCGCGGAGATGGCTATGGAACAGAAAGAGGCGCCGGTCAACACGGACGGGGATTGGTAGAAGGCAAGAACTAAAAGCAAATTCCTCGCTCCGCTTGGAATGACAACTCACCGAATTTTTGTGGATTGATCAAGGGAGGATGTTGTGACGCCAGAAGAGATGCGCGTGCTCTACCATTACAATGCCTGGGCGAACCACCGATCGATGGATGCGGCGGCGAACCTGACGAACGAGCAGTTCACGAAGCCGATGGGCTCGAGTTTTTCTTCCGTACGCGACACTCTGGCGCACATCTGCGGCGCGGAATGGATCTGGCTGGAGCGATTTCAAGGGCGGTCGCCTGCGTCGTTGCCGGATGGGGCGGATTGTGCGGATGTGCAGAGTCTTCGCGCAAAATGGGCGGAACAAGAAGCGCGGCTGCTGGCGTTCGTCGGGAAACTGAAGCAAGAGGATTTGAATCGCGTAATGGAGTATAAGACGCTGAAATTCGGTGTGTACCGGAATCCGTTGTGGCAATCGATGCAGCACGTGGTAAATCACGGAACCTACCATCGGGGGCAGGTGACGACGCTGCTGCGGCAACTCGGGGCGCAACCTATTTTGACGGACCTGATGCACTACTATCGCGAGCGCGCGACGGCGGCGAGCGCGTAGAAGAAGTTCGTGCGTCCAAAGTTCAATAGTTAAATCAGGAAACAGCAGAGGGAAGCAGCGAGACTCTAGGAATGCACAGACTGAAGTCTGTGCCACTGGCAGCGTGGAAATAATCCGAACGATAGCCTGGATGAAGGAGTACGCGCGAGCGGCGCGTGCGCAGGGGCTCGTCCTCGGGCTGGTGCCAACCATGGGCGCTCTCCATGAAGGACACGCAGCGCTGGTCGAGCGGGCGCGGAAGGAATGCTCGCGAGTGATTGCCTCGGTGTTCGTGAACCCGAAGCAGTTCGGGCCGAACGAAGACTACAAGAAGTACCCGCGAAACCTCGAGAAAGACGCGGAAAGGCTGGCAGCCATAGGAGTGGACGTGCTTTTCGCGCCGGAAGCGGCGGACGTTTATCCGGAGGGGTATCGAACATACGTCAGCGTGGAAGGAATCAGCGAGAGGCTGGAGGGCCGTTCGCGGCCGGGGCACTTTCGCGGAGTGGCGACGGTTGTTTTGAAGTTGTTCGAGATCGTGCAGCCACACTACGCTTATTTCGGGCGGAAGGACGCGCAGCAGGTGCGCATCATCGGCGAAATGGCACGCGATCTGAATCTCGAAGTTGAGATTGTCGTCTGCCCGATCGTCCGGGAGGCGGATGGATTGGCGCTCTCCTCGCGGAATGCCTATCTGAGCCCGGAAGAACGCAAAGCCGCGACCGTGCTGCACCGGGCGCTCGCAGCGGCGAAGAGTGAAGTGACCGCGGGAGTGCGCGACGCGCTGGAGTTGCAGAGCGCGATGCGGCGAGTGCTTGAAGGAGAGAAACTCGCGAGAGTCGATTATGCCGAGATCGTGAGCGCGGAGACGTTTGAGCCGGTGGTACGAGTGGCGCGGCCGTGCTACGCCGTGCTGGCGGTATTCATAGGGAAAACGCGGTTGATCGACAATTCATTGATCGAGCCAGCCGCGGATGGGTCCGCAGAGTTTCTCTTTCACTTCTAAACGCGCAAATTAAAAACTATTTCCCGGAGGCTGCCGCCAGAACTTCCCCGGCGTGGCCCTTGGCGATGACCTTGTCCCAGATTTTGTCTATTCCGCCGTCCGGTCCGATGAGAAATGTGCTGCGGACGATGCCGAGGAAGGATTTGCCGAGGAATTTTTTCATGCGGCGCACGCCGTACGCTTCGATGGCCTGGAAATCAGGATCGCTGAGAAGATCGAAGTTGAGCTTGTATTTGGCCTTGAAGGAAGCCTGAGCCTTGATGGAGTCGCCGCTCGCACCAAGGATGACGACACCGAGCTTATCGAACTGCTTTTTTGCGTCGCGAAACTCGGACGCTTCGACGGTTCAACCGGAAGTATTGGCCTTCGGAAAGAAAAAAAGCACGACGCGTTTGCCGCGAAAATCGGCGAGAGAGACGTCGGCGCCGGCGTCGTTTTTAAGGCGGAATGCGGGGGCTTTGTCGCCTTCTTTCAGCATAAGTTGTGAGGCCTCCGTAATTTCTCAGGGCTATTGGATAAAGACTACGCCGGACACAAAGACAAAAGCAAAAGACACCGGTCTAATGTGCGGCCACCACAGTTCCGGCCGGAGAACGCACCGGCGTCACGCAAGCAGCTTGCGCAATACGTCGTTGACGGCCTGTGGGTTGGCTTGGCCCTTCGTGGCGCGCATGACCTGACCCACAAAGAATTTGAAGACGCCATCGTTGCCGGATTTGAACTTGGCGACGTTATCGGGATTCTTGGCAATGACGTCGCGGGCCGCCAGTTCGATGGCGGAGTCTTCGACCTGGGCGCCAAGATTTTCGGCGGCCACGATTTCCGCGGGTGAGCGGCCGGTATCAAACATGGTGGCGAAGACTTTCTTGGCCACGGCGGCGGTGAGTTTTCCGGATTCCACGAACTTGAGAAGTTCGGCCAGAGAGGCGGGCGAAACCGGGCTTGTTTCGATCTCCTTGCCGGAATCGTTGAGCCGGCGGAGAAGCTCGGTCTGGATCCAGTTCGAGGCGTTTTTCGGAGCCGCGCCCGAAGTTGTTACGGCCTCGAAGTAATCAGCCAGGGGTTGCGATGCGGTGAGGACGGCAGCATCGTAAGGCGTCAAACCGTAGGCGCTGATAAAGCGAGCGCGCCGGTTGGCGGGTAGTTCAGGGAGCGAGCGGAGGACTTCGTCGCGCCAGGCGGAGCTGACGTGGACGGGGAGCAAGTCCGGCTCGGGGAAATAACGATAGTCGTGGGCTTTTTCTTTCGAGCGCATGGAAACGGTGCAGGACTCGACCTGATTCCAGAGGCGCGTCTCCTGGAAGATTCGGCCACCCGTTTCGAGGACGGCGATGTGGCGCTCGATTTCAAATTCGAGAGCCTTTTGGAGGAAGCGGAAGGAATTCAGATTTTTTACTTCGACTTTGGTGCCGAATTCTTTCGTGCCGCGAAGACGCACGCTGACATTGGCGTCGCAGCGGAGCGAGCCTTCTTCCATGTTGCAATCGCTCACGCCGGTATAGAGCATGATCTGGCGAAGCGTGGTGAGGTAGGCGTAGGCCTCTTCGGAAGTGCGCATGTCCGGCTCGGAGACGATTTCGCTGAGAGGCGTGCCGCAGCGGTTGAAATCGATGTAGGCCTTGGTGGCGGATTCGGCGAAACCCTCGTGAAGATTTTTTGCGGCGTCTTCCTCGAGATGAAGGCGAGTGATGCCGATGCGTTTGCGCGCGCCGTCGCATTCGATTTCAAGGCTGCCGCCGGTGGCAAGAGGCAATTCGTACTGGGAGATTTGGTAGCCTTTCGGAAGATCGGGATAGAAATAGTTTTTGCGCGCGAAACGGGAATGCTCGTGAACGGTGCAGTTCAAGGCTAGGGATGCGCGCATGGCGAGGTCCACGGCGCGCTTGTTCAGGACGGGAAGGGTGCCGGGGAGGCCGAGGCAGACGGGACAGACGTTGGTGTTTGGCGGATCGCCGAAGCGAGTCGAGCATCCGCAAAAGATTTTGGATTTCGTCAGAAGCTGGACGTGAACTTCCAGGCCGATGACGGGCTCGTATTTCGCGAGAACTTCGGGAGCGATGGCGGCCGACTCTGGAGCTGATTTGGCCATAGTGGAGCAAGAATTATAGCATCAGCGCAGATGGAGACGATGCGGCGGCGATACGGGAGCAGCGGCCTAGGGCCTTTCCGCAGCCGGTTCGCGGAGTGCAGGAAGGATGCGCTCTGCCAGTGCAAAGCCGCCGAAAAGCAGGGAAGCATAGAGCGCGTCCCCGGCAAGCGTGTTCCAAAAGAACGGAATTCCCGCGACGTAGCAGGCCAGCAAGCCGGCGCCGGTGCGTGGGTAGGACAGACCAAACGCCCAGACCGCAAAATTGGTGATGACGAAAAACTGGATGGCGCCGAAGAGGGTGGCCGCGCCGACGCGCGCGACGCTGCGGCGATTGCGCAGCCAGAAGCCGATGGCGACACTGCAGAGAAAACTCGCGTAGACGACGGGCATCAGCTTATGGAAGCCGACGAAAATGTCGCCTGCAAAAAGGGCAAGGAGCGGAAAAAGAAACGCCAGACGGCGATCGCGGATGAAAGCCCCAGAAAACAGAGCCATGGCGCCAACGGGAGTGAAATTCCAGGGATGCGGAGCGATGCGTAAGCCGGCTGCGAGGACAATTACGGCGAGTGCGAAGAGCGTGCGATAAAGCAGAGTCTCTTTTCGAGTCAATTGGCGGTTCATGGTGTCTCTTTCTCCATTCCTTCCAGTATATCGCAAAAGATAAAGCCGTCCCGGTTAACGATTTCTCCAGTACGGACAGGAATGGGCGAGCGGAAAATAGGGCCGTCGAAGACGAACGTGTGGAACTCGCCGTTTTCTCCGCAAGGGTCTGCGCGAGGGGGAAGATCGCGGAAAAAAGAATTGTCCAGTTCGCGGCCAGCGAAGCTGGAATCGAGAATTTTGCTGTCCACACAGACAGCAACAGCCCGGAATCGATTGGCGTGAAAGGAACGGATGAGCTCGCGGGTATCTCGCTTCCAAATAGGAAAGATGGCGCTCATTCCGATCCGGGCGAGATTCCTTTCGCGATAGGCGCGAAGGTCTTCGAGGAAAATGTCGCCGAAAGCGACGGTGCGAACGCCCTGCACGAGATACACGCGTAGGGCCTCTTCCATGCGCGCTTCGTAAACGGGATTGACGCACTGCGGAGGAATACGGACTTCGTGAAGGGGCAGGCCGATGGATCGAGCCTGGCGCTGGAGAAGTTCGCGACGCACGCCGTGCATGCTAATGCGCTCGTAGCCTTCCGTAACGGTGGTCAGAAGCGCGGCGATGCGAATGTCGTTCCGCTGGAGAAGCGTGTGGAGGGCCATGGCACTGTCCTTGCCGCCGCTCCAGCAGAAGAGAATGGGTTGAATTGGTTTGGGCACCTGTCAAACGCTCCAAATCCTAGAGTCTTTACGAAATGGGGCGCAGCATGCTGCGCCCCTACCTGGGAAGTCAGTTTCTCCCGCGGAAAGTGTAGCGAACTCCGGCGCGCACATCGCGGCCAAGAGCGGGATAGCCGAGAGCGTCCTGGTATTGCTTGTCGAAAAGATTGGCTGCGCGCGCGAAAAGCGAAACGCCGTAGCGGAGGTCGTAATGCGCGGCGACGTCGAAGCGTGCGTAGCCGGGATTCCTGGTAAATCCGAGACCAAGAAAATCGCTGTCGGTGCGGACGCCGGTGAAATAACCGCCAAGAGTTATGCCGAAGCGGCGAATAGCGGCATTCAATGTGAGAGAGCCGGAATTGACCGGTCGCCGAAGCAAATGGTTGCCGGGAAGTTCGGAAGGATCGAAAGCGTTGGGAGACTGGAGCACGCGGGTATCGTCGAGCGTGTAGTTTCCGGCCAAATTCATCCAGCGCGTCAGGCTTGCCTGGCCGGTGAGGTTGATTCCGCGGGCGCGGGCAAGGTCGGTATTGAAGAAAAAGCCGAAGCTCGGAGGAGCCCCGGGAATGGTTACGCCGCAAGTGTTTGTGGTGGGGGTAACGGCAGTGCAAAACGCAAAGCTGACGATGTCGTAGAATCGGCTTGAAAAATATTCGCCGGAGAAGCGGAGGCGATCAGTAAGAAGCCGTTGCTCGATGCCGGCAGTCCACGTCTTGCTGGCCTCCGGTTTGAGCGAAGGATTGCCAAAGTCGCCGAAGTTGTCGCCGTAGATCTGGTCGAAACGGGGCTCCTTGATGCCCTGACCGTAGAAACCTCGCAATAGAGTTTCACCCCAGAATTCGCGGCCGTAGCGCGCGATAAACGAGGCCCCCGCGCGCGGGACGAAGCGAGTGCCAAAATCGGCGTTGGCTTCCGCGCGGCCGCCGAAATCAAGAGAGAGGCGGCGGTGCGGCCGATAACGGAAATCGAGGAAGCCGGCCTGATTGTTGCGGCGCGCGTGAGGGACATTGATGGAAGTAAGGAAAGCGTTCTCGACTTCGTACTCGTAGCCGGCGGTGACGCCAAAGTTGGAGAGCAAGTAGCTGGTCTGGGCGGCGCCGTTGGCGCGATTGTATTGAAAGCGGCTCTCGCCGGTGAAATCGCAGAATTCGGCGGTCGCGACGGCCGCAGGATTCGTCTGAGGACAAAAGGCATTCGGGTCAGTGGCGAAAAAACTTTGCAGAGGATTGTCGTTGTGCTGGCGAGTGTAGGATTCGCCGACGCTGATTTCATGGTGCCAGTGTTTGCCGGAGGAAAAATTCCAGGCCGCACTGGAGCTGAAGATGTGCTGGTCGAAATGCTGGTAAAGGCTGGGCGGTTCGAAAATTGTTTGGCCTGGAATGCCAGCGTCACTGTCGTTATTTCGCAGCGTGAGGCGGAGCTGACTTGTGTCACTGAAGCTGTAGCCGAAGTTGGCGGAGAGCGTGCGATTCAGAAATGCGTCGTTCGGTCCCTGGCCATCGGATTGGAAATAGGCTGCGGCAGCGGAATAGTCGAATTTGCCAAGGAGGCCGCTGAGGAGGGCGCCACCGCGGCCAGAGGAAAACGTTCCGCCTTCGCCGAAAACGCTGAACTCCGGGGTACGCGTGGAACCCCGATGGGTAAAGATCTGGATGACGCCGGAGACTGCGTCGGAACCGTAGATGGCGCTTTCGGCGCCGCGGACGATTTCGACTTTATCGATGTTATCGAGCGTAAGAGTGGAAAAATCGACGGCACCGCCAGGGGGATTTAGGGGAACGCCATCGACAAGAACTTTGGTGAAGTTGGAATTGCCGCCGTTGAGAAAGACCGAAGTGGTGCCACCCTCTGGACCGGTGCGGCCAATGGCAACGCCCGGAACAAAGAGAAGAGCGTCGGGGAGAGAAACTGACTGCCGCGAGTCGATTTCGTTTTTGGAAAGGACGGAAATCGAGGCGGTCGTCCGGTCAGCAAGAACCGGCTCCGCCTGGGCGGTTACGATAACACTGGCGGAGAGGGGTTCAAGGGCGAGTGTGAGGTCCAGCTGGCGCTCTTGATTGGGCGCCAGATCAACGACGAAATTGCGTGAAACAAATGAGGGGCGCTCGAAGGACAAGCGATAGCGGCCAGGCGGAATTGTGAGGGTATACGCGCCAGCGACGGACGAGCTGGTTTTCCATAGTTGCGCGTTGGCGACTCCTTCCAATTGGGCGGTGACGATTACACCCTCAATGGCGGCACCGGTGGAATCCAGAAGCGTGCCGAAGAAGTGAGCAGGGTGCGGATCGTTTTGTGCTTGTGCGGAAAAGTCAGCTGCTAGAACGGCAAAAAGAAAGACTGCAATTCGAAGAGCGTATGTGTTCATGTTTTCCTCCGCTCCCTCTCGCGCGGGAGTTGAAGGTTGGCCTGGCGCCTGGAAAAGATCGCTCGGGCTGCAGACTTCGCCGGTCTCCTGGCTTGGCGGCAGTTCCGTCCCTGTATTGGAGGGCCGGTGCCGGGCCTTCCCGCAGCGCTGCCCGTTATTTCTGAGCGCGAACTCTGTGAAGAGATCGCAAACAGTGAGCGATGCGCCGCAGTGGCTGCGGCAGTACCATGTTCCGCCTTACAGTCGCGCGGCGGCGACGGCTTGCTTCACGTTCGACCCCGGCGTTGGCCAGGATGAACGCACCGTCTTCCCGTGCACGAAGTCCGCGGTGAAAGTGGGGGGCACGATGGCCCGCTATTGGTGATTCAAGTGCCGCAGCGTGAGCCGCGGCGCCGGGGTGAACGATGAAACAGCCACTTATTTTGCAGACGGCATATTCACGCGCGGACGGCCTGAAGACCCGAGTTCCACGGTGAGTTGCGTCTGAAAAACCTGTTCGAGCAATTCGCGCTGGAAGACGCTCGCGGGCGGTCCAACACGAAGGCACTTGCCCTTCTGAAAAAGAGCGACCTGGTCAGCATACTGCCCCGCAAGATTGAGCTCGTGAGTCACGACGACGACGGTGTAACGGTTTGCCGAAGCGAGGCGGCGGAGCGTTTCCAGCAGATCAACTTGAGCGCCGATGTCGAGATGCAAAGTCGGCTCATCGAGAAGAAGAAGCAGGGGCTGCTGAGCGAGAGCGCGCGCCAGAATGACGCGCTGTTTTTCGCCGCCGGAGATCTGATCCATGAAGCGGTCGGTGAGGTGCTCCGCGCCAACCTGGGCAAGGGCATTTCGCGCGACGAGAATGTCTTCCGCGGTTTCGAACCGCAAGGTGCGCCCGTAGGGATGCCTTCCCTGAAGAACAAATTCCCAAGCGCGGGAAGGAAAGAGCAAAGGACTCTCTTGTTGAACCATAGCGATGCGCTGGCCGCGGGTGCGATGGGGAAGCGCGTGAGTGATGAAGCCATTCAGAAGCACGCGGCCGGAAAGCGGCTGGAGAGCGCCGGCAATCAGCTTCAACAAGGTGGACTTGCCGCAGGCGTTGGGGCCCACGATGGCGACAATTTCGCCGGGACGGGCTTGAAAGCTGGTGGCTTCCAATGTGAAGAGCGGGGCCTGCGTGGGATTCGCCGAATAGGCGTAGCTGACCTGTTCCACGCTCAAGCGAATATCGGAGTTGAAATCACCAGCGTCGCCCACAGGACGCGCGGGGGAAGCCGGGGAGCGGGCGTAACTGCTCACGCAAGCCTCCGGCGCATAAGATAGAGAAAAAGAGGGGCACCAGCAATGGCGGTCATGGCGCCGACAGGAAGCTCGGCGGGCGAAACGACAGTACGGGCGAGCGTATCGGCGATAACCAGTGCGATAGCGCCGCCGAAGGCGGCCGTCGGCAAAAGAATCCGGTGATCGGAACCAAAGATCAGCCGCATGACGTGCGGGACCAGGAGGCCGACGTAACCGATTGCGCCACTGACGGAGACGGCGAGGCCGGTTAACAAGGAGGCCGCGATATAGACGACCAAACGCACACGGCGGACGTCAACACCGAGGTGCATGGCTTCCTTTTCGCCGGCGAGCAAGAGATTCAGGTCCGAGGCGGTGGTGTAAATTGCCGCCGCCGCAAGGAAGAAACCAAATCGGAGAACGAGACTGACAATACGCAGAGGAGGCGTGGAGAGATCACCCATCATCCAGAAGGCCATGCCGCGATAATTGCCGCCCGTCAACGTAGACATAAAAAACATGATGACTGCAGAGAGAAAAGACGCGGAAATAATGCCGGCGAGAAGCAACGTGCCGCTGTCGATTTGGCCTTGGCGGAGACCGAGGAAGTAGACGGCGGTGACGGTCAGCGCAGCGCCGAGAAAGGCACCGACGGGCGTCAAAAGAGCAGCAACGGTCGGGGCGAGAGACAAATGAGGTTCGACAATGAGGGCGACGATGGCGCCGACCGCAGCACCGCTGGAGACGCCGAGGACGTAGGGATCCGCGAGCGGATTGCGCAACAAAGCCTGGAAGCTGGCGCCCGCGACGGAAAGCGAAGCGCCAACAAAAACACCAAGAAGAATACGCGGCAGGCGAATATCAAAAATGATGAGCTGATATTCGCTGGAAAGCTGGCTGGTTTGACGAAACAGAACTCGAAGCAAGTCGCGGCCCAAGCCGTAGAGGGAGACCGGCACGGCGCCGAGCTTGAGCGCGACGACCACAACGACGAACAGGATGGCTGCAAGAATGGAGCAGTGCAGGAGCAAGCGACTGAGAGTCAATGGGCGCAAGCGCATGCCTCCGAAAGAGAGAAATCATCGCCGGAAGAATCCGTCGAGCGAAGGGAAGGGCGTGGCTGGGCACGGGGTGTAATCTTCTTCTGAGTGTCGTCCTCGGGATGGGCGGAAAAAGCCTCTGGGTGCAACTGTCGAGCGAGATCCTCGATCGCCGAGACGATGCGCGGGGCGGGCCGATTCACGGCTTCACTGATCAAGGCAAAATGGCGGTTGCGCACGGCGTCCAGTCCGCGCCACCCGGGCCGCTCCGCGAGGACATCGAAATCATTCTGGCCGCTCTCGGAATGGGATTCCGCGAAAACAAGGAACTCCGGCTGGAGGCGAACGACTTCCTCGAGACTCATTTGAGGCCAGTCCTGGGAAGAGTCCACGATGGATGTAGCGCCGGCATGCAGCAAGGCATCGGCAATGAAAGTGTTCCTGCCAACGGAGATGAGTGGATCCGGCCAAACGATAAAGAGAACACGACGCGGGGGGACTCCGCTGAGGCGAAGCCGCAAGTTCGCCAGGTGGCGCTCGAGATCTGCGCCAAGAGTGAGGCCTGCCTCCCGGACGCCGAGCACTTCTGCAAGACGCTCGGTCGAAGAGACGATTTCCTGAACGGTGTGGGGATCGGTGGAGTAAGACGAGATGCCGAGGTCAGCGAGAGCGTTCACGGTCTCGAGGCGATTCAAACTCTTGGTAACGAGAACGAGATCGGGGCGGAGCGCAACAATCTGTTCAAGGCTGGGATTGATGGCGCCGCCAACTTTGGGTTTCTTCTGGGCATCCGGCGGGTAATCGCAGTAATCCGTATCGCCAACCAGCCGATCCTGCAAGCCCAAGGCGTAAATGGTTTCGGTTAGGCTGGGCGCGAGAGAGACGATTCGCTGAACAGGCTGGGGGATGCGAACGCTGCGCCCGACTTCATCCACGAAATTCTTGTAGGTTGGAGCGGCCGATGGGGTTTGGGCTTGGGCCGAGATGCAAGAAGATAGGGCGCAGCCCAACACGAAGGCGAGTGCACTCGCCCGGTGAATATTTCTTCGCAGGTGTATTCCCGTCGGCACAAAATCTCCACTGAACAAAATCTGTTCCGCAATAAAAAAGCCCCGCGAGACACCCTGGGGCTTTGTGGCCTCGCTTCTTCTCGCGAAAAGCGGCAGCCGCAGCGGCGCGGGAGGGTGGTCTGGCTTACGGCTGATTCAGCCGAATACAGTGGCGGGACCGCGGCCGATTCTCACGGCTTTCCCCTCATCCCATGCCTGCAAATTGGAAGCACAGTTTATGCCGTGGGTACAGGAGTGTCAATGCACGGCATAAACGGGGCAGGCGGAGAGGCTCAGCGATTCTTCCAGTTTGGCTTGCGCTTTTCGACAAGCGCGCGAAGCCCCTCTTGAGAATCCTCGAGGCGGTAAAGCTCGTTGAGAAAAATATTCATGGAGTGCTTCAGGCCGTCGCGAAGAGAAAGGCCCATGCCGCCGAGAATCGCTTTCTTCGCCATGGTCAGGACGGGGCCGGAATGGGCAGCGAGGCGTTCGGTCAACTCGCTCACAGTTTGCTCGAGCTTGGCCTCGGGAACGAGTCGGTTTACAAGACCCAATTCGTGTGCGCGTTCCGCGGTCATGGCTTCGCCGGTCAGAACAATTTCCAGTGCGCGCTTCGGTCCGACGAGGAATGGCAGGATGGTCGACGCGAGCGGAGGGAAAATGCCAATAGAAATTTCGGGCTGGGCAAATCGCGCCTTGGGAGTGGCGATCACGAGGTCGCCAAAGGCGGCCAGCTCCGCGCCGCCGCCAATGGCCGGACCGTTCACCACACAGATGACGGGCTTACCCACTTCAAGCATGCCGGAAAAAGCGGCATGAAACGCGTCGAGCATCTGAAAAACGCGTTGGGAAGTGTATTCACCGATGTCGATGCCGCCGCAAAACACCTTGCACGCGGAATCAAGGACGATGAGTTTCACCTCGGGCTGATCGCCGGCAAAGGCGATGCCGTCGGCGAGTTCGCGAAGCATGCCTTCGTTCAGGAGATTGTGTTCGGGACGGCTCAGGGTCATGCGCGCGACGCTGTTGTCAACACGCAACTTGATGTATTCAAATTGCTCTGGCGTGCGCTTTTCAGGTCGTGACAAATACTCTTCCGCGTCAACCGGCTCAATCATGCCGCGCCCTCCTGAGAAATTGCCGCCGGAAAGATCCAGTGGCTCGTGGAAAAGACCAAGATTAATGCTAGCACGGCCCAGTTTTTCGCTCCGAAAAGGAAAATGGGCGCGTGCGCAAAAGGTTCGCCCGTCGCCGCGCACGGGATCGCGGATTCTTGACATTCTCCGCACATCACAGCATTTCTCGGATGCCGCATTTCCATTTGCAGGTATGCTGGGCTACGAGTTTTAGCTTCCGTGTGGGGCGCACCGCGTGATGGCCGGACAATCATCTTCAACTCTCGGAAGCGACACAATTACGGCGATGCAATTTGCCGGCCAGGCCGATGGGGAAGGGCTTCCACCGGGTGAGGCGTGGGAGAATACTCCTGCGATTCGGTTTCAGCACGATTGGCAGGGAAGAAATGCCGATCCGGAACTTCAAACAGAGGTGCGCATGCTTTGGGCCCCGGAAACACTCTTTTTCCGGTTTGTGGCGCATTATCGCAGCATCACCGTGTTCGATGACGCCGAACCAAGCGGCTGGCGCGATCACCTGTGGGACCGCGATGTCGCCGAAGTTTTCCTGCAGCCCGCCGGGTCCGATCCACGCCGCTACAAAGAGTTTGAAGTGAGCCCGAACGGGCTCTGGATTGATTTGGATATCGCGCCGGGGGAAAAACATGACCTGAAGAGCGGGTTGAAGCGCCGTGTTCGGGTGGATCAGAAAAGCAAGAGCTGGACGGCGGAACTTGCCTTGCCGATGAAATGCCTGACGGCAGAGTTCAATCCCGATGCGGCTTGGCGCGCTAATTTCTTTCGCGTTGAAGGGGCGAGCGAGCCGCGCTTCTATTCGGCATGGCGGCCAACCGGAACGCCCGCGCCGAATTTTCATGTTCCGGCAGCGTTCGGCAAACTTGCCTTCAGGCGCAGGTGAAATTGCGAGCGTTGTTGGGAACAAGACTGGCCTTGCACAGCGTTTTTTCCTATTCTTCTCGGGTGAAGATTTACGATTTGTCATTCCGGCCATCCCTCCCTCATCGTGCGATTCCAATATTCGCAATTGCCGCCGCACTTTCCTTTTCGCCCGGACCATCAAACTGCCAGACAGATTCCTCGCAAAAGCCGAACGCCAGCGCACCGGTGGTGACAAAGATCGAGCCGCCATCATGGTGGATCAATTTGACTCCGGAGCTGATGCTGATGCTTTCCGGCCGGCACCTGGAAGCCACGCAGGTTGCCTGCAATCTGGCGAGCGTCACAGTGGAGCGTACGGAGGCCGTCGCGGGTGGCGACTATTTGTTCGTGTGGTTGACGATCGCTGCGGACACAAAATCAGGGACCGCCGTCTGCCGCATCACGACGCCTACGGGCAAAACAACCTTTGAGCTGCCGTTGGCGGCGCGAGCGCTGAGGCTTGGAAAATTTCAGGGCCTTTCGCGCGAGGACGTGATTTATCTCGTGATGCCGGACCGCTTCGCGAACGGCGATCCCACGAACGATGATCCTGCCGAGGAGCGTGGCTCGCATGATCGTTCGAACCCGCGTGCTTATCATGGCGGCGACCTGCGAGGGATCCGCGAGCATCTGCCGTACCTGAAAGACCTGGGGGTGACCACGCTCTGGCTCACGCCAGTATTGAAGAATGGCGCGGCACAGGACTATCACGGCTATGGCGCGGTGGATTTGTACGATGTGGATCCGCATCTGGGAACGGTCAAGGATTATCAGGACCTGGTTGCGGAAGCACACAAGGAAGGGATCAAGATTCTGTTCGATTTTGTTCCGAACCACGTGGGCCCGAAAAACCCATGGGTGGCCAACCCGCCGCTGCCGGACTGGTTCCACGGCACGGAGCAGCGTCACTTGAATTCCGCTGGAGGAGCCAACGGTTCGTTCTACGGCAAGACGAACAAGCAACCGATTGCAAATGATCCGTTCGAAGCGTTGACCGATCCGCATGCGCCGCCGGGGCTCACACGAAATCTGACGGATGGCTGGTTCTTCAACATCTTGCCCGACCTGAACACGGAGAATCCCATCGTTGCCGAATATCTTCTGGAAAACAGCATCTGGTGGGCAGAGACCTCGGGTCTGGATGGATTCCGGCTGGACACGTTTCCTTACGTTTCGCGAAAGTTCTGGTCCAACTGGCACGCGGAGTTGCACCATATCTATCCCTATCTGACGACGATTGGCGAGATCTTCCACCCGGATCCAGGCGTTACATCGTTTTTTTCGGGAGGCCAGAAGCGATTCGATGGAATCGACTCTGGTCTAAACACACTGTTCGATTTTCCGCTGTTCTTCGCGCTTCGAGATGTTCTGTTGCGAGGCGCACCGGCGGGACGCATCGCGGATATATTGCGAAGCGATTGGTTGTACCCCCATCCGGACACACTGGTGACATTCTTCGCAAATCATGACGTGCCGCGCTTCGCAAGCGTAGAGGGGAGCTCGCCGGCAAAGCAAAAGCTGGCGTTCGGGCTTACGCTGACCTTGCGCGGGATCCCTGAGCTCTATTACGGCGACGAAATCGGGATGCCCGGCGGCGGGGACCCGGACAACCGGCGAGATTTTCCAGGCGGCTGGCCAGGGGACCCGAAGAATGCGTTCAGCGCAGAGGGGCGCACCGCGGAGCAGCAGGAACTTTTCACCTATGTGCAAACGTTGTTGCGACTGCGGCGAGAACACCCCGCGCTGCAGAACGGCAGATTGTGGCACCTTTATTCGGATGAGACGGCCTACGCGTTCTTGCGCGAAACGGAAGAAGAACGCGTTCTTGTCGTTTTCAACAATTCCGCCGAAGCGCGCAAGCTGAGAATACCGCTGAAGAACACACCGGCCGAAGGCGTGGCTGGATTCACGAGAGCCTTTGGGCAGGCAAAAGCGGACGCATCTGGCGGAGAGGCGCGCATCGCCATTCCTGCGCAATCCATTTCCATTTTTCTGCTGGACTGAGTACTCAGAACGTCACACGAACTGTCCAGTTCCTGAGAGAGTCCGGCACGGTTAGCGTGATGGAGTGTGCTTGCGCATCGAATCGCCATTGCTGAATCATCTGATCACCGATGCGGACTTCCTTCGGCTCGGCACCCGCGCCATAAATTTGCAGCTGCGTGCTGTTCCACCATGGCTTGTAAGCGTTTTTTACGAGCGTGCTGGTAATGGTGATGTCTCGCGGAGTCACGTCGCACGTGAAATTGACGCGCAGGAAATCCCCCCTTTGGTAAGCAAAGGTGTGCCCGTCATCCTGATAAAGCGTTCCGTGACAGTCGTCACCCATATAAATGCGCAGTTCGAGCGGCCCGTCGGGCTTTTCGTTGGTGCTTTGCACGACGGGTTGCATGGGGATGATCGCGCCGGCGCGAACGTAAAGAGGCGTTTCGGATAGGGCGGGGTGCAGCGAAATCTGATCCTTGCTCAAATGTATATCCTCAGTCCAGAAATCGTACCAATCTCCGGGCGGCAAATGGACCTCCAGCGGGTCCATTTTCTCTGAGACAACAGGCGCGACAAAGAAGTCAGGCCCAAAGAGAAACTCGTGGTCCTCACCGTAGTATTCTTCCGCGGCTGGGTACTCGAGAAAGAGCGGTTCCATCAAAGGCACGCCGGTTCGCGAAGTTTCCTCCATGGCGGTGTAGATGTACGGCAAGAGCCGGTAGCGGAGCTCAATGTAGCGGCGCCGGATGGCTTCCTGCTGGGGGCCGCTGGCCCAAGGCTCGTGATCGGCGGTTCCCTTTGCCGCGTGATTGCGATAGATAGGATAGAAAACGCCCAACTCGTACCAGCGAGTGAGAAGGTCGAAAGGCGGCGAGTTCGCGAAGCCGCCGACGTCGGCGCCCACAAGAGGGTAGCCGGAAACACCGAGACTCATGATCATGGGCACGCTCATACCGATGTGATTCCAAGTGGCGCTGTTGTCGCCGGTCCATGTAGCCGCGTAACGAGCGGTACCCGCGTAGGCCGCGCGGGTGAGTACGAAGGGCCGCTCATCGGGGCGTAGCTTGAGAAGGCCGGCGTAGGTGGCGCGAGCGTTCTGCATTCCGTAAAC